>Ga0315286_10005916_pt1 | contig 11859 bp, 10 predicted proteins | sample YL17G10_0_MG_FD_205038 | JGI IMG/M metagenome (GOLD analysis project Ga0315286, IMG submission 205038) | Sediment microbial communities from Yellowstone Lake, YNP, Wyoming, USA - YL17G10_0 | ecosystem: Environmental > Aquatic > Freshwater > Lake > Sediment | place: USA: Wyoming | collected... | reverse complement strand
TCATCTGGGTGTCTCTCAACGTCCGGTTCCTCGGAATCCAACAGCATCCGCAAGTTTATGAATAGTCCAGGCTAGAAACGTGGGCGAAAAGGTACGTTCTGCACTTCTTGTCTCCGAATTCTGTTCATATTCCGAACATGACTGCTCTCGTGTAGGGTTCTCGCCCACGTCTCTAGTGGGGTATATTTGATGCTCCCTTGAACCTACCGATCAATCGAACTGGAAGGTTCTTGAGCAAAACAAAGACGAGCAAATATGTCACGGTCTTGTCTACAGGATCAGAGGCCAACCCCTGATAGAACACACTCGTCATGATGGTGTTACCCATGGAACGAAAAAAGTAAACGAGCGCATCAGTCCCGGCCATCATCGTCCCGCCGAAAAGGTACGTTGAGATGGGAGCAGAAACCAGGGCCGCGACAATTCCCTGTATCACACCCCCAATTGCGCAGAGGTACCACCGTTTGAACCATCCCTTGTTCGCGACATATCCGGTAAAGGCACCGATGGCAATGACGACCGGGATGAAGAACATCATGGCAGGGTTTCCGAATGCCGCAGCCATAACGTTGGCGAAACTGCCGGCTATAATCCCTGCGTAGGGACCGATCAGTACTGCCACGATTACCGTACCGATGGAATCGAGATACAACGGGAGCTTGAGAGCGACGGTAATCTGCCCGACGGTGAGGTTCAAGGCGATCGCAAAGGCAATGAACGGAATTGCCGGACCGGACATCTCAGAGTGGAATTTATTTCGAAGGGTGTCTATCATGGTTCATGAAAAAAAGAACCCGACGGGTATGTCGGGTTCAGCGGAAAAAATAGCCTGCACCATCAAATGCTAAGCGTTTCTCAAGAACTGATGTTGGGTGGCGCCAGGAGTGGCGCCTTGCTCCATGGCGCTTCGCGCCATTGCTTGTCCGCCGTCCTGAGCCCCGTCGGCATCCTGAGCACAGTCAAACAGTGCGACGGGGTAAATTCCGTCGAAGGATCGGCAGGCCTGCTGACGCGGACGCAGATTACTTCTCAGAATCGAACCCTCTAGTGTCGGGACGCAAGTCCCGACGCTACTTCTACTGGATGATATTGGCATTTTCCGGGTCCATTTAGAGAGCCAGGGTGGCCGGATTTTCCATCGTCTTCTTGAATTCCTGCAGGAACCGCGCAGCGACGGCGCCGTCGATGATCCGATGGTCGGACGACAATGTCACCTTCATGGTGTTTCCGACGACGATGGTTCCATTTTTCACGACCGGCTTCTCCTTGATCGCTCCGACGGCCAGGATCGCACCTTCCGGGGGATTGATGATGGCGACAAATTCGTCGATATCGAACATGCCGAGATTGCTGATCGTGAAGGTCGCTCCCTGGTACTCTTCGGGCTTGAGTTTGCGGGTCCGGGCGCGGTCGACCAAATCCTTGAATTCGAGATTGATGCGGCCGATCCCTTTTTGTTCGCAATACCGGATCACGGGGGTTACCAGTCCATCATCGAGTGCCACGGCCACGGCGACGTGTGCATACCCGAATTGGCGCATCTTATCGCCGAGATAGGTCGCGTTGACCTGGGGATGCTTCATCAGGGTTGAGGCTGCCGCTTTGACGACAATATCGGTGAAACTGATCTTGGTCTGGCTTGCCTTATTGAGCTCAGCACGGAACGCGATCGCTGCGTCCATATCGATTTCGATTGTGACGTAGAAGTGGGGAACGACCTGCTTGCTCTCTTGCATCCGCTTCGCAATCGTCTTCCGGATCAAGGAAAGCTCCACATCCTGCGTTGTTCCGGGAGCAATATGCGGCAGCGAAGGAAGTGTGGAGGGCTTGCTTTTCAACGCCGTCTCGATATCCCGCTTGATAATGCGTCCTTGCGGCCCGCTGCCGGTCATTGAATCCAATCGCACGTTGTTGTCCACAGCCAGTTTTCGGGCAAGCGGCGATGCTTTGATCTTGTCATTGGTCGGAGCCGCAATCGGGGGAGGAGCGCTGACTTTCACATCGACCGGCGCCGGTGCAGGAGAAGTTTTTGGGGCTTCGACCTTTGGACTCACCGGCGGCGGAGGTGGCGTCGTTCCTCCTGTCAGCATTGCAGAAATATCTTCATTGGCTTCGGCGATGATGGCAATGGGAGCTCCGATGGCGGCTTTGCTCCCTTCCGGGACGAAAATCTTCCGAAGAATCCCCGAATCGAACGCCTCCAATTCCATGTCGGCTTTGTCGGATTCAATCTCGACAAGCGTATCGCCTTGCTTGACCTTATCGCCTTCCTTGTAGCGCCACTTGAGGATGACACCCTCGGACATCGTATCGCTCAACTTGGGCATTGCGACTTTTGTTGCCATCCCGGTCTCTCGTCTAGTCCGTATACATGACTCGTTTGACAGCCTGAACAACTTTTCCGACGTTCGGCAGCGATGCCACCTCGAGATTGTGGGCGTACGGCAGGGGGACATCCTCTTGCGTCACCCGTTCAACGGGGGCATCGAGATAGTCGAACGCATGCCGCTGCACTTCATACGCGATTTGAGCGCCGACTCCGGCAAACGGCCATCCCTCTTCGACAATCACGAGCCGATTTGTTTTCCGGACAGACTTCATGATCAAGTCCCAATCCATCGGCTTGATGGTTCGTGGATCGATCAGCTCGGCATGGATTCCGATTTTCTCGAGCTCGCCGGCCGCTTTGATCGCCACATGCTGGAGCACTTTTGACCACGACACGATCGTAACATCCGATCCTTCTTTGATAACCTCTCCGACGCCGATGGGAATAGTATATTCTCCATCCGGTATCTCGGCTTTGTCCCCGTACATCACTTCGCTCTCGATGAAGATGATCGGATTGTTGTCGCGGATCGACGTTTTCAACAATCCCTTTGCATCCTTCGGGTTCGAAGGCATCACGACCTTCAGGCCTGGGATGTGGGCATAGAGGGATTCGAGAGCCTGCGAATGGGTTGCGGCAAGATTGTGAGCGGCTCCGCCGGGTCCACGGAACACAATCGGCACGCTGAAGTGTCCGCCGGACATGGAGAGCATCTTGGCGGCATGATTGACAATCTGGTCATACGCGACCAGAGAAAAATTCCATGTCATGAACTCCACGATAGGGCGCAAGCCTGTCATGGCTGCTCCGATGCCGATCCCTGCGAATCCAGCTTCGGCAATGGGGGTGTCGATGATTCGTTTGCCTCCCCATTTCGAAAAGAGTCCCTGGCTGACTTTGTAGGCACCGTTGTATTGAGCGACTTCTTCGCCGATCAGAAAGACCCGTTCATCGCGGGTCATTTCCTCATCCATTGCCTGGTTCAGTGCTTCACGAAAACTAACGACGGGCATGCATCTTCTCCTGATTCGTTCTCACTGAAAAATGACAACCACCATGCCTGAGTGCCGAACATTTCGGCAGGCAGGCCCGCCTGCCTTTCTGTTCCAACCAAGGCGGGCAGGCCCGCCGGCCTTTCTGTACCATCCAAGGCGGGCAGGCAAGGTACGAAGTCACTGAGAGGTTCAAATAACTCCAAATAACTTATCATTCTTCGTGCCTTTGTGTCTTCGTGGCAACTATTTCATCAAGAACTGATTAAGGCAAATAGACGTCGGTGTACAATTCTTCAAGCGGAGGTTCGGGACTGGTTTCTGCAAACTCCACTGCCGCTTCGACAATCTTCTTGATTCGCTTCTCCGCTGCTTCAAAATATTCGTCGGTCGCGATCTTCTCTTCCTTCAGCACCTCAGCCAGGAGCGTAATGGGATCAAGCACTTTGAGTTGTTCGACTTCTTCCTTCGTGCGATAGTGTCCGTGTATGGGGTCGGACATCGAATGGCCGCGGTACCGATACGTTCTGATTTCGAGCAATGTGGGCTCATACGTCGCACGGGCATGGTCTACTGACGCTTTAACATTCTTATAGACGTCGAACACGTCCATACCGTCGACGACAGCCCATCGCATGTCATACGCCAGCGCCTTCTTGTAAAGCTCTTCCACTGCCGAAGAGCGGTTGACAGCTGTCCCCATGCTGTACTTGTTGTTTTCGATGATGTAGATGACCGGAAGCTTCCAGAGAGCGGCAAGATTCAGCGCTTCATGAAACTCACCGATATTCGTTGCGCCATCTCCCATAAAGCACAGACATACCCGCTTTTCGTCACGATACTTTGCCGCAAAGGCCACGCCGGCCGCGATGGGGAGGTGACCGCCAACGATGGCGTGACCGCCGAGAAAATTCTTTTCCCGGTCGAAGAAGTGCATCGAGCCCCCCTTACCTTTCGTGGTGCCCGTATGCTTGCCGAGCAATTCTGCCATGCATTTGTTCGGGTCGAGCCCTTTGGAGATCGCCAGGCCGTGATCCCGATAGGCAGTAATCACGTAGTCCTCGGGATTGATCGCTCCGATAGACCCTGTCGAAACGGCTTCCTGGCCGTTGTAGAGATGGCAAAAACCGCCAATCATCCCCATGCCGTAGAGCTGGGCTGCCTTCTCTTCGAATCGACGAATCAAGAGCATATCATCGTACCAATGAAGGAGCGTCTCTTTGGGGAGGCCGAGTGTTCTCGAGTCGCTTTTCGGGCCACTCGAAATGGTGGCGCTTTTGCTCATTCTCGGAATTCTTTCGAGTTGTGCGTCAAATAGTCAATTTTTTACACGAAATCGCACCCAATATACGAAGAAGTTGAACAAAAGCAAAAATGAGAAAATGAGATAGGCCTCGACCACCCCCGATGCGCTGAGAGCGTTTCTTGAGTCTTCTCTGCTGATGGAGTAACTGATGTTACGCAGAGGGTGATACGCATAATACCTCAGGAACCTGCAGTTCAGTGTCAGGACGTCCGCCACTGGTTCGACTCCCCGCCTGCGTCTCAGACCTTCAAGGGCGGGCAGGCGCTCACCATGACGGCGGATAAAAAAGTCCTGACATCACCTTTCCATGATGACGAAGGATCTATCCGCATCCTGCTGGTGTCTTGTTTCACAAGTTCCTCATGTAAGTCCCGTCAGGGACGTTCTGTTTGTAGCCTCGAATTCGGCGAAATGCATCAAGCACCGTCAGGTGCGGCCTGTTTGTTCGACGTATTGCACGCAGTATCTCAGAAACCGGCGGTATGTCAGTTGAAGTTGCAATCCTTTCTCTGTACGTTCCATGAGACGGTTCAACTTACATTCTGACCTATGAGAACAACCTGCCAACGATATCTCCCGATAATACTGCTTCTCTGGGGAGGTGCCTCGAATATTGCGCACTCACAGCCCCTTCCGGAACAAACGCCCTACATTTCGTCTCCGAGTTCAACTCCTTTCGGGCTTCTCTTCACCGATAGCTATCGAACCGGTTTGTACCTCAGTTCCGGATCAACTGTCCGGACAATCGTGAGTTCTGCGGGATCCGGCAACAACTACACTCTTTCGAACGACCGAAGCCTCGTTGGCTTCAAATCAATCGACGAAAATGGACTTCAGGCGCCGGCAGTCTTTGATCTCGCGACGGGTCAATCAAGAGCGCTGCATCAGCCGGTACAAAGGGGAGGACAGGTATCATTTGCCGAAAACGGAACGTATGCATTCTCGATTGGGGACTCATTGATTGTCGCTGACGGCGCGAATCGCGTGTCGTTCGACCTTGGCAACTACGCCAATCTGACACCGATTTCACCCGATGGTAAGTACGTCGCATTCAACGACAAGGATGACCAAATCTGGATTCTTGATCTTGCCACGAACATCCGAACGCGTGCGAGCGATAAGACGCTGGGATATTTCAGTCCGATGTGGGATGGTGAAGGTGAGCGCCTGCTGTACTCGAGTTTGTCGGGCGTCCTCAAGGTCTACGAACTTTCTTCGCAAAGCACATTTTTGATTGGTGAGGGATTTGCTCCTTCATGGTCGAACGATTCCCGATCGGTCGTCTTCTACCGAAAAGAAATCCGGAATGATATCCTCGTCAACACGGACCTGTTTGTCGCATCCTATGACGGCTCTGCGGTCACGCAAGTCACGGCGACGCCGGATGTCTTCGAAATGGATCCTCAATTCATGAACAACGACTCTGAACTTCTGTATCAGACGTATGACAGGCACACGATTAGCAGCAGTCCCCTTGTTCGTGATCAAAACAGGATGTTCAAGACTATCGGACAGGTCCGCAAGGACTTGGTCAATTATTCACCATCTCCCAACTTCCCTGAAACGGACAACAGACTTCGCAAAAGCTCCGGCATTGTGTCTCTTGATATTCCCTATGTTCACCAGTGTTACGATACACCCGATTGGCACAACGGGAATGGCTCGTGCGCTCCGACGGCAGCGCTCATGGTCCTTGCATACTATGGAATTCTCCCTCCATGGCAGACTTCCTGCTCCACGCCAACGCAGCATACCAATGACTGGGGGAACTACGTTGCAGGAAAGTACTTCTTTCGGGGGGTCGATTATTCCGCCTACCAAACAACGGACTACGGAGGAAAAGTGACGTGGGGTGCTTACGGGTACATGTGGAAGACCGGAAGTCCCAACAGTCGCATGGCCGGATTCTACGCCTCGAACGGCATGTCGGCATCGCAGACATGGAGCACAGCCCATAGCGTGGCCGTGGATGAGGTTGCCGCAGGGAGGCCCTTCACGATGTGCGTAATGCTCACGACCGCGGGACACCTTATCGTCGCACACGGATTTGGCGCCGAGCAGCACACGCTTGTTTTCAACGATCCGTATGGAAACAAGAATATTGGCTACATGAACTATCAGGGGAAGAACGTTCAATACGATTGGCCCGGCTACAACAATGGATTTCAGAACCTGACCGGAGTCGCGTGGTGCATTGCCACGCAATACACGCCCGTCGCGCCGGCGGATACAGTTGTAGATGATCTCCAGTTTGGCAAGGGATTCTATCTCCATGCAAAGGCCCCGGCGTCCATGACCTATTGGAAAGACACGAACGCAGGCTATCGATCTCACGCCTGGACCAGTTCATCGACCAATACGGACACATGCTATGCCGTCTGGACTCCCACTATCACCAAGTCGGCCTCGTACGAGGTGTTTGCGTTTATTCCGGGTGGTTCAACGGCGATCGCCCGCTATATGGTCTCTGGCAAGAACGGACTGAAAGTCGTAGAGGTTGACCAGCAGACGAACCAGAACACGTGGGTCTCGCTGGGGACATATGAGTTCGATGCGGGGACGTCGGCAAGCAATGTTCGGCTCGGCACAGGGAGCAGCGTGAGAGGGGCGACGATGGGATTCGATGCCATGCAATGGAACTACAGGGCTCCGACGATCGTACCGACGATCGAACCGACGAAATTTGCACTCGCACAGAACTTCCCTAACCCCTTCAACCCCAACACCACGATTCGATTTGACCTTCCCGCGCCGCGACACGTGACACTGAAGGTATTCGACCTGCTTGGCAGAGAAGTCGCGACGCTCCTGGATGAGCAAACAAGAGAAGGGGAGCACACTGTCCGTTTTGACGCATCGCGATTGACCTCCGGCATCTACATATACCGGCTACAGGCCGGGGCAAGCTCTGTTGCTATGAAGAAGATGGTGGTGGTGCGGTGATTTTTGAACGGAACGATACGTGGTAACGGCTCGACAAGGCTTCATGCAGTCTAATCAGTGGTTAGGCGCTCTTATTGAGGAGAAACACAATGAAAAGCATTTTAGTAGTCTTAATTCTTGTCTTTTCGTATCAATTGTTTTCGCAACAAGCGGAGCAGAAAACGAATCAGATTTCTGTCCAAGGTACGGTTGAACTAAAAGAGAAAGCCGATCAAGCTACTCTAAGCTTTTCTGTCAAAGGTGTTGGATCAACTCTTCGCAAGGCAGTTGAAGAGGCAAATAGGAAAGCCAAAGATATTTCCGATAAACTCATTGCTCTTGGAGTAAAAGGCAAAGAAATATCAACCTCGTCCTTCTATAGTGGAGAGAATCGTGGCGATAAAGCATTCCTTTCTTCAAGCCGAGATTACCAGGCAAGTATCACTACAGTCATCCGAATTGATAGTCTAAAACTTCTTGAGCCAGTAATCTTGACTATTAGCGAAAATGAGGTGCAAAACTTATCCGACATCACTTTTTCCCTGAGGGACGAGGTAGGATTTCGTCGTCGAGCAAGAATAGAGGCAGCTTTGAAGGCAAGAGAGAAGGCAGAGGATATCGCTAGAGCACTCAACTCCACTTTAGGCAAGGTCGTTTATATTGATGAGTTTCAACCGACTCAAAATGTTCAGGCACAATTCCGCGGTGGTCGTGCAAATCAATTTAATCCTGTCTACAATAGTGTTTTAGCTTCAGCAGTAGTTGTCGTAGATGAAAGTGTTGGAACTGGTTTCTTTGCTCAAATAGTTTCAATTACGAGTCAGGTTTATGTAACATTCGAATTAAAATAAGGGCGCCCTTCCAAGCAACTCATCTGGAAAGTGGCGATAATCGTCAAAGAATAAGGCATGAGTTACTATTAAACAAGAATCGGGCTTGCCCGCCGTGGTTTTGCGATTTTTGCATCCGCCGCTTTGAAGGCGGAACCTTTTGGCGGGCTTGCCCGCCGTGGTTTACCTTTTGGCGGGCTTGCCCGCCCGCTTGCAGCGAGGCAAGCCGCAGGCGGGTGCAGCCAGATGGAGCGCCCAACAACGCGCTGCACCCGACAATAGCCGCGGCCGCGCCACGACACGTGACACTTAAGGTGTTCGACCTGCTTGGCAGAGAAGTCGCGACGCTCTTGGATGAGCAGAGAAGAGAAGGGGAGCACTCCGTGAAATTTGACGCATCCGGGTTGACCTCCGGCATGTACATATACCGGGTCCAGGCAGGCGCAAATTCCGTTGCCTTCAAGAAGATGGTGGTGGTGCGGTAATTTCTGAACGGAACGATACCTGGTAACGGCTCGACGTGACTTTATGCAGTCTAACACGCGGTTTCCGTGTAATATACAGCGGGTCGCAGTCTAGTCAGTAGTTAGGCAGCGCTGAAAGGAAAACATGGATTACAAATTACTATTTTTGGCTCTATTTGTCTTTATGGTTCTCATAATATCTCGATGCCTACGAATTGTCCGTGAAGATTGTCGATTAGTAATTTTTCGTTTAGGTAGATTCTTGCGTGTAGCTGGCCCAGGACCTGTATTCGTATCTCCACACATCGATGAGGTGCAATTAATAAACCTTAATGAAGCACTCCCGCATTGGTTATCACTCACGCAAGAGCAATTAAATGAAGAGATAAGAATACTTGTTTTAACTGGCAGAATAATCACAAAGAAATAGTGCGCCACCTAACCATTTTAAAAAGGAAAGAGTTCCCGCCAAGGCGGGATTTCATCCCGCTCGAACACAGCGGGATGCATAAAACGCACAAAGAACGTTCAACAAGTAAATAATATACTCCCGATGCATCCCACAAAGTGGGTGCAGCGTTCTAAAAGCGTGTAGACGACCGAACACGGCCGGCACACAGCGAAGACAACAGCCGCATTATCTATGGAGCAGAACGCCACGACCAGGCAATGCTGTCCCTGCCTGCTGCTTGCCTCGCTGCAAGCGCGCAGGCAGGCTCGATTCGAGAGAAGTCGAATGGGGACTAAGCTGCCATCCGTTAGCCCGCAATGAATACAAGGAAGCATCGCACGAAATGCATCGGCCTATGAACTTGGTCAAGTCAAAACAACGAGTCGCCGACCACGGGGAAGTCTTTACCCCCGCGTGGATGGTCGAGGCCATGCTCAATCTGGTGAAGGACGAGACCGAGCGCATTGACTCGCGCTTCCTGGAGCCGGCGTGTGGGAACGGCAACTTCCTCGTGCAGATCCTGCGGCGCAAGCTCGCCGCCGTGGAACTCAAATACGGCAAGTCCGATTTCGAGCGGCGGCACTTCGCACTGCTCGCGCTGATGTGTATTTATGGGATTGAGCTCCTGCCGGACAACATTGCCGAGTGCCGCGCCAACCTGCTCGAAATCTTCGCCGAGTATCTGAACCTCGCTCCGTCGGACGACCTGTATCGCGCCGCGTTCTACGTGCTTTCGCAAAACCTCGTCCACGGCGACGCCCTGACGATGCGCGCCCAGGACAACCTGCCGATCACCTTCGCCGAGTGGGGTTATCTGGGCAAAGGCCGGTTCCAGCGGCGTGACTTTCGCTACGACAGCCTCACCCAATCATCGGCCTACAGCTCCGAGGGGTCGCTCTTCGCACACCTTGGCAAGCACGAGATTTTCACGCCGGCGAAAACCTACCCGCCGATGACGGTGGGTGAGCTGGCCGCCGTGGCACCGGAGGCCGCTGAAATTTCTCTTTCCAACCGGAGAGCTGCACCATGAGCAAAAGCAAACCCACTCCACGCGGTCGTGCCAAAAAGAATACCACGGTCTCGCTGGTTCGCTCCTCGGCGGCGCAATACCTCACCTTTGTGGCCGCCAGCGGCAAAGGGGGAGTCGAAGCGGTTTATGCCGACGAAAACGTCTGGCTCTCCCAGAAAATGATGGGCCTGCTCTATGACGTGGAGACGCACACCATCAACTATCACCTCAAGCAGGTATTCTCCGACCACGAGTTGTCGGAGGATTCAGTTATTCGAAATTTTCGAATAACTGCCGCCGACGGCAAATCCTACGACACCCAGCACTACAACCTCGCCGCCATCATCGCCGTCGGCTTCCAAGTAACTCATCTGGAAAGTGGCGATAATGGTTTAAAATAGGGCATGGGGATGGAGCGCCTAACAACGTGCTGCAGCCGACAATTGCCGCGGCCGCGCCGCGACACGTGACACTCAAGATATTCGACCTGCTCGGCAGAGAAGTCGCGACGCTCCTTGATGAGCAGAGAAGAGAAGGGGGGCACACTGTTCGATTTGACGCATCCGGGTTGACCTCCGGCATGTACATATACCGGCTCCAGGCGGGGGCAAATTCTGTTGCCTTCAAGAAGATGGTGGTGTTGCGCTGACGGGATTAGCGTTGACTGTTGCTCTGTCGTTTGGTAACTTCTTGGCAAGAGGTTGGCCCGACTTCGGAGACCGAAGTTGTTGGATGAGGAGAATGAACCTCCGGATTTGCGCTTTCTGCATCCGCCATGTGCTGCTTTTCAGCATCCCGTACGGGACATCACCTTCTGGCGGAGAAATGCGATGATGGAGGTTTTTGGGTTCATAGGCGCGACCACCGTACATAAGCCGGATATCCGCCATAACTTGTGGCGCCGATTGGCGCCATGGCGTCTATCCCCCCTTTTTGGCCGGATACACGCCATAGTACGTAGTTAGTCGCCAGCCTAGCAGATATTTCTCACGTACGGTAAGGAGGTAACATGCAACGGTACAAGAATCTTGGTGGTAACTCAAACGTCGCTGCCTATGAATACGGATCCGATTTTATAAGAGTACAGTTTCAGGATGGCTCGGTTTATCTGTACACTTACTCAAGTGCCGGTTCCCAGAACATTGAACGAATGAAGCAATTGGCGGATGCTGGCCGCGGAGTGAACTCCTTCATCAATACCAACGTGCGCAAGTCATACAAGGTCAAGGAGCGATAGCTTTCGCAGTCGACTTTGGCGGCTGGCGCCTGACAAAAGGCAAAACGGCGCTCGGTCACTAAATAGACGAAGGAAGTTCACGATTGGCTGAATGTAAAGAGCTCGGTCCACTGCGTCCCGTCAGAAGATGATTCACGGCGGGTAAACGGTTTGCCTAAACTGCTTACTCAGTGTCAAGAGAAAAATGAGAATGTGTTTTTGTTTTGGGTGTGTCTTAGGTTCAATAGTTCTTTGAAATCTTGACGGTTGAAGCGTGTCTCTGGGGTTGCTTGCGGGCAGAGTACACCCGTCGACATCTGCAGGAGACTGGTGCTGGAAT
>Ga0315286_10005915_pt1 | contig 11860 bp, 9 predicted proteins | sample YL17G10_0_MG_FD_205038 | JGI IMG/M metagenome (GOLD analysis project Ga0315286, IMG submission 205038) | Sediment microbial communities from Yellowstone Lake, YNP, Wyoming, USA - YL17G10_0 | ecosystem: Environmental > Aquatic > Freshwater > Lake > Sediment | place: USA: Wyoming | collected... | reverse complement strand
GCGGGGACTCGAGATCGTCAGCCTGATGTTCGAGCAGCACGCGGACTTCAAGCGTGCCGTTGCGGCCGTGAATCGCTTTCGTGCTGCGTATGGCATCGCGTACCCGACGCTGATTGCGGGTGAGGCCGACAAGGCGAAGGCGGCGGCGGCATTGACCCAGCTCGATGCCGTGCTCGCTTACCCGACCGCGATCTTCATCGATCGCACCGGCCGCGTGCGCAAGATCCACACCGGGTTCGCGGGGCCGGCCACGGGCGTGCAGCACGACCTCCTGGTGCATGAGTTCGGGGTCCAGATCGAGGAGCTGCTGCAGGCAGGCGCAGCGTCTGCCGATGCCAAGGCTGCGGCCACGTCACCCGTGGTCGCGCCTTAACTCAGACAATCAATCCGACCGTCGCCGGTCAGTCGCGGAAGTTGGTGAACTGCAGCGGCAGTTCGTACTCGCCCTGCTTAATCAGCGCGATCGCATCCTGCAGGTCGTCACGACTCTTGCCGGTCACGCGCACCTGCTTGTCCTGCAGCGCCGCCTGCACCTTGAGCTTCGAATCCTTGATCTGGCGCTGGATCTTCTTGCCGAGTTCGGTCTCGATCCCTTCGCGCAGCGTGACGATCTGTTTCGCCGTCTGGCCCGTGATCACCGGCTCGTCGATCTTCAGGCAGGCCACGTCGATCGTGCGCTTGGCGAGCTTGAGCTTGAGGATCTCAATCATTTGCTTTAGTTGAAAGTCCGCTGGCGCTGATAGCGTTATGACATGGTCTTTCAACTCAAATTTGGCATTCGTTCCCTTGAAGTCGAAGCGCTGACCGACCTCGCGGGAGGCCTGGTCCACGGCATTCGTCACTTCGTTCATGGGGAGCTCGGACACGACGTCGAACGAGGGCATGGGTGGGCTCGGGGCTTTGGAACGGACCGCAAGCCTAACGCGCGGACGGCCCGCCGAAACAGGCCCTGCGACTCTTCATTGGTAGATTCACTAATACGAATGCGAATTATTTGCATTGACAACACATGCAAGCGTTCAGCAAAGTCGCGGCCAACACCGCAACACAACGGTTGGACCTTCCATGCCCGATTTCACCTGCCCGGTCGTCGACTCTGCCCGTCGCGCCACCCGCGCAATCACCCCCCGCTCGACGCTGTCTGGCCTCGCCGTCAGCGCCGCCCTGTTGGCTGCGACCACGACCTGGGGAAACGACACTTCGCCGCCCGAGGCAGCCGGTCTGGAACCGGTCATCACCGTGATCGGCGACCGGATCCGGCTCGACTCGATCCCGGGGTCGGCCACGGTCATCGAGGCGGACATCCTCACCGAGTCCCGCGTTTTCACCGTCAACGAAGCGCTGCGCAAGGTGCCCGGCCTGTTCGCTCGCGATGAGGAAGGTCTCGGCCTGCGGCCGAACCTGGGCGTCCGCGGCCTGAACCCGACGCGCTCGGGCAAGGTGCTGCTGCTCGAGGACGGCATTCCCATCGCCTATGCCCCGTATGGCGACAACGCGACCTACTACCACCCGCCGGTCAATCGCTTCGAGCGCATCGAAGTCCTCAAAGGCTCGGGGCAGATCGCCTACGGGCCGCACACCGTCGGCGCCGTGATCAACTACATCACGCCACCGGTGCCGGACGACCGCGCGGGCCGGCTCGTCGCCTCGTTCGGCAACCAGGATTTCCGCGAGCTCCACGGCGAGGTGGGAGACACGTTCGGAGACACCGGCTTTATCGTGCACGGCACGTACAAGGAGACCGACGGGGCACGCGACAACATGCACTTCGAGGTCGGCGACGTGAACCTGAAGGTGGTGCACGAACTGAGCGAGCGGCAGGCCGTCACCTTCCGTGCGAGCTACTACGACGAAACCTCGCAGGTCACGTACTCGGGGTTGACGCTCGCCGAGTGGCAGGCTGACCCGTACCAGAACCCGTTCAAGCACGACGAGATGGACGCACAGCGTTTCGGCACGTCGGCCACGCACCGCTTCGAACTGAATCCTGCGGTGACCTTCACCACCAACGCCTACTACACGTACTTCAATCGCGACTGGTGGCGGCAGTCGAGCAATTCGGCGCAGCGCCCGAACGATGCCAGCGATCCGGCGTGCGCCGGAATGTCGAATCTCTACACGACGTGCGGCAACGAAGGCCGCCTGCGTCAGTACTGGACGGCTGGCCTCGAGCCGCGGGTCGCGGTGGAGCACGGGCTGTTCGGCGTCGACAACGTCACCGAAGCGGGCATTCGCTATCACGTCGAGGACCAGTTCCGCGTGCAGGCGAACGGTGACAGCCCGACCTCGCGCGAGCCTGGCACCGGGCGCAATGCCGGCATCCGCGAGGACAGCGACCGCTCGGTCGCAGCAACGTCGGCCTTCGTGCAGAACCGCTTCGACTTCGGTCGCTGGACCGTCACGCCCGGCGTGCGTTTCGAGCACGTCGACTACGAACGCACGGACAACCTGACGGGAGCAACGGGTGAGTCAACCATCGACGAAGTCGTGCCTGGCATCGGCGCGACCATCGAGGTCATGCCGCAAACGGTCGTGTTCGCGGGCGTGCACCGCGGCTTCGCACCTCCGGGCGTCGCGGACATCGTGACCGCCGCGGGCGGCAGCGTCGATCTCGACGCCGAACTCTCCTGGAATTACGAGCTGGGCGTGCGCGGCAATCCGCGCGACGGCCTTTCGTACGAAGCCACGCTCTTTCGCATGGACTTCGCGAACCAGATCGTGCCCGCGAGCGTCGCGGGCGGATCGGGCGCGGCACTCACCAGTGCCGGCGAGACGCTGCAGCAGGGCTTCGAGCTGGCGGGTAATGCGTCGAGCACCGGCTTCGTCGAATGGCCGGTCGAAGTCTTCGCACGCGCGTCCTACACGTGGCTCGCGGATGCGGAATACGTCGGCCAGCGGTACAGCAACATTGCCGGCTTCAGCACCGTCAGCGTGACGGGCAATCGCCTGCCGTACGCGCCCGAGCACCTGCTCGCAGGCACGGTCGGTGTGCGCACCGGCTTTGGACTCGAAGTAGCGCTCGAAGGCGTCCATACCAGTTCGTCATTCACCGACGACCTCAACACCGTGGCGATCGTCGCGAACGGGCAGCGCGGCGCAATGCCGGGCTACACGGTCTGGAACCTGACAGCCAATTACGACCTGCCGCTCTGCGACTGCACCGTCTTCGCCACCGCGAAGAACCTCGGTGACGCGCTCTACGTTGCCGACATGAGCCGTGGCCTGATCCCGGGCATGCCGCGCCTGGTGCAGGCGGGGTTCGAAGTGAGGTTTTAGAAGAAGGGGGCAGTCGCAATAATGCAGGTGAACGCGGCAGCAGCAATCGAGCCGGGAATTGGGCGCATCCATGCCCCATGAAGCGTGCGCCGACTCCGGTGGCCGACGGCGGCCCCATCCGTAAGTCGATGGGCGGCCCCGAAACGGCGCTGACTCCCGCTCGATGATCAGGTCGCCACAGCGTCGACCCTTGCACGACGGGAGCCATAGGTCAGCCTTGCCCAGAGTTGCTCCATCGGCCCGCGCTCGTTGCGGTTCAGCCACCAGATGCTCCAGGGCACCTGGATCGCAAAGAAAATGATCACCGCCAGCACGAGTCCTGCCGCCGGTCCGACCTTGCCCCAGAGACCGAAGCCCCAGCCATAGAAGATCGTGGTGCAGATGGCGGTCTGCATCAGGTAATTCGTGAGAGGCATCCGGCCGGCTGCGCCGAACGGCGCGAGGCGCTGCGCCCACAGGGGATCCTGCGCAAGGCGCACGATCGTCAGCACGTAAAAGACCATCAATGCCGGCCGACTGACCCAGTAGCAGAGGCCGCCCAGCAGTTTGATCGGCGACGGCCCGGGTTCGCGGTTGTACTCGAATATCAACGTGAACGCCGCGCCGCATACAAGGCCGACCGCCAAAGCGACCCACATCCATCGACGAACCTTGGGCGCCAGCTCCGGGATGCGCTGCGCCCAGCGCAGCCGTCCGGCCAGCAGCCCAAGCAGCATGGTGAACGACATCTGCACCCAGAAGCTCAGCGAACCCCACAGCGCCCAGCGGTTGCCGTAGAAGTGCGTGAACACACGCATGTTCTCTGCCGCGGTCTGCAGGAAGTTGCCGTTGGGGTAGACGGCGTTGTTGCTGGCCTCCATTGCCTGCGCCTCGCGCACCAGCATCGTCGTGACTTCGGGTGTCATCACCATCAGCCGCAGCGTGCCAGACACCACCGGATAGATGAGACACAGGGCCATCAGCGTAACGATGGTCCTTAGGCTGGCGCGGCGGAGCGGGAATACCAGCAGCAACCCCAGGATTGCGTAAATGTGCAGCACGTCGCCCGGCCAGAAGATGGTGCCGTGGATGAGCCCCAGCACTGCCAGCACCGCCAGGCGACGCACGTAGATGCCGGTGGCATGGGCCGGATCCTTCTGTTCCAGGCGGGCGAACTGAATCGTGAAACCGATGCCAAACAACAGGCTGAACATGCTGTTGAACTTGCCGGAGAACAGCATGTCGCGGACGGCCTCCGCAACCTGGTCCAGCTGCCCGGTCCATTGGTGCGAGCCATCGGCTTCGGCGAAGAACGAGCTGCTGAAGCCGGGCATGTTCATGATCAGAATGCCCAGCAACGCAAACCCGCGGATGATGTCCAGCGTGGCGATGCGTTCGCTCACCGGGAGCGAGCCGATCGACGGTGCTCTCATGAGATACCCCCCTGCTGGCGGCTAAGCCGCTCTGTGGAGCGACAACATACCGCAACTCAGCTCACTCGGGCCACGGCTGGAGTGCGTGATGGGAATCGAACCCACACTTGAGCCGCGTGTGATTCGACGGCGCATCCGCACAGTCTGGTGACAGAGCCAAACGAAAATGCCCGTGACTGACGTCACGGGCATCTCGTGTGGAAACCGCAGGATGGGGTTGCGCTTCCGACTAGCCCCTATCCCCTGGCCCCTGCCGCTAGGCGACGAGCGAAGCCTTGCTCATCGCACGCAGACGGCGGCGCTGCAGGTGCAGTCCCTGCTCGATCTGCTTCAGCTGCAGGCGGAAGTTGGTCTCTTCCCACCGCTGCAGCAGGCGCTGCTTGCGGTCGGCCACCCACTGGTCGCGAACCTTGGCCCATTCCTCGACCGACTTGCGGAACGCTGCGTACTCTTCGGCGACGCGGGCCTTCAGGCGATCGACGTGTTCGTCACCGGGCCGATTGCGTCGCGCTTCCAGGGCCTGTTCGACGCGCTTGAACTGCATGGCGACCTGCGCGCGCTGGATCCAGAGGTCCGGGACGCGCTTCAGGTTATTGGCGAGACCCGCGTATGACAGGCTGGCGATCAGCCACTTGGTCGGGTCGTACTGCCACCACTTCACGCCGTTGCGGTAGTCGTTCTGGAAGATGTGGTGGAAGTTGTGATAGCCCTCGCCGTAGGTGAGGAACGCGAGCACCGGATTGTCGCGGGCGGTGTTCTCGTCCGTGTACGGCTGCGAGCCCCACATGTGCGCCAGCGAGTTGATGAACCACGTGAAGTGGTGGTTGATCACCAGGCGCAGGATGCCGGCGAGCAGGAACACGCCCCAGACATCGCCCACCGCCCAACCCGCAAGCAACGGCACCGCCACGTTCATGAAGATCGTGAGCGGAATGTAGAAACGGTGCTGGAACATGACGATCGGGTCGCGCTCGAGGTCGCGCGCGTTGGAGAAGTCGTTCTTGCCGCTCGGGTAGTCACGCAGGATCCAGCCCATGTGCGAAAACCAGAAGCCGCGCTTGGCGCTGTACGGATCCTTGTCCCAGTCGTCGACGAACCGGTGATGGGTACGGTGCTGCGAACCCCAGACCAGGATGCTGTTCTGCAGCGCCATGGCGCCGAACAGCATCAGGAAGGTGCGCACCGACCAGTGCGCGCTGTAAGCACGGTGCGCCCACAGGCGGTGGTAGCCCGCCGTGATCGCGATGCCGCATGCCCACAGGAACACGAGCGCCAGGACCCAGGCAGCGAGGCTGAACCCGTGAGTGAAGCCATACCAGGGCACCACCGTGACGGCGGCCAACGGCAATGCCGTGAACAGGATCGTGGTGACCCAGTTGCGCGGTGCATGCTCGGTCGCGGGCGCGACGGCGTCGTTGTCGTTGTGCATCAAGGGGGTTCCGTTCAGCTTCATCAGGTTACGGTCAGTGGTCGCCCAGTTTAGCGGTCGGGCCCGGTCGAGGCATAACTATTTTTAACCAACTATCTGATCCATAAGCGTTCTTTCCGTGCGCTGACGCATAAAAACGACGTCTGGTCGAAAACCGCGCGTGCGGCGGTGCAGCAAAGATAGCGCCCGGCTGGCAGTATCTCTGATTGCGGATCCGTCGGCATACGGTCAACGATGTCGCACCCCGACCGTTGTCCAGACTGGACTTCCCAGAACCGACCGGAGAGCCCCATGCGATCGATCGCCCGTTCGTTCCTGGCCGCCTTGTTCGCGCTGACCATCACGATCCCCGTGCCGGGTCGGGCCGACGAAGCCGACGCTGCCAGGGCGCGTGCGCCCGTCAACCAACCGGCGCTGAAGCAGGCACCCGCGGCGCAGACCCGCTCGGCGCAGGGCGACTGCGTGCGGGAAGCCAACCGGCGGGGGTACACGGTGTTGGATACGGGCAACTTCCAGCAGTTCCGGGACGGCTGGTCGATCGATTTGCGCGTGCGCAACCAGCGCGGCCAGGTCACGAATGGTTCGTGTTTCGTCGAGACGAGCACGGGCGACGTCAACCTCTATGGCTTCGGCTGGGGTTACGACGACGACGGCGACGATCGCATGCAGTTCAATTGCGCTTCGATCGACATGAAGTACCGCGAGTGCCAGCTGCCGGTGAACGGTCGCGCCGTGCTGGTGAAACGAGTGTCTGACGCGCGCTGCGTCGAAGGCCAGAGCTGGGGCCAGCGTGGCGATCGCGTCTGGGTCGCCAATGGCTGCCGCGCCAGGTTCGAGGTCACCCGCACCGGTTGGGGCGGCGGAACGAACGTGGTGGACTGCAACTCGGATGGCAGTCGCTACCGTGAATGCGCGATCGGTGCGGGCTACTTCGGCCGCCTGCTGCGCGACAACAGCAACGGGCGTTGCCGCGAGAACTCCACCTGGGGCACACGCAACGGCGTGATCTGGGTGACTAACGGTTGCCGCGGGCGTTTCGAAAAGGTGCGCGGCAACAGCGGCGGATCCGGTGGCGCGGGCCCGGCCCAGGCCGAGCAGGCCTGCGTGAACGAGGTGCAACGCCGCGGGGGGCGCATCCTGCAGCAGAATGCCGCCGTCCCGATGCCCGGCGGCTATCGCATGCAGATGCGGGTGCGGATGCCGACCGGCGAGACGCGCTCGGTGGGCTGCACGTACTCTTCGCAGAGCCGGCAAGTTCGCGTCGAGGTGCTGTCCGGCACCTAGGAAATCAGCTGCGGCAGAGTTCCAGCAGTCGCGGCCACGCGGCCTGCAGGGCGCGCTCGGTGTCGGGGGACAACTCCGCGCCAAGCTCGAAGCTGTGCGCACGCACGCCGAACAGCAGTGCCGGCGGCGGACTGGCACCCGTGACTCGCCGATAGGTTTCCAGCACCTGTGCCGGCGCGAGCGAGTGGCTCGTGTGCGCGAATCCGGCATCGGCAACGACAGGACGTTCGACGTAGGGAGCGTCGGCATCGACGCATGCGTCGACAAAAATCACGCGCTTGCGACACTCGAGGTCGAGTGCGTGTTCGACCTGCAGCTGGAAGTCGACCAGTACCTCGACGCCTGGCACTTGCGCCGCCTCGAGTCTTGCCGCCAGCAGCGGCCCCACCGCATCGTCGCCCCGGCTCGGATTGCCGACGGCAAACACGAGCGTGGGCGCGACGCTCATCCGCGCACCATCGAGTCGGCGACCGCGCCGTCGGCGTCGAGCAACTGCACCGACAGCGGCATCCTGCCGACCGCGTGCGTCGCGCACGAAAGACAGGGATCGAACGCGCGCACGGCCACTTCGATGTGATTGAGCAGGCCCTCGGTCAGCGTGCGCCCGTCGAGGTACTTGCGCGCCACCTCGCGGATCGCCACGTTCATCGCGTGGTTGTTGTGCGTCGTCGACACGATCAGGTTTGCGCGCACGACCTGGTCGTTCTCGTCCACGCGGTAGTGGTGAATGAGCGTGCCGCGCGGCGCCTCGATGACGCCCACGCCACGCGCCTGCCGCTTGCCGCCTGTCATGAGATCGGTCCCGAGCAGGTCGCCGTCGTGCAGCAGGTCCTTGATCGCTTCGGCGGCGTGCAGCATCTCGATCATGCGCGCCCAGTGAAAGCCGAGCGTGGACTGCGCAGCGCGCCCGTCGTCGAACGCCATGAACTCGCGCCGTTCGCGATCGGCGAGCGGCGTGGGAATGAAATCGCAGCGGGTGACGCGGGTCAGCGGGCCTACGCGGTACCAGCCATCCTCGTGCCCGAGCACGCGCAGGTACGGGAACTTCATGTACGACCAGGCCTTCACTTCCTCGGAAATCTGGTCCCAGTAATGGTCATAGTCGACGTGGTCGAAGATCGTGCCGCCGTCCGCGTGTTGCGCGCGCAGGCCGCCGTGATACAGATCCATGGCGCCGTCGGCGCGCACCAGGCTCAGTGTGCGCGCGGCAAACGTGCCGAAGCCCCGGTAGGTCTCGAGGTCCTGCTCGAAGAGCTGCCGCACCAGCCGCACGGCGTCGCGGCTCCAGGCGACCATCTGGTAGATGTCTTTCTGCAGCTCGTCGCGCTCGGCGGCCGTGAGGCTCTTGTTCACGCCGCCGGGCACCGAGCCCGTGCCGTGGATGCGCTTGCCCGCCGTGTGGCGGACGACTTCCTGGCCGTACCTGCGCAGCAGCACGCCCTGCCTGGCGATGTCGGGGTAGGCCGCCGCGACGCCCACGATGTTGCGGCGTGCGACGTCGGAACCGAAGCCGAACAGCAAGTCGGGTGACGAGAGATGGAAAAAATGCAGCGCGTGCGACTGCAGGATCTGCCCGTAGTGCATCAGGCGGCGGATCTTCTCCGCCGTGGGCGTGAGCGTCGTCGCGCCCACCACCTGGTCGAGCGCCTTGCAGGCCGCGAGGTGATGGCTCACCGGGCAGATGCCGCACAGGCGCTGCACCATCACCGGCACTTCCCAGTACGGCCGGCCCTGGATGAACTTCTCGAAGGCACGGAACTCGACGATGTGCAGCCGCGCCTGCTGGACGTGGCCGTCCTCGTCCAGCAGCAGCGTGACCTTGCCGTGGCCTTCGACGCGCGACAGCGGTTCGATCACCACGCGGCGCAGTTGCTCGGGGTGGGCGGCGGTTTCCAGCGGCAGCGTGCTCATTGCGGGCGGCCCTGCTCAGTCGTAGTGGATCAGGCCATGGCCGAGTTTCGGCGTGCGGCCCTCGATCAGGTCGGTGAGGAATTTCCAGATGGCGTCGGCGGACGGCGGGCAGCCCGGGATGAAGTAGTCGATCTTCACGACTTCGTGCAGCGGATGCACCTTGTCGAGCGGCAGCGGCAGCTCGGGATCGTTCGGGATCATGCCGTGGGCCACGCCGGGATCGGTCAGGTAAACCTCCTGCAGGCACAGGCCGAGATCGAGGTGGTTGCGCTGCGCGGGCAGGCCGCCCGTCACGGCGCAGGCGCCCATCGCCACCAGGATCTTGCAGTTGGCGCGGAACTCGCGCAGCACGTGCACGTTCTCCGCGTTGCAGATGCCGCCCTCGATGATGCCGATGTCGCACGGCCCGCAGTGCTTGATGTCGGTGAGCGGCGAGCGATCGAACTCGATGCGTTCGAGCAGCGGGAACAGCCTTTCGTCGATGTCGAGCAGCGACATGTGGCAACCGAAGCAACCGGCGAGCGACGTCGTCGCGACCTTGAGCTTGCGCCGGGTGACGTCAGTCAAGGTTTCTCTCCAATGGGCGCGGTGCATCGGCGAGCGCCTGCGCACTGATCGGCGACTGGTCGTAGCGGCGCGCACCGATCGGCGTGGCGAACCCGACACGCTTGCGCAGGATCACGCCCACCGGGCACACCTCGACGGCCTTGTCGGTGACCTTCACTTCGGTATCGACGAGCTGCCCGGACTCCGCGTTCACGATCAGGTGCTTGCCGATGCCGCGGCCCGCCAGGGAGAAGACGTGCTTGCCGTCCACTTCGCGTGCCGCACGCACGCACAGCTCGCAGAGGATGCAGCGGTTGAAGTCGAGCAGGAGCTCGGGGTGCGAGGCATCCACGGGACGGTCCGGAAAAAAGTGCCTGAATCCGGCGGTCATCACCCCGAGATCGTAGCCAAGGGCCTGCAGCACGCAGTTGCCGCTCTTCTCGCAGGACGGGCAGAAGTGATTGCCCTCCGCGAACAGCATCTGCACCAGCGTGCGTCGCAGGTCATTCAACTCTTCCGTTTCGCTTTCGACCTCGGTCGCGGTCTCGGCGGGCGTGGTGCACGCGGCCATCAGCCGGCCATTGACCCTGGCGGTGCACAGCTTGCAACTGCCGTGTGGCGTGAACTCCGGGTGGTAGCAGAGGTGCGGGATGTAACGCCCGGCCGCGAGCGCGGCCTGCATCACCGTCTGCCCGGGCTCGAACGGCACTTCGTCGCCGTCGAGGAGAAAGCTGGGTCGCTCGTTCACGGTTGTGACCCCAGGTGCGCGTCGGCGTCGTCGCGGCCGGTCATCTTGCGGGCACGGTGCAGCGCGCCGTCGAGGTCGAATGCCGGCGCGAAATCGAGCGAGCGCAGCTTCCGCTCGTAGGCCGGGCGGAACCGCTTGAGCGTGTCGAGGATGGGGTTGCAGGCCGTGTGGCCGAGGCCACAGTGAGCCGACATCTGCAGCACCTTGTTCAGCCGGTCAATTTCGCCAACGTCGTGTTGCGTGCCGTTGCCCGCATGGATCTTGTCCATCGACGCGACCAGCATCGAGGTCCCGACACGGCACGGCGTGCAGAATCCGCAACTCTCGTGGGCAAAGAACTGCGCGTAGTTGCGCGCCACGTCGAACATGTCCCGGCTGGCATCGAACACCGTGAACGCGCCGGCCGTGGACAAGTCCTCGAAGGCAATGCGGCGACCAAACTCGGTCGCATCGACGCAGACTCCGGACGGGCCGCTGATCTGTATCGCCTGGGTGTCTGCGGCGCCGCAGTCCTCCAGCACCTGGCGCAGCGTCACCCCGAACGGATACTCGTACAGGCCCGGGCGGGCGACGTCGCCTGCCACCGAGAGAATCTTGGTGCCGGATGACTTGAGCGTGCCAAGCGAGCGGTACCAGTCGCCGCCCCGGACCGCAATCAGCGCGGCAGCACACAACGTCTCGACATTGTTCACGATCGTCGGCTGCTGCTTGTAGCCATTCGTGACGGGATACGGCGGGCGATTGCGCGGCACGCCACGCTTGCCCTCGAGCGACTCGATGAGGGCGGACTCCTCGCCGCACACGTACGATCCCGCACCGACGTGGATGCGGATGTCGAAATCGAAGCCAGGCTGGTCGCAGATGCCGTTGCCGAGCAGGTTGGCTGCGCGGCGCCGCTCCAGCGCCGCCTCCAGCGCCTCGAGCAGGTAGCGGTACTCGCCGCGGAGATACAGAAAGCCCTGGCTGGCGCCGATGACATAGGCCGCGACCGTCATGCCCTCGAAGACGAGGTCGGCATGGCTCGTCAGCAGCACGCGATCCTTGAACGTGCCCGGCTCGCCTTCGTCGGCGTTGCAGACCACGTAGCGTGTCAGGCCGGTGGCTTGACGGCACGCTTCCCACTTGACACCGGTGGTGAAACCCGCACCACCGCGGCCGCGCAGGTTCGAGCGCTTGATCTCCTCGAGGGTTGCGAGCGGTCCCTGCGCGGCACCCACGTACGCCTCGCGCCAGGAGCGTTCGTTTGCCGCGCGC
>Ga0315286_10005913_pt1 | contig 11863 bp, 9 predicted proteins | sample YL17G10_0_MG_FD_205038 | JGI IMG/M metagenome (GOLD analysis project Ga0315286, IMG submission 205038) | Sediment microbial communities from Yellowstone Lake, YNP, Wyoming, USA - YL17G10_0 | ecosystem: Environmental > Aquatic > Freshwater > Lake > Sediment | place: USA: Wyoming | collected... | reverse complement strand
TCTTGAAGCGAAACTTTCGTTTTCCTTTCCATTGTTGTTGAACAGTCTCCAGCAGATGGAAGAAGGTATCTCGATAGATGCGCCAATCTCGATGTTCGTTGGCATAGCCAAGATTGGACCGTGACGGTGAGCGAGTGACCCCGAGGTGGGAGAGCTTACCTAAGCAACTCTGCAACCCTCCGGTAATCTCCCGCAAGGAATTCGCCTTGGCAAAATGACAAAACAGCATGCTCACAAATTGACCCCAAGTGCTGAACCCCTTGATGGCTTTGTCTCCATCATAGCGACGAACGATCGTGCCAAATTGATAACGATCAAAAAACTGTAGCATCTGTCCAAACAGCGAGATACCTTTCGAGTGCATATGACCTCCGGATGTTGTTGGTTCTCTTTCTTTCTTTCCAAATCGAAAGATACCACTTACTGGAGGTCATTTGCTATAATTATTTAGGACAAGTCTGATCTTGGAGTTAATGATTTCCAATGAGTTGACAATCTCAGCTATCAGATCTGGGATCGCAGAACAAGAAGACGCTGACAGCCATAATAGAAACACCCTCCGAACATTGTTGTCCGGCGATTTGAATTTCCACGATGAGAGAAGCCAGCCCTCTGCTCACGGTTTCCATTCCTTCCCGGCGAAGTTCCCGCCAAAATTGCCGCGAACATTCATCGACTCACTGACACTTGCTGGTGAGATTGTGCTCGATCCGATGATGGGATCGGGTACAACCGTCCTAGAGGCTTACCTGTCCGGAAGAAAGGGCATAGGATTCGATGTCGATCCTCTGGCAATCTTACTGTCAAAAGCCAAATTGACGACGCTCGACACTGCGGAAGTCGATCAATTTAGTAGACGAATCATCGATGAAGCGCGTTCGTCCTGCGCAAATAGGCAGGAGATACTCTTGAGTGCGCTGCAAGCGAAGTGGGATCTGAAAACGCTGCAATTTGTGAACTATTGGTTCCTGAAAGATGTCCAAGTCCAACTGCTTGCACTTTCGAATGAAATAGAGAAAATCCCGGACAATGCTCTACGCACCTTTTTTCAAGTAGCTTTGTCAGGCACAATAATAACAAAAACCGGTGGTGTCTCGCTGGCGCTAGACCTTGCTCACACACGTCCCCACCGCGCGAAAATCCTCTCGACGGAATCCGGCCCAGTTCTTTTAGATAGGAGAAATCACGTCAATCAAAACCGGCTGAGATTTGTCACAAAGACCATTAGGTCCGCATTTGATGAATTCCGAAAGAAAGTTGATCAAAATGCTCACACTCTCACTTTGAATGGGACCGGTTATCATCAAGCAAGGATAGAAGTCGGGTCTGCCGACCGACTGCCACTTGATGATGAATCAATCGATCTTGTTGTGACGTCTCCTCCCTATGCTTCAAATGCAATTGACTATATGCGGGCACACAAGTTCTCACTGGTCTGGCTCGGTTACTCGATAGAACAGCTAGGCGAACATCGGAAGAAATGCTTCGGAAACGAAAAAGTAGCAGACAATCCATTTGAGGAGCTTCCAAATCATACTATGAAAATAGTAGAAAGCATACGTAGACTAGACCCAAGGAAAGGACTTGTTCTTCAACGCTACTATTCTGATATGATGCTCGTCATTAAGGAATCAAGGCGAGTCCTGAGGCCCGGCAAGTCAGCAATCTTTGTTGTCGGCAATTCGATTATCCGAGGAATCAACATAGGGATTCAAGACTGCTTTGCAGAGATGGGTCGATCAATTGGTTTAGAGGTGGTTCACATCGGTATTCGAAATCTGGATCGGAATAAAAGGATGATGCCCGCGAGTTCTAGACCGGACCTAAGTTCACAGATTCAGCAAAGAATGCATGAAGAGTTTGTAATCGGTTACTATAAGCCCCGTTCATAATTCAATCGACTCAGGGAACCATATGATTATCTCAAAGCTACGTAAGGAATATCATCATCGGCTTTGCAAGGAAATCATCAGGGTTAAGAGGGAAGAGAGAGGGAAAAAGGAGTATCCGAATTTTGCAGATGGTAGCAATTTATCTAGCGTAAGAATTGCGGCTGGTATTATTAAACGATTGCAATACACCAAGAACTACGCTGCTGTCAAAGAGCAAACGGTTGGAGATCATTTTGAGACTATTACCAAGGAATTTCTTGAGTCGGCATTTAGATTTTTAGATCATGTCCGGCCTGGAAAATGGCATTACTCTACGGTTCAGACCGATATTTCCGGCTATGATCAGTATGAGCACTTGGCTTATATCAAAGGAATTATCGAGAAGGATAAGCGTCTTTCGTCTGCGCTTGGCGGAAATTATATCGTAAAGCCGGATATCATCGTTGCAAGGGAACCCGTGGGTGACAAAGAAATCAACCGTAAGAAGAATTTGGTTGGCAGTAGCGATGTCGCAGCAACGCTGACACCTTTTCGTAGGACGAACCTCTTCCAACAAGAATCGCTACCCTCGCTCTTGGGACTGGCGATCTCGATTGCGTATACCATTTTGCTCTGAATGAACTAAGAGAAACCATCAAGAGTGTCGAAAATCAAGATCAACTCGAAATGTTGGAAATGATGGTCGAGGGACGCCGATTACGCGACATCAGCGACCTCCCATTTGACCTAGCGATATAGACTGTCCAAGCCCGCTTATTTCTTGACCCTTTAAGCCCCCTTTTTGGTTTCTTCAAAGCCCTCATCTGAGGGCTTTTTTTATATTTTACCTCCATTTAGCCATCCTCGCACAGGACACATTTTTGTCGTTTTTATACTTGACAATACGACATATTTGGCGTATTGTTTTTTTAGACCATATCGCACACATATTCCTGAAAGGGATTGTATGATCACGCTCGATCGCAGTATCGTCCACATCGGCATGGGGGGATGGGATTTGGAACCATTCCACAAGCTCTTTTATCCCCCACGACCCAAAAAAGGCTTCCGCAAACTGGAATACTACAGCCAATTTTTCGACAGTGTGGAGGTCAACTCAACGTTCTACAATACGTCTCTGTCGGCGGTCCATGCGCGCCGATGGCTCGACGACGTCTCGGCCAACAAGCGGTTTATATTCACCGTCAAACTCTACCGCGGATTCACGCACACCTTGGACGCGACCAAAAACGATGTACATGCCGTAAAGGAGGTGTTGGAACCTCTCGCGCTGGCGGACAAGCTGGGGGGACTCGTCATCCAATTCCCGTCATCATTTGTCAACACGCGGGAGCGACGATTGTACCTGATACAGCTCAGCAAGGTGTTTCGGCCGTACCGAGTATTCGTCGAAGTGCGCCATAATTCCTGGAACAGTCCCCTGATGTGGAATTTTTTCCAGGAAAACAGGCTGCATTTGGTCAATACAGATTTACCGCCGTTGATAAACCATATGCCGCTCACGGGATTGGCATGGGACGGTGCTGCATACTTTCGCATGATGGGGCGAAACCTGGAAAATTGGTACCATCCTGAACGAGGAGACCGGTATAACTATTTGTACAGCCAGACAGAGCTTGAGCGTCTCATGTCTCTCATCGAACACGTTAAGGTGGCGTCGACGTCAACGTTTGTGGTGTTTCACAACGACCCCGAGGCAAACTCGCTGGTCAACGGGTTTCAATTGAGGCATAGTATCCGGCAGCAACAGCGGGTGCTCGTTCCGCAGAATCTTGTCCGTGCATTTCCCGCATTGAAAGAAATCAGTGCGTCGGTGAATGTGAATCACCCGTTGTTTGCCGAAGTGGGGGTGTGAGGTGATAGCGCTTGGTTCTTCGTGCTGATTGTTCGCGAATCACCAAAGGCTACGGACCGCTCTGTTCCTCTTTCAGGCACTCTGGCACGTCATTCCGTGAGTTGCTGACGATGCGGGAAACGCGGTAGGCTTTCATCTTGCCGGCGGGATACGAAAGAAGAAGTTGTTTCAGCTTGTCGATGTCTTTGAAGTCCCGGTCGAGCCATTGCTCGAAATGCTGTTCGGGAAGAATGACCGGCATGCGTGTATGAATCGACGCCATGAGTTCGTTGGGCTGTGTGGTGATAATCGTGAAGGTGGGAAGTTCCTTTCCTTCCGGATCTTTCCAGACGGAAAAGAGTCCGGCAAACAGGAACGGTGCTTCGTCCTTGAGTCGGATGCACATGGGCTGTTTTTCCGCAACGGTGTGTTGTTTGCCCTGAACATTGGCCGTCGTGGTCGATTTTTTCCATTCATAGAACGCATCGGCGGGAATAAGACAGCGGCTTCCTTTGAAATACGGGCTGAACAATTTGCTCTTATCCAGTGTTTCAGCTTTGGCGTTGAACGTTGAAAACTCGGTTTTATTGGTTTTTGACCAGTGCGGCACGAGCCACCATTGCATCGTTTCCGCAACCAATCCGTTGCTGCGGATGGCAAACACCGGCAGGCGCTGCATCGGTGATGCGTTGTAGCGCGGAAGACCCTGAAACGCTTCAGCGGCATTTTGGATGTCGCGGAATAAGTTATACGTTGTTTGAACGTTTCGACCGCTGATGAAGGCGTAACGACCGCACATAGAAGTGGTCCTCGTGTGTATGGAAGGTATTAAAACAAGGATTGAAAATCCATGTATGGCAGACCGGTTACACTTCATGCTCCCGTTCGTGTTGCCTCCACTACGCTGACGCAATCGTTTGCCGCGCCGCCGGGAAAAATATACCTGCTCTATGGTGACGACCGGATCTTTCCGCTTTCGCTCACGATGGCCGCCCATGCGATGTCGACAGGGTCGTCCGTTGCCGTGGTCGATGGCTGCAACCAGTTCAACGTTCACCTGATCTCCCGGTTTGCGCGCGAACGGAAGATCAATCCGGACACGCTCTTGAAGCGCATTTTTGTTTCGCGTGGGTTCACGTGCTACCAAATGGAACAAGCCGTTACCAACCGACTTCCGGCGTTCCTTGCGGCCATGAACGCCTCTACTGCCATGATTTTTGGCCTGCTCGACACTTTTTTCGACGATCAGGCTTCTCTGCAGGAAGTGCGGCAGATTCTCCGGCGCGTGCTGTCGGCCCTTAACACTATGAAGGCCCATGGTACGTCCGTTCTCGTTGTCTGCCGGGCCTACAATGTTCTGCCAAAAGAACGCAACCAATTGTTTGCAACGCTGAAATCGGGCATGGACTGCGTGTACCGGTTGGACGTGACGGATGAACACAAAGCGAATTTGTTCCTCGAACAGAGCACAATACCGACATCGAGTCGGCTTCGTTCTCAAACAATTCTTGAATGACAACCTTGTGAGGAGAAACCCCTATGGGACGCACCGTACCAACGTTTACCAACATCATCGACAGCGAACTTGCCTCGTGGTCAAAGTACCGCCGCGGGCTTCGCAAAGAGGACCAGGAGGTGTTTGACGCTGTTTTCCGGTCTGCCAAACTCCATCTCGCAGAAAATTTCTATGCAATGCGGACGATTCCGTTCGAAAGCATCATGATGTCGATTGCCGTCGAACAGCGAAAACTCATCAACAAGCTGCAGGATCGGATTGTGCGGCTGGAAGCACAACGAGTGGAACATTAGGATCAATCATGTCTTCCATTATCACCGGCTGGCTGTTTGACGTCTATCCCTTTGACGAGGGGGTGGTACTCTGGTTTATCGACCGCAACGGCGGAAAACACCGATCCTTCCATCTGTTTCGCCCATCCTTCTTTCTCCACCTGAAGAACAGCGATCTGCAGCGGGCGGAAACACTGGCCGCACGATGCCCTATTCCCATTTCAATCACACGGACGACGAAGATTGAAATCTATTCCGGCGATCCGCTGGATGTACTGCAGGTTCATGTGCACCAGCCGACCCGCTTCAAAGAAGTTGTGTGGTACTACGAGCGGTACTTTCCCCACTTTGCATTCTACAATTCCGATATTCTTCCCCAGCAGCTCTTCCTGTATGAAACAGACCTGTTTCCCCTGGCGTTGGGTGACTATACTCTGGACGAGCGTGGACAGTTGCTTGAATGGCATGTCAACGACTCGCGGGAAGCGGTGGAGTACGCGTTGCCCCCGTTTTCGATCATGTTGCTGCGCAACGCAAATGATTTCGTCCCGCCGAAGTATCAGAACAACCTTCAGCTGGAAGTCACCTACGAAGACCGGACGTATTCGCTCGAGCAGGAAACTCCACGCGAAGTCCTCGAGTCGCTCAACTGGCATCTGCACCGCTGCGACCCCGACATCATTCTCACCGATTACGGCGACTCCGTACTGATGCCGAGGCTCGCCGAGTTATCCCAACGACATCACGTGCCGCTCCTGTTGAACCGCGACCAGGCTTCCGGTTACATGACAACGCGTGAGTCCAGTTTTTTTCAGTATGGCAAAATCGTCCACAAAGATGGGGCGTTTGAACTCGCCGGTCGCTGGCATGTTGACAACGACAACTCCTTCACGGTCGCAGAATCCAATTTGGACGGATTGTTCGAGATGGTCCGGCTGACGCAGATGTGCGGCCAGAAACAGGGACGCGCAAGCATCGGTACCTCCATGTCGTCCATGCAGCTTTCATGGGCACTTAAGCACGACATTCTTATCCCATCCAAAAAGCGCGAGCCGGAAGAATTCAAATCCGCCGCCACGCTGCTCCTGGCGGACCGGGGTGGACTCATCTTCAATCCCCCGCTTGGGTACCATGAAGATGTTGCCGAACTCGATTTCGTTTCGATGTACCCGTCGATCATGGTAAATCACAATGTTTCGCCGGAAACGATCAACTGCCGATGCTGTCCGCCTCTCGGCGACGCAAGCCCGCCTATCGGCGAGGCAAGCCCGCCTCTCAGCGGGGCAGACACGAATACGATGGTGCCGGAACTGGAATACACGATTTGCAAACGACGGGAAGGCATTGTTCCCGCCACACTCCGTGCTGTCGTCAAAAAACGGGCGTACTATAAAAAGATGAAGAAGCAATTCAAGGGAAAGGACGATGCACTCTTCCGCCGGTATGATTCCCGGCAGAACGCCCTGAAATGGATGCTGGTGAGTTGTTTCGGCTATCTCGGATACAAAAATGCGCGGTTTGGCAGGATCGAGGCACACGAATCCGTCAACGCGTTTTCCCGCGACGCCATTCTCACCGCAAAGGAGGTTGCCGAGTCGCACGGTTACCATCTCCTCCACGCTATCATCGATTGTGTATGGCTCAAGAAAGAAGGAGCAACCGAGGAGGACTATGAAACACTCTGCCGCGAAATAGCCGAACGCGTCGGTATCGACATTTCACTTGAAGGAATTTACAACTGGATCCTCTTCCCCGCCTCCAAGCAGGACCCCGCGATTACCACGGCGAACCGCTATGTAGGGTGGTACCGGCATGGCGATATCAAAATTCGTGGTATCGAAACGCGCCGGCGCGATACGCCGACATTCATCAAAAACATGCAGAGAGCGATGCTTGATCATATGGCCGCCGCGCACAACGTACGGGAAGTCGAGGCAATGGTCCCCGAGCTGCTCGAAATCGCGCGACGGCATATCGCCATTCTGCAAAGCGGCAAGGCAAACCCGATGGAACTTGTTCTCCGGCGCCATATTACGAAGGAAGCGGAGGAGTATACGAACAACAGTATCAGCGCGGTTGTGTCGAAGCTGGTCGAAGGAATGGGCGTTCACCTGTCAGCCGGCGAGATGATCGAATTCATCATTCTCGATCAATCGGGCAAGAAAAAACCGGAGAAGGCAAAACCGATCGCTCTCTATGCGTTTGAGGATGGTTACGATATCGAACAGTACACAGAGTTTGCGCTGAAAGCGGTGGAAACGATATTGTTGCCGTTCGGATACGACGTGGAACGGCTCAAAAATCAATTCGCTCCATCCAAAGCACGACGAATTCCCCTGCGGACCAAGATTCTCCCCGCTGTCACCATCGACCTCTTTAGCTAATCATTCCCATAATGGGCAAACCTCGCCAAGCTCGGGGAGGTCTGAGTCTGGGGATTGCCTTCCAGATTTCACTTGATTCCCTCTTGCTCTTCACCTATATTTGATTCGATGTTTGTCGAATCAAATAAGATTCCCTTCTTCAATGGAAACCACCGACAGTCTCAAGATCATGAAGGCGCTTGCTGACAGCTCACGACTCATGCTTGTCCAGACGCTTCAGCAACCCCAATACGTTGAAGAACTCGCTCAACGCTGCAACCTCGCCGCTTCCACCGTCTGTTTCCATCTGGGGAAGCTTGAAAGAGCCGGGTTGGTTCGCAAACGAAAGGAGCAGTACTACGCCGTCTACTCTCTGAACGACGATATCTTTGCCAAAAGCCTCCGCGAACTGACTTCGTTCCCGAATCCAGAACAGCGAGCCCAAGATGAGCGGGTGGCACGCTATCGTGGAAAGGTCTTAAAGGCGTTCACGAAGAATGGCCGGGTTGCCCGGCTTCCGGCCCAGTACAAGAAACGCCTGATTGTAGTCGAGGAAATTCTGCACCGCTTCCAACCCGGTTCCACGTACACAGAAAATGAGGTAAACGACATCATCGGCGAAGTCTATGATGACTACGTCACCGTCCGACGAATACTCATTGATGAGGGCATGATGGTGCGGAATGACGGTAGCTATCGTGTGATGAAGTCAACTCAGCCTGCCTCAGGAACAGATGCTGTCACAAGGAAGGGATCATCATTGAGCAAAGACATGAAAACGAGAAAAGACATCAAGAGAGAATACAAGGAACGGAAGAAACCGGCCGGAGTTTTCCAGGTAAAAAACATTGCGAACGGAAAGGTACTGCTCGGGAGCAGTCTGAACCTCGAAGGACCGCTGAATAGTCACAAATTCATGCTAACCATCGGTAAGCACCGAAACGAGGCTCTCCAGACAGATTGGAATACGTACGGGCCGGACAAATTCGTCTTCGAAATCCTGGAAGTCGTCAAGGAAAAGGACGATCCAGACTTCAACCTGGGGGACGAACTGACCCTCCTCGAACAGATTTGGCTGGAGAAACTTCAACCTTTCGGTGACCGAGGGTACAACACCGACACGCATATTCGCCAGGCCTAAGAGTCCTTATGAGCAATCGCCTTTGTTTCGAAAGGCGGATTTGTTGGCCAGCGACTAATGCGGATGCAACCTACTTCTTGTTCTTCCACAAAAAGAAGACCGGCACTCCCAGCAGCACCAGTCCCAATCCGGGCCATGTATATTGCGGCTTGAAGATGAGAAGATCGACTGCAATGGCCGATGCTGCGAGGACATAGAGTCCGGGAAGAATCGGATAGCCAAATGCTTTGTATGGCCGTTCAGCATCAGGACGTTTCTTGCGCAGTATGAAAATTCCAATGACGGTCAATATGTAGAAAATGAGGACTGCAAAGATCACGTAGTCAAGCAAGTCATTGTATGTACCGGACAGGCAGAGAATGCTTGCCCAGATACTCTGCGTCACCAGTGCCCATGCCGGAACTGAACGGTTGTTCAACTCTCCCGCACTCTTGAAGAACAAGCTGTCTTTTGCCATCGCATAGTAAACGCGCGCCCCAGCCAGAATCAATCCGTTGTTGCATCCAAACGTCGATACCATAATCAATACCGCCATTATGACCCCGGCGGCATCGCCGAATATCTGTGTGGCAGCCGCCACACCAACCCGGTCCGATGCTGCAAACTGTATCCCCCGACCGAGAACGTCTGTTGCTTCTGGATTTCCCGAGACCGGCAAGACAAGGATGTAGGACACGTTTGCAAGAAGATAGAGGAGCGTCACTGTCCCCGTCCCGAATGCCAGACTCAGCGGAATGGTCTTTTTGGGATTAATCACCTCTCCAGCCGTGAACGTAATGTTGTTCCATGCATCGCTGGAGAAGAGTGATCCGACCATGGAAGTGCCGATTGCCGCAAGCACCATCCAGCCGGTCAGCGACTCGATTGAGACAATCTTTCCGTCCTGCAATTTTGTCCACGTCGTCGCCCAGAAATTGGACATATTGGCGGCGATGACGTCCGAATTGCTCGCAAAGAATATTCCGAGAAGGATCAGACCAAGCAACGCCACCGTCTTTGTGATCGTGAAGATATTTTGGACGATTTTGCCTTCCCGCAGTCCTCTCAGGTTGATGAAGGTCAGTACTACAATGCTGAGAATGGCGAAGATCTGGGCGGCAGATATCTTGAGTCCGGCAACCGTGACGAGAATGTTCTTCTCACCGAGCGATGGAACCAGGACAGCCGTGAATTTGGCGAAAGCAACCGCCACCGCCGCGATAGTTCCGGTTTGGATGACAAGGAACAACGTCCAGCCGTAGAGAAATCCGACCAACGGATTGTATGCTTCGCGCAGGTAGACGTATTGGCCCCCGGCATGCGGCATCATGCCGGCCAGCTCACCGTAGCTCAGCGCTCCGACGACGGTGACAATTCCGGTGATCAGCCAGACAAGCAGCAACATTCCGGGCGAACCGGTCGTTCGTGCTATGTCGGCGCTGACGATGAAAATACCAGACCCAATCATCGAGCCGATAACGATCATCGTCGAGTCGAGTAATCCTAGTCCGCGTTTGAATTCGCGTGGTTGAGAGTCTGTGGTCATGGTCGTTCTTTCAAAAAAAAGGCAGCCACGAACGAAATCGTGACTGCCGATGGAGGATTATGAATTGTGCGAGCATGGTCTGCTCACCACATTCGTTCTATGCTGCGTTGTTCTTCGCGAGGACGCTATGGTATCGTCCATAACCGAAGTAGATCGCCAAACCAATGATGAGCCAAATAATAAGTCGCAGCCACGTGTCGAGCGGCAGGCTCAGCATCAACAAGGAGGAGACAATAATGCCCATCAGGGGAACGAAGGGAACCCACGGGGTTTTGAACGGTCGATGCATATCCGGTTTGCTGCGGCGCAACATCAAAACTCCTGCACAGACAATGACAAACGCCAGCAATGTTCCGATACTGACGAGTTCGCCCAAGATGTTGATCGGTAGTAAGGCTCCGAAAAACGCGACAAATCCGCCGACGGTCATTGTCGAAATCCACGGTGTGCGAAATCGGGGATGCACTTCGCCAGCCCATCTCGGCAGTAGTCCATCTTTCGCCATCGAATAGAACACACGAGATTGCCCAAGCATCATAACCAGCATGACGGTTCCAAGACCAAAAATGGCGCCCAGCTTCACCAGAAATCCGCCCCATTTGACTCCTGTCGCGTCGATACCAACGGCGACGGGATCGGAAACATTGAGACTCGTGTAGGGAACAACTGCCGTCAGAAGACCAGACACGATAATATAAAGAATCGTGCAGATGATAAGAGATCCCATGATCCCGATCGGCATGTCCTTTTGCGGATTCTTTGCTTCCTGTGCTGCCGTTGACACGGCATCAAATCCGATATATGCGAAGAAGATGACGCTGGCTGCGCGTGCGATTCCGGACCATCCGAACTTTCCGAACTCACCTGTGTTCTCGGGAATGAAGTGCTTCCAGTTCACATTGATGGTTGTGTCGGGATTCTGGAAAACATACCAGCCGACAACGCCGATAAAGATCATCACGATGGTGAGCTTCACGATCACGATCACAGAGTTGAAGTTCGCCGATTCCTTGATCCCGATGACGAGGATACCAGTGATTGCTATGATTGCGAGGAAGGCAACCAGATTGAACGATGCTACCATATGAGGCATTTGGGCGATTTGGTCCGCCGTTACGCCGTGTGCCAGCATGGAGTCTTTGACACGGGCGAGATGCTGCCAATTCTCCTGGTACCAGATGAGCTCCGTGCCTGGCGCGCCTGTCAGTTGAGGTGGAATGTGAATGCCGAAATCATTCAGGAAACTGAGAACATATCCACTCCAACCGGAGGCCACGGTTGCGGCGCCAAAGGCATACTCAAGGATGAGATCCCAACCAA
>Ga0315286_10005911_pt1 | contig 11866 bp, 11 predicted proteins | sample YL17G10_0_MG_FD_205038 | JGI IMG/M metagenome (GOLD analysis project Ga0315286, IMG submission 205038) | Sediment microbial communities from Yellowstone Lake, YNP, Wyoming, USA - YL17G10_0 | ecosystem: Environmental > Aquatic > Freshwater > Lake > Sediment | place: USA: Wyoming | collected... | reverse complement strand
CCGCATTTCCTGAGACTCGCCATCGGCTCGCTCGTGCTCGGTGCTGCCGGTGCCGGCCATGCCGCTCCCTCCGCAACCGGATTCGACGCGGCTGTCACGGCCGTCCTGCCCAAGGTCGTCGAGTGGCGGCGCGACTTCCACCAGCACCCTGAGCTCGGCAATCGCGAGACGCGCACTGCGCAGATCGTGGCCGAGCACCTGCAGGCGCTTGGGCTCGAAGTGCATGCCGGTGTCGCGCATACCGGCGTCGTCGGCGTGCTGCGCGGGGGGCACCCCGGCCCGGTCATTGCCTTGCGCGCCGACATGGACGCGCTGCCGGTCACCGAGCGGGTGGACGTGCCGTTCAAGTCCACCGTGACCACGGAATATCGCGGCGAGAAAGTCGGCGTCATGCATGCGTGCGGCCACGACGGGCACACTGCCATGCTGATGGGTGTCGCGCAGGTGCTGGCTGGCAGAGCCAGGGATCTGCCGGGTACGGTCGTGTTCCTGTTCCAGCCGGCCGAGGAAGGGGCGCCGGAAGGCGAGGAGGGCGGAGCGCCGCTCATGCTGAAGGAAGGCGTCTTCCGCGACTACAAGCCCGAAGTCGTGTTCGGGATGCACCTGTGGGCAGGGCTGAACGCGGGGACGATCGGCTATCGGGTCGGTTCGTTCATGGCCGCGTCGGATACGTTCCGGATCGTGGTCAAGGGGCGCCAGACACACGGTTCACGGCCCTGGGGCGGCATCGACCCGATCGTCGCCTCGGCGCAGATCCTGGAGGGCATTCAGACCATCGTCAGTCGGCAGACCGACATCACGCGCTGGCCGGCGGTCGTGACCGTCGGCGCGATCAAGGGCGGGATTCGTTTCAACATCATTCCGGATTCCGTCGAGATGATGGGCACGATCCGCACGTTCGACGCGGGTGTGCGGGACCAGACGATCGAGCGCCTGCGGCGCACCGCGGAGAACATCGCCGCGGCCAGCGGTGCGACGGCCACGGTGGAAATCCTCCCGGGCAGCAATCCGGTGGTGATCAACAACCCCGCTCTCACCCGGCAGGTGCTGCCGTCACTGCAGAGAGCGGCCGGTGCGGCCAAGGTGCTGGAAATCCCGTTCGTGACGGGCGCGGAGGACTTCGCGCAGTTCGCGCTGGAAGTGCCGGGCGTGTTCTTCTTCGTCGGTTCGACGCCGCCGGGCCAGGATGCCGAACAGGCGCCGAGCAATCACTCGCCGCTCTATTTCGTCGACGAATCGTCGCTGGAGGTGGGTATGCGGGCGATGGTGGACGTCGCGGTGGACTACCTCAAAGCCCCCCGTCACTGATCGAAGCGACCGCCGCGTCCGGCGCCACCGACGAATCGTGCGGCGCCGGCCGCCGCTTCGCCGCTGCGCAGCACCTCGATTCCGCCGACGAACTCCCCGCGCAGTGCATCGGCCTCAGGCAGGCTCCACTGCGCCCAGGCCGAGCGGCGATCCGCGCGCAGGCAACCCTGCGGGAACGCCGCAATTTCCCTCGCCAGCGCTTCTGCTGCGCTACGCGCCTCGCCGCGCGGCACCAATCGGTTCGCCAGGCCGATCGCATGTGCCTCGGCAGCGCCGACGGCCCGGCCGGTGAGGATCATGTCCATGGCCCGGCTCTGTCCGATCAGTCGTGGCAAACGCACGGTGCCGCCGTCGATGAGCGGCACGCCCCAGCGACGGCAGAACACGCCGAAGACCGCGTCCTCTTCGGCGATGCGCAGGTCGCACCACAGTGCGAGTTCGAGTCCGCCGGCAACGGCATGTCCGGCAACCGCCGCGATCACTGGCTTGGTCAGACACAGTCGCGTCGGGCCCAGCGGCCCGTAGGGGTCGTCCGGCGCGCCGGACGGTGGGCGCAGCCGTCCTGTGTCCCAACCGGCGGTCACTGCACGCAGATCGGCGCCCGCGCAGAACGTGCCCCCGGCACCCCAGAGCACGATCGCGTCGATGCCCGGGTCACGATCCAGGGCCAGAAATGACTCCAGCAGCGCTGCGGCGGTGGCCGGATCCACGGCATTGCGCGCTTCCGGGCGGCTCAGGACGACCGTCGCGACGGTGGCTTGGCGTTCGATTCGAACTGGGTCGGACATCTCAACTACCTCGCCCAAACCTTTCGGGCCCGCCGTGCATCTTAAGTGTCATGAGGGAATTCTTTCCGCAGGCCGGTCTGGCCGGTCTGGCCGGCGGGGCCGGGGTGTGTAGGATGCCCGGCGGGCCCGGGGTGGCGGGCCGGCGCGAACCGAGGTGGACAGTGGGTGAGGTGGCGGCCGGGGGCGAGTTCGAGCGCGCGCGACAGGCAGCGGACGAGCCGCGGCTCGTTGCGGCCGCGGTCGCGGGTTCGACCGCTGCGTTCGAGACGCTCTACCGGCTGCACGCCGCCCGCGTGCACGGACTGTGCCTGCGCATGACCGCCCAGCGCGAGACGGCCGAGGACTGCACCCAGGAGGCGTTCATGCAGGCATGGCGCAACCTGCCGCGCTTCGAGGTGCGCAGCAGCTTCGGCACGTGGCTGCACCGCATCGCCGTGAACGCCGTGCTGGCGCAGAAGCGCCGGCGGACCGAGCTGCTCGGAGCCGAGGCATCGGCCGAGGAAGCGGTGGCCGAAACACTCGCCGACGCGACCGCGACGGATCCGGGAGCGCAGCGGGACCTCGAGGCAGCGATCGCCGGTTTGCCTCAGGGTGCGCGGCACGTGCTCGTGCTCGCCGGCATGTACGGTTACTCGCACGACGAAACCTCGGCGATGCTCGGGATCGCCGTCGGGACCTGCAAGGCCCAGTTGCACCGGGCCCGGCAGCTACTCAATGCACGGATGCACTTTGACGAGGAAAGCACATGACGCAGAACCATCACGGTGAGTCCGGTGCGGATCTCGACAACGCGCTGCACGCGCTGCCCCAGGCTGTGGAGCCGGCGCACGATCTCTGGCCGCGGATCGAGGCGCGGCTCGAGCGGCCGCCCGGCCAGGGACGGGTCAGGGTTGCCGAGCGCCGTGCCTGGCCGTGGCAGGCAGCTGCGGCGATCCTGCTGGTGGCCGCCTCGTCGCTGATCACTGCGACCTGGGTCGGGCGCGGGAGCGGCACGCCCGTCGCAGTTGCTCCCGCTGCTGCCCCCGCCGCCGGCGTTTATGCCGTGCCTGCCGCATTCGGGCCCGCGCACGCGTTGAGTCCCGAGTACGAGACGGCGCACCGCCAGCTATCGGCGCTGCTGCAGCAGCGGATCGGGCAGATGCCGCCGTCGGCGCGCCAGAAACTGGCGGCGAACCTCGCCGAACTGCGGCGGGCGGCAGCTGAGATCAATGCGGCACTCGACCAGCAGCCGGGCGATCCGCTGCTCGAGGAGCTTCTGCTCAATACCTATCAGGAAGAACTCGCGGTGCTTGCCGCCGCCAACCAATTGACCAGCGCGAGCGGTCTCAGTACACAGGCGGACGCAACGAGGATGCAGCTATGAAGACCCCGGCCCCCACCACACCGACCCTCTCGCTGGCCGCCGTGCTGGCGCTGCTGCTGACGGCGCCGCTCGCTGCGGCCGACACGCCGATCAACAGGCGTACGGCCGCCGACCCGACGGGCCTGGTCGAGATTTCCAACACCGCAGGTCACGTCACGGTAACCGGTTGGGAGCGCAACGAGGTGGAAGTGACGGGTTCCCTCGGCGACGGCAGCGAGCGGCTCGATTTCACGACTGCCAGCAAGGTGACGCGGGTCAAGGTGGTGTTGCCCAGCAAGTCCTGGGGCGTCGAGGATACCGATCTGATCGTCAAGGTTCCGGCCGGCAGCAGCGTCACCGTCAATACGGTGAGCGCCGACATCGAAGTGCACGGCGTGCGCGGTTCGCAGCGCCTGCAGTCGGTCAGTGCGGACGTGGCGACGGAGGCCGGCGCCGAGGATGTCGAATGCAAGACCGTCAGCGGCGACCTCACCGTGGCGGGTACCGGCCAGAAGGGGCTCCTGACCATCACCACGGTCAGCGGCGATGCTACGGTCAGCCGCGTTGCCGGTGAAGTGAACGGCAATACGGTGAGCGGTAACTTCACGCTCGGCGTCGGCGAAACCGCCCGTTCCCGGCTGCGCACGACGAGCGGCGATCTCTCGCTCACCAGTCAGCTTGCGCCGGATGGGCGGCTCGACGTCGAAAGCATCAGCGGTGACGTTCGACTCGACCTGGCCCAGCCAGTGAATGCCGAATTCGAAGTGTCGAGCTTCAGCGGCGAGATCCGCAACTGCTTCGGGCCAAAGGCGACGCGCACCGACGAGTACGCGCCGGGCAAGGAATTGCGTTTCGTCGAAGGCAAGGGCGCGGCGCGGGTGCGCATCAAGACCTTGAGCGGCGACGTGAACGTCTGCAGGAAGTAGCCGCGAAGGACTCGCGCCCGCCAGGGAATCGTGGAGAATACGGGCGCGGGGGGAACCGCCCGCGGTTTGCCCGTGTCTCATGGTTATGCTCGACTGGCCGGGAGCCCGATGGCCTTTCTCGCGGAAATAAAGCGCCGGCGCGTGGGCAAGGTGGCGATCGCCTACGGCGCGATCGCCTGGGCCGTCACGGAAGGCTGCTCGGTCGTCTTCCCGGCCCTGCACGTCCCGGAGTGGGCGATGACGTTCATCGTCGTCTTCCTGCTGGTCGGGTTCCCGGTGGCCATGGTGCTCGCCTGGATTTTCGACGTCGGCCCCGCAGGCATCCAGCGCACGGCGCCCATTGCCGAGGCGGCGCCCGCCGCAAGGATCAAGCAGCGCGCGGCGTTCGGCCTCGCCGTCCTGCTCTGCATGGCGGGTCTCGGTTACCTGCTGTACGAACGCGGTGTCGGCCGTGCACAGGCCGGGCAACCGCACAGCTCGATCGCCGTGCTGCCGTTCACCAACCTGAGCGGCGATGCCTCCAAGGAATATTTCAGCGACGGCATGTCCGAGGAGTTGCTCAACCTGCTCGCGCGCGTGCCGGGCCTGCAGGTGGCGGCGCGCACCTCCGCCTTTGCCTACAAGGGGCGCAACGTGGACATCCGCGAGGTCGGCAAGGAGCTGGGTGTCGAGACCGTGCTCGAGGGCAGCGTGCGCCAGCAGGGTCAGCAGGTGCGCATCACGGCGCAGCTGATCGACACGCAATCCGGCTTCCACCTCTGGTCGGAAACCTACGATCGCAAGCTCGAGGACATCTTCGCGGTCCAGGACGAGATCGCGCGAGCCATCGTCGGCCGGCTGCGCATCCAGCTCGCGCCCGAGGAGCAGAAGCTCGCGCAGCGCGAGCGCGCGCCGACGCAGAACGTCGAGGCCTATCAGCTGTACCTGCAGGGCCGCGCGATCTGGAAGCGTCGCGGCGAGGAGAACCTGCGGCACGCCATCGACCTCTACCAGTCCGCGCTCGGCAAGGATCCGGCGTTCGCCCGCGCGAATGCCGCGCTCGCTTCGGCGTACGTCGTGCTGCCCGGCTACACGGAAGAGCAGGGCGACGAAGAGAAGTTCTTCCAGTTGGCCCAGAATGCGGCGCGGATGGCGCTCGCGGTCGATCCGAACATCGGCGAGGCGCACGCCGTGATGGCGCAGATCAACGCGAGCCGGGGCGACCTGCTCGACGCCGAGTCCGGGTTCTTCTTCGCGATCTCGCTCGAGCCGAACGAGGCCACGCCGCACCAGTGGTACTCGATCCTGCTGCGGAACGTGGGGCGTCTCGGTGCGTCGCTCACGCAGGCGAAGCGCGCGCAGGAACTCGACCCGACCTCGCCGATCATTGCGGTGAACCTGGCCGAGGCATACCTGGTGAGAGGCGACGACGACCAGGCGCTGCGGTATTCGAAGCTCGCGGCGGAGCTCGGCCTCGCCCAGAAGAGTCTCGGCGTCGAGGCCGACGTGGCCCTTCGTCGCGGCAAATGGGACGAGGCGAAGCAACTATTCGCGGCGCAGGAGCGGATCCCCAAGGAGATACGAGCCCAGGTCGGCCCGATCGTCGACGCCCTCGCCGATCCGGCGCTGCGCCCACGCATGGTCGCGACGCTGCAGGCGATCGACGCGAAGGCCTGGCCGCCGCAGGAACGCGTGATGCCCTACGTCCTGCTCGGGCAGACCGACCTCGCGTACCAGGTGATGTTGGACGGCCTCGACAAGGATCGCCTGACCTGGGCACACAGCTGGGACATGACGCACATCTGGTCGCCGGAGGGTCGTCCGCTGCGGACCGACCCGCGTTTTGCCAGGCTTGCAGAGCGTTTGGGCATGGTCGACTACTGGAAGCAGTACGGCTATCCGGACGGATGCCGGGCCGGTGCGGATGCGCCGATCGTCTGCTCCTGAAGCGCCCCGCCTGGCGGGCGGGCTGCGCGGGCTCGCAGCGCTGGGTTTGTGCCTGGCGCTGGTCGCCGGGCGGTGCGCGGCCTTGCAATTGCGCGGCGCCGATGCAACCTATGCCGACGGTGTCTTCCGCGTGACCCTCGAGGCCGTACTCGACGCGTCGCCATCCGGCATCGAGTCCGTGCTCACGGACTTCAGACGCTATCGTTCGCTCGACCCACGCATTGAGAGCGCGCGACTGATCGCGCGGGAGGCCGATGGTTCGGTGCTGGTACGCACGCGCATTCATGCGTGCGCCGGCATTTTCTGCCGGCACGTCGACCGGGTCGAGCGGGTCGAGCGCCGGCCCGGCCAGTTGGTTGCCACGGTCGTCCCGGGCGACAGCGACATGCGCCGCGGCGTGGCGCGCACCGTCTGGCGCCCGCAAGGCAAGGGCACGCTCGTGGTGTACGAAGCCGAATTCGAGCCCGATTTCTGGGTCCCGAAGTTCGTCGGCCAGGGCCTGGCGACTCGCGCGCTGCGCGAGTCGACGCTGCAGATGTTCCGCAACGTCGAACGTGAAGCCCATGCCCGTTGAACCGGGTGCGGACTGGCCGGCGCGCGCTGCGCGCTTTGCGCCGTCCCTGTTGCGCTGGTTCGACACCGACGGCCGCAAGGACCTGCCCTGGCAGCGTGATCCCACGCCATACCGCGTCTGGGTCTCCGAGATCATGCTGCAGCAGACGCAGGTCGCGACGGTCACGGGTTACTTCGCCCGATTCATGGGCCGCTTTCCCGACATTCGATCCCTGGCGAGCGCCAGGCTCGATGAAGTGCTGCATCTGTGGTCCGGGCTCGGCTATTACGCGCGGGCGCGTAACCTGCGCCGCGCGGCGCAGGCGGTGGTGCAGAGTCACAGCGGCGAGTTTCCTCGCACGCTCGACGAGGTCATGGCGCTGCCGGGGATTGGCCGCTCCACGGCAGGCGCGATTCTCGCGCTCGCGTGCGGGGAGCGTCATCCCATTCTCGACGGCAACGTGAGGCGCGTGCTGGCGCGCTATTTCGGCATCGAGGGTGATCCCGGCGATGCCGCCGTCGAGAAGCGCCTGTGGGCTCTCGCGGATGCCTGCACTCCGTACGAGCGGGTGGCTGAGTACACGCAGGGCATCATGGATCTCGGCGCCACCGTTTGCTCGCGCTCGCGGCCCGCGTGCCTGCTCTGCCCGGTCAACCCGGATTGTGTTGCGCGCCAATGGAATCGCCAGGATCAGCTGCCCGCAAAACGCCGCCGACCGAAGCGGACGGAGCGCGAGGCCTGGCTCGTGGTCGCCCGGCGCGGTCAGCGCAAGGTGCTGGTCGAGCGGCGCCCGCCCGCCGGAATCTGGGGCGGCCTGTGGGGTTTGCCCGAATTTCCGACGCGCAGCCACGCCGAGCAGTGGTGTCGCGAGCAACTCTCCGGGTCATCGGTGCCGCAACGTGGCGAGCCGTTGCGGCATGCATTCAGTCATTTCGACTACGAGATGCGGCCGCTCGTCGTGCACTGCCTGGGCAAGGCGGCCGGTCTGCGCGACGACGATCGGTATCGCTGGTACGACGTGGCGAACCCCGCCAAGGTAGGATTGCCGAGGCCGATATCCACGTTGATTGCGCGAGTGGCTGTCACGTCCCCTTTGGACGAGTGAAGTCGCGCGGAGCAAACATGACTGCAAGCCACTCGGGTCTGACACCGCTTGCCCGCCGCTGCATTGCGGCCGGCGCATTGCTGATGCTGTGCGGCGTCATCCTCGGCGCATTCGGCACCCACTTGCTTGCAGCGCGGCTCGAACCGCAGCAGTTCTCGAGTTTCCAGACCGGCGTGCTCTATCACCTGCTGCACGCGCTCGGGCTGTTGCTGGTTGGAGTGATCGCCCAGGTGGGCGGGGAGACGCGCTGGTTGCGCGCCTCGGCCGGAATGATGCTGGTGGGAATCGTCTGCTTTTCCGGAGCGATCTACCTGATCACCGCAGGAGCGCCGCGCTCGCTCGGCATGGTGGCGCCGGTCGGCGGGGTGTCGTTCATGGTGGCGTGGTTGTTGCTGGCGATTCACGTCCGGACCCTCTCCCACGCTGGCGTGGGACAGGGTGCCCGCAGGGCGGGTGAGGGTCCGAGAGCCGGTTCTTGAGTCCGTTCTAGTCCGCCGGCGGCGCAACGAACTCGGCCGGCTTCGCCGAGCCGCCCGCGAACAGAAATTTCTCCATTTCCTCGACCAGGAACTTGCGCGCTTTTGGCTCGATCGGCGACAGGCGATATTCGTTGAGCAGCATCGTCTGGTGGCGAACCCATTCCTGCCAGGCTTGCGCCGAAATGTTCTCGTAGATGCGCTTGCCGAGGTCGCCGGGGTAGGGGAGGCGCTCGAGGCCCGGGGCCTCACGCTTGAGATAGGCGCAATAAACCGTGCGTGGCATGGGGTGTCTGCTCCGTGTGCTCAGACGAGTGGCTGGTGCGAGAGAATGATCCCATCCTCGTCCACGAAGACGTAGTCGCCCGGACGGAAAGTCACCCCGGCGAAGCGCACCGGCACGTCACGTTCGCCCTCGCCGCGCTTGTCGCTGCGCAAAGGCATGGTACCGAGCGCGCGAACGCCGAGGTCCATGCGGCCGAGTTCCGCCGAATCGCGAATGCAGCCGTGGATGATGACGCCTGCCCAGCCGTTGCTGACGGCGGCGAGCCCGAGTTTGTCACCCAGCAACGCGCGTCGCCGCGAACCGCCTCCGTCCACGACGAGCACGTGCCCCTGGCCGGGGCTAGCCACGGCTTCGCGCACGCGCGAGTTGTCCTCGAAGCAGCGCACCGTGCTCACGGGGCCGGAGAACGCGTGGCGGCCGCCGAATGCGTGAAAGATCGGTTCGCATACCTGCACGCTGTCGCCGAATTCGTCGCACAGGTCGGCCGTGCTCTTGCTGGTCGTCATGGAATCGCCTTGCGCTTGCCGGGGACGTCCCGGCCGGATCACGATTATACGGCGCGTGGCCGGCTTGCACCGGGCGCGCAGTCGCGGCTAGTTCGGGTACCAGCGAATGAACGCCGCCTCGGCGGGGATCCGGGCATGCGGATGGCTCGGCACGATGCGTGGCGTGTAATGGGCGGCCGGACGACGGCCGGGCGTGCGCCCGACGAAGACGTAGCCGCCGGCCGCTCCGGGCAGCGCGTGGTCGCGACTCATCTCGTGGCACTCGGCGGGTTCGTCGTCCGTGCGCTGGGCAAACAGCTGCAGCCGGACAGCCTCCGGCGCGATACCCCCGAGGTAAGCCTGCAGCCGGAACACATGCTCGCCGCCGGCGTCGCCGACGTCGAGGTTGCCCCAGTGGATTTCGGGCCAGTGGCGCCGCAGCGAGCGAAACCAGAGGTCGAGTTCGCGGGCAACCCGCAGGTCGTGATCGGTGCGCCGAGCATAGGACTGTGCCGCCGGCAGGTACAGCTTCTCGAGGTACTGCGCGAGCATGCGATTGCTGCTGAAGCGTGGCGTCAGCCGCGCAAGACTGGCACGGATCCGCGCCACCCATGCGCTCGGAATCCCGTCCGCATTGCGCGCGTAGAACTCCGGCACGACCTCGCGTTCGAGCAGATCGAAGAGCTGTTCCGTTTCCTTCGCGTCCCAGGTTGCGATGTCCGCGTGCTCCGCGCCGTCGCCGAGCGCCCAGCCGATGTCGGGCGCATACGCCTCGGCCCACCAGCCATCGAGCTCGGAGAGGTTCAGCCCGCCGTTGACGAGCACCTTCATGCCGCTGGTGCCACTTGCCTCCCATGGCCGCCGCGGCGTGTTGATCCAGACATCCACGCCCTGCACGAGCTCTCCGGCGAGAGCCATGTCGTAGTCCTCGAGGAAGACCACTCTTGTGCGGATTTCGGGCCGGTGCACGAACTCGGCCCATTGCTGCACGAACCCACGCCCGGTGTCGTCGCGCGGATGCGCCTTGCCGGCGATGATCAGTTGCACGGGGCGCGCGGAGTCGGTGAGCAGCCGCGTCAGTCTCTCCGGCTGCTGCAGCAGCATGGTCGGTCGCTTGTACTCGGTGAAGCGGCGCGCGAAGCCGAGTGTCAGCACGTTCGGGTCGAGCGCTCCGCGCACCAAAGCGATCATCTCCGGGTCCGCGCCGCGCTGACTGTACTGGCGCTGCAACCGCCGGCGTGCATAGTCGACGAGGTCGCGGCGCTCCATGCCGCGGAAGTCCCACAGTTGAGCATCGCTGATGCGCGCCACCGCCTCGCTCAGTTTCTGCGGCTCGCCGAGCCAGCGCTCCTTGCCGCAGGCTTCGGTCCAGAGATGATCGGCCCAGGGAGAATCCCACGACGGCACGTGCACCGCATTCGTCACGTGCGTCACCGGGACCTCGTCCTCCGGCCAGCGCGGGAAGAGGGGGCTGAAGATGTGACGGCTCACCCGGCCATGCAGCTCGCTGACGCCGTTGATCGAGCCGCAGGTCCGGGCCGCGAGATACGCCATGTTGAAGGGTTCGGCCGCGTCGTCGGGATTGGCGCGTCCCAGGCCGACGAGTTGCTGCGGCTTGATGCCGAAGTGGCGCACGTACTCCGCGCCGTATTTCAGCAGCAGCGGCAGGGCGAAGGTGTCGAACGCGGCCGCCACGGGCGTGTGAGTGGTGAAGACATTGCCCGCGCGCGTGGCCCACAAGGCTTCGAAGAAGTCGCAGCGGTGCTCGTCGGCGAAACTCCGGGCGCGCTCGAGCGTGGCAAGCGCGGCATGTCCCTCGTTCAGGTGACACACGTCCGCCCCAATGCCGAGCGCCTGCAGCGCGCGCCAGCCGCCGATCCCGAGAGCGACCTCCTGCATGAAACGCGTTTCGCCGTCGCCGCCGTAGAGCTTCGCCGTGATGCCGCGATCGAACGGAGAGTTGAGCGGATCGTCGCTGTCGAGCAGGTAAAGGTCCACGCGCCCGACCGCGGCGTGCCAGATCCTGAGCCGCAAGGGGCGCCCGGGCAGGTCGATCGTCACGCGCAGTGGCGTGCCTTGCGCATCGGTCACCAGGCGCACGGGCAGCGACTGCGGCGAGTTGGACGCATAGACCTCGAGCTGCGTGCCCGCGGCATCGAGCATCTGCCGGAAATAACCTTCGCGATAGAACAGGCCGACGGCGGTCAGCGGAACGCCGAGGTCGCTGGCGGTCTTGAGGTGGTCGCCGGCCAGCACGCCGAGTCCGCCGGAGTAGAGTGGCAGCGCGTCCGTCAGCCCGTATTCCATGCTGAAGTACGCAATGCTGAGAGGTCGCTCATCGGTTGCGGCCGTGCTCTGGAACCAGCTCGGCCGCGCCAGGTATTCGGAGAGCGAACGATCGAGCGTGCGCACGCGCTCGACGAACTCCGCGTTCTGCTCGAGTTCCTCGAGGCGGCTGCGGGGTGTGTTCTGCAGCACGAGGATCGGGTTCCCGGTCTGCCGCCAGACTTCGGGTGCGAGCGCTTCCCAGACCCGGTCGGTCGCATGGTTCCAGACCCAGCGCAGGTTGGTTGCGAGCCGCGCGATCGGCTGCAGCGGAGCCGGTAGTTTCGCAGTCAGGTCTGCGAGTGCGTCGCCTTGCGTCATGCCCGATTCTCCCCGCAAAAAAAAC
>Ga0315286_10005910_pt1 | contig 11867 bp, 10 predicted proteins | sample YL17G10_0_MG_FD_205038 | JGI IMG/M metagenome (GOLD analysis project Ga0315286, IMG submission 205038) | Sediment microbial communities from Yellowstone Lake, YNP, Wyoming, USA - YL17G10_0 | ecosystem: Environmental > Aquatic > Freshwater > Lake > Sediment | place: USA: Wyoming | collected... | reverse complement strand
AACAGGGGCGACCGGGGCGCGTGCCCTCGCAAGCTACCTCAAAGTACCTCTCGTTGGTGTCAACCACTGCATAAGCCACATCGAGGTCGGGCGCCTCGCCACCGGGGCCAAGGATCCCCTTACCCTCTATGTCAGCGGCGGTAACACCATCGTCTCCGGCTTCGAGTCAGGGCGATACCGCGTCTTCGGAGAGACCCTGGATATCGCCATAGGAAATTGTCTCGATACCTTCGCGCGTCTCGCGGGGCTGGAGTATCCCGGAGGCCCAGCCATAGAGAAGTTCGCGGCGCAAGGCTCCAAGCTCATCCCCCTCCCATACGCTGTTAAAGGCATGGACATGAGCTTCAGCGGCCTACTAACCGCAATAAGCAATGAGTTCAAGTCGGGCAAGCACAGCATACCCGATCTCTGCTATAGTTTGCAGGAGACGGGATACGCTATGCTCGGAGAGGTAACAGAGAGGGCACTAGCCCACACCCGTAAGCCAGAACTTCTCCTCACCGGCGGCGTCGGAGCCAACAAGAGGCTCAGGGGCGTCATCAAGGAGATCGCGGAGGAGCAAGGCGCTCAGCCCTATTACGTACCTATCAGCCTCGCCACAGACAACGGCGCCATGATAGCTTGGACGGGCATACTCGCATATACCCACGGCGTCAGGACACCCATAGAGACAAGCTACGTCGACCCCAAATGGAGGCTCGACGAGGTGGAGATACCATGGCGCTAACAGTAATCGCGAAGGGCGCCGAGGCGGACCTTGTACTCGACCCCGACTGGAACGGTAGGAAGGCGCTGCTCAAGCGCCGCGGCGTAAAAAAGTACCGCCACCCGCAGATCGATACGGATATTCGCCGATACCGAACGCTCCACGAGGCGGACATAATCCACCGCGCGAAAGAGGCTGGAGTATCCACACCCCTCATCTACCAGATCGACCCCAAAGGCGCAACCATCATCATGGAGTTCATCGAGGGATCAAAGGTCAGGGACGTCATACCCACGCTGAGCCTCGAGGAGAACCGCACACTCTTCCACCTCATAGGCGAGGAATCCGGAAAACTCCACGCCGCCGCCCTCATACACGGCGACCTTACCACAAGCAACTTGATCAAGGATGGCGACCGCGTCGTCTTCATAGACTTTGGCCTCGGCGAGATCAGTAAGGAAGTCGAGAAGCGCGGCGTAGACTTCAACCTCATGGTCAGGATGCTCGCCAGCACCCACTACACCATCATGGAGCCCCTCCTCGAATCATTCAAAAAGGGCTACATAGCCGCGTTGGGGCCTGAGGCCGAAGAAGTCTTCCAACGCGCCGACGAGATCAGGCGCAGGGGACGCTACATTGACAAAGAGTAAAATCTGGTTCGCAACCGGCAACAAGCACAAGGTCGTTGAGGCCGCCACAGTACTCGCCCCTTACGGCATCAAGCTCGAACATTACCCCCTCGAACGAGTCGAGATACAGGCGGACGATCCCGCCGACATCGCCGCCTACAGCCTCCAGCAGGTCAGCGACTCCCGGCCCCTATGCGTGGAAGACGCCGGGGTCTCAATAGACCGCTGGGGCAACTTCCCAGGCCCTTACAGCAGCTACGTTTTAGAACGTCTCGGCAATTCCGGCATACTCAAGCTTATGCAGGGCGAGCAGAACCGGAAGGCGCACTACGTCTCCGCCATTGCTTACCGGGACGAGTCAGGCGTCCACATCTTCCACGGCACCGTCGACGGCGAGATCGCTCAGAGCATTCGCGGCACCAACGGCTTCGGCTATGACCCCATCTTCATCCCCGCCGAAGGCGACGGTCAAACCTTCGGAGAGATGCCGTCGGAGGAAAAGAACAAGATCAGCCACCGCGCACGTGCCTTCTGCGCCCTCGCCGAGTGGCTAACCAAATAACTTATACAGCCACCACCAACTGACCCCGAAAACCACCCTAAATCAAAAAACAGTCCAGAAAAACAGGAGAAGCGGCGACGGCGAGACCACGTCTCTCCCCCCACCTCGCGCATGTAAATCAGTAAAGTTTTTTAAACAACCCCGGGTCTATCAGTGACGCATTCCGGGTCACCCGGGCAAGGCGAAAACGAAATGGTCGGCAAGTTATCTAGCATGCGGGGGCGCTCACTCAGCCAGAGGCCCGTCTCCAAGAGGCCCCCAACCTGGGTGGTCTACCAACCAGACGAGGTCAAGGCACTCATTATCAACCTATCGAGGGAGGGGCGCAAGGAGAGCGAGATCGGTAACACCCTACGTGATGAGCACGGCATCCCGCTCGTGAAGCCTATCGTCGGTTACGGCATCCGTAAGGTCCTCAAGGAAGCGGGACTGGTCAGCACAATCCCCGAGGACCTCTACAACCTCATGATCCGTGCCACGAGAATGAAGCGCCATATGGAGCGCAACCGCAAGGACTACGGAAACAAGAGGGGACTACAGCTCACCGAGTCGATGATCTACAGGCTCACGAAGTACTACAAGAGCAAGAACATCCTGCCCAAAGACTGGAACCATAGGGACGAGATCGTCACCATTTAGTTGGACCCGAATTGGAGCCCCCAAAGGAGTTTTTATCCTCCTTTAAACCCGCCGCCGATCTTTTCAAGTCACACGCAGAGCGGGGCTCCATCATACGCATACTCACCCATAACGACGCAGACGGCGTCGCGAGCGGAGGAATTCTTAGTAACGCCACAAAGAGGGCAGGTGCGCCCTTCAAGATCACCGTCGAGAAACGCCTCGACGAGAAGATACTCAAAGAGGTAGCGGAGGAGAAGCCACAGCTCGTCGTCCTAACTGACTTCGGCTCCGGGTACCTCGAACTAGTCGGCAAGGAGTTACCTGCTATCGACACGATAATCCTCGACCACCACATGCCGATGGGTGACGTCCCCGCATGCGTCGTGCAGGTCAACCCCCTACTTCACGGTATCGACGGCTCAAGGGACATAGCCGCCAGCGGCGTCAGTTACTTCTTCGCCAAGACCCTCGACGCCAAGAATGTCGATCTCTCCCCCCTCGGCCTCGTAGGCGCCCTCGGCGACCAGCAGGACAAGGGAGAGAAGAAGAGCCTAAAAGGCGTAAACACCCTCATCGAGGAGGAGGCAACCGCTGCCGGACTCCTCTCCAAGGATGTCGACCTCATCTTCTACGGCCACGAAACCCGCCCAATCGCGCGCGCTATCGCCAACACAACCACCCCCTTCATTCCCGGCCTCAGCGGCAGGGAGGACAGTAGTGTCGCCTTCCTCGACCACATAGGCATCCCCCTCAAATCAGGGGACAGGATTAGGAGCCTCAGCGACCTCAACGAGGAAGAGAAGCGCAAGCTCTTCAGCGCCCTGAGCAGTCACATGGTCGCGCAGGGCTGCGACGCGAAGACCGTCCACAACCTCATCGGAACCGTCTACACGTTCAAGAAGGAGGAGGCGACCACCCCAATGCGCGACGGGCGCGAGTACTCTAGCCTCCTAAACGCCTGCGCACGCATGAGGCGTCCCAGCCTCGGCATAGGCATTTGTCTCGGAGACCGCGGCGAGGCCATGAAGGACGCTGAGCAGACAGTCGACGAGTATCGCCGCAAGATAGGCGGTTACCTCGACTGGGTCAGGACCGGGGATAGGATCAGAGAGCTAAACGCCATATACGTCCTCAGCGCGGGCACCGATATAGACGAGAATATCGTCGGCGTCGTCTCGAGCATACTGCTCGGCCAGGGGATACTCAAAAGTACTAAGCCTATTGTCTCCGCCGCGAACAGTGACGACGGCACCATCAAGATCTCATCCAGGATCGCGGAGGGCACGGCCTACATGGGCATCCACCTAGGCAAGATAATGCAGGAGGCCGCCGGGGCCGTCAAAGGCGCTGGCGGGGGTCACGACAACGCTGCCGGAGCATTCATACCCCAGAGCGCAGAAGCCGAGTTCATTAGGAGGGTCGACGAACTTGTCGCCAAACATTGGAGCTGAAGCTGACCTAACCCTACACTACCCGGACGAGGAGACCGCCAAAGCCGTCGCCGAGGCCGTCCGCCCAGACAACTACCAGGCACCCGAAGGCATGCAGATCAACGTCAAACGAAGGAAGACGGAGCTCGATGTACACATCCTCTGCCCCAAGGGCGTCGGCAGCCTCATCCAGACCCTCGACGACCTCCTCGGTTGCCTCTCCGCCGCCGAGAAAACAATCAACAGTCTCCCCTAACATGCGCGCATAACCCGTAAACCCCCAGAAACCACCCCAACAAATAACAACACGGCGAAAAAACGCCTACTGCCCATCCACAAACATCACGCCCCAACACAACAAATTCCACCAAGAAGTAGAAACACAACATCCACACAACACCCCCAACAGAGAAAGGTATAAATTGGCGCCGAGCAGTTGCATGGTGCTGAAAATAGGAGAGATTCGATAGATTGTCTAAGGCCGTCAAAGACAAATGGCGTAGGAAGGAATGGTACGACATCATCCTCCCCCGTTACTTCGGCGAGACTAAAGTCGGAGAGACACCCGCCGAGGAGGATCATCTCCTCAACGGCCGAGTCTTCGAGACAACACTCGCACAGATCACCGGAGACTTCAGCCAAGAGTACATCAAGATGTACTTCCAGGTCACCGGCGTAGAAGACCACAAGGCAGCAACCATCTTCAAGGGACACGAGTACCTACGCGACTACCTCCGCAGCCTAGTGCGCCGCAGGAGCACAAAAGTCGACGGGATCTACCGCATAACCACAACAGACGGCTACAAGGTAAAGATCATCGTTTGTGCCCTAACGCAGGTCAGGATCAAGTCGAGCCAAGAGCACGAGATACGCACCATCATGACAGCGATCGTCGCGGAAAAGGCGAAGACCCTCACCTTCGACCAGATCGCACACGAAATGGTCCTCGGAAAACTCGCCAGCGACGTCTACAACCAGGCGAAGAAAGTGACGGCGCTCCGCCACGTCGGCGTCAGGAAGAGTCAACTGCTCGCCGCGCCCATTCCCGGGACGGTACCGGCGCCAGTCGAAATAGTCGCAGAGCCAGCCGAGACGGCTTAAATTTCTACCCCGGGGAGTCAAATCCCCCGCACATTTCTCGACACCTTGCAAAAATGGGGGAGTACCTCCAAACATTCATTTTTAAAGCTCCTAACCAGAAAATATTTCACAGAACTCCTCGGATCGGGATCGAAAATGTATTAAAACATGCATAAAATGCGTCTTAAATACGCAAAAATGTATGTAAAACGAGTGGTTTTAAGCGATGTAGATAGCGGGTCTATATGGCTTGGCACGGCTCGCCCTCTTCGCCGGGTCCTCGATCCACGGATCGCTCTCCCCCGAGACGGTGACATCGCAGCCGAACTCCGCCCTCAGGAACTTCTCCGCGTCCTGAATAAGCGTCGTCTCGTTGACGTGCCCCATCTCGCGACGCAGCTTAAGCGTCGCCTCGGGCATCTTCTTAACCTCGTCGACCAGTATCCGTGCGTAGACGGGGACCTCCTTCTGCTTCGTCTTCATCTCCTCGTCCTTGAAGGCCTCCCTAATCATTGTCCCGATGTCGACGTTGCCCTTCAACTGCATCTCCATAGCCTTCTCTAGCATCTTCCACTTCCAGTTATCCGCCGTATAGAAGTGGATCGTTGAAGGCTTGATCCCCGTCACCTTCGTGATGTTTGTTACATCCTCAACGCAGGACTTCACGATGGTCTCAAGTTCCTCGGCATCCTCCCTGATCTGTGAACCGTCCACCTCGGGCCACTGTGCGAAGGCGATGAATCCTTCGTTGCCCATCTGCTCCCATATCTCCTCGCAGAAGTGGGGGGTGAAAGATGCTAGCAGTCTGATCTGTGTGTCCAGCACCGTCCATTCGACGTGGCTTATCGCTTTGCGGCGCTCCTCGTGATCCCTGTCGAAGGCGACGCGCTTCAAGTACCAGGCTAGGTCTGCGTCGAGGTCGTACGTTGCAGCGTGTATCGTCTTTCTGACTTTCAGCTCGTGCATCGCCTCGTTCGCGTCAGCTATGTGGCTCTGCAACCTGCTCAGCATCCAGAGGTCTATCTCCTGCAGCTCATAGGCGCCTTCCTCCTTCTCGCTGATTATCCTCTGTGCGCGTGCGTAGAAGCCCTCGAGTAGTCCCATCATGCTCTTCGCTAAGTCTGGGCTGAAGTCCGCGTCTTTGAGGGGCTCGGCGGTGATCATGAGACTGATCCTCAGCGGGTCTGCGCCGAAGCGATCGATGGCGTTTACCAGGGGGATGATGTTGTTCATGCTCTTGCTCATCTTCGCCCCCTCCATTAGGACGGAACCGTTGACGAAGATGCCCTGAGGCCAGTATTCGCGCCCCCAGATGGCGTCGTGTATAAAGATCATGAAGGTGAGGTGGTTTGGAATAAGGTCGCGTCCGCTGTGGCGGGCGTCGAGTGGGTAGAAGTAGCTGAACTCGTTGTGCAGCTCCTCTATCTTCTCCATCGGGATGCCCGTTGCTGCCTCGACCTTGACGGGGGTCCCTAATCCTAAGAAGACGTAGTCCCAGAATGCCTCCGTCAACTGCTCAGGCTTTGGCTTGACCTGGTTTATGCCCTTTATGACGGTATAGTACGCCATGTAGATGGTGGAGTCGCTCAGGGACTCGATGATCCAGTCTAGCGCCCACGGAAGACGTGTACCCATACCCGCCTTGCGTGCGCATGCCTTCGCCTTGAGCCAGTCGACAACGTTTAAGAACTCCTGCCTCAACTCACGTGGCACTATCTCCATCTCGTCGATGTTCTCCCGCGCGAGCTTCTTCCAGGCTTCCTCGCCATAGTTGATGAACCATTGGTTCTCGAAGATCTTGACGACGACCTCGGTTCCGCAGCGGCACTTGACTGATTCAATCATCTCGTACATGGTCGCGGCTTTACCGTCGGCGATCAGATCCTGCTTCACGGCCTCCTTCGCGGCTTGGACACTTAGCCCGACGTATTGGCCAGCTATTCCGCGCATCCTTCCGCCGTGGTACTCGCTGCTGTATATCTCCTTCGTGGCTTTTTCCAGGTCTTGACTGTTCTGGTCGGTGATCTTCATCTTGTTAACGATGTCAACTGCTGGGGATTCACCGTATCCAGGTAGCTCGATGACGCTGATGGGTGCTAGTCCAGCGATGTCGCCGTGTTTAATGGTGTATGCGTCGGGTTTTGTATGTATTTCGAGTTTTAATTGTTCTAATGCGACGTAGTCGAATGGGGCATGTGCTGGGACTGACATAACGACGCCGGTTGCATTCTTGGGGTCGACGAATGGTGCGGGTAGGATCATGATCTCTTTACTCGTCGCAGGGTTCGTCAGCATCTGACCGATGAGCCGTACACCCTGGAATTCGGTCTCGACCTTGACTTTATGTCCGAGCATCTCCAGCTTCTTCGCCGCCTCGGCGCTAATGACCCAGGTTTCTCCATCGACGTCCGCCTCAACGTATAGTGCGTTGGGATTGAGCCACATGTTTGTGACTCCGTAGATGGTCTCAGGGCGTAGTGTTGCGGCCGGGAAGATCGTATCGCCCTTCCTGAACTTAATGAGTGTGAACTCCTCGATCTCGGGCTCCTTGTCGCCGATGGTGTCGTGTTGTCCGACGGGGTTTCCGCAGCTTGGGCACCATCCGACTGGATGGCTTCCCTGCGTGATGTAACCCTTCTGGCGGAGTTTAGCGAACTGCCACTCGATGAACTTGCTGTAGTAGGGGTCGACCGTTGTGAAGGTGCGGCGCCAGTCGATGCTGTAACCAATCTTCTGCATCCCGCCCTTGATCTCGTTGGTGAAGTAGGTCGCCATCGAGACTGGCGTTTCTAGTTCCTTGAGCTTCTCCTCAGGTATTCCATAGAGGTTGAGGAATGTGTCAACGAGGGCTGGGTCGCGTTCCTTGAGTCGCTCAACCATGGCAAAGAGGGGCGTCCCTGTGAAGTGCCACGCCATAGGGAAGAGAACATTGTAGCCTCTCATCCTCATGTAGCGGGCGTGGACGTCAGTCAGGGTGTAGGTACGCCCGTGTCCGATATGCTGCGGGGAGTTGGGGTAGGGGTAGGCGACGGTCAGGTAGTATTTTTGCTTCTCTGGGTCTGGGTCGGTCTCGAATACCGATGCTTCGGTCCAGCGTCCCTGCCATTTTTGTTCCAGCTGTTTCCAGTCAACCAATTGGCGTAACCTCTATCTGAGTGATTCTTGGTGGCTTTGTGGTTAAAGGTTATGAGCAAAAAGTGTTGCGGAAGGCACGCGCACAAAATATAAGGGGCTGTATCACTCGACTATTGCTCTAATTCTACGGACCCCCGCGGCGACGGCTTCCTCCTTCGTGATCTTGATCCTGCCGACGAGGCCAGTCCGCGGGACGTGTGGTCCCCCGCAGAACTCCTTGCTGACGGCTCCCTCAAGGCTCTTCCCTATGTAGTAAATCTTGACCTTGTCGCCGTACTTCGCCTTAAAGAAGCTGAGCGCCCCTCTCTTATCCGCCTCACTCTTGGGCATCTCGAGGCACTCGACCTTAAGGTCTTGCTCCATGATGCGGTTAGCGATCTCCTCGACTTTCTTGATCTCCTCGTCTGTGAGCTTTCGTGGGAAGGAGAAGTCGAAACGCAGTCGTTCGGGGGTGATGTCCGACCCTGACTGCTTTACCTCGCCACCTAATACCTCGCGGAGCGCAGCATGCAGCAGGTGCGTCGCCGTATGCAGGCGCGTCACCTTCTCAACCTCAGCCTGATCCTTCGCCTTCAACTCGCCCGTGTTGAGGACGAGCCCGTGTCCTCCGAACTTCTTCTCCGCCCCCGCCCTGCTCAGCTGGCGATGGGCTTCAAGCTTCTCCTCGAATGCCTCACGGGTGAGAAATGCTGCCTTAGCTCCGCCGAACTCCTTTATCACCTCGTATGGGAGCCCAAAGCTCTCATAGAGGGTGAAAGCCGTCTCCGTATCGACTGTCTCTAGGCGTTCAAGCCTCCGCATCCCGTTCACGAATGTATTGCGGAACTTCTGGTTCTCGCCCCCGAAAACCGCCATTATCTTCTCCCTATCTAGCTTGTAGGTCCCAACGTACTCATCGCACACGATCCCAAAGAGCCTCTCAAGAATCTCGCCGGAGCTGGTACTAAGGTGGTTTGCACCCTCTATGCTTGGTTCAAGCATGCTCGCGTGAACGATAGACCTTCTCAACAGCTTCCGGAGCATGTAGCCTCGGTCCTTGTTCGATGGCTCCACACCGTCAGTGATTAGGAACACAGCTGCCCTAACGTGATCTGCAATGATCCTCTTCGACCGCATCTCCCCAGCGCCCCCCGGGAGCACATCGATAAGACGCTTCAGAGTGTCAATCTGGAACATGTCCGAGTTGCCGGTGACCGCCGCGCTTAGCCTCTCGAGCCCGCCGCCGAAGTCGACGTTCCTCTGGGGCAGCCTCTCAAACCTTCCGTCCTCGGTCTTCGTGTACTCCATGAACACCGAGTTGCCGATCTCCATGAACCTTCCGCACTCGCAGTTCGGGTGGCAGTGTGGCCCGTACTTGGTGTCGTGTGAATTGCCGAAGTCGTAGAATATCTCCGAGTCCGGCCCACCGGGCTCACGCGCAGGCATCTTCTCTGGCGGACCAGCCCTGCTCCACCAGTTCTTCTTCGAGTTGTAGTAGAATATCCTACCCCCCTGCATCCCCACATCGCCGCCCCTGCTGGGGTCGCCGATGAGGACAGCCTTCGCATCGATGTCTGCCTTCTTGAAAATCGTCTTCCAAATCTGGACAGACTCGTCGTCCTTGGGGATGCCGTACTTCTCCTCCCCCGCGAAGACAGTGACGTAGAGCCGCGCCGGATCCACGCCAAGCTCCTTCACGAGGAAATCGAACACCCATGGGAGTTGCTCCACCTTAAAGTAATCGCCCAGCGACCAATTGCCAAGCATCTCGAAGAACGTGGTATGCCTATTGTCCCCGACCTCATCTATGTCCTCCGACCTGAAACACTTCTGTGAGTCGACGATACGTGTCCCGCTGGGGTGGGGCTCGCCGAGCAGATATTTAATGAGTGGCTGCATGCCCGAGCCCGTGAAGAGTGTAGTCGCGTCCCCCTCGGGCAGCAGGGAGGCCGAGGGAATCTCGGTGTGCCCTCTCTGCTTGTAGTAAGCGAGGTATCGGCTGCGGATATCGTCGGAGGTGAGCATCCAAAGAGTATGATTGGCCTTCACTGAAAATCTTTTTGAATTAAACACAGGTTCCCACACCTTTTCTCACAGAAGAATGGATGGAAAACCCCCTGGGGGGCGAGAGATGAATATAACACGGAAAGCGGATGGTTGTAAGAAACTGAAGGTTGTGAGTTTAACCGAAGAGGGCGCCCAGACCCTGGAGGTCCTCTTCCTTCTTTTCTTCAACCTTTGGCTTGGCGGCTGCCTTCTTCTCCTCCTTCGCCTCAGCTGGCGCGGCGGCTGGGGCTGCGGCGGCTGCGAAGACCGGCGCCTTCAACGCCTCGTCGATGTTGACCTCCGAGAGGGCTGCGACGAGTGCCTTGATGCGTACACCGTCGGCGGCTACACCGGCGGCTGCGAGTATGGCGGTGACCGCCTCCTCTGTGATGGGCTTCTTAGCGCTGTGAAGAAGCATAGCGGCGTACATGTACTCCATTTTAATGCACCTATTCCTTGAACTGCTATGAAAGGAACAAGATATCCTGCATTTAATCTTTCCTATCTCTGCCCCCCACGTCACGTGGCAACCATTAAAGGCTCAAAGACGCCTCTAGAATTGATTCAATGGTCACTAGAATACACAAGGTGCCCACCGAGCACCTCTCACAAGAGGCAAACGGGGTACTTGGACCATACGCCAAGCCAGTCGCCAACGTCAAACCAGGCGAAGAGGTCGAGGTGGAGACCTGGGACTGCAACGGCGGAGTTATCCACCCCGGGCAGACCCGCCAAGAGGCGATAGACAGGGGGATACCTTACGTCTCCAACCCAATTACCGGCCCCATATATATCGAAGGCGCGGAGCCCGGTGACGCACTCGCCGTTGACATCCTCGACATAAAGATTGTCAGCCCTGGCTTTATCTGCCTCAACAAAGGCGTCGCGCCCATCAAGATCAACATCGATAAGCCCTACACCACCTTCATCGACATCTTCAGCGACGGTGTTCACTATCCCACTGAAGCGGGGAGGACTCTCGTCCTCAAGGCGGAGCCCCTTATCGGCACCATTGGTGTCTCTCCCCCACACGAGGCGATCGCGACCATCACTCCCGGCGCCCACGGCGGAAACATGGATTGCAGCGACATACGAGCCGGAAACCGCCTCATACTCCCCGTCAACCGCCCCGGCGCACTCTTCGGCCTCGGCGACGCACATGCTCTACAGGGTGACGGCGAAGTTTGCGGAACAGCCGTCGAGATAAGCTCCGTCACACGCCTACGCTTCAGCCTCATCAAGGGTGCCAAGATCGCATGGCCACGCGTCGAATCCAAGGATGAGATCATGACTCTGTGCAGCGCCAAACCCCTCGAGGACGCCACCCGCCTCGCCTTCCAGGAGCTTGTCACTTGGATGGTATCCGATTACGGCTGGCACCGCGATGACGCCTATATGTTCTTAAGCATAGTAGCGAAGGCGAGGATAGCACAAATAGTCGACCCACTATACACAGTAGCGGCGAAGCTGCCCAAGAAGTACCTTCAGAAGTGAATGTTATGGACGAGAAGTGCCCCAAGTGTGGCGGAATGATGAACTCCGGTGAGATAAGGTTCGACAGCGAGACAGTTATGCCGAACCAGATGAACGCCTACATGACCGGGATACCCACAAGCCCCCTCCCGAACGTCTACCAGAGCAGCAGCAGCCACCCCTACTGGGAGGAAAAGACGGGCAAG
>Ga0315286_10005909_pt1 | contig 11867 bp, 14 predicted proteins | sample YL17G10_0_MG_FD_205038 | JGI IMG/M metagenome (GOLD analysis project Ga0315286, IMG submission 205038) | Sediment microbial communities from Yellowstone Lake, YNP, Wyoming, USA - YL17G10_0 | ecosystem: Environmental > Aquatic > Freshwater > Lake > Sediment | place: USA: Wyoming | collected... | reverse complement strand
ACGCAAAATTAAAGAGTGTGAACCGAAGCTAAACTCGGTTGCCACGAATAACAGAAAGTTAAAAGGCTCTAAAAGCTGGCGGTCTATTATGCAATAAAGCTTGACACTCTCTAACATAACAGACGTATAAGAAGGCTAAATCTAACAGGAATTTTTTAATGAGCAGACAACTTACGGAGCATGCTATTACGTTTAGCGGCGTAAGTTGTAGCCCGCCATGATTTGTGGCGGACACCTGCTAAAGCGAGGGATAGAGTTTAGACAACCAGATTAACGAGTTTTTTGGGGACGAGGATAAAGCTTTTGATGGGCTTGTTTTGTATCCAAGGTTTTAACTTCGCATCCGCTAAAACAAGTTCTTTAAGTTTATCTTCGGATATATCGGAAGGGGCATCTATTTTGGAACGCAATTTACCATTTACCTGAATCACAATAGTAACCGTTTCTTCAACCAGCATATGCGGGTCATATTTTGGCCATGGTGTTTTAAAAATACTTTCCTGATTACCCATCATCTGCCAGGCCTCTTCGGAAAAATGCGGAACAAAGGGGCCGAGCATAATAATCAGATTAGAGAAAACTTCTTTATCCGTATCTGACTGATAGATGGTATTGACCAATTCCATCAGGCTGGCAATAGCAGTATTGAATTTAAAGTTTTGAATATCTTCTGTAACTTTCTTAATTGTCTTATGCATTGCTCTTATCAACGCAGGGTCAGCTTTATCTTTTTCCCGCCAGGCTTTTCCTGTAATAGGGCGGGATCCCGCCTGCCCTCCAGAGTTCTTAGCGGGAAAATTATTCTGAATACGCCAGACGCGGTTTAAAAATTTAAAGGCACCTTCTATGCCCCGGTCATCCCACTCTAATTCGGTTTCCGGAGGCGCGGCAAAAAGGATAAATAATCTTAAAGTATCTGCACCGTATTTCTTAATCATAGAATCCGGGTCAACAATGTTTCCCCGCGATTTAGACATTACCACGCCATCTTTTAAAACCATACCCTGGGCAAGTAGGCGATTAAAGGGTTCATCTGCGCCTGTGGCGCCCTGGTCAGCCTGCGGCTGAGATCCAAAATCCAGCATTCCTAAGTCTTTAAAAAATTTGGTAAAAAAGCGGGAATATAATAAATGTAAAATTGCGTGCTCAATTCCGCCGATATACTGGTCAACCGGCATCCAGTATTTAACTTCTGGTTTATCAAAAGGCTCTTGAGAAAATTTTGGCGAACAAAATCTTAAGAAATACCAAGAGGAATCAAAGAACGTGGCCATGGTATCAGTTTCCCGACGGGCCTGAGATTTACATTTCGGGCATTTGGCCTCCGTGAATTCTTTAATCTTAGCTAAGGGGCTTCCGCCTTCTCCGGTAAAAGGCGCCTCTTTAGGTAATTCTACCGGTAAATTCTCGTATGGCACAGGTACAATGCCACATTTAGCGCAGTAAATAATCGGAATGGGGGTTCCCCAATAGCGCTGACGGGAAATCAACCAGTCGCGCAACCGCCAGTGGGTCTGAATTTTTCCGATACCGGTTTTCTCCATCCACTGGGCAATCTTTACTTTTGCCTCCTGATTAGAAAGGCCATCAAACTGTCCAGAATTAACCTGCACACCGTCACCTTCATAGGCCTCAGTTAAATCTTCGTGGTTCGTGGTTCGTGGTTCGTGGTTCGCTATTACTATTTTAATAGGCAATTTATGTTCTTTGGCAAATAAAAAATCACGCTGGTCATGACAAGGCACGGCCATAATCGCGCCCGTGCCATATTCCATTAAAACATAATCTGCTACCCAGATAGGCACTTCTTCGTTATTCACCGGATTTACGGCGTAACTACCCGTGAAAACACCTTCTTTTTTTACATCCGTGGCAGTGCGTACGATTTTACTTTCTTTACTGACCTTATCGATAAATTCCAAAACCTCTTTCTCTTGAGGTTTTCCTCTGATAATCTCTTTGACTAAAGGATATTCGGGAGCTAAGACAATGTAGGTGGCGCCAAAAATTGTATCTACGCGTGTCGTAAAAACGGGAATTATCTTATCGCTGTTTTTCAACCGAAAATATATCTCTACACCCTGGCTTTTGCCTATCCAGTTTGTCTGCATGCTCAAAACTCTTTCCGGCCAATCCGCCAGTTGTTTTAAGTCTTCTAAAAGGCGCTCTTTGTATGCGGTAATTTTTAAAAACCACTGCCTTAAATCCTTCTGTTCAACTTTCGTATCACACCTCCAGCAACCGCCATCCACCACCTCTTCATTAGCCAGGGTGGTCTCACACGACGGGCACCAGTTGACAGAGGCTTCCTTTTTATAGGCCAGGCCTTGCTCAAACATCTTTAAGAATATCCATTGATTCCATTTATAATATTCGCTATCGCAGGTAGAAACCTCTCTATCCCAATCATAAGAAAATCCCATTTTCTTAAGCTCTTGCCGCATCCGTTCAATACATTTATGCGTCCAGATATCCGGCTGGGTTTTATTTTTTATGGCGGCATTTTCTGCGGGTTGGCCAAAGGCGTCAAAGCCCATGGGATGCAAAACAATGTATCCCTGCATCATCTTAAAACGCGCCGCCACATCACCAATCGTATAATTACGCACATGGCCCATATGGATTTTTCCCGAAGGATAAGGGAACATCTCCAAAAGATAATATTTCTTCCTTTTCGGGTCAGGCTGGGCCGCAAAAATCTTCTGCCTGGCCCATTCTTTTTGCCACTTTTCTTCTATTTCTTTAAAAGGATAAACCATAGTATTATTTATCCTGCCTTAAGGGAATCAAAGAAATCATTGTTCTTATTCCCCGTAAGAGATTCTCCATGGTACAGGGTTTAGTTAAATAATGGTCGGCCTCCAGGCCATAACAGGTCTTCACTGAGTCTAACTCTGTCTTAGCACTGACAATAATCACCGGCCTCCACTTATCTTTAAATTTTTGCTTAATGGCTTTGAGGACCTCAAACCCATTAAGCTTGGGCATCATTAAATCCAAAAGTATAACATCGGGATTATCTTCTCCTATTTTAAGCAATGCTTCTTCGCCGTCAAATGCGACCACTACCTCATAACCCTCTTGTAATAATCTTTTCTTGAGCGTCTCTACGACATCTTTATCATCGTCGGCTAATAACAACTTATAGGCCATAACTGCCTCCTTAAGGATGCCTCCTTAGGCTTCTTACAACTCCTAAATTTATTTTATCCGCATTTTCACTGTCTTTGGGTGTCTCCAAGATAAAGGGAATATCCCTTAATTTCGGATGGTTGATAATCCTTTCCATACCTTCTTGGCCAATTTTACCTTTGCCGATATGTTCGTGCCTATCCCGATGCGAACCCAATTTATCCCTGGCGTCATTTAAATGAATGAGCTTAATCAGGTTTAAGCCCACCATTTTATCTATCTCATCTAAAATCGCCTCCAGGCCTTCTTGGGTAACAATATCATATCCGGCTAAATAGGCATGGGCAGTATCCAAACAAAGGCCCACGCGCTCTTTATTTTTAAGGCCTTGAATAATTTCTCTTTGATGGCTGAATTTATAGCCTAACCACGAGCCAGAACCCGCGGTGTTTTCTAATAATATACCCACTTTAACATTTCTGGTCTTTTCTAAAATTCTATTCAGCGCCGCGATTAACCTTCCTATTCCTGCGGCTTCAGAGGTTTCCTTGTGGCTCCCCATATGGGTAACAATATAATCTGCCTTTAAGGTGTGCGCTTCTAAAATATCTTCAATATAGGCCTCAATAGAGGCCTCATAAAGCCTGGGGTTTGGCGAGGCGAGATTGATTAAATAAGGTATATGGATGAACCAGGGCTTTATTTTAAATTCATCCTGCCGGCGATTAAACTCTTCTATATCTTTGGGCTTTAAAAAATAATCGCGCCACCTTTGGGGATTGCGCGAAAATATCTGCATGGTATTACAGCCCAACTCATACGCCCGCTCAAGAGCTTCGTAGAATTTACCTTCGATAGAAACATGGACTCCTAAAAGCATGATAGATTGAATTTTAACACAAGGGACTTAAGCGGTCAAGAATTGATTATGGGAATTGATTATGGGAAAGGCTTCTTACTCTTCGGCTGTGGCGGCAATATTTAAGTTTTTTATGCCCAAATCACTCAAGATATCCAGAACGCCAACCACATCTTTAAAATGAACTAACCTGTCTGAACGTAAAACAACAACCAAATCAGAATTGCTTTTATATAATGTATTAATTTTTTCCTTTAACTCTTTTCTGGTGACCATTTCTTTATCTAAATACACTACCCCTTCGTTAGTAATCACAATATTGGCCTGGCTTGTACCCACCAGGGGCGTCGCACTGGCGGCCTCGGGAAGCTTTACTTCTAACTTTTTTATGCGGTAGGGGCTAAAAGTATAGAGCAAGCTAAAGGAAATAAAAAAGAAGATGAACATATTCAACACTATATCCGTCATCGCCACGGACTCTAAGGCCACCTGATACTCTCTTTGGCCGGATATCTTCATGCGCTACCTCCTTGCTTCGTCTCCACAATAACCTCCAGGAGCTGAATACAGTGATTAGTCAGTTCATTGGAGGTAACCTTTATACGGCCGATAAAGTAGTGGTAACAAAGATACAACGGTATAGCAATAATTAAACCGGCGGCAGTGGTAATCATCGCTTCATAAATTCCCGCAGCCAAAATACTGACCGTTACATTTGCTCCTGCCTGCTCCCAAGACATAAAAGCGCGGATCAAACCGGTAATTGTCCCCAAAAAACCCAATAGAGGTTCGATGCTGATTATAGATGCTAGCGTACCTAAACGCCTCTCTAACTTCTGAACCTGATTATTGCCTGTCTGTTCTAAAATTTTCTCCAGCCTGTCTAAAGGCAGATTCCGTCTTTCAATTCCTATTTTAAATATTGCGGCGAGGGGATGATGAATATATTTATCGCATAACTCCAAAGCATTCTTAATCTTATTTGCTTTTAAATCTTTAAATATTTCCTGGATAAAACCAAAGGCATCTAATTTCATATGCCTGAAGGCCCAGAATCTCTCCAGGACTATTGCCACTCCGACAATTGAACCAAGAATAATCGGGATCATCACCGGGCCGCCCTATATAAGAAAAGTAAACATATTTATTGCTTCGCTCCTTTCTACAACTACCGTCAAATGCTGAGACGATAATAAAAAATGGAGGCCGAATTACATTAATTCGGCACTCACTAAATTTTTTATTAATGAAAAATTTGGTGGTGTGCCCCTCTCGCATGAACCGAGGAAAAACCTCTCGCTATATACAGGTATCTATTATAGCGATTTTGCAGCCTTTAACAAGGAAATTCACGCCTTTAGATTTTTCAAACTCTGACGCCCCTAACAATGGTATCTCCTCTTTGGACGCCCAGAAAAAACACTCTCTGTAAACAGGTAAATATTAGCCCGTAACGAAGGTTACGGGCTTAATTAGTTGGGGCCTTGTGGACGTATAGGCACTTTCATATGATCCGGGAGGAAACCTCTCTTACTTTATACGGGTCAATTATAGACTCAATACCTCAATTAAAATATTAAAAAATAGAAACGTTGTCCCCTATTTCCATTGGTTTTACGCCCTTTATTTCATGCTTAAAGAAATACGATTGGTTTTTATTCCTGGCAAAACCTCGGCAAAACGCATCATCATGTCATCAATAGACTCTAATCTAGAAATTTTCATGTTATCTTGGTTTAGCTTTACCGCATACCCGGTTTCTTCTTTAATGATTTTTTCAATAGTTGCATTAGTATAATGCTTGGGATCAAATTTTACCTGTTTTATATCTTTTAGATCCAGAGAACTTCTAGAGGTTCCGGGAAGATAAATTGTTCCATTATTGAAATCAACGGCATAGGCAATGATGCCTGGGATAAGAAAGAATAATAACCCGATCCCATCCAACACAGCAATGCCAGCATCAATCCTCCCGCCTTTTTGCCCTTTGCGTTCAGGATACATAAGGGTCCCACACCCTGCCAACTGAACAATTAAGACAGTGCAGACTAAAACATATAACGTTTTCACTAGTTTTTTGAGCATAATCCCTCCTTTCAGAGACTTTAAGAACAGCCCATGCATTGGGCTTCACCCTTGTCCACCTACGCGGTGCAAGGGGGTTTATATATCGCTGTTGCGACAAACCCAGATCATATCCATCCTACCATCGCCTATTTACTGTAGTTTTAAAATCTTAATTTCTCCATCAATAATAACTTCTACTGAGTCATTATTTATATTTTTGACGGTAAGATTGCCGATACTTTCTCCCTCTGCAATGATCTTCCCGTTAATAGTAACGAAACTCCTACCGCGGTGATCAAAAAATATGCCTTCTAACATTAAATTTTTATTTTTATCTCGGCTTATCGTCTGCGGCGCTTCATAAGACCTTACGTCTATTAATTCTGTCTTATCAATGCCTTTGGATTCTTTCTTTTTAGGTTGCCAGATTACAAATTTACCTACTTTTATTTCCTTGAGAAAATTACTGGCTTCTTGCCCAACGAGACCTATATCAAAGTTATACTTGTAAAATATTGAAAAGAGGATTATCACTATGCCCACAAATGCAAATTTTTTAATTCTGGGGTCAACACCGAAAACCGCGCTAATTAGTTTTTTTTCTTTTATCCAGCCACTCCTCTTCTCAACCGAACTTATCTGTGGCTTAAAGGACGGATCTATGGCATCTGTTTTAGGATTGTAGCCACAAAAAGCGCATATCGCATCTTCTTCCTTAAGTGGCCTTTTGCAAAAGCGACATTCTTTCATTTTATATCCTTATAAAGTCTTACTGTTAAATTTGTTGAACCAAAAATTAAACTCCAAGCTCCCAGACGCTTTCCCTGCTCATCTAAAAAAGTGTACCTGAATTATGCCAGTAGATACACTGTCTATCTTAGCGCTGCTACAGCTTCCCGATTGGATTGGAAAATTTCTCCTATTTCCCGCTCTTAGGATGGCTTAATTATTCCTCCTGAAACTATCAGTTTTATGGCATCCTCAATTGTCATTTCCAAAAACTTGACCTCATTTTTGGGAACTAAAACAAAAAATCCACTCCACGGGCTGGGAGTTGAACTAATAAGCACATGCACAAGTTCCTGGCCTGTCTTTTCCTGCGCCTCCCTAAAGCCTTCGCTGGTCATAAAACCTATTGACCAAATTCCTTTTGAAGGATATTCTACCAAAACTACCTTTTTAAACGCAGTGTTATCCTTAGAAAAAATAAAGCTAATTATCTGTTTTATAGGTGGATATATTTGGCGAATTCCGGGAAGCTTCAAAAACCATCTTTCTATTGTGGGTAGCACCTTTTTACTCAATATATTAGAAACAATAAATCCTATTAAAAGAATTAGTAATATTCCTAAAATAAGGCCTATGCCGGGAATAGAAAAACCAAATTCTGCCTTTAAATAGCTGTTAATAATTACCCCTAGCAGTCCGTCAATCAATCTAATAATAATGAAAAGAAGATACAAGGTGAGAAAAATCGGCAAGACTACAATTAATCCGGTAACAAAATAATGCTTTAATCTTTTCATAAACACTCACTCCATTGTAACATGCGATACTTCCCTGTTTCTATTTCGAAGCGCACAGCTCCCAGACACTTTCCCTGCTCATCTAAAAAAGTGCACCTGAATTATGCTGGCAGGTACACTGTCTATCTTAGCGCTGGTACAGCTTCCCGATTGGATTGGAAAATGTCTCCTATCCCCTTATTATTCATGGATACCATCCTATTTATTGCGTGTGCGGCGTGACTTTGCGTTCCCGCTACGACCTGTATCGGCGCAGATATTTTCTTATCTCGTCATGGTTTCCGGCTAACACTAAATAATAATCTTCGCCTTCTATCCTGACGATTACACGCAGCCTTATATCAACGCGGAACTCATATTTATCGTGATTAATCTTCTTGAAACCGAGACCTGCGGGCATTTCCCCTGAAATAAGAAAGGAATTGAAGTTTTCTAGGCTTTCGGCGAGCTTCTTTTTGTCAAGAGGTGTTAATCTCTTAAGTGAGCGCTCAAATGAAGGCAGAATTAAGATTCTCTTCATTTAGTTATTTTCTTAATGTAACGAGAAAACTCTTTACCTGACTTTAGAACCTTTGCCTTGCCCTTCTGGCTCTCAACGATATGATCAATGGCTTTTAGCTCTTCAGCGGTATAACGCGGCTCAACCTTAACAGGAATAAGCTTTATAAAATTGCCTTCTACATCCACGGCAAACAGCTCATTTAACTTCAGGTGCAGCCTCTTTACTATTGCGTTGGGAATAGTTATCTGATTTTTTGCTTTAAGCTTGGTAATAGTCATATTTCTCACCTCCACAACAAGCATACCATAAGTAGGAAAGTATGTCAAGTTAGAATTTCCAACTTTATTCCAAGACCCCAGACACTTTCCTTGCTAATCGGAAAAGTGTTGCATTAGAAACTTGAGAGTTAGCTGTCCATATTTTACTCAATGAGCACAATACCGAAATAGTCTGCCCTGCATTTAGCTGAATCCAACGTCTCGATGCTAAAGCCGTTACTGCGCGCGGTAGAGTAAACGTCTATACCGCAAGCTTCCATAGAAGGCCTGGCCTCCTCACGATGCCGGCATTCACCCTTTAAGTCGCAAACTCTGCAAAGTCTGCATGGCCCTGCGCCCATACCTAAGGCCTTGTAATATCCGGCAAGAAAGGCCTCTTTTTCTATCTTTATGACCACCTTTGAAATATCCACATGAGAACCGCTCTGGCAATGGATAAGGATGGCATTTTTAAAAGAATTCAGTATTTTTTGCGTCTCATCAGGCGTAGGCGAATGCGGTGGACAGGTTAAGCTTTCCGCAAAGCCAGAGCATCCAAACTGGCACTTGTATCTTACCCAGGCCGCAGGCTTGACCGTCTTTACCTCAATGACCTTACTCTCGCTGGCGCCCAACTTCACTGCCCTATTCTTTAACTCCTCAATGGTCTTTCTGTACATAACTACCTTATCTGTTTTGGATATCCAACGGTCTGAGCAAGAATTATCTTCTCATCGGCGCCTAGCTTCATTGCCTTGGCCAAAGCCGGCTTATCCATCATGCCGCGCACTACCGTGGCTAATCCAAAAGATGCGCAATATAAATATACATTCTCACTGATAAAGCCGGTATCCGCGGCAGCATAAAAATCCGCATCTTCAGCCGACAATCTACTCATTTTCGTAAGTCTAGCTACATAGATAAGATTTAGCGCGGCATCTTTAACAAAAGGCTGCTTACCGGTCAGGGCTCTTATATCGCCTGAGGCAACCGGTATGAGTATATTCTCCTTTGCATCATATAAATACAGGCCATCTGCTTTGGCCAGATATATATCAATCTCCTGCATATTCATGGCAGAAGGAGCGGTGCGGTGTGCTGAATCCGGCCGATTTATTCCGTTTGCCGCCCAAAGCAAATCTGAGATAACCTGCAAGGGAAGTTCTTGGGAACTAAATTCCCGCATGCTCTTTCTTTCTTTCAATGCCTGCATGAGCGGTTTGCCGCCTTCAGTCTTGGGGGCTGGAAGCTTAATCGGTTTTAATTCTTGAGCATAAATAAATATAGGTAAAGTTAATAACAAGACCAAAATAAAACTCTTCTTTAAAATCATTCCTATCTTCACTAAGATTACCTCCCACAGAAGGTGGGACACCCGCCAGCACCCAAGCTTATAGGATAGCTTGGTGTCCATTTGTATGGAATCCGATACGGCGGGGTGTACACAATATAAGGCGGGTCCTGTCTTGGCCTGTTTCTCGCGGGGACGTTTGTTTTGCCCCAGCGTGGCAAAACTGCACTCCCCTGCGGACCCTCGCTCTGCCTGACTTTGATTTAGCAGGGCAACCATGCCCGCTCGGGTTCCTCGGAGGCCCCGCTCGAAATCAGTCCAAGCCACCCGCCCAGCGCTATCTTTTCAAAAAACTGCCGCAATTTTTAGGGGGTGGAAAACCAAATCTCCTTTATTTTAAAAAATCAAAATACAAAGCGACAATAAGCGCAACCGCCGAAGAAACAAATATTAAAAAATAATTAATCCTGTCTTTATTCGAACTCAAAGAACAGAGTATAGAGCCTAGAAGCTGGCGGTCATCTTCTGCGATTTTATCGCCATGTGAAATTTTATCCATAAGGCCCCTTTTAACGATAAGCTTATAGCGTGCCCGGTCTATCCTGAATTTGTATACGAAGAAGATAAAAAATCCGGCTACCCCGATATACCAGGCAATCTGTCCGTAAATAGGTTTTACGTGTATCAAGACGGTGACCACGCGTAACGCTATCGTCGCTACCATGCCTATAATTAAAAATATCCACGAAGTAAAAGAGTCCCTGCAATTCTTATATTCACTGCAATTTAGGCACTTTTTATTCATAACTTTTCTACTTCCTGATTTGACAAGCCGGTTTGATACCTTTCTTCTGATAGTACCTCTGATGGTATTCCTCAGCCGGATAAAATTCATCCGCCGGGACAATCTCGGTGACAATCGACGCATTAAATTCAGCCGACTTCTCCAGTTCTTGTTTTGATTTAAGGGTAGCTGCCTTTTGTTCCGGGCTATGGTAAAAAATCACTGATCTGTATTGCGTCCCTGTATCCGGTCCCTGCCTGTTTGCGGTTGTGGGGTCGTGAATCGACCAGAAGATATCAAGCAATTTTTCGTAAGTAATTTTTCGGGGTTCAAATTCGACCTCTACGGCTTCGGCATGGCCGGTCTTATCAGTACAGACCTCTTCATAAGAGGGGTTCCTGGTTTTTCCTCCGGTATAACCGACCCTTGTCGAGACTACTCCGGGGGTTGTGCGGAAAACTTCTTCCACGCCCCAAAAACATCCTGCAGCAAAAGTGGCCTTTTCTATAGTAACTTTTTCCAAAAGGGCAAGTTTCAGGGCTACGGAGTTTATACAATAGCGCTTCCCGGTAGGTGGCGGGTCGTCATCAAAAACATGGCCCAAATGCGCATCGCAGCGGGCGCAGAGAACTTCGCTACGCTGCATACCCAAACTATTATCCGTTTTAGTGCGGATATTCAATTCTGAAACCGGCTCCCAGAAACTCGGCCAACCAGTCCCAGACTCAAACTTGGCATTATATCTGAATAAGTCCGTCCCGCATCCGGCGCACTGATAAATTCCGCTTTGGCCTTTAGGCGGTATAGGGCATGTTTCTTTAAAGGGCTGCTCAGTGACTTTCAGTCGCATCACGCGGTACTGCTCAGGGGTAAGGATTCTCTTCCACTCCTGATCAGTCCTTATAACCTTCTCTACCTCTTCGATTTTCCCTGTTGAGGCATTAAAGATTTTTATTTTCTCTGTATTAGATGCCTCTTTCATACTTACCCCCATTAACAACGGAAGTAACAATAATATAATTAACGCCCTTTGATAACGCATAAGTCATTATTCTAAAATAGTTGCTCCCCTATTTCCGCTAGTGGAAATAGGGGACGTTTCTATATTCCGTATCGTCTAAAAAATAGAAACGTCCCCTTTACATACCTCCATAAACAACAAAACAACCCCCTATCTTTTAGAGAGTTGCCTTTAATTTTTTGTCTATTTAAAAACCATAACCACCTCTTTGTAGCGTGATAAGTATTATACTACTAATTGCAGCAAAATTTAACCCTTTTCTTATACTTTTTCTAAAATTTTATGTTAGATTTGACCATTTGATACGTCTGTTATGTTAGAGAGTGTCAAGCTTTATTGCATAATAGACCGCCAGCTTTTAGAGCCTTTTAACTTTCTGTTATTCGTGGCAACCGAGTTTAGCTTCGGTTCACACTCTTTAATTTTGC
>Ga0315286_10005908_pt1 | contig 11867 bp, 16 predicted proteins | sample YL17G10_0_MG_FD_205038 | JGI IMG/M metagenome (GOLD analysis project Ga0315286, IMG submission 205038) | Sediment microbial communities from Yellowstone Lake, YNP, Wyoming, USA - YL17G10_0 | ecosystem: Environmental > Aquatic > Freshwater > Lake > Sediment | place: USA: Wyoming | collected... | reverse complement strand
CGGCAGCATATGCTGGAATAGCTCCCGTAGCATCTGGGTCTGTATTAATTTCAAATGGAACATCTGCGTTTCCGAGTTGGAGTGGAAGCCCTACTGTAGATAGGGTTCAGATAACAAATACCTTATATTCCAGTGAATTTATGCCTAGTCCTAATCGACCAACATCGACATTTAATTTTTATGGCTATGTGTTTAGATTACCAGCTAATGGCCCAGTCTCATACGAGTCTTATTCCTTAGGTGATCTTTATAACTCGAGTGGGAACATTAAGGTTTGTACCACAGCAGGAACGGGTACTACAGCGCTTTGGTCCAACGTTGCTATAGGAAAAAACACCAATTCTTATAATTTCAACGGTATTACAGCATATACGTTATCCGCCGTGACTACGTTACAAGCTGGCACAAATTTAGATTACCCCGGCTTACTTAAAATATGGTCTGCACCTCTTTCGGGATCATCATCAGATAGATATTTAAGCATATTCGGGGATAGTTATAGCACATACGCCGCTATCTACAATTTTAGAGCATATGGAAGCACAGGGACTTCCATATGCAGCTTTAATGCGTTCGTGAGCGGCACTGCTTATTACACTATAGGTTCATCTGGCTATTCAGTAGCGGGCACTTACAGGATGATAGCTAGCGGATACGACACCTCTAGCTCTAAAAAAATCAAAAACATTGTACATAACGATAAAAAATTATATACAGATGCCGAACATTTGTTTAAATCTATTCCGTTTTTTAGATACACCAACATAGATAAGAAACGTCATGGACATGGTGAGTATTTTGGAGTTGTAGCTGAACATTTAAGTGAGGTAGCCCCTCATTATGTTAACGATCTTGATGATCACATTCCCAATATTTTAGCAACAGCTGTAATCAGCAACGACTCACAATATCAGATTCTCAAAGTAGAGTCTGAGTTTTTAAGCCAAGATTTAGTAGGAGAAAATCTGTTGGTTAAAGACTCAAATGGTAACCATAATGAGACAAAAATCATAAAAGTTAATGATAATAGTTTAACCATAGAAAAAGTTAAGGACTTAGACGAAGGAGATGAGGTGTTTGTCTACGGCACCAAAGAGAGTTGTCCTGTGGTCGATAAGAGTAGGGTATTTGAGTTGGGAATGGTAGTGTTGCAAGACGCTTTAAGAAGAATAGAGGCATTGGAAGTTACGGTTGAATTAAGTAGAGCTCCTATGTTACTTTGATGTAGAGAATACGTTTTAAAAAGGGTAGTAAAATGAGTGAAGTTGAGGATGCTTTTAAATCAATTGGTGCGGTAAAGGATCCCAAAAAAGAAGCCGCTGATAATGAGAAGCTAGCTACGGATATAGAAAATAAGGACGGGGAAAAGGAATAAATTTATATGGCAATTACACCAGACAGACAAGGTTTAAAGCTTTTAGCTGAATTAAGTATAGATAATCAATATTCCCAGCAATATGGAATGCAGATTTTTAATTACAATGGTGAAGCAACCGATGATTACAAGAACTTGTGTTCAAATATATTTGGTTCTTTAGATGATGTGATTGCAGAAGCTACTACTTTAAAAAGTAGAGTACCAGTTTTTAACATAACAAAAGGAGATAAGAAATGAATATGGATATAGGACAAGCTTTACAAAAGTTCCCTAAGGTAATACAGAGCATATTGATAGATGCCCAGATACTTTTTTCTGCAGAGAAAGAGTTAATAAACCAAGGAAGAGTTGAGCTTATGTCGAGGTCAATTGTTATAACTGAACAATGTTTGGATAAAATTAAGCAAGAGCTTGAGTTAGTAAAAGAACAGTTAAACTCACCTGAAAATAATTGATGGCTAATTTATCCTTATCGCTTGAGAAAAAAGGGGATAACAACATTATCCCCCCTTAAACTTCTCTGTAAACAGCCTGTCTAACTTGTCACTGATCTTTTGCATGTCTTCCCGGTGATTACTATCCATTTTTTGCATATCAGACTTTATCTCTATTCTTAAACCATTCATTTCAACTTTTAAATCTTTCATTTCAGAATGTAAAAGATGTAGAAAGAATCCTAATGCAGACACTAAAGATGTAGCAAGAAGGGGAAGCACCCAGCGATAATGCACTTCTGCTGGGCGCTCTCCATTGTGTTGATAATGCTTTTTATCTTTATAATGAGATAGCATTCCTGTTTTCATAACTAGAGCCTAAAAGCCGTAAGAAAGCCCAACCGTAGTGCTTTGAATGATAGGCCTGGCTTTGTTCTTAGAAAGATCGTCTATTTTTTTATTAACACTGTCAAATTTGGCGTCTATTATCCAGAATTTACGCCAAAGAATACCGGAGATAGTTAAACCACTAGCTATCAAAGGACCGTGTTGAATTAAGAAGTTTTCCATTGCTTTATTCCCTTGAAATCAAACTTATATCTAAATTTTTCAGAAATTTTTTTTAGTTCAGGTAAATCCTCAAATACTTGTTTTTCTGTAAAATGTTGACTCATATAGACGTATTCTATGTTAAGAACTTTATTTATTTTTCCAAGCATTTCTTCAAACCTACACCTTACAGATATAGGTAACGGTGGTTCTTTACCTAATAATCTATAGAAAAAATCAGACACTGAGCTAGTCATTCTCTTAAATAGTGAAAGTTTTGGCGCTTTCTTATGAACTTGATTGGCTTGTTCCATCATTTCTATATAACTCTTATTAACATAATTCTTCATATTTTTTTTGCGTGAGCTAATTTCAGCAAGCGTCATAGGAAAAATTGTAATGCTCTCGACCTGATGATTACCAACGCTCTCGACCTGATGATTACCAACGCTCTCGACCTGATAATCATCAGGAGCATATGGATAATTGTAGTTTAGATTATCTAGGAAGTTGTAATTAACCCCATATTTAGTGAAGTTTTTTTTAGGGATGATTTGGTCAGATTTTTGTGTCCCTATTTTTACGCTACAGGCATGATCACCTATCATTACTGTATCTCTTACTACGCGTATGTTTGAAGGCCAAAACAGGTACTCGTGTGAACTCTTTTTTCCCCCATCTGAGCAGATTAGAAAAGTGATCTTCTTGGCCGGTTCATTTTCATTAGAGTATTCCATAGCACTAGTATTTGCACAAAACAACATGAGTGCTGCTGTTGTATAATATAATTTGTTTTTTTTCATAAGCAACTCCACTTGCTAAATTGTAACTACACCACCAACAAACGAAGTTAGATGATTACAAACATAACGTGACTCATTTGCTTTTATATGTCAATAATCTTTTATATCTTTTATACAACAGATAGAATAAGTAGCATTAGAATGACACCAAGTATGTGTAAGCATTTGTTTCTCATGTATTTTACAAATCTTTTCTCAAGCTTTCTTTGATACGCATTAATTTGATTCATTTTTCCACATAAAGAGTGGTGCTTTACTTGGGTCATAATAAACTCCATTTAAAATTGAATTTCATTATCCATAATTGGATAATGTTGATTTGGTGATATTGGCAGTGCAATTGCAGCACTTTTGCTAACACCTTTAATGTAATTCATGGCCTGGCCATCAGCGGGACAAAAACTAGAAATTGAAATCGTAGCTGAACACCCAATATAATCCTTGGGATCTGTTTTCTTGTTTTGTCCAAAAAAAACCTTATTTATATGCACAAGTTTCTTTTCTTGCTTCTTTTTCTTAGACGGGTCTTTGGAATATATACATAAACGCTGTGATATGGTCGTACCACTATCCCGACCAGAAGTGATCTTCCATATCATTCTGACAGACTTCTCAACCATCCACTGTAAGTTCTCAGGGGTTATTGAGCAATCTACAATGACTGCTTGATAGTCTCCATCTGCTAACAATTCAGACTTTTCTTCAATATCTATTGTGTTCATAAAATACTCCTTTTATTTGTGTTGTAAAGAGGGCTTGTTTATATATGTGTGTTCATTTTTATCTTTTATTCTCGGATTCTGAACCAATTCAATTGATCTATTAAGGTTTTCACCAAGCTCATCAAATAACTTCACTGTGGCAAAAATGTTATCCTTGTTAACAATTCCATCAATTAAAATATCACAAAGATCTTTTTTTACATTTTGCACTTGGGTCTTTGTCTTTAATAAAAGCCACCGAATGATCTCTTTATCCACATCTTCTGACATTATTCTTCTCCTTTTTCTGGGTTTTGTTTAAAAAATTCACTTACATGCTGACTGAAAACTTTCCAATCCAGCGGTAGTTTTTGCGGTAAGTTAAAAACATTCTTGGCTAATACCGACGAGGTTCCAGTCGTATAAAGCACCCGCTTACGTTGGTCACTTTCTACGCTAGGATCTTTTGCATGAATAACCATCCTCTCCCCCTTTTCGTTAAGAGTGGTGTACATCTCATAATTTGCAAACAATATTGTGTGGCTCCAGTCAGAAACTAATGACGCAAACTTCTCATTAACCCTTAAGCAAAATAAGTCATACTCCACTACCTCTGGATTATCTATTTTCTTAATCGCTTGATGACCAATTAAAATAATATTCATTTTGCGATCTTGCCTTAATTTCTCAATCCTACCCAAAAGATACTTAGCCCTCTCAGCAGCTAAGGCATACCCCTGTCCATAACCAAGCTTCACCTTATCCGTAATCGAATTCGCATCTACACCTTTGCAAATATCTGTCCAGTTCAATTGCTCTAATGCATCTATCGAATCAATTACCAAGGTCTTAAAATCATGCTCCTCCCGGTTTAATAGATCTATAAACCCCAAAACCTCAGTCCATGAGTAAGCCTCTTGTTTGAAAACATCCAAATGGTCAATGTTGCCCTCTAGATCTAAAAACACAGGCTTTGTTGCATGAGATGCAAAATAACTCTTACCTACCCCATTATCGCCATATATGACGAGTTTAAGCGGTGTTAACTTCTTTCCTTTAAATATGTTTAATGCCACTATCTTCTCCTTATTTTCTCAAATGTTTAATTACTGTCTTTACTTGATTGTTGCCAAGTTGTTTTTCATCCGTAATTTCAATAAGACCTCGAGCCCTAGCATTTTCAAGCATGTCCCACCACACGGAAGTGCGAATATCCCTAAAATAAGTTCTTAAACTTCTTGCAGTGGGTTCTTTTCCTTGCATATAAAACTGCTCTAAAATGTTATCCAGTTTTCGAATTGAGGCATCATATTCGTCCTTGGCAAAATACATATCCATAAGCTTTAAAAGATTGTTAAAACTTAATGCCACCACCGAACTAGCCCAAAGAAAACCTTGATATGAAATTTTTAAATTTTTGTCAGCGGTTAATAGAGCTAGTTTTGCTACCAATTCATGAAGCCTAACAATGCTATCTTGCTTTCCATCCGTTAAATCAAACCTTTTTTTATTGCAAAACTCTTGAAACTCATTCATAAATTTATTGCAATCATCAGGTAATTCAATTTTCTTCGATGGTATTATTTGATTGAAAAATTTAAATTCCAATGCACGTGAAGGTACCTCACTGCAAGGTTTATAATTGATGGGTTCATGGGGAATATCTTCAAGAAAAAAGAGGAAACGACTCATAAATCCTCCGCTAAAATCTTGCATATTTAAAAATTTAAACGTATTCGGAACACCTAAAAAACAACAGTTTACCAATAAATTATCAATCACCAGCTTCTCTCCACCCTTCGTGATTGGGCTCGCATAAGTAGTGTCCCCAAAACCTTTCTTTAAAAAAGTTAAAATAGCAGCACGATGCTCGTTAACGTTCTTATGATGCAATACTTTAAAAAAATCTTGAGCCTCATCAAGCAAAAAAAATAACTTTCCTAACGTTTCTTTTATGTGCTTTTCAATACCTTGAATTGTCCCAATATCTCGTAATGTGATTTTTAACAAATCATAGTGACTTAAAATTTTAGAACTGGTATCAATGATGCTCTGCTTGCCCGTCCCAGGAGAAGCCAGTAACATGGTGTAAAGATTAGAACGCGCATTAGACCCCTCTAATCTCACATTTTGAAAAACAAGAGCGGCAATGTTTAAAACAGCACCTAAACATAAATTTGGACAAAAACGTATGCTGTTTTCTTTGTAAACATTGTAAAGACTATTTAAAAATGGAAAACTTCTTAAATCAAACGGATCACAATTTGAAAACTCTTTAAAATTGATATACCCACTATTGTGAGATTTAAAATCTAGGAAATCTTCTTTAAAAAAACTTAGGTTTGAGATCTCTTTGGCGCTTGCATCCGTTGCAATAGAACCTTGGTCGCACAGAATTTTAGGGGAATAAATATGATTGGAAGAGCCATTATGACCAGAAGAAGTATGCGGAAAATAACCTTGATAATGATCTTTAACGTAGCCATTCTTCTTGGCGAAATAAATAATCGAACCAATCCGGATTCCACCTTCTCTTTTAAAGGAGTTCCATTTTTCGATAACGTCATTTTTTCCTTTATAACTCTTTCCTCCACGTGAACTCCACTCGTGAAAAGCAGAAAAACCAGACTCCCCAAATTTATTTTTAATTCCCATACCAACAGTTATCCATGTTGGATATCCACTTGCGGGAATATAAAAAAGCATTTCCCTTAGATCCTCTAAAGAAATGCAAATATCACCATAAGATGTTTCATCTCCAAAATCTATATCAATCTTCTCTTGAATAAGATCTTTTTCTAATTTTTCATCAATATAGTAATTACCTAAATTATACCCACAATATTTGTATGTGCTAGAAGTTGAACAGGGCATCCGAAAAATCTGAGATGCAGTTTTAGAGGCTGGATCAACCCCTTTAGGCTCTTTTAACAGGGCGTAAGCACAATCAAAAACTGCCGTATAACTTTCAGGAGATACGGGGACCTTAAAAGGTAATAATAATCTCCAACATTCATTGGAAGATGTTGCAGAAATAGTTGTGTGACAAACATAAAAAACACCCTCAGAATTTAATAAGTCCTCGAGCTCTTGAGGTGATGTTTTTCCAAGATGCTCGGTGTTATCAAAATCAAAAACTAATCCTGAATAAAAATCAACGTTTTTAGCTTTGCGAGTAGTGTCCGGTAATAACTTGTACAACCCATAAAAATGAATTTTATTATCGCTTTTATCCAAAACATTCGTAAACTCGCTGAAAAAACTAACAAAGCCTTTTTTATCAAGGCTACTAACAAAGCTAGGAGTAGTCTTTGTTAGGCTAGCAAAATTAGTTACCAATGTTTCTGTCATAAATTACTAGTCTCTTGTGGAAGATTTAGGAGCAGGTGACTGCAAACTCTTCTGAAGAAAGTCTAATAAATCTGATTGCGAATATCTAATAACACCACATAAACGATAATACTTGGGGCCAGTAGAATTAAACCTCCAATTATTAATTGTGTTTTTCTTCACATTTAATAATTTTGCCGCCTCATCCTCAGTTAATAATTGTAAAGGTATTTCTTTTTCTTGATTTTCCATAAAGTTAACAATTTTACAAATGCTAATATGGATTTATCTATATTTTTGACCTCAAAACAATGATTATCCTGTGCACAATTTATGTCTGTTTGCTCAAAATCGTGCACACCGTGCACACCAGGTGTTTACTGGGTTTCAGCCTTTTAGCAAAATCTGTATCCCTTGAAACCCGCAGAATACACTGTGCACAATTTATGTCTGTTTGCTCAAAATCGTGCACACCGTGCACACCAGGTGTTTACTGGGTTTCAGCCTTTTGATTTATCCACACGATAAGACGTCTTAAATCCTCATCTTTTAGCATTGCCGCCTCTAAACAGTTATCTCTTGCAAATTTAAGTATGCTTTTTTGAGAACTAAACCCTGACTTTCTTTCCCCGGTTAATTCATAGCAATTGCTATCAATAAAATTGATAATCTTATTTAAATATCTAGATGAAGTTTTTAATCCTGATACAGTTGAGATGTTTAGAGATTTCAATGGCCTAAAAAGTAATTTACCGTTTTTTGTATAACCACTAGAATGAAGGCAATCACTCCAATAAAAAGCAATTACCTTCGCGTTGTCTATTAATTCTGGAGGTGAACCATTTTTTTTTATAAAAGAAAGAATACAATCTTCTGATATTAAATGAATCTTAAAAAAACATAAGGCCGATTCTTTGAAAGTTTGCACTAAAATATCAGAAGTTTTTTCAAAAAAAGAATAGTTAACAGTTAAAAAATTATTCTGTGCCCCCACTTCATCTAATAACTCTTGTAGATCAAGAAAATTTTGCATGCATAGTTATTCCAATTGAAATATTAAAATATCAACATATTTTTCTTCAAATCTTCTATTCGATTGAGACAAATAACAGCGTCATCACACGCTTCTTCTAATGGTGTTAATTTTGGGGCTTTAAATAAAAATGCTCCTAAAAAAGAAACCGTTGCCGCCCCTGCCATGATTAATAAAATCACACTAATATCACTTATTAAAACGCAAATGTAGGCGGTAAATAGATAAATAATTGTCTTGGAGATAGTTAGAGCCCCCATGTGAGATTTCATACGCTTATTTATACTATAGGTTTTTATATAATTAGGTAGCGTAGGAAGAACACCTAACGCAAAAATGTAGAAAAATGCTTGAAGAAAAATAACCATTTGAATAGAACTTTGTAAATTAGGCAACATACTAAAAAGTAAACAAAATACAATTCCACAAAAATGTAAAACTTTTACAATTTTCATCGGGTGTACTCGCAAAGAAAGTAGACCAATGCCAAACTCTAAAACTGCCGATAACAACAAAAGACACGCACTGTTAATCAAAATCCATCCAGAACTCAATCCAAAACTTTCCTCTAAAACTGATGTGAAGAAAGCAAATTTCACATAAAAAAACATCCCTACATAAACATGTATCAATGCACATGATGCTATATTTCTTATTACATAAGAATTTTTTAGCGTCTCCGTTTGTTTTAAAACTATTTTTTTAAAATCAGCCTCACGTTTTTCTGAGAAAGCTATAAAATCAGAGGTCTCTTTTAAGTTTTTTCTTATATAAGCCCCTAGAAAGGCAAACGTAGAACCTATCCCAAAAGCTATTTTCCACCCGGTTAAAGGGTCAATAAACATCGAAAGTGCAGCTACTAAACAGGCAAAAAAACCTCCTAATGTACATGAAACCTCAACAAGAGATGCTACAAAATAACCTTGGGGGGCTTTCACTAATTCCGTTATGTACACATCCGCCGCTCCGTTTTCCCCAGTAGCCATAACAGACTGAATACCCCGCAAAAGAAAAAAACAAATCATTGACGCCATTCCCCACTGAGCATAGCTAGGAAGAATGGTTAACAAAAAACAACAACTTGCTGTAAATACCATGGTGTAACTTAATATTTTGACTCTGCCATGCTTATCCCCATACCAACCCCAAAAGACAGTAGCAATAGGTCTTAAACATAAAGGCATAACAAAAGTGGCCGCCCGTGTTATTGCCGAATATTCATCATCCACCGGTAAAAAGACTTTACTTAAAACTGAAGACATATGTACCCCCAGCATTAAATCCCAATACTCCATGAAATTACCCAAAAGAACTAAATAAATACTTTTTCTAATCGGTTTGACAATTCCATCCAACGCTTTTATTTTAAAAAAACTTAATGCCATAATATTACTCCCAACAAATTGGTTTTATAATTATTTCTACAATTTTATCTTCCTTTAAAGGAAATCCATAAACCTTAAGATCTCCTATTATATTGCTAACCAAAGAAGAAGCTATTAGTGGAACATAATAAACCGGACTATTCTTTGTGTTAATTTCAGTACTTCCTTTGTATTGCTTAATAAAACTTACAGAAATTATTTGATCCGACACTTCAACATCCCTCATGCAATCTTCAAGCTCATGATCTATTGCCCAATCATAGATGGCTTTCTTCGTGCGCTTGATTACTTCTTCTGGTATCCCCCCAAAAAAAGGGGAATAAAAACGTACCCCCCAACCAGTCCTTAAAAAAATAGTTGTTTCCATGACATTTTACCTCGGTTAAAATTTATATAAGAAAATACCTCTTTTATAATAAAAAAGTCAAGAGTATGGTATATTTGAGGCAAAAACTTTCATAGGTGGAGAGAAAGCCGAAACCCCAGGATCTACATGCACTTTCTTTTTTCTCTAAACATACACTAAGCATTTAAAATAAAACTGATACTTAAATAAAGAGCAAAACCATGCACTACAGCCAGTTCCAAGTAAACATAAGATGCAGTATTCCTAAAGGGTGGGCCACCCGTTAGGACGAAAAACTCGCCACACCTTTGCCACTATTACTAATCATCCCAAACCCCCGTAAATACTATATCCCCAAGACATATCTTTGACATTTCCTAAACCGACCCCCCTACCTTTTTATCATTTAAACCTTTACAACTTCCTATACATATACTAAACATAAAAAAGCAACTGCCGTGTTTAGGATAGGATAAAAAATGGCCAAACTTAACAAGACGTTAATTGAAAAATTGGAATTGTGCAAAACTCGATACAAAACCTGGGATGACGAAATAAAAGGCTTTGCAATCGAAACCCTACCATCAGGTAATAAAACTTTCCAGTTCTTCTATACCTCTCCCACTACCAAAAAATTTACATACCTTAAAATAGGAAACTATGGCGGTATAACCTGCGACTCAGCCAGAGAAATTGCACTCGAATGGAAAATCCTTCTCGCAAAACGTATCGACCCTAAAGAACAAATTAAAAACCAACCAGAAAGAACCCAAAAGGAAATCTCCCTCTTGAACTTTTTAGACGTTTATATAAAACGCCACGTGAAAACACTGAAACCTAGTACCGTTAAAAATGAAATTAATCGCATTGGGTGTTTAAAAAAAGAAACTACACTCTGTGCTAAAAGTTTAGAATCCATTACCCCAGAAGATATCCTCTCTCTAAAAAATAAACTCGCAAAAACACCCATTCAATTTAACCGCTTAAAAGAAACCCTCAATAGCGCGTTTAATCGTGCAAAAACATGGAAACACATTAAAAAAGAAACTATCAACCCATGTGCCGAAATAAAGAAATATAAGGAAAATAAAAGAAAAATTTACCTAACCGTAAACGAAATTAATAAAATTAAAGAAACCCTTCTCTCTTCTGATAATATACACAACCCCGCTATAACTGGCCTCTTGATGATTATATCAACAGGATGTCGCCACGGGGAAATACGCCTCTTGCGCTGGGATGAAGTCTCCCTAAAAGATAAATGCCTGCACCTAAAAGATAGTAAAACCGGAAGCAAAACTATCCCACTAAACGAAACCGCTATTAAAATATTGAAAAATATCCAAAAAAAAGAAAACCAAAATTATGTCTTTCCTGGAAAAATACATGGACATCCCATACACTCCTTCCATGATACCTGGAATATTATCCGGGAAAAAACAAACCTGAAACACGTAACTATCCATGATCTTAGACATACCTTCGCTTCCCTAGGAATAAAAGCAGGCCTGAGCCTATATGATATCTCTAAGTTGCTAGGACATAGTAATATCTCTACAACCATGCGCTACGCTCACCTACAACAAGAAGACCTTATTAAAGCATCTAATAAAATTGATAGCTTCTTGGATGGAACACAAAACTAAAACATAACAAAGTAATTAAACTTGCCAATATTTTAAATAACTTTTTATTTCGAAAGATTCGTTTAACTTTCTTAACTGCTCCTTACTTAATTTAATTGGAGGCCTTTTTTTATAAGCCTCCTTATCTCGCTCAGGCTCACGGGTAAACTCTTTTTTACCTAAACTTCCGTTTTTTAATTTTATAAACTTCATACTTACTCTATGGGAAACCTTTTGCAAACTATAAAACAAATAACTATACTTTTTAAACGAAATTTTTTAA
>Ga0315286_10005907_pt1 | contig 11868 bp, 16 predicted proteins | sample YL17G10_0_MG_FD_205038 | JGI IMG/M metagenome (GOLD analysis project Ga0315286, IMG submission 205038) | Sediment microbial communities from Yellowstone Lake, YNP, Wyoming, USA - YL17G10_0 | ecosystem: Environmental > Aquatic > Freshwater > Lake > Sediment | place: USA: Wyoming | collected... | reverse complement strand
ATGGAAGTAAAACTCATAGCTCACACGCCCAATCCAGACTTGGTCTGCGCTGCTGCGGCAAGGACTTCTAGGAGCACTCTTTCTCCAGCAGAACTGTTTGAAAAAGCCAGCTCGACAGAGGGGAAAGAGAAGGCTCTGAAGCTCCTCAAGGAGATAATCAAGTCCGGCCATGCGTCTGTCACTGAACATGTCTCATTCACGTTCAGCATTTCAGGGGTTTCCAGGGCTCTAACACATGAGCTTGTCAGGCACAGGATGGCTTCCTACACGCAGCAGAGCCAGAGGTATGTTAAGGTAAGCGGAGAGGATACATTCGTTATCCCGCCGATGATAAAGGCAAATGAAAAAGCTTCAAAGCTCTTCAGGTCGGCTCTATCAGAAATAAGGAAGAATTACGATGAGCTCATAGGGCTTGGGGTACCTGTTGAGGATGCAAGGTACATACTCCCAAATGCTACAAAGACGACAATAACAATGACGATGAACGGCAGAGAGTTGCTTCACTTCTTCTCCCTGCGCTGCTGTGACAGGGCGCAGTGGGAGATACGGGAGCTTGCAGAGATGATGGTAAAGGAATGCAGGAAAGTCGCACCTGTCATCTTCGAGAAGGCAGGCCCCTCGTGTGTCCAGACGTGAACCTGCCCCGAGGGTGAGTTCTCCTGCGGCAAGCTCAAGGAAATGAGGGAAAAGTACGCCAAACCATAGGTATAGAGTTTAAATAATCTGCCCTCGTAATATATTCTATAAGGTGAGCTTATGAAAACACTCCACCCCCAGTCAAAAAAAGCCCAAACCACCATAGAATATCTGTTGATAATTTCAGTCATTGTGCTGCTGATGATAAGCCTCTTCTTAACGATAAGAGAGCTTAGGTCAAGCACACAGGGCAATGTGACAGTAGACAACAAGACTCAGTCTCCGACAGATGCCATAAAGGGACAACTGGATGAGCTCAGAAATTCCACAAACAATACGAATAGCACTTGATTCTATGTTGAGGGGACAAACGAGCGCCGAATTCCTTCTAATATTAGCAGTAGGCGTGACTCTGCTCGTCTTCACACTTTACTCCATGCAGGGCGGTGTAAGGAGCATAGGTCCTGCGCTCTCAACAGCAAGGTTTGCGGATTCACTTGAAACAATCTACGGAAATGCGGACGTTATGACCGAAGGCTCTCAGAGGATAATGTCAATATACATACCTAATGACCTGACGAACTACTCCCAGACGCGAATTGCAGACGGGCAGTATCTCTCGTCATTCACTTTCCGCGGGATGAATCTCACAAGAGTAACACCTTACAGGTTATCAATAATGCCAAGCAACTTCACGCTATACGGGGGGAAGCATGTTGCAAGGATGTACTGCAGGAAGACGGGTGAAATAATTGTTGAATTCATTTACTAGGGGGCAATTATCGGTGGAGCTGTACGTTTCAATAGCGGCAGTCCTGCTGGTATTCCTATCCTCTCTGGTTTTTACAATGCAGATAAGGAGGAGCGAGGAGAATAACCAGATAAGCGTAGCGTCACTGATGCTGGCGCAGCGGATAGCGAACTCCGCGGATATTCTGCAGAGAAACCTTTGCAGAGAAGGCAACTGCTCGATTTCCTTCATGCTTCCGGACAAGATACGGGGGGCAAGCTTCTCGAAAGAGGTCGATTACAACATAAGCTTCAGCTCAAACAAAGTCATAGTAACCCCAAACGGATACCCTTCGGCCAGCACAACCGCAAGCACTTCTCTTGAGGGATTGAATATCTCCATAACACAGACAGATGGAGGGAAGCTTCTGAGGATGGAGGGAACTGGATGAAAAAAGGAATAATAATATTCGGGGAGGAAATGCTTTCCCTCCTGATTACTTTTCTAGCTTTGACACTCCTCGCATCGAATTTTCTCATCGTTGAAAAAAGGACCAATTCCTACATAGCTGATGAGAGGATGCACCTAGTCGTAGATAACATAGCGGACATGATAGCGAAGAGGTACGTGGATTCAAAAGGGAATATAAATCCTGCGATGTTCAATACAACTTTCAGGGACAAAGTAGAGGTGAATATTGGCGTTGCGCATTTCGGAAGCTATGCACCTGGCGATGTAAACGTATATTCGGCAAGGAGATTAATTTTTATAGATGACCAGCCCGTTCTTATGGAGGTGAAAGTATGGCCGTGAGAGCTCAGACTTCGATAGAATTCCTTCTGATACTCTCTGCAGTTGTGCTTGTAGTGCTAGCCGGAGTGATGAGTCTGTCCGAGATAATGAAGGTTCAGCAGGGCGCTTATTCAGCAACGCAGGGAGGCGTGCAGAATGCATCAACAGGCCTGCTTTCCTACCTCAGCAATGAGACTTTCGGGACAGGCTTCTACCCTGTATCCGGCAGTTCTGGCGAGTATGCAAATGCCAGCCTGGTTTCCCTTGAGGTAAAGAAGAGTGAGCCGTACTTCCTCTACCAGCCCTCACTAATACAGCTCACTGCATGGAACAACTACCCCAACCCGATGAAAGTGCCGCATCTCCTAATACGAGTCGTGAATTCATCTGGCAATGAAACTTCCCTTTCTATTTCGGACGAATATAATGTCACCGTGGTCATCTCGCATACCCTGACAGCAACATTTGTTCCTTCCAGTGCAGGACTCTATAATGTCACAGTTATGGCGCAGGACGATAATGGAACTGTACTAATCAACCCAGTCACAAACGAGTCAGTAGCTGTCAGAACCAACTTCACAGTCCTTGATGCGAGAGCCCCGACAAGTGGTTTCGTGAGGACGTTCAACATAGACAAGAAAGTCGTTGCGGAGAGGAACACTGATTTTATAGAAGCATTCTCGCTTCCGGAAGATGCAGTGATATACTCCGCCGTCCTTGAGATAACCGATGCGCACCTGTATGAGGACAAATTTGCCAGTGCCCAAGCTTCATACGCATATTCGCAAATCTCCCAGTGCGTATGGAGCGGACAGGGAGTCACAGGACAAGGAATTCTCTCGTCAAACTTCTTCAGCCAGCAAGGCACCGTTGAGCTTCCTCAAGACAGCTTCGTAACAGGCGCATCATACAACAAGACTTTGCTAAGCGGTTCGATGGAAATATACCTGAACGGTGTTAAAGATTCTAACCCCATGGATGTAATAAAACCCGGAATGAACTCGATAAGCATCACAATGCATCCTGACAGCAGACCCTGCCCACCGCAGTTCGGCGGAGTTGTATCCTACGGGGCTGACGTTGCGGCAGGAGACGCTGTTCTATCCGTGCAGTACTATTCTTCGGCTAGCAAGACTTCTAACTCAAGCGATACGATAAGCAGCATCCTTGTAAATTCAGACAGGCTCTCAGCAACCTCAGTCATGGATATATCAAAATACCTGAAGAGAGGGATGAACTACATAACTTTCTCCCTTGTCCAGGGAAGCTTCAACTACCGCTTGGTGGTGAACTATGCCGAATCTTAGGAAAGGCCAGGCAATAGTGATAGACGGAGTCCTCTCCCTCTTCCTTGCGATTATACTTTCCTATTCCCTGTTCGCAGCATGGCCGCAGGACAGGCACGAGACTGGCGACCTTGCTCTTGAGAGGGCAGGCTACGATATTGTCAACGCATTCTACAATGATGAGATGATATACCAGACAATAGAAAAAGGGCTTGAAACCAAAGGATATCTCTCAGGTGGAGAGATCAATTCACTTAGCCTGAGGCTGTACAACTACGGAAAGCTTCTTGGAGTGAGCAGAATTGATGTGGAGATAGACGGCTCAAGCTCATTTTCGGTCCAGATAAGCAGCGCACCGCTTACGCGCAGAGAGCAGTTTCCCGTAATAATTCCGCTTAAGAGAGGAGCCGACAGCAGGCTTATCCGGGTGGGCTTATGGAGATGAGAAAAGGATTTGCAGGCTTGCTTGTGCTCTCAGTATTCATGCTGGGCTTCATACTTATGCTTAGCTCGCATTCCCAGTACATCGCCAGCAAGAACTACCAGTCGATGGTCACGGCAGAGATACATTCCGACAGAATAGCAATTGCAAGAAACATAATAACAAAAAGCTACGGAAGAGTGGATGAGAAGGGAAGGGCCCAGTGGGCCAGTTCTGTGGCAAGCTCCCTGTCAAACAGTTATGGATTGAAGGTGTCCATAGACTTCACAAAGGTCCCTGCGGAAGTGCACATAAGCGATCCTAGCAATGGAATGAACACATCATTTTTTCTGATTTCCTAAACTCTTCTTGAGCTTTATATTCTCGTTTTCAGCATCATCAGCCCTCTCCTTCAGCCTGTTGAAGTCGCCCAGCAGCTTCCTGAAATCCTTCTCCCTGAAGTTCTTCTCCTCCTTCTGCAAGGCGTATATAGCATCCCTCAGGTCATCGCTCTCCTTCTTCAATATGTTCAGCATCTTCATATTCTGGTACTCCCGGAAGAGCACTATCGCCCCAGCGAAGAACAACATAGCCACTGCAAGTTCGATCGATATGCATGCCATATAATCACCCCACAAATATTCCTCCAAGTTTCATTGAAATAATGAAAACAACAGATGCTAGGAGCAGCATCAACGGGAAAACCATCACCAGCCCTCTCTTGAAAGAGCCATACCTCACCTGTCCTATGAACATGGCGTCAAGCGCATTTGCCATGACCATGTACATAAGCAAGCTGAATAAAAGAAACTGCTTCTCTATGCCGGAGTAGAGGGTTGCACTCATAAGGCTCTCCAATATCAAGGTTATGTTGTAGCCCAACCCGGCGAAGAGAGGGTAGAAGAATGATGAGGAGAGCAGAATCATCCAAGTCGATATCCCCAGCCTGCTGCTCTTCTCAGTCTCCGCCTCCAGGTCGGATGTTATGTTGTTTATCAGTATGCTGAGGGATTCCGAAACGTTCACCCCGCTCTCTATTGACTTGATTATAAGGTCGAAAGCCCTGTTTATCCTCCTGGACTTTATAGTTTCTCTCAGTCTGCTGAATGCGGTTGTGGGGTTTCCGCTCACCTCAAAGTTGGAGATTGATTCCCTAAGCTCAGCTGAAAGCGGGCCGTAATCCATCGGCATGACGCTGAGCAGGGCATCCCTCATGTTCCTCCTGTCAGCGTAGACGGCAGTCAGGTGGGAAAGGAACATCGGCATTGCCTTCTCCATCCTCTCCACTTTCATGAATGCGAGCATCGTAGGTATTGTTATGAATACGTAACCGATGAATATTGCGCCAATTGCCGAGAATATGAGCGCGAGCTGGGGAGATTCTGTAAGAACATACACCGGAAGCAGCAAAATAACGAAGCCTATCATGGAAGAGAGTGCTACGAGGACAGCCCACTCGGAAGCTGTGAGATCGCTCCTCAGGACATTAACATACGGCGCCAAATATCTTTCTATTCTGGCGAGAATTCCCCAATCCGTGCTAATCCTGGCCGTCTTGACGAACTTCTTGAAAGCAAGCTTTAAGTTCTGCAATAATCCCCCGCTCATCCGCTCCAGCACCTCCAATAGATTAATGACTGCAAAGTTTAAAAGATGAGAAGACCTTAAAGCTATGCACCGGTGTAGCATGAAGAAGTCAACCTTAATTCAAATCCTTGTTTCGCTCATCGCCATATCCGCTGTCCTCTACTTCTCGGATTTTGATAAGGTTATATCAATAATATGGAAAGTCAACCTCTTCTATATCTTTGCTTCCATGCTGGTATATCTCTTAATCAACATCCTCATGGGGTACAGGATAAGGATGCTCCTCAACGACTTGGGGGAGAAAATAAGCCTGGCAGATGCTACTGAAGCAGGTCTCTCTGGCATGCTTGCTTCGGACTTCACTCCTGGCAGGACAGGCTACTTCGCAACAGCATTCCTCATAACCGCGAATTCAAAGATAAAACTGCACAAATCAATGCTGTCCATCTTCGGCCCCCAAATGTTCGACTTCGCCTTCAAATGCATAACAGGGGCTATCGCAATGTGGTACATACTGGAAATCATTGCATCCGAAACTGGAGGGCAGATGAAGTTCATCGGGATGATAGTTGGAGTTTGTGTCTTCCTGGTGATGGTGGTGCTCATGGCACTGCTCCTTTTCTCAAGCAGGTTTGTGAAGAGCATCTCATTCATAAAAATATTCCCCTACGGGGAGCACGTGCACTCACTTCTTTCAAACATGCAGAAGAACTCCAAGACCGTGAGGAAGTTCATACCCCAGATAATTGTGCTCTTCTTTATAGGCTGGTCGCTGAAATCGCTCGAATGGCTGCTCGTGGCAAAGAGCGTTGGGATGCAGGTGAATTCCCAGCTGCCAGAAATTGTTTTCTTCGCCTTCCTCCAGCCTCTCATAACAATGCTCCAGTTCGTCCCAGCCCCGACTCTCGCTGGGATGGGTCTCTCGGAGGGTGGCACCGCTGCAGTTCTTTATGTATTCGGTGTTCCTCCGTATACGAGCGTCGCCTTTGCCCTGATGACGCGTTCAATGAACATTGCGGTTGATCTGCTTGGACTAAAAGGAGCAGTTAAAGTGATAGACAAAATAATCTAGAAAACCCACTTAGCGAATTCAGTCTTTACCATTCTCGGAATCTTGTACTTCCAGTCCGTATACTGGCGGACATCCTTAATCAGTTCGTTGTAGAGCTGCTTCTCCTCAGGTGAGAGCTTGCTCTCGTGCTCCACCCAGTGCTCCTTACCATCCTGCACAACCTTCTCCTTCTTACCGACAAGTTGTTTCCTCACAGTGCCGAACCACTCGGGGAGGGTGGATTTTCTTTTCTTTATAGATCGCACAAAGTCCCTCATCACTATCGGTCTCTCCTTCTTCCCCTCATATGCCTCCTTCCAAGGAATTGTTGCTGCATCCTCGCAAAGCTGTTTTATGTCAGCGCTCGAATACCCTTCAGTAGCCCTCGCAAGCCTCCCCCACCATATGCCCTTGACAGGCCTGTTCTTGCAGTAGAGCTTGAATAAAGCTTCCCTGGATATCTTATCCGGAAGGCCGACGTATATTGTTTTTCCGAACCTTCCAGACCTCTTGAGGGCAGGGTCCACATCCCAGGGGGCGTTTGTAGCCCCTATAACAAGTATATTTTCAGTGCTGCTCTCAAGGCCGTCCATCTCAGAAAGGAACTGGTTTATTGCCATTTTCTGGAAGCCCTGCATATCCTGCCCTTCCCTTTTTCCTCCCATCGCCTCCATCTCATCGAAGAAAACAACTCCGGGGGTGTTCTTCCTTGCAGTCTCAAAAACCCTGTGCAGGTTTTTCTCGGTATTCCCGGCATACATGTCAACAATTTCATTTATCCTTGCGTGTATGAAATTCACATCGCACTGGCCCGCAGTTGCCTTTGCCATGAATGTCTTTCCGCATCCTGGAGGGCCGTAGAAAAGTATTCCCCCTCCAGCGCTCTTCCCGTACTTCTTTGCCAGTGCGGGATTTTTGAACGGGTAGACTATCTGCTCGTTTATTATCTCCTTGGCATAAGCCATCCCCGCAACATCCTTGAAGTTTACCTTGGGCTTCTCTACAAACTCCACCTTCATAAGGGTGCCAGGCTCGGTTGTGGTGACTTCCTTGGCCTTCTCCTTCTTGCTCCTCGCAAGCTCCAGCCTGTTCTGGGCATCCTTGAAATCCGGGTTCAGTTCCAAAGCCTTGTTGTAGTTCTCAATGGCCCTGTCAGGCATGTTCTTGTACTCATAGGCCAAGCCGAGAATGTAGTAAGCTTCTGCAAAATTCGGCTTCAGCTCAATCATCTTGTTTATATCCTCAATTGCCTTGTCGTACTCCTCCTTGCAGGCATAAGCCAATCCTCGGTTGTAATACGCCTTGTCGAACATGGGGTCTGCTCTTATTGCCTTGTTGTAGTACTCAACAGCGAGGTCGAAGTTGCCCTTCTCGTAATATTCATTCCCAGTCTTGTAGTAGCCCTCTGCATTCTCCTCGCTGAATTCCCCTTCATCTGCCATAGCTACCCCTTCAACTAGACATAGTATATGCCACAGTTCTTATAAATACCTTTTTAATTTCTATATCAGCTTCAGCTCCTTGCCAACTTCCTCGAATGCGGCAAGTGCAGTATCCAAATCCTTCCTCTTGTGCCCTGCAGTCACTATGTTCCTCACTCTTGCCTTGTCCATTGCAACCATCGGGTACACTATTGGATTGACATACACCCCCTTCTCAAACAGCTTCGTTGAAAGCTGCTGGGCAAGTGAGCTCTGGCCCGTTATCACCGGTATTATTGGCGTCTGGCTGTTGCCAGTGTTGAATCCGAGCTTCTGCAGCTTCTTCCTGAAATACTTGGTGTTGCCCCACAGTTTGTCAAAAAGCTTAGGCTGCTCCAGTGCGACGTCTATTGCAGCGCTTATTGCAGCCACTGTAGCCGGAGGGTGCGAAGTGCTGAAAAGGAATGACCTTGCCCTCTGTATGAGGTAGCTCCTCAGGTCGTTTGTTCCCGCAACATACCCTCCCATGCATCCGAATGCCTTGGAGAAAGTCCCCATCTCGACATCCACTCTTCCGTGCAGGTTGAAGTGGTCAACTATGCCCCTTCCGTTCTTTCCGAGAACGCCTTCGCCGTGGGCGTCGTCAACATAAGTCATTGCATCATACTTCTCTGCCAGCTCCACTATTCTGTCCATTGGGGCTATGTCCCCGTCCATGCTGAATACTCCATCGGTTATCACAAGCTTCCTCCTGTGCTTGCTCTCCTTGAGGATTTTCTCAAGTTCCTCCATGTTCAAGTGAGGATATATCTTTCTCTCTGCTTTTGTGAGTCTGCACCCGTCAATTATGCTCCCGTGGTTCAACTCATCGCTTATTATCAAGTCGCCCTCACCGATGAGGGTGGGTATCGTTCCGCTGTTTGCCGCAACTCCGGATGAGAACATGAGAACTGCCTCTGCACCCTTGAACTGCGCGACCTTCTTCTCAAGCTCCTCGTGTATGCTCATCGTCCCGATTATCTGCCTCACAGCCCCTGTCCCAACCCCGTATTTCCTTATCGCCTCAATAGCGGCTTTCTTCATCTTTTTGTTGGTTGTAAGCTGAAGGTAGCTGTTTGACGACAGGTTTACAACTTCCTTGCCATTCACAACCGCCCTTGCTCCTTGCGGGCCTCCCAGTATGGGCGGAACTTTGAAAAGGCCCTTTTGCTTCATGTCCTCAATTTCAGTTGTTATGAAACCAAGTCTGCTTCCCATTAACACACCTCCATTATGGATATAGAACTACCTTACCGCATTTTCCTTCATGCATCAACTGCATCCCTTTCTCGAATTCCTCAAGCTTGAACTTGTGGGTTATCACCGGTTCTACATTCACCCTTCCAGACTTCAGAAGCCCAGCGGTGGTATACCAAGTTCCGTACATCCTCCTTCCCGCTATGCCATAGACCCTTGCAGCCTTGAATACCATGTCATCAGCCCAGTCCAGAGTTATCTTGTCAGGTGGCAGGCCCAGCAGAGAAACCCTGCCCCCGAATTTCAGCACCTTGAAGCACTGGCTTATCGCCTCCTGAGAACCTGCCATCTCCAGGGAAACATCAACTCCTGTGCCTCCCGTTGCCTCCTTCACAAGCTTGACAACATCCTGCTCATTCGACTTTATTATCGTGTCAGCCCCCATCTTTTTCGCAAGGTTCAGCCTGTAGTCGTTCTTCCTTCCGATTGCGAATATGTGCGCTGCTCCTGCTGCCCTGCATATGGCAACTGCGCATATCCCTATCGGACCTAGGCCGAAAACTGCGACAGTCTTGCCCGCAACACCTTCTGTAAAAACAGTATGCACCGCATTACCAAAAGGCTCCTGTATTGCCGCTATCTCCTGGGGAAGCTTTTTATCGTTGACCCATGCATTCTCCTCAGGAATTGCAACATACTCCGCAAAACATCCGTCTGTGTCCACTCCGAGTATCTTGACGTTCTGGCATATGTGCCCCTGCCCGGTTCTGCACTGGAAGCACTTATTGCAGATTATATGGGTTTCGGCAGACACGTGGTCTCCTATAGAAACAAAAGTGACATCCTTCCCTACCTCGACAATCTCCCCCCCTAGCTCGTGCCCCATTATCCTTGGAGGCTTTATCCTTCTCTGCGCCCATGCGTTCCACTCATAAATGTGCAAATCCGTGCCGCAGATTGAAGTTGCCTTGACCTTCACGAGCACGTCCCTAGGGCCTATCTGGGGTATTGGGACAGTAACCAGTTCCGCTCCAGGACCTGGCTTCTTCTTCATAATAGCCTTCATTTCACCCTTCATAAGATCCCCTCCCGAATAAAATTCTCACGTAAGAAATATAAAACATCCGGCAGGATATAGAAGCATGGCAAAAGCCAGGCTGCATATTGAAGTTTACGGAATTGTTCATGGAGTGTTCTTCCGCTCCACTACTGAGGAAAAGGCCTTTTCTCTTGGTTTAACCGGCTGGGTGAAGAACCGGAGGGATGGTTCTGTTGAGATACTTGCAGAAGGCGAGAAGGAAGCCCTTGAATCCCTTCTTGCCTGGTGCAGGAAAGGCCCCCCAACCGCAAGGGTTGACAGACTGGAGCATTCATGGGAAGACTTCAAGGAAGAGTTCAACTCCTTCTCAGTAACATACGGCTGAATTCTTAAACTTTAGCAGAAAAATCTACTTATGGGGAAGCTGTTTGTCTATTTCCTGCTGCTTCTCGTAGCTATCTTCTGGGGAAGCGAATGGGTGGTAGTAAAGAACCTTACAAATGAAATGAGCTTCGTCTTGGTAGCAACCGGCAGGTTCGTGCTTGCCGCCCTGATTTTTCTCCCTGTTGCGGCGTGGCTTCATCTTAAGGGAGAACGCATTGAGAGGAAGGATGTCCCGGAACTCATACTGCTCGGAATCTTCGGAGCTGCTCTGACATACATCCTCCAGGACTCCGGGATAAGCATGACGAAAGTAATCAACTCTTCGCTCATGGTAATCTTCAACCCAGCCATGACGCTGCTGCTCTCTGCCTTCTTCCTGAAGGAAAGAATTGATGCAAAAAAGATAATCGCATTATTCATAGCGTTTCTCGGGGCATTCCTGGTGATAACAAACGGAGATATAAACATCGGGACAAAGATGAACGACATAATAGGTTCCCTGCTTGTCCTCACAAGCACCTTCTGCTGGGCGATATACACCATAATAAGCAAGAATTTTGTCAAGAGGCACTCGCCAATCTTCATAACAGTCTACTCTTCAATACTCGGGGCACTTATGCTGATCCCAGTAGCTTTCCTGACATCCTCACCCTCGAGATTCCTCACATTGTCCCTTTACGGCTTCGCAGGCTTGCTGTATCTTGCAGTTGCATGCGTTGCATTCTGCTATTTCGCGTGGTCCTACGCACTTGAGAGGATTGAAGCGTCAAGGACTGCAGTTTTCACATACCTGCTTCCACTTTTTACAGTAATTTTTGCCTACATATTCCTGAACGAGAGCATAACTCCCATTTCTGCTTTTGGAGGACTGCTCATATTCCTTGGCGTCTACTATTCGACGCTAGGCACTGCTTCAGAAAAGTATTAAAGACAGGCCAGAGAATACCTTATTATGAAGTATCAAATTGCAATAGTGGGCCTTCTTTTATTCACGCTGGGCTTTGCGCTGGCAAGCAAGGCATATGACTTAATATGCAGTTGCAGAGTCCCACCCCAAACTGTGTTCCTCGGCGAATCAGATCCATGCTACCAGTGCATCGTTTCACCCAACTACCAGAATGCCGTGCTTCTCTTCCAGATAATGATGATAATGAGCATATTCATGGTGCTGTACGGCTTCTTCAGCGAGTTCGATTACGGCAAATCAAAGTGATACGTGAATTAATTTAAACTACCCTGAATAAACTATGGGCGGTGAGAAATCACCACTTGGCAGGTATAAGCT
>Ga0315286_10005905_pt1 | contig 11868 bp, 8 predicted proteins | sample YL17G10_0_MG_FD_205038 | JGI IMG/M metagenome (GOLD analysis project Ga0315286, IMG submission 205038) | Sediment microbial communities from Yellowstone Lake, YNP, Wyoming, USA - YL17G10_0 | ecosystem: Environmental > Aquatic > Freshwater > Lake > Sediment | place: USA: Wyoming | collected... | reverse complement strand
GCAGCCGCACCCGCGGACGCGAACGCGGAGTCGAGGAGGGGCGCGATGAGAGGTCTGGCCGGCAAGCGCGTGGTGGTCACCGGCGGTACGAGCGGGATCGGCGCGGCGACCGCGCAGCGCTTGCGCGACGAGGGCTGCGAGGTGGTCGTCATGGCGCGCACGCCGGGCCCCGGCGTGATCCGCTGCGACGTCAGTGACCGCCTGCAGGTCGACGCCGCCTTCGAGCAGGTCGGCGACCTCGACGTCGTCGTGAACAACGCCGGCGTCAGCGTGCGCAGCCCTGCCGCAGACATCTCCCAGGATCAATGGGACCAGGTGCTGGCCACCAATCTCAGCGGCGCCTTCTGGGTGGCGCAGGCCGCCGCCCGGCGGATGCTTCTCGGCGCGGGCGGCGTCATCCTGAACACGGCCTCCACCAATGCCCTCGTAGGCTATCGCTACTACGCCGACTACAACGCGACGAAAGCAGGCCTTGTCGCCCTCACCAAGTCGCTGGCCCTCGAATGGGCGCCGACGATCCGCGTCAACGCCGTGTGCCCCGGCTACGTGCTCACGCCGATGCAGGAGGCCGAGTACACGCCGCAGATGCTGGTCGAGGTGAACAGCCGGATCCCCCTCGGGCGTCACGCGACGCCCGAAGAGCTTGCCGGCCTCTTCGCGTACCTCGCCTCCGACGAGGCCGCCTACTTCACCGGCTCGGTGATCGTGATGGACGGCGGCGAGACCGCCGGCAGCATGGTCAGCGGCGGCGGGCCGGAGGCCTGACGGCGCCGGCCCGCCGCCGCCCGCACCTCGGCAGCGCCCAGTCCCGCCCCAAGGCCCGCCCGCCGCCACAAGTGTGGCCAGAACGGGCAACACGCTCACGCCGGGAGTCCTGGACCTCCGCGAGAGGGCGGACTTGCCTCGCGCGGGTGTCCGGCACGACTCGTGCCGTTTCGCACAAAGCCCCCCCTTGCACTCACCGTCGGATTGATGGCATCCTCACCCCGGTACGACGACTCCACACCGGTGGAGCCAGACGAAGGGAGTAACACATGCCTATGAAGTTCCTGCGGCATTCCCTGCTTGCAGCCTTACTTGTGCTGCTTGCCGCGCCGGCTGCCTGGGCGGCCGCCGCCATGTCCAATGGGGCCGCCGACGCCCCCGGCTACAGAGCCAGAAACGACAACAAGATGACCGCCGCCGACGTAAGGAAGGCTGACCTTCTGAAGAAAGGCCTCGAAGCCAAGCTGAACGGCAAGGCCAAGAACAAGACCTACCAGGTGGCGCGCGGGCAGTACGTGCAGCTCGCGCGCGAGGGCGAGGGCGCCATCTGGACGGTGCTCGGCGAGTTCAACGACTACTCCCACAACAAGATGATCGCACAGCCAGTTCGCGCGGTCGACAACACCACCATCTGGGTCCCCGACTTCAGCAGGGGCTACTACATGGACCTGTTGTTCAACGCCACCCCCGGGGCCAACTCGATGCGCAACTTCTACATCGAGCAGTCGTCCAATCGTTACACGGTACACGGCGAAGTAACCGGCTGGATCCCGGTCCCCGGCAACGCCGCCGACTATGACGACGGTGACCCGGGTCCGGGAGATGCGCAGCACGTCTGGCAGTTCCTCATCGACTCGGTGAACGGCTGGTACGACACACAGATCGCCGCAGGCCAGACTCCGGCGCAGATCAACGCCTACCTCAGCCAGTTCGACGTGTGGGACCGCTACGACTACGACAGTGACGGCAACTTCAACGAGCCTGACGGCTACATCGACACCTTCCAGTCGGTGCACGCCGGCGAGGGCAACGAAGCCGGCGGGGGCATCATCGGAGACAACGCCATCTGGAGCCACAGCTGGTACGCCTACTCCAACCTGATCGGTACCGCCGGACCCGCTTTCAACAAGTACGGCGGCATCCAGATCGGGAGCACCGACTACTGGGTCGGCAAGTACACTATCCAGCCCGAGAACGGCGGCGTCGGCGTGTTCGTGCACGAGTTCGGCCACGACCTCGGCCTTCCGGATCTGTATGACACCTCGGGCGGCGATAACGGCACCGGCTTCTGGACCCTCATGTCCAGCGGCTCCTGGCTCGACGATGGCAAGGACACCATCGGCAACAAGTCGAGCCACATGGGCGCTTGGGAGAAGTTCCAGCTCGGCTGGCTCAACTACGAGGTGGCGTACGCCGGCAAGAAGTCCGAGCACAAGATGGGTCCCATGGAGGCCAACACGAAGCAGGCCCAGGGCTTGTTCGTCGTCCTCCCGAAGAAGGCCGTCACCACCAGCATCGGGGCTCCCTTCGCGGGCGTGAAGTACTACTACAGCGGCGCCGGCGACAACCTCAACAGCTACATGTACAAGTCCTTCAACTTGGCTGCCGCGTCGACCATCACCGCCAAGGTGAAGTACAGCATCGAGCTCGACTGGGACTACGCCTATCTTGTGTATTCGACCGATAAGGGAGTGACCTGGACCCCACTCCAGACCAGCCTGTCCACGACGACGAACCCCAACGGCCAGAACTTCGGGTACGGCATCACCGGCGCCTCCGGCGGCTGGGTCGACGTGACCGCGAACCTGCCCGCCGGCAACGTGCTGCTCGGCTTCCGGTACTGGACCGACAGCAACACCGGCGGCTTCGGCTTCATGGTCGACGACATCAACACCACCGGTTTCCCGACCGACGGAGCTGAGTCGGACGCCGGGTGGGCGTACAATCCCACGACCGGCTTCCACGTCACGACCGGGACCGAGACGGCCCTGTACGACCACTACTACGTGGCCGAACTCCGCCAGTACTGGGGCTATGACAGCACCCTCCAGGTGGGCCCGTACGTCTTCGGCTACCTGAACAACCCCACCCTGGGCAACTTCGTCGATCATTTCCCGTATCAGGACGGCCTGCTGATCAACTACTGGGACACCTCGCAGACCAACAATCAGACGAGGTTGCACCCGGGCAAGGGGCTGCTGCTGCCCATTGACGCGCACTACAAGACGCTCTACAGCGTCGACGGTGGGGTCTGGCGCAACCGCATCCAGACTTACGACTCCACGTTCGGGCTGGACTGGACCGACGCGCTGAACAACCTGCACCTCAACAGCGTACTCTCGCCGGTCCCGAGCCTGCCGGCGGTCTCGATCTTCGACGACCGCACTCTGTACTACGATCCCACCAACCCGCAGGGCAGCGTGATGAACCCCAACACGGGGACGCAGATCCGCGTCCAAAGCTCCAGCGCCCACGGCAACTTCATGCAGGTCCAAGTGAGTCCTGCAAAGTGACCTGTCTATGACGGTCGCTGCATAAGCGACCTCTTGGAGAACGGCGACGGGGGGCTCCCGGGTCGGTCGACCCGGGAGCCCCTTACTTCGTCTCGGGCGGAGGATCGCTCCTCACCCGAGAGGGATCGCGCTTCCCCGCGCCCGCCCACGCAGCTGCCGCCGGGTCGCAGGGCGGCGGGGCGGCGGCGGCACTTGCCCCAGCCCGCCGCTCACCGCCCTCGCCACGGCCCTGGCATTGCTGAGAACTCGTTGATCGTCCCAGTCTAAGTATTGCCGCAGGCCGCAAGGAGCAGACTTCCGCCCGCCAGCAGCGCTATCGCCACGAGCACGTAGAGCACGGGAAAGGCCCCTCGGCGCCAGCGCCTAGGCGTCGCAGACTCATGGGTCGTATGCCGAATCATCGTTCTCATCAAGACTCCTCTCGTGTGGGGAAGCTCGTCGCACCACGGCATGATCGCGATGCCCAACCCGGGGCGTGCCAAACCGTCGCTTCCAGAGAACGTCCAGTGTCCGAGAAGCGGAGGTCAGATCGCTATCAAGGCTGTGTCGACGCCCATGTCAGCTCGGAGAGATCGACGCCGTGGGTCTGAGCGGCATCGACCAAGCTCTCGCGGACGACCTGCACAGCCTCATGCACGCCCGCGACGTCGACGCCCTTGAACTTCTTGGGAACGGCCACGTAGCCGATCTTGGGATCGCGGTGGACCGCCTCGTTGCAAGCCTTCAGGGTCAGAGCGACCTTCGTCCGAAGGACTTCAATCCCGTTTCTGATCTCATCGGCGACCGTCAGGAACTCGGGACCGAGCTTCGCGACGTCAAGCTCGGCGGCCAAGGTACCGAGTCGCACCTTCAGATCCGCCAGTTCGTCCCGACCGTACCGGACTGGATCCTTGACCTTGGATGGCCTGTTGGGATGGCGCGGCAGCTTGTGCGGTCTACCCACCGGGCGAGAGGAACGTCTCGTGACGATCTTGTCGACGTAGACCCCATCGCACCAGAAGCCATCAGCGTACCAAACGTCCTCGCGCGGGATACTCGGCTCCTCATAGAGGAGGAACCCCGGCCGCGAGGTCTCGTAGTAGACGGTGCGAACGTTGGGTACCCACCTTCGCTGGCCCGCCGGTGAGTTGTTGTAAGCTTTGACGGCGGCAACCTTCTTTTCGTATGCGGCCGATCGTTTTGCCCACGTCTTCTTCCAAACCTTCACGGCAGCCGCGTTCCTCAACAACGCAGACTCGACCCCAGTCACCGCGTTTCTGTAGTCCGTCGCGGCGGAGTCGAGCTCGGACCCGAGCTTGTCCGCGGCTTTCGCCTGACCGACCAACGCAGCAAACTGCCGCTTGACCTGCTCAGCATGTTCATGCCTCTGATTCAGGACAAGGATCGCAGCGATGGCGCCCGCGAGCACGACGACTGTGCACAGACCGATGGCGATGCGGGTGCGTGTGCCCTTGCTCGCCCTATCAGGCTGCTGCGCAGGAGCGGTCATCGTGGGCAGCACAGGGTCAGAAGACTGGATGGCTTGTGTTCGGTCGTCATGAGTTGTCGGCGGTGCCGCCGACGCAGCCTGGCGCGAAGCGACGATGCCCTGGACCCATTCGCGCAGCCCCAAGTTAGCCCATACCAAGTGACCCTGCCGGTCGTACTCAAGAACGCCTTCCGCGCTGGTCGGACCGTGGCCTTCCAGGACGAACTGCTGGTTCTCGTAGGCGATCGTCTTGCCGACCCAGCCCGTCGTCGACCCGAAGGTCGCGACGACGATCGCCGGTTGTGGAAGCAGCGGTGGCATCTCGCCGCCCGCCGAAGACGGAGTTGGGGTTGCCTCGCTCCAGAGGGCAAGCAGCTCCAATGCTTTGCGTGCCTGCCGTGCCGCATCGTCGGAACCCGACGAGAGCAGCGTGAGCACAGAGACGTTGTGCTCAGTGGGATTGCCGATACACCGCCCGAGGCTGCGCAGCTGATGCTTGCCACGCCCGCCCCTGATTGCCTGCGCCGCTTCATCGACCGGCAGCAGGCCGGACTTGGATGAACTGCTCGGGCGCCGCGGGTCGGCGCGGACTCTCGCCGCGGCTTGAACCGCAGCTGCGGCGACCGCTGAGTCCTCGTCTTCGGCCAACATCGAGAGGAGTGGCAGCGTCCGATCCGTGCGTGTGTCCGCGAGGCCTTCGATGAGCCAGCGGCGCTCCTCGGGGCTCAGCCACTCGAAAGGCAAGACTGGGCCACGCACTGGCAGCTTGAGCGAGGCCTCGCCCATCTGGTCGTGGCGCGGCGAGGTTGACGTGGCGTGATCGACCCCTGGCGCCGCTGAATGGCTTTCTTCGGCGGCGGCCACGGACTCCACCCATGCGCGAAGACCGGCATCCGCTGCCCAGTCCAGCTGCCCCAAGCGGTCGTACTCCATTGCGTCTGCAGCCAAGATGGGTCCGTGCCCTTCGAGAATGAACTGCTCGTTCTCGAAGGTGATCGTCTTCCCGGTCCATCCCGTCGCCGGCCCGAAGGTCGCAACAATCGGGGGTCCGCCAGCCCGCTGCGCAGGAGCGGTCGTCGTGGGCAGCATGTGGCCGCAGCCCGGGCAGAACTCCTCGGCTTCAGTCGCGTCCCGACCGCACGATGGACATGCATACACCGAATCCCTTCTCGTCAGGGCCGCGCACGGCTCACTGTGGTGCGCGCCGCGGTGACGACCTGAGCGAGAGACAGCGGGCCACCAAGCTGGGGCAAGCTTCTTGCATTGCGCTCTCCCAACCTCCCTTTCCGTTTCCGGGTACGTGTGCAGCGGCTCCGAGAGATCCGCCCGGCTGAAGATGAAGTAGCTGGTCTTCTCGCTGTTTCGTCCCCACAGGTACTCATCGCTGCAACGGAGCCAGTGCACACCCGGTACCGACGGAGGAATGTCCACACCCGCCGCGTCGATCCAGACGTGCCCGCATGCCTTGCACCTGGATCTCAGTCCCCGGACGCGATCGGTTGCCAAGAACCTCAGAGCCGGGCGGCCCAACAAGGCTCCGACGCCGACGCCGAGTATCAGGAAGCCCATCCCGGCGATGAACGCACCATGTTCCCACTCCAGGTACATCCCACCGGAGTCCCCGCCAAGATCGTCGCCGCCCATCCAGGTGAGAACGGCCATGCCGGCAAGACCGATAGCCAGCGCCAGGCCGAGCACCCCGCTGAGTACCGCGGGGAGTGTCCTCATCCAGGCTCCCGTCTCCCGATTGAAGGTGGCCCCGATGGTCGATCCCTCCTGACGACCACACTCGGGACATGGCTCCTTGAGAGGCCTGCCAACGGCGTCTTGGGCCGTCGCGTAGAGGGCGAACACCGCAGCGATAGCTCCCCCCCAACCAGTGACTATCAGGAGCCATGTGGCGATGGCCCAACCCTTCCTCCCGCGCCTGTAGACGACGTAGCCTGCCCATGCGGGAAAGCCGACGAGGACAATGATTAGCACAACTCCGATGGGGTTCATTACGACGAACCTCCTTCTTGTCGGTGCGTCTCAACTCAACCGCTCAGAATCCGGGCCACGCCTGTGTAGTCCTGCTGCAGCGACCGGCTCCCCAGAAGCGCGAAGACCGGCCCCTGTCTCCCTTCAGGTCCTCCGGGTTCGATGGTGATGCCACGAGGTCTCGACAGACTTCCCTCCCTGGTCGTGGTCGGTGGGGATGCACACTAGGACGGTGAGGGCGGGCGCGGCGACAGGCCGTGGCCGCGGCACTCACCGTGCGTGAAGGGATCAGATCAGCAGGCAGAGGCCGCCGGGAACGGCGGCAAGCAGACCCGTGGCGGCGGTACTGGTCCGACTGTCAGGTCCGGCGACGAGCCACTGGCCGTTCACGATGGGCAGCGCGCAGAAGGTCTCGTCACGTGAACACCAGGGGCCATCGGTCGGGCGCAGATAGGCGCCGGGGTCGTCATCGTCGTCGAACGAGAAGGCCACACCGCAGAGCACGCACAGCACCAGGCAGAAGACGAACAGGATCCATTCGAGGTGCGTCGTCGCGTCCATGCGCCCTGCTCTCCGAGGCAAACCGAAGCTTCCCGCAGCAAGGGCCCGTGCCTCTGTTGAGGGCTCTCGCATGCCTAGGCCATACCCCCCAGGGCGCAGGGCGCAGACCGTTGTCCTGTTAAGGGTGTGCAGGGGCACGAAAGGACGGCGTCCGGTGCACCTACCGACGTGGCGATCGACGAGAGCGGGGCGCGGCTGTCCACCCGCTCGTCAGAGCCAGCGGAGCCGCTGCCCTCACGCGCGGCGGGCACCGTGTTGGGCGAACGGCCCGGACCCGGCCACCGGGCGTCCGGGCCGCTGCCCTTCTCGCGGTGACTCCTGCGGGCCGCCGTGCGCTGCCTTGCCGCGCGATCCAGCCGGCGGTTCACGCGGACGTCTGCGCCTTGCTCGCCCCCGGCACGCCTTGCGGCGCCGGCGCGTAGTAGGTGATCTTGGTCGAGTGCACGCCGTCTGGTCCTGCTTTGTTCAGGAAGGCACCCTCAAGGGACGCCTGTATGTACCAGCCCCACTGGGTCTCCAGGCCGCCGATCTCCCCGGTGACGATCTCGCTGAACTCGGCGCGTTCCTCGCCCTGCCCTTCGAAGTAGGCCCGATACTCGGCCTTTGTGAAGCGCCCGTAGACGGGATCGTCCATGACGAAGTCCTCCGCACAGGCGCTCGCGATCATCTCCAGGTCACCCTTGACCCAGCCATGTAGCTACCGGTCCAGGTGCTCGCTCATCTCCTCTCACTTCCTTCCGCCACGCCGTGCAGCCGGGAACCATGTTGGGGTCGTTCTGCGTGTGGTCGCGCCGGCTGCATCTCGGCCACGACCCTGGGCAGCGAGCCGGTCCCGCAAGGGACCGGCTCCCCTTGGAGCATGTGGTCAGCCGGAGCCCCCTCTCACGGCATGATGGCGAAGGAGTACCAGGCGTCCCACGCCCAGTCCTTGTCGCCGGGCATGAACTTGTAGGGTCCGTGCACGGAGGCCTGGATCAGGCAGAGGCTGAAGGTCGGGTGCTTGAAGTCATACCTGAGGTGCAGGAGGTAGTCCCCATTCTTGAACGGCGGCGCCGTGAAGAGCCACCACCTGACGTAGAGCTTGGCCCCGAGCTGGGGATTGAACGCTGGCCAGCCCCACTCGACCGGGTCGACCAGATAGGGCTCGAGCCAGAACGCCTTGGCCTCCTGTGGGGAAAGGCTCAAGATCGGAGCGCCCAGCGGCGCCCCGTCCACCGGCGCAGTATAGAGATCCAGCGACACGAGCAGAACCTTGGGGACGTTCTGGATCCGCCCCTTTCCGTACGCCGACCAGCCAGCGTAGGGCTGCAGGTAGTGTCCGCTCTTGTACGACGGCAGCATGCCATACCAGTCGCCGTAGGGGTCGTAGCCAGCGCCGTTGGCCCAGATGTAGTTCTGGTCGATCGGAGCGCTGAACGGGGCGCTTTCGTACAGACCGATCATGAAACCCGGCGGTTCCGCTGCGCCGGCCCACAGCGGCGCCGCCAGCAGGCCGAGACAGGCGGCGACGAGCAAGACTATGAGTATGAGTCTCTTCATGGAGCGACTCCTTTCGGGACGTGCGGACGGGGCGCTCGCAGTGTTGCCGGCAGCGAGCGCCTCCTTCTCAGCTGTGCCATAGGCCCCTCCTCCTCGAAAGCTGAGGGGCCGGCCGTCAAGAAGCACGATGGCCGCCCCTCAACGCCCTCCCAGAGGGGCACAGTCTGCCCGCCCAACGGCGCAATACCCCCACCCATTCCGGGTGAAATGGCCGACACGGACGCCTGCGCCCCAGCTGGCTCCCCGCCGGACTACGGTGGCCGTAGTGGTACGTCCGGCAGATCACAGCCTCCCGTATTGAGCTTGGCTCCTATTGGGAGTCTCGTATCCTTCTTGGGTACCCTCTGAATCCTGAGTCACGCCGTTGTCGTGTTACGAGGGGGCGGAGGCGCAAATCAGCGTGCTGGTGGGCGCCAAGCCTGACCGGGCGTTCTGTGCGTGTGGGCAGAGTCCCCGAAACGGTGGCCGGTCGCGTGACGGGGCGCCGGAAGGGCAGCCCGATGCATAGTTGGTTTGGCCCGCTGGCGACGCGGCCGCGCTGTCAGACGTGACGGAGCGGGGCCGGTTCACGTGCCAGGGACAACATCGGCGACGCGGATCGGCGCATCTACATCCGCGGAGGACGCATCTCACGCCGCAGGATGACGACGGCGCCGCGGCAAGCGACAGCGCGCCTACCGCTTCACCGTGAAGCCCATGGCGTTGCTCTTGCCGGCCGTGGTCTTCACCGTGACCTTCACGGCGCCGAACTTGGCCTGCGCCGGCACCCTGCACTTGATCTGCGTATCGCTCCAGGAGACGTACTTGGTGCACGTCTTGCTGCCGAACTTGACGGAGCTGGTGCCCTGCGCCGCGCCGAACTGCGTGCCGCTGATGGTGACGAGCGCGCCGCGCTTGGCGGAGGCGGGCTTGAGCGTCGTGATGCTGGGCGCTGCCGGCATCGGAGAGCCGCCGCCGTCCGTGGTGGCCAGGATGGTGCCGCCCACTGCCCAGCCGTGAGTCGCGTCGCTGAAGGCGACGCCCGCGAGATCCTTTCTGCTCCCCGAGCTCTGCCTGCTCCACGTGGCGCCGCCGTTCGTGGTGGCGAGAATGAAGCCCCTCGCGCCCACCGCCCAGCCGTGAGTCGCGTCGCTGAAGGCGACGTCTCTGAGGCCCGCGCTGGTCCCCGAGCTTTGCTTGCTCCAGGTGGCGCCGCCGTTGGTGGTGGCGAGGATGGTGCCGTCCTGGCCGACCGCCCAGCCGCGGGTCGCGTCGCTGAAGGCGACGGCGAGGAGCCACACGCTTGTCCCCGAGCTCTGGGCGCTCCACGTGGCGCCGCCGTTCGTGGTGACGAGGATGGTGCCGGCCTCGCCGACCGCCCATCCGTGGGTGGCGTCGCTGAAGGCCAGGTTCGCGAGGTACGCGCTGCTCCCGGAGCTCTGTGCGCTCCAGGTGGCGCCGCCGTTCGTAGTGGCGAGGATGACCGAACTGGCGGGCGGGTCATTCGGCCAGAAGCCGCCCACCGCCCAACCGTGGGCCGCATCGCTGAAAGCGATGCCCTCGATTGTCGCGCTGCTCCCCGAGCTCTGCTTGTTCCACGTAGTACCCCCGTTCGTGGTAGCGAGGATGGTGCCGTTCAAGCCCGCCGCCCAGGCGTGGGTGGCGTCTGTGAAGGCGACGCCCCAGAGATCCTCGCTGCTCCCCGAGCTCTGCTTGCTCCACGTGGCGCCGCCGTCCGTGGTGGCGAGGATGGTGCCGGCCTCGCCCACCGCCCAGGCGTGGGTGGCGTCGCTGGAGCAGACGTCGAAGAGGTCCTTGGTGGTCCCCGAGCTCTGCGCGAACCAGCCGCCGTCGCCGGCGGAGATGAAGGCCGAGGCGCCGGCGGTCAGCGCCAGGGCGAACAGCAGCGCCAGGGCTGCCAGCAGGCTCAGTCGTGCGATTGGCTTCTTCATGACGTCATCCCCTTGTTCATGGTTCCTCGAATAGCCGCCGTGCACGGCCCTCAGAAGTGGTGCAGGCGATCGTGCGACGAGCACAAACACAGCATCAGCATTCGCATCAGGTGGCGTTCCATGGAGTTCAGTTCGACTGCGCTGCCGCACCCGCCCTCCGCGTGCTGCCTCCGCCTTCAAGGGCGTGCCCCGGTGAGTTGGGGCTCATCGCTAGAGGCCGACGAGAGCGCAGCAGGCAGCAGGCGCTGACTAAGTGAACGCGATGGGTCTCTCCATGCGGTACCCCCTTCTGTTCCTCCGTCCCCTACGGCCCCCGACTCCCGAGCACGTCCTCAAGGAGCACGAAGACCGGCCCGCGGGCCGCTCTCACCAGTGGCTCCCCGCCGGACTGCGGTGGCCGCAGTGCTGCGTCCGGCGGATCACAGCCTCCCGTGTTGAGCGTCGCTCATGTCGGGAGTCTCGTATCCTTCTGGGCTACCCTCTTGGCCCTGAGTCACACCGTTGTTGTATTACGAGGGTGCGCCGGCGCCAAACCAGCCTGCTGGTGGGCGCCAAGCCTGACCGGACGTTCTGTGCGTGTGGGCGAAGTCCCCGAAACGGTGGCCGGTCACGCCTTCACAGCCAAAGGGAGCCCGCTGGCGCGTTCGGCGGGCTCCCCTGCGTTTGTCACCCTTGCCCGGCGCGTCGTCAGCCTTGGCAATAGATACGTACGGTGTGACTGGTAAGGTCGGCCGCGCGCGGCGGAGCGGGCGACTTCTGAAGGTGCCGCGTGACGGTGATCTCGATGCACCAACATGAGTGCGTGGCCGCTGCGGCGGCAATGAGGTGAGGCGAGCGGGGCGGGCTACTCGACGCCGCCCCGCTCGCCGTGTCTCACGGGTTCAGGTGCTTCAGGAACTCGAAGACCAGCGTGGTGTAGGCGTTGAGCCGCACCATGGGCCGGTCGGGATAGACCGCCTCGATGGCCTCGAGCGTGTCGTTGGGCGTGTGCCAGTAAGACCCGTACAGGACCGTCTGCGTGTAGCCGTCCAGGGCGCCGATCTCCCAGTTGGTCGACTCGAAGGCGACGATGGGGATGCCAGCCTGGTTGAAGGCGGTGTAGTCGCTGAAG
>Ga0315286_10005900_pt1 | contig 11872 bp, 10 predicted proteins | sample YL17G10_0_MG_FD_205038 | JGI IMG/M metagenome (GOLD analysis project Ga0315286, IMG submission 205038) | Sediment microbial communities from Yellowstone Lake, YNP, Wyoming, USA - YL17G10_0 | ecosystem: Environmental > Aquatic > Freshwater > Lake > Sediment | place: USA: Wyoming | collected... | reverse complement strand
GCTGTTCCGTTTTGTCTTCTGGTCATCAGGTTCTCTCGTCTGCGTTCACGCCTCGCTGGGCAACGGCTCGTTCGGCAATCCTGCAGTATATACTAAGCCGGGCAGAAGATAGATGTCTTCAGATTTCTATATAGCCCGGCTAGTACTCGTGGAGCAGCAAGGATTATGCAAAGTATTTACTGCTCCCCGTAGTAACTCAAGCGATATCTGCTTGGTCTCCCCGCACTGGCTGTGCTCAGTGTGTGCTCAACAAATGCCTAAAACGGCATAAAGGCTTATAAAATTGCGACAACTTTGAGACTTCGAGATGATGCCTAAATGGCCAATTTCTCGGGGAATAAGGTTGGCGCGCCTGGAGAGGCCCGGACTCCCGACCCGTCGCCGGCGCCCGGGTTTCATGACCTCGTTTTTGACATCTGGCCAGGGACGGATTATGCTCTACGTGTGACCGGAAGGGTTGATCTATCGAAATGAAAACAGGTCCTTTGTCGTTCCACGAAGAGGCGCTCTTCGAGGCTGTTTTGAACACCGTGAGCGACGCCATCACGGTCATCGACAAGGACTTGAAGGTGATCTTCCAAAATGGGGCCGTCCAGAAGCTCTATGGAGCCAAGGTCGGCGAGACGTGCTATGAGGCCTATCGCGGGCGCCGGGAGCCTTGCGAAAACTGCATCATCCTGGATGTCATCAAAGACGGAAAACCCAGGCAGGCACTCCGGGATATCCGATTGCCGGACGGGAATATCTTCTGGATGGAGGTCTTCGCGGGACCTTACAGGGACAAAGGCGGCACGATCGTCGGCGCTGTCGAGGTCGTGCGCAACGTGACGGAACAGATGCGGCTCTCCGAGACCTGCACGGTCCTCCGCCGGGAGATCGAACGCCAGGCCCAGTTCCACAACATCGTCACCCAGTCCAAGAAGATGAAAGCGATCCTTCGGCTCGTCGAAAGGGTGGCCTCCACGACGAGCTCCGTTCTGATCACCGGGGAATCCGGGACGGGAAAGGAGCTCATCGCCCGGGCCATCGTCTTCAATTCGGATCGAAAAGACAAGCCCTACGTGACGATCAATTGCGGGGCCATCCCGGAAAACCTTCTGGAGTCGGAGCTGTTCGGTCACGCCCGGGGGGCTTTCACCGGGGCTGTCCGGGACCATCAAGGCTTGCTCGAGGCCGCCGACGGCGGCACGCTCTTCCTGGACGAGATCGGAGAGGTCCCTCCGGCGGCCCAGGTCAAGCTGCTTCGTTTTCTCCAGGAAGGGGAAAGCCGCCGGGTAGGAGACACCAGGGTCAGAAAGTTCGATGTCCGGATCATCGCGGCCACGAACCGGGATCTCGAAGAGGCCGTCCGGGACGGATCGTTCCGTGAGGACCTTTTCTTCCGCTTGAACGTTATTCCCATCTTTCTGCCTCCTCTCCGGGAAAGGAAGGAGGACATCCCTCCGCTGGCGGCTCACCTCTTCCAGCGTCTCTGCGACGCGCATTCCCGCACCGTCACCGGGCTCTCGCCGGGAGCTTTGAGGGCGTTCATGAATTACAGCTGGCCGGGAAATGTGAGAGAGATGGAAAACGCGATCGAATACGCCTTGCACCTCACCGACGATGGGAACCCCATCTGCCCGGAACAGCTGCCTGCCAAGTTGGTCTCAGAAGCCGAGGCCTCGTGGAGCCCGGGCGATCTCGTCTCCATCGAGGAATATGCCAAACGATCAATCGACAGGTTGCAGAGCGACCATTCCGAGGAGCAGATCGCGGAGATCTTGGGGATCAGCCGGAAGAACCTGTGGGAGAAGAGGAAACGCTGGAACCTCAAGAGGCCGGGAAAGAACAAGTAGTCTGAGGCGCCCAAACCCAGGCCTGCCTGGTCCAAAGTCGTAAATGGGCCCTGTTACCAAGGGTAATTTCGGAGGGTGGCGCATGTTACCTTTGGTAACCTATCCTTGATCTCTCCTTCTCCTCAGGGTCAATCCTGAAGATCCTATCGTTCACATTATAAATATGTTATCAGTCGTTTTCACTTTCGGCCTCGCCCTGGCATGCTTTCCGCAATATAAACCGGCGAAGCTCACAAAGAACGAGAAGAAGAATGAAAGACAACAAAGGCCAGACGAAAAAAGCGAGCACGTGCTTCGAGGGGTCGCCCGCCGCGGAAATGATGCAAAAGATCATGGGCGAACAAGGGATCGGCTCCCTTTGTGAAGAAATGATGAGATCGTTGATAAAGAAGCTCAACGACGACGTTGAGGAATCCCAAAATATCAAGAAAGAGGAGAATTGAAATGATCGAATCCCTGATGAACCTTCACAAATGCGCCGACTGCCCCATCCGGTGCAAGGCGTCGCGGAAGCCCCGTTCGCTTTTCGCGCGCATCCACCGCTGGCACGCGACCTGGTGGCCCGGCTGGAAGCTTTACCAAGCGGAGCTCGGCGTCCGCAGGGCCAAGGCCTCGTGAGGAGTGCCCGATGAATATCATGACCGTTATCGCCCATCCGAACCCGAAGTCGTTTTGCCACGCCATCCTGCGACAGTTCGACGCGGGGCTTAAGGCGGCCGGGCACACCCATGACATCGTCGACCTTTATGCGATCCGGTTCGACCCCGTTTTCAAGACCAGGGACTTTGCCAGCTACATTCATGAGAGTATGCCTCCCGACATGCTGGAGCAGATGGACCTGATGAAAAGCATCATGGAGTTTTGCGGCGGGCCCGTCCAAAGGCTCGTCGCCAGAGTGTGGCTGAGAGGCAAGAGCCCGCTCGACCTCGTGAAGATCATCCGGAGCCAGATGCCCAAGGACGTCGTCGCCCAGCAGAAAAGGCTGGTTCGGGCGCAGGGGCTGGCGTTCATCGCCCCGAACTACTGGATGAATTTTCCCGCGATCCTCAAGGGGTGGTTCGAACGGGTCTTCGCCCCCGGTTTCGCGTACGATCTGACGCCGGAGGGGTGGCGCGGGGCATCCGCCGGCCGGATACCCCTTCTCCGTCACGAGAAGGCCTTGGTCATCAACACGACCCACTTCACCGAAGAGACCTATCAAGGAGAATTCGGAAAAGCGATGGCCCATATCATCGATAATTGGGGACTCCGATATCCCGGCATCAAGAAGGTCGAGCACGTCTATTTCTATGGCGCGGACGTTTCGACTCCCGAGATGAGGCGCGCTTGGCTCGACCAAGCCTACCGCCTGGGAAGGGATTTTACGGGCAGTACGACATCGCCAGGCTCGGCGCGACCGGACTGATCCTCGAGGAATGGGAGAGCGCGCCTGGGCCCGTGAGCTCTCCGAGCTTCTTCCGCATGGCCCGTTGTTCCGGGTGTCGGCGAACTCGACCGCATTCTCCGCGGCCTTGATGGCCTCGGGCTTATTGGACTGGAAAATTCACTCAAGGGCTGGTACATTGATCGGAGGCAGGTCACGCATCCGCGCATTCTCGATAGACCGAGAATGAATAAGGGCTGAGCGCGACACTTCACGTAAGGAGAAGGCCATGAAACGAAGTGATTTTCTGAAAACGTGCGGCGCGGGCGCTTGCGGCTGCGGCATACTGGGCTTCCTGGCTCCTCTTTCGTCCCGGGCCGAAAACGGGGAACGGCAGACAGCGACGACCCCGGCCGATAACAGCCGATTGAAGCGGGAGCTCGACGGATCGCGCGAGCGCTTCGCCAAATTGGTGTCCATTATGGGGGAAGATCTCGACGGCGCCACCCGCGACAAGATCCTGGCGAGCTTGGGCCGCGAATGCGCCCAGGACTACAGCGCGTTTTTCCAGAAATACCGCGGCGACCTTCAGGGTTTTCTGGCAAAGGTTAAAACGGCCTGGCTCGAAAAGGCCGAGTACGATGAAAAAACCGGCATCCTGCGTATCATCGGAAAGCCCAGCCCGTGCGCCTGTCCGCTGGTGAAAGTTGGCCGAACTCCGGCTGATTTCTGCAACTGCACTCTCGGCTGGCAGCAGGAGGCTTTCTCGACCGTAATTGGCAAGCCGGTCATCGCCGAGATCGAGGAGACGGTCCTACGCGGCGGAAGCAGGTGCAGCTTCCGCATCACCGTCAAAGCGTAGACTCGAAATGGTTCTTTGGACACCAGGCCGCCGGTCCCAGGGGGCTTTATGGATCGAGGGCAGGTCAGGTTTGAGCTGAACCCCGGACCTCGGGCCAATTTATGGGGAGCCGATCACGAGTATCAACGGGCGCCATTCACCCGCTCCTCAAACGGGAGGGCCGGCTTCGGCCCTCGGCGCGATATTTTATTAGCAGCTCGATCATCGACTTGGCCATATCCGGGTGTTTGGCCCAAAGGTCGTTGCTTTCGCCCGGGTCTTCGTCGAGGTCATAAAGTTGGCCGGGTTTCGTATCCGCCGAGATCGCCTTAAGGCTATCCAGGGTTCCGGCGACGGCTTTCCAGCGCCCCTGCCGGACGGAGAATTCTCCGTTTCCCGAATCAAAAATCATCGCTTCGTGGAGAGGCCGTCCGCCCGGCCGGCCGAGGATCGCGGGCAGCACATTACGGCTGTCCTCGCCCGCGTCGTCCGGAAGGGCCGTTCCCGTGAGCGCCGCGCACGTCGCGAAGAAATCGATCAGGGAGATGGTCTCCGATGACGTCGTGCCCGGCCGGATCTTGCCCGGCCAGCGCGCGATGAAGGGGATCCGATGTCCGCCCTCATAGACCGAGGCCTTATTTCCCCGGAAATCATTCTCCGATTTGTGACCGTTCTCCCCCCGCACAGCCCCGTTGTCGCTCGTAACGATGAGCAGCGTCTCGTTCGCGAGCCCGAGCTTTGCGAGATGGTCGGCGATCTGTCCGACGGCCCAGTCAACGACCGTGACAAGGTCCCCGCGCGGGCCAGCCTGGCTCTTGCCCTTCATCGCCTCGGGAACCAGAAAGGGATTATGAGGAGAGGACGTCGAGAGGACGAGAAAAAACGGATTGTTGGGATCCTTTTCGAGGTGGCCATCGATGAAGCCCATGGCTTTCCGGGTCAGGGTGAAATCGCAATCCGTCTCCGACCAATCATCGGCCATCGGCCCCGGGACGAAGCCCGGGAGCCCGCGCCATTCCTCTCGGCTCGTCCGCGTCGGGACGACAACGGTCCGGTCGTTCTCGATGAAACAGTAAGGGGGGTCCGAAGTGCAGCACGCCGACGTTCCGTAGAAGTAATCGAAGCCGAGGGCGATCGGACCGCCCCGAACCGGCTTGTTGAAATCGATGATCCATTGGCGTTTTTCGTCCGTCTTGCCGGGCGCCGTCCTGTCTATCGTGTCTTCGGCGGGGCTTCCGTTTTTGGTCGACCATTCGAGACCGACATGCCACTTGCCGACCCAAGCGGTCTCGTAGCGGGACCTCTTGAGCAGGGAAGCGACCGTCATCCGAGTCGGCTCGATGAGCGGCGGGTCATACGACAGCAGAACAAATTTCTGGAGCCGGGTCCTCCAGGCATAGCGACCCGTGAGGAGACCGTAGCGGGTGGGAGAGCAGAGCGCCGAGGGCGAATGAGCGTCGGTGAATCTCACTCCTTCAGCCGCGATGCGGTCCATGGAGGGTGTGGGGATCTTGGAAGCCTTGTTGGTGCAGCCCAGATCGCCGTATCCCACGTCATCGCCCACAATGACCACGATGTTCGGCAGCTTTTCGGGCGATGTCGTCCTTTGGGAAAACGCTTTATCGATGGGCAAAGCCAGGGCAGGAGCGGTCAAGCCGAGCGTTTTTAAAAAACCACGTCGATCCATGGGGTCCTCTTCACGGTATTTTTCACCATGATCCGGGCTTGATTTCCTTGAGAGCCCGATCCACGGTGGAACTGTACCTCCGGCCGGACGGCGATGTCAATCGCCGCGAAAACCGCGCCCGAAGATCCGGCAGATAATAATACGGGCCCTTCAGACCTGACCCCTCCTCGCCGGACACTTATCGGAGAAGGGAGTCCGGATGAGTGGCGCGGTAGGTTCCTAATTCCTCCGGATCCGCTGGGCCGATCCGTTCAACCGCGACGGAAGCGGCAAGCCAGGGCTTCTCCGATCCCTGCGGAACGAACCAGGCCTCGAGGCATGTCCGGCCCGCGGCAAGATGAACGGTGAATTCGGCCGCCGGCGCCTCCGGAAGAACCGGGACGGACCGGTCGACGTTGCCGACGCACAGCCGGGCTTCGGCCGCACCGACGACTACGGCGCCATCGCGGGTTTCCAGGATCTTTTTCCCGGACTCGGGGGGCCAACGGAAGGCCCGGAACACGTATTCCCCCGCGCGCTCCGCTTCGATCACCCAAACCTGCCGCCCGCCCCCGCGGTGCGCGTCATGGGCGTGAAGGACCGCCGGGTTCTCGCGGTTCGACCCTATCACGATGTCATTATAGTCGCCGAACTTCGCGGAGACATCGTTCCACCAAGCTTCGTACCTCGCACGGAGCTCAGCGACCGTCTCCGGGTGCCGGCCGGCGATGTCTTTCCGTTGTCCCGGATCGGTCCGAATGTCGTAGAGCTCGAGACTTTTCAGGGAGCCGATCTCCGCCGCCGGGGGCACGGCGACCTCCCCGTCTTTCAATGTGGGGCTGACGAGCCGCCAGCGCTCGGTCAGCACCTGGAACTCCTTGTATTTCACCGGAAAGTCGACCCGCTGGTTATGCACGAAAAGAGTGCGCTCGGCCCACGCTGTCCCCGGATCACGGAGCAAAGGGAGGAGACTCGCCCCGTCGAATGAGGTCCCGGCCGGCGGCTCGATCCCGCAGCAATCGAGGAGCGTCGGCAGCAGGTCGAAATGAGCGGTCAACCGGTCCACGTCCTTTCCTCCCTCGATCCCGCCGCCCGGCCAGCGCATATAGCAGGGCACCCGGTGGCCGTTCTCGTATCCCCAGATCTTGCCGCCGCGCATCCCGGCGCTATATCCCTCGAGGACATAGCCGTCGTCGTCAATGACGATGCCTCCGTACCAGGGACAGGGGCCATTATCGGACATGAAGATGAAGATCGTGTCGTTCTCAAGTCCCAGAGTCCGGATTTCGGCCGACAACCGGGCCAGGTCTTCGTCGAATTTGGTCAACATGCCGTAGTAGTGCGCCAGGCGGTCAGACACCTGGGACCGGTAAGGCTCGGCATAACGATCATCGACGGTGAGAGGCGCGTGCGGCAGGTTTGTCGGCACGTAGCAAAAGAAGGGGCGGTCTTGGTTGGTCCGGATGAACCGGATGGCCTCGTCGAACCAAACGGTGTTGCAGTACCCTTCGTATTTTTGGGCTTTTCCATTCCGGATATACGTGTCGTCAAAATAGTCGTTGCCCCAGTGATCCGGCGCGGCGCCGACCGCGCCTCCGCGATGGACGAGCGTCTCCTGGAAGCCGCGGTCTTGCGGCCGGAACGGATAGTTCTCTCCGAGGTGCCATTTGCCGAAGATGCCGGTCCGGTAGCCGGCGGACTGAAAGAGATCGGCCATGGTCGTCCGGTCCCGGGCGAGCAGCGACCTCCCTCCGATGGTGTGCCAGACGCCCGAGCGGGCCGAGTACTGGCCCGTGAGAAGGGAGGCCCGCGTCGGAGAGCAACAAGGGTCGGTGTGGAAATTCGTCAGCCGAACGCTCTTGGCATGGAGGGCGTCCAAGGTCGGCGTTTTAACGGTCCGGTTCCCGTGCGCGCCGATATCGCCGAATCCATGATCGTCCGTCATGACCAGGACCACGTTCGGCTTCCGCCGGGACTTCCCCGCGCAGCCGGTCAGGCCGAGGGTTGAGAAAAGCGCCAACGACCCCGAGGCGGCTGCGGCCGTCCCGGCGTCCTTAAGGAATTGGCGGCGTGTCCGGACGCGTCTTCGGCTCATGATGGATCTCCCGTCTTGTGCGCATTGGCAATGTATCTTCGGCCGATGGGCGATGTCAATCCCGACAGGATATATATAGATCGAGCGCGGCTACTCCGCCTTAGCCGCGCGCGCGGTCGCTTCCTGGCGCGTCACGATCGGGACGTAGCCGACCTCCAGTCCCGGCGGCGGCACGACGAACAGCGCCGGGTCCAAGGCCGCGAGCGCCCCCCGACGAAGGGGAGCCATGTAATCCCGGTCGATCGACCAAGTGGCGTGGATATCTTCTACAAAGGCCTGGAGCTTGGCTTTCTTCTCCGCGCTCCATGCGTATTGTTGAAAAGACGGCTGATCGACGAAGCGATACCAATAGTAAGTCACGGTCGATCCGTCCGCGAGATTGACGGGAAACGGCCCCCTGACCGGCCCGGGCGAGCCCCACGCGCCGCCGGCCGGAGAGGTGTAGGGCGCGCCCGTCTCGGCCCGCGGGAAAGTCTGAGCCGCGAGGCGGGTTTCGGCGGGCACCTCGGAGGCGGCGACGGCGCGGCGCCCGTTCCCGTCGTAGCGGAAATATTGAGGGAAAAAGCCCATGCCGCTCCGGGTGCCGTCAACCCACTCCAGCCCCCACAAGTGAGACTCGAACACCTTGGGGACGAAAGTCCCTTCCACGCCGCTGATCTTCTTTCCGCCCTGGTCGTAGCCCGGAATCTGCGTCGTCAACGCAGGCAGCCAGGCTCCGGCCTCGTCGAAACGCCCGGGGCAGATCGGGCCCCCGTCGCGCCAGGCCTTGAAGGCATCATAGAGCGCGGTCTTGGCGTAGAAGGTCACGTCTTGGACAAGAATGGTCCTTCCCTGATCGTCCACCGGAAACTGCATCTTTGGCAGCTTCAAATAGGTGATGCCCCGGGAGTCCTTGGCCTGGTAGCCCGGGACCGTATTGATCTCCATGGCCCCGCCGTCGGCGTTCCCCGCGCGCGTGTCCAGGCCCCGCCCGTAAATGAAGGGATATTTGAAGAGCTTGCCGATCTTGCTCCATGTCTCGGGGATATAGAAGGCGAGCGGGCCCTTGAAATTGGCCGCGCTCAGGAAACAGGTCCAGGACTGATCGCCGGTCGGAGGATCGCCGACGACCAGGTCGGTGAAAGGCAGGGCCATATACGCGTATCCCAGGAACTGGCCGTTGGGGTTGCCCTGAAGGGAAAGCCCGTCGGGCGGGATGAGCAGGCGGTTGCTGAGCTGGGCGATGCCCAGCCGGCCGTCCGGCAGAGCTTCGTTATCGTAGAAAAAGGACCAGCCGGGAGATGCGATCTCATAATCGTAGCACTGCGGGGTGCCGTTCATGCTGAACTTCGGCGGGCCGTAGCGGAAGTGGTTGCCGGCCCAGTAGCCCAGGCCGCCCTCCAAGGTCTGGAAGACCGTCTCATATGTCGGGCCCCGTTCCGGCCAGTTATCGCGGGCGTACGTGCCGACCGGCGCGAGAGGGGTGTCCGTGTTGTCGGAGTTGTCCGGGATGATCCACGTTCCCGGCAAGCCGATCTGAAAGTTGGCGAGCGGCTCGTCGACCAAGGACCAGACGGCGGCATAGAAACCCAGGCCGGCGCCATATTCGGACGGGACCACAAGGGGGGACACGGAGAAGCTGATATATCCGTGCAACGCGTCGGGAACCGGCGTGATCGTGCTTGGGGGCTGTTTCGCCGATGGGGCGCATGTCCACGACAGGACGGCCAGGAACACGAGGAAAACGAGGGATCGCGGGAACGTCGTCATACGTGCTCCTTGTCGATGCCCACGCCAGAGCGGGACTCCTGGGCACCGAGGTGTTCACGCACAGATCTCACCTTCGACTTGAATTCTCATATGAAATAACCAAGTTGATGCGGCCATATTGGTCAACGTCTTTCCTCCCTCTATTTTTTATAATCGCCAAGTATCAACTTTGGATATCGGCGCCTGATGAGCGTTTGTTCCTCGGCGGTCAATTGTCCGATAGCCATGGGCTTGTCCTGCGGGCGGACCCCCTTCTGGTTGAGCCGGTTGATCAAACTCCAATTGCGAACGTGTTGACCTGGCGTTGGATCGGCGGGTTCCCGGGCTTTGAGGTTGTAGCGGGTGAAATCAATGAGTTTTTCAGGGGTGTTATCCTGCCAGTTCCGCAACAGGGCCAACCGGAAATCCTTGTTCATGAACCATCGGATCTCCATTTCAGGTTCCGATCCGCAAACGCCGGAGCCGCGCATGACGAAGCGATAGTCGAGACTGTCGTTGTTTTTGAAGTGCTCTCGCCAGAGCATGCCAAATTCCCCATGTGTGATGCACTTCGCCTCCGGCCAGCGCCTTCGCATTTCACTCAGCCAGATCACCAGGCCGTCCAGTCCGTTTCGGCCGTCGTAGCCGTAGATCCTGCGTCCTTCGACCAGGCACAATTCCCAGATGCAGGTTACCCATGCAAAATCGTTAAGCGCGAATCCGGTATCGAAATGTGCGGCAGTGGTCGCAAGCATCTCTTTTGTCCCCTGCTCGGTGCCCTGGCGGAGAACCGTCTCGATCGGACCGACCCCCTGCCGGCTGCCGCAACGGACTCCATTGATCATCCGGGCGCCGGGGAATCGGGCGTTCAGGAAATCGACGGTCCAGCCATCGAGATTGACGCAATCGATGAGGTCCTCTTGACCCTGGGCGGGTTTGCAGAAATGCTCGCGCGATGGGTAGTAAGGATAGGATATCGAGCCCTCTCCGTCACCGTTGTCGACCGCATACTGGCTCCAGATATTGCCCTGGCAGACGTGAATGCCTTCCTCTTCGGCCAGGAACCGCAGGTTTTCAGCGGATAGAAAACCGGCTATGACGCTTTGGGGCCGGTATCCCCCGCCGACCATCCCCGAAACCATCCGCAAACCATCGTGCAGGTCGCGATTGACCTGCTCCCGGGAGTTAACCATATTGGCAAAATAGCCGCCCGGGAGATAGGTGATCTCGTCGCCGTACTTTTCATGATAAGAGACGACCAGCTTCTTCAGATCCTGGTAGTTGGGCCGCCGATCCTTCAGCGCAAGCCAGCTGAAAGCCCATGTTATCCGTGCCCCCGGCCAACCCTTTTCCACGGCTTCCCGAAAAGCGCGGGCTTCCTCCGGACCGTGAACGCTCGATTCATCGGACCCATCCGTTCCATCGCGCGAAGTTTCGATCTGGTTCACGCGAACAACGGTGCTGAACGTAAAGAAGCGGTTACCCATCAAGGAAAGCCCCTGATCCTTTGATAATGGGGCAGCCGGGTACACATGATAGGAGTCAGGGTCGACAGGTTCAGGCGAAAGCTCAGCGTTATGCTTGTTATTCCAGGAGGCGCAGAAAACCGAAAGAAGAACGAATAGGCCAGCAGTAACTTTTTTCAATAATTCATTTTTCAAATGAACCTCAAGATCCGGGGACCGGAAGTCCGGCGCGCCCTTCCCCGGCGCTCAGAAGGGCTTGCGCCTCACGATCTTGAAGACGAACGCATAAGCGCAGGGCCTCGTCTTCGGGGTCTCGATCGTCATCCCCTCCTTCGTCAATTCCCAGGCCAGGGGCCGGCCGTCGCCGAGCATGCTGACCGAGACGATCTCGGAAGCATAGAGGCCGTTCCAGAAGTTCCGCCCGGGATCCGGGCCGCCGGCCAGGCTCTTGATCCGGATCTTCTCGCCTGGCCAGCCTAAAGCCGTTGCATAGAGGACATTCCCGTTGGCCGTGAACCGGATGTCCTGCGCTTTGTAGCGGAGGCTGTCCATCTCGTTGAACGGGCCCTGCTGGTCCAGTTTCGTCGGGCCTTCTCCGGCGACGACCCAGGGCGTCGTGCCGTAGATGGCCTCGCCGTTCGTTTCGAGCCATTTCCCCAGGCCGAGCAGCCGCTCCTTGGCCTCCTCGGGGATCGTGCCGTCCGGCTTCGGCCCGACATTGAGCAGAAGGAATCCGTTCTTGCTCACCCGGTCCACCAGGTTGTGGACGAGATTCTCCGTGGTCTTATAGCCCGCGCCCTTGACGTAGCCCCACGCGCCCTGGTTGTCCACGGACGAATCGGTGATCCACTCGTGGTACGTCATCTCCCGCTCCTGCC
>Ga0315286_10005899_pt1 | contig 11874 bp, 11 predicted proteins | sample YL17G10_0_MG_FD_205038 | JGI IMG/M metagenome (GOLD analysis project Ga0315286, IMG submission 205038) | Sediment microbial communities from Yellowstone Lake, YNP, Wyoming, USA - YL17G10_0 | ecosystem: Environmental > Aquatic > Freshwater > Lake > Sediment | place: USA: Wyoming | collected... | reverse complement strand
GAACACGATCTCGCGGTCCTCCTTCGGCAATCGGAAGAGCACCCCGTCCCTCTTCGTGCGCATCTGGACTATCCGGTCCGCATGCTCGTACAGCAGCGTCGAGAGCTTCGGGCTCGGGCGGAGCTGAGATTGAGCGCGGTTCGTGAGCACGGTGATGATCTCGTGCTCCTTCGTCACCCTGGAGATGTTCTCGAGGCATCTCCTGAGGAGCTGGTGCGATTCCATCCATTTCATGTCCTTGTCCAGGAACATGTCCGTTATCGAGGACACGATCACGGCCGATGGAGCGCTCCTCTCCACCTGCTCCTCGAGCTTCTCGTCGATGAGCGTGACGAGCTGGTACGCTGTGAACGCCCTCGAGACGTTCACGCGCGAGAGTATCTCCCTTTTGTCCAGCCTGAGCCGCTTGCACATCGAGCTGATGGCGTACGGGTCGATTGCGTTGCCCCCATCGATCCACACGACCTCCTCGTCGAACTGAGAGATCGCTTGGATGCAGAGCATGTGCAGGACGCTGGAAACGTAGCCGTTGTCGCTGTCGAATAGCGTGACCTGCGACGAGTGCAGGCCGCCCGTGAGGTCGTCCAATGTCTGCACCGTGGACCGCAGGGTTCTTTCCCGGACTAACTGCTCGTCTAGTATCTGCACGAGCGGTTTTTCGAGAGCATCCGTTCTTTGAATGTGCAAGCCGTGTCACCAGCGTCGCTCCATCCGCAATGCTGGAGTTAAACCGATTAGGGGGAGGGTGTGGTGAAACTAGTACGCACGATAAAAGCCAGACACCAACTGGTTATCCACCAGATGACGTTTCTCGGTGGAAATGACGACTTAATGTTTAAGGATTCTGTCAAGTTATCGGGTGGTGGTTTCTTCTGGATGACGCAGGTTACATGTAATCGTCATGACAAGTACTTGGCCCGCCGCTGACATCTAGATGCTGGTCAAGGGCGTAGCGTTCCGACTCGCTTCAGATCTCCCTCCAGAGGCAGCCTCGCTCCTCCAGGATTTCAGGTTGGCAGTGAACAAGGCGGTTCGAGCTTCCATCGATGCTCGTGTTTCCTCGAGGAATGGCATCACCAAGCTACTCTACAGAACTTTTCGAGAAGAGCATCCTGGCATGTATGCCAAGCACCTTGTGTCCTCGTTCGAGGTTGCTGCGGGGATCCTCAAGAACCACAGAAGGCGGGTCCGGCATGGGATGTGCTGCGGAACGCCATTCGTCAAGCGCCTGATGATGAAGGCCGAGAACCAGGCCTACAGGTTGGACCGCACCGAGGGCACGATCGATCTCCCCGTCAGGGCGGGATGCCATGTCAAGCTAGACCTGGTCGTGAGTCAGTACCATCGCCGTTACTTGAATGATGAAACGCTCTCGCTAGGTTCCCTCACAGTCCTCCCGGACAGAGTTATCGTAGCGTTCAGGAAGGAAGCTCCTGAGCGAATTGCAGCCAGCTCCGTGCTCTCGCTGGACACGAACGAGCGTAGCCTCGACGGCATATTCATCGAGGGGGGTAAGCGAGGGGACGGTCGATGCGTCCAGGTCGAAGCGGTCTTCCCGGAGGTGGCAATGATACAACAGCGCCATCATGAGAGGCGGAGGAGGCTTCAGAAGAAGAAAGCCCATGACAGGCGATCGGCAAGGGTCTTGTGTCGCCGTGAGGGTGCAAGAGAGCATCGCAGGGTCGATTACAGGTTGCACCATGTCGCGAGTGCGGTCATCGAGTTCGCCGAGGGCCATGAATCCGCCATCGTGCTCGAGGACCTGAAAGGCATGAGGCGGAACAAAAGCAAGGAGCTCAACAGGAGGCTGAGCCTCTGGCCCCGGAGGAAGCTCCATCAGATCATCGAGTACAAGGCCGCCTGGAAGGGTATTCAAGTGATCAAGGTCGATCCTAGATATAGCAGCAGAAGGTGCCCGATATGTGGGAGGATACCAGATTCCCGAATGGGCACCTGGTCAGAGTTCGCATGCGAGTGCGGCTGGCATTTGGACCGGCACGTGAACGCCAGCATGAACCTGCTGCAGTCAGCCATCTCCAAGGGATTGGAGGTGGTAGGGGGCCTATGGTTCAGCCCCGGCGCGTTCCAGCATGACGTTGTGATGACCCTATACGAGCCAGCGATGGCCGCACGGTCGGAGCCGAATGGAACGAGTCATATCGGGATGACCTAGGTCACCACCCGATATCGACAGAACCATGTTTAAGTACAATTAGGATGCTTTTCACTAGACGGCCCAGCTAACCGTCGGGTTATATCGGGAAGGGATTGAGGAATGGCTCCGCGTGCTCAGCCGAAGAGATACAGTGCACCATCACCGCCGCTTTCTCGAAGAAGCTACGTCGAACAGGTCGAATCCGCCGAGGTCAAGAGATCGCGCAAAGCCGCGATCCTGCAGCTCAAGATGGGCAGGCTCGCGCACATAATAGGCATAGCGTCCGGCCTCGCACTAGCCCTGACCGCACTCATCGCGTACGGCCTGGTCAACTGGGAATTCCTTCGCAACGGTCCGGGATTCCTCACTGTCTTGAAGTGGATGATCCCGCTGGCCGCAGGGGTCGTGGTCTCCGTCGTGGCACTCATGATAAAATGGGAGCCGTTTCTCACGGACAGAAGAGATGCGCACTTCATCCTGAGCATCGTCGCAATCGTGGTGCCCTCGTTGATCATCGCGCTTATAGCCCTCGACGAGCTCGGCTACATGTCCCTCGGACGACCAGATTGGCTATACTCGGCGTCGCTGTTGGGGATCAGCCTCACGCTGATCTCGCTCGCGATGACATGGGAGGGGACCAGCCGACGCAGGACAATAAGCATCGTCTCGGCGATCTTTCCTCCCGTTCTACTGTTCTTCCCAGTGCTCATCAAGTTCGATCCGGTCGTGCTTGCAAGCATACTACCCATGGCCTATCTCGGCAGCGCTGTAGCGATTCAACTGAGCGGCTCCATGCTGCATATAATCGCGAGCTCCACCACAGTGCAACAGCGCGAGGTGCTCAGAGCCAGCGACGGAAAGCTGAAGGAGCAGCTAATCGAGCTTGACAAGAAGCGGCAGGCGCTGATCTACAGAGAGGACGCGCTCAGGTCCAGGGAATCGGACCTCGAGGTCTATGAGAAGAGACTCCAAGAAGAGCTCGCCTCCATCGACGAGCGGAAGAGCCAGACCACGGCGAGCGAGTCCGAGATCGAGACGCGCTTGCTGCAGGTGAAGGACGAGAGGCAGAAGCTGGCCAAGCAGGCGAGCGAGATAGAGAACCAGCGTGACATGTTCGGCATGAGGCAGGCCGAGCTCGACGCCCAGAGCAGCGAGCTCAGCAAGGTGTCGAAGGCACTCGCGGCGAAGGAAGGCGTCATCGCCGCCCGCGAGAGAGACGCCAGCAGGTTGCTGCTTGATGCTCAGTCAAAGGACCGCGACATCAAGAACCGAGTCGCAGAGGTCGAGGCGAACGAGGCCTCTCTGACCACGGTGAGGAAGGAACTGGAAGATCTTCAATCTGAGCTCTCCGAAAGAGAGAAGCAATTGGGGTTGAGGGAGACCCAGCTGGACCTGAAGGGCCTGGAGGTGAAGCTGGCCAAGGAACAGATCGGCGAGGCCCGCATCGACCAGACCACGGCGAAGAATCTCGAGCAGCAGCTACTGGCTAAGCAGCAGGCACTCAGTGAGAAGGATATCTCACTCAAGGCGATCGAGGACGACATCCGCCAGAAGTCAGAGCGCGCTGCAAGGCTGATAACGAGGGCGGACAAGCAGATGAACGAGCTTGTCGACAAGGAGGGTGTCATCCTTGCTCGTGAGAAAGAGCTCGCGGAGAAGGAGGCCAACCTGAGGGCAGCAGCCGAGGGTTTGAGCTCACAGCTGGAGGAGGTCTCAAGGTCGAAGGAAGCCTTCAGCAGCAAGGAGAAACAATATCAGGAGTTTGCAGTCAACACGCGTACAAAACTGTCCACCATCGAAACGCGCGAAGAGGAGATCACGAGGAAGATGGCAGCCCTCGAGAAGAGGGAGCAGAAGATCAAGGAGCTCAACGATGGGCTCACGGCCGAGAAGGATCGCATGAACACCCGGTTGCGCTCGCTCCTGGAGAAGGAGAAGGATCTCCAGGCCCAGGAGGCCGAGGTCGGGTTGCGCCAGGCCGAGCTCAAGGCGATGGAGCGCGATATCCTCGAGAGCGTGGACGAAGTTGAGGAGGTCAGGGCGGAGGTCGAGGTCCCGGAGGAGGACGAACGCGCCAAGACCCTTGAGTACCGCGAGAAGAGATTGATGGAGCACGAGCAGGAGATGAAGTCCCGACTCTATCAGCGCGAAAAGGACCTGGAGAAGAAGGAGCACTCCCTCCGCGTCCACCTTGCCGAGGATATCGAGGGGAGGGAGGAGGCGGTCGAGGAAGAGTATGCCGAGGAGAAGGTCAAGACCGGGATGGAGCGGCTGGACGATCTTCTCATGGGCGGAATGCCCTTCGGCTCGACTGTGCTCTTTGTCGGTCCGCCGTTCATAGGAAAGGAGGTGGCGATGTTGCTCTTCCTTGCAGAAGGGTTGAGGAAGGGCGTGCCAGCGATCGTGATCACCACATCACATCCGCCCTCCGAGATATCGAAGGAGATCGCGCCGATCCTCCCGACGTTCATGGAGCTGCAGCAGCTTGGCATGGTCCGTTGGATAGATGCGTCGGGAGCCCAGGACCCGCAGACCGGTAGCGACCCGAGCGTGATCAGGGTGGCAGGCCCAGGGGACTTCGACGGCATCACGGGCGCGCTCGATAAGTGCGTCAAGGACTTCCAAAGGCAGAAGCAGCCGTACTTCCGCCTCGCCTACATGTCGCTCTCACTCAGCATGACACAGTCGAACGAGAAGGAGGCATTCCAGTTCGTCCAGACCGTCGCTGCCAAGGTCAAGCAGGCCAAGGCGGTCTCTGTGTTCGCGATTGAAAGGGGCATGCACACCGAGCAGCAACTCGAGTCGGTGCAGCACCTCATGACGGGGTCGGTCCAGTTCAAGACGGACATGCACAAGACCCTTCTCAGCATCCAAGGGATAGGCGAGGCACAGACGAGGGACTGGGTCGAGTACAAGCACACGAGCAAGGCACTGATGATCGGAGCATTTTCGCTCGAGCGCATAAGATGATAAATACGACTGTGCCCGTCTCTTCGATTCGCGAAGGTAACATCAAATGATCCAGCTGGGCAACGGCATCTTGCTTGAGATGGACGGATGCAGGTTCAGGTTCGATCCAAAGAGGGTCCAGGTAGACGATGTCAGCATGATCTCTCATGCGCACATGGACCACCTGCCGACATCCTTCAAGCGACTGGCTGCTGTCTGTTCTCCCGTCACGCGGGATTTCGTCGAGGCAAGAAGGAAGAAGTCCATCGAAACATACTCTGATCCGCGCGTGAAGATGCTGGAGGCCGGGCACATCGCAGGCTCCAACATGTTCCTTGTCGACGGGGAGAAGAAGGTGCTGTACACGGGTGATTTCTGCACGAGGGAGAAAGAGCAGACACGGGCCGCCTCGCCCCAGAGATGCGATGTCCTGATAATGGAGGCGACTTATGGTAAGCCACGATATGTCTTCCCAGCACACGGGGAGGTCATTTCGATGGCGCGAGATTGGCTGAGCGACATCCTCCGGAGAGATGGCACGGCCATTCTGTTCGCATATCCTCTCGGCAAGTCGCAGGAGCTGGCTGCCACGCTCAGGGACATGCCGTTGGTGCTCCATCAGGCGATAGCCGAGAACAACCGGCTCCTCATGAGGCACGGATACGATCTTCCCGATACGGAGTTCGTTTCACCAGACCCGCCGTTCGTCTACATCACATCAGGCCAAGGGAAGGATGCGCCCAGGGTTGAATCCCTGAGGAAGCATGGTGCCAAGACAGCGGCGTTCTCCGGCTGGGCCCTGGACAGGAACTTCAATCACCAGATGCGCGTGGACGAGGCATTCGCGATCTCCGACCACTGCGGCTACGACGAGCTCCTCGAGTTCGCCCGCAAGTGCCGACCCAAGGAGATATTCACAACACACGGCTTCGCTAGGGAGCTGGCCGTACATATCAAGAAGACACTGGGGATAGAGGCTCAGCCAATGGTCGCCAGGCAGAGGACGCTGGATCATTTCTGTTGAGGGGCATCCTTCGAGCTAGTCCACGCGCGAGGATAGGTCCCTGGGACCATCAGTCCCCTGTAGACATCGATCGCTATCCCTTCCGATCTCTTCATGATCTCTCCGGAGTCCATCAGCATCCTTCCCAAGCCGACACCTTCTCCTGCGAGGGTCATGACTGCCACCACATCGCCTTTCTTCAGACTCTCATCTATCGCGACTATTCCAGGCATGGCGAGGTCCGCCCCGTGGCATATCGCGTCGACCGTCGAGTCCTTGATCTGCACCTTCGGGATGTGAGCTAGGAGGATCTCCTTCGGGTGCAGCATCTTCCTCAGGGGAGCGCTGTTCCCAGCCCGATGTTCCTCCATCGCGTCCTTGAGGTCATGGAGCGTCACAGCGTAGTCCTCCGTGAGAATTCCTCCTCTGGTTCTCCTGAGGTCCTGAAGGTGAGCCCCGATCGCCATGGCATCCCCGATGTCGACCGCCAAGCTGCGGATGTAGGTCCCCGCGTCGCAGTCCACCTGGAACAGGACATCCCTATCGGATACCTCCAGGATCTCGAGGCGGTGTATGCGCCTGGTCCTCATCTCGCGTTTCACGGCCGACTTCATCGGCGGGGTCTGATAGACCTCGTCGACGAACTCCTTGGACACTTCGTCGAGTCGCTTGCGGTCGATGTTCCCGTGCATCCTCATGACCCCGACATAGGCCTTCGTGCCGACGTGCAGGGCATCCATCGCGCGCACGGCGTCCCCAAGTCCCACGGGTAGGACCCCTGTGACCCTCGGGTCGAGGGTCCCACCGTGGGCAGCCTTCGACGCGCCGACGATGTTCTGGACCCAGCTCGTCACCTGATGCGATGTGGGACCCGATGGTTTGTCTATGACGACCACGCCGTCCTTGAGCAGCTCCTCGACGGACCTCTTCTCGGGGTCCCTGCCAAGGGCGGAGCTAATGGGCCGCTTTGACTTGATCAGCATCTTTTGCATCAATCTTCCTCGCATTCTCCACGATCATGTCCGCGACCTTGTCGGCGGTGAGATCCGAGGAGTCCACCCAAAGGTCGTAGATCGCTCTGTCGCACGGGTCGATCCCGTAGTATGCGATGTAGCGTTTCTTCTCGGACCTCTCCCTGGTCTGCATCTCCCTGAGCACCAGGTCGATCTCCTTCCCTTCGCGTTTCGTTATCCGACCCGCCCTCACATGCTCCGAGGCGTCGACATAGACCGCGAAGACAGGCACTTTGTTGCTCTTCAGGATTGGCCCGGTCATCCTCCCTTCTATGACGATGTCCTCCCGGGCCTTGGCCATCTCGAGCATGCGCGCGTCCAGTTCCCGGTCGATCGTCTCGTCCTCCTCGGCCAGACGCCCGAAGGTCTCGAGGTTCACCCTGCGTTCCAGGGCCATCTGTCTGAAGATCTGGCCTACGACTACAAAATCGTACTCGAGCCTATTGGCGACGAGCATGCAGATGGTCGTCTTGCCGCTTCCCGGGGGGCCTGAGATAGCAATTCTCATCGCACCATCACCCCTTCTAGAGGTCCGTCCTTGGTGCGGGCACGAACTCGTCGCGCTCGATGTTCTTGAGCTTCTTAGAGAAACTGAAGTACTTCAGCGCCCTCGTGAGGACCTGGCTGAACGGCAATGTCAGCAAGGAGTACAGCAGCACCCAGTTCGGCAGGAGGTTGGACCCCTTCATGTCCGTGTTCAACGCCCAGGGCACCGAGATGTTGGTGGAAGTTGTGGCCGAGACGGTTATGTAGATGAAGTTCGCGAGCCAAGCGAAGATGGGTATGACAACGAGCATCGTCACGGGCATCAGCTTCATCTGGGTTCCCGAAGCCTTGAATGTCTGCGCCATGATCTGCGGCTGGAGCTCCGTGAGCTTCTTCAGCTTGTAGGTGTTGTTGCTCGTCCTCGCTTCCCTCAGCTCCTTCTGAAACGCGGAGGAGATCCTCTGGTTTCTGGCCATGCTCACCCAATCGACGAAGAAGTGTCTCACGGCGATCGAGAAGAAGCTCATGAGCAGACCGGTGAACAGCAGCGTGAGCACAGGCTCGCGTCCGTCGAATCCTACCAGCGGGTCGAGACCGACCCCGACGGCCTTGCCCAGTGCGAGTCGCAGGTTGTTGTCGAACATCACGAACATGGCTACGATGAGGGCCATCATCACGACGAGTTGGTTGCCCATGTCGGGAGCGGGCGGCCTCCCCCCTCCTGCGGACGGCGCTTTGGGACTAGCCATACGGCTACTCGCCTCCGAAGAAGCCTCTGAGCACCGGGTGCATCTCCATCATCTGCTCTCTGCCGATGGCATCGTACAGCTGGATCATTATGCCGACGCTCAGCAGAACGCCCGTGCCAGACGCGTTGCCCACAGTTCCGATCAGGTCGGCCCCCGCAGCGAGGGCTCCGACAGTCGCACCCGAGATCACCGTGACCACAGGAATGTACCTTTCGAGAACCCTCTTGAGGACCCTCGGATCCCTCCTGAATCCGGGAATCTGCATGCCGCTGGATTCTATCTGCCCGGCGACCGCCTCCGGACCCATGTTCGTCGTCTCTATCCAGAACTTGGCGAACATGATGGAGCCTATGACCATCACCGAGACGTAGACGATGACGTGGATGCCGATCTGGAGCCTGGACTTGTCGAGCCCCGTGGCACCAAGATATTGATTGCTGAGGATGGGCAAGAGCCACTCTCCGACCCCGTTGACGTTCGACAGGTAGTATGCCAGACCTCCTGATGGCTTGGTAGATCCTGCATCGTAGTACCCAAGGAGATTGCTGTGTCCCAGTAGCGGCACGTTCTCGAACGAGGGGTGGTTGTAGAAGAGCATGGAGAACATGCTCACGTTCGCCAGCAGGGCGGCCATCAGTATGACGGGGATGTTCGATGCGTAGATAAGCTTGATCGGATACCTGCCCCGGGCGCCCCTCGCCCCCCCGTGCGCGAGCGGAAGTTCGATCCTGCTGGATTCCGTGTAGCATACGAACAGGAAGATGACTATCGTCCCCATGAGAGCGACCATGGGGTTGGGCTGCGCTAGGAAGATGCGTTCATAGCCGCCATTCACCAGCTGCGGCGCGGACATGTGCTGGAAAAGGTAGATCGTCTTCGGGATCGTGCCCGCGGGCGGGTTGGACTGGACGCTGATCGGTTCCAAGTTGTTGGCCGGGTGCCAGTTCAGCGTACCTGTGAATATCGCCTGAGCCACCCCTGCAGCGATGAAGAGCGATATGCCGCTCCCGATGCCCCACTTGGAGACGACCTCGTCCATCAGGAACACCAGGTACGAGCCGACGACCAGCTGCGCGATGATGAGCAGCTTCGCAAGCCCCGCCCCGTCCCCTGGCAGGAAATTGTCCATCCCCGCAGAGAACCTCGCCGACGGTTCCATGAAACCGTACACCTGTGGGACCGCCTCGACGACGATCATGATGATGACCATGAGCTTCTGGGTGCCCTGGTAGACGGCCTTGTCATCCTCGTCCTTGAGGTTGAGCTTGATTATCTTCGCGCCCGTGAAGAGCTGCATGATGATCGAACCCGTGACTATGGGTCCTATGCCGAGGTGCATCAGGGAGAACTGCGCGCCAGCGAGTATCGCTCGGTACTGGGCGAACAGGTCGATCCTCTGGGATGTGTTCAGCCCGTAGATCACGACGTTCGTCATCGCGAAGTAGAGCACAAGGATCAGGACGATCCACATCATCTTGGTCCTGAAGTGCACGTGCCCTTCCGGCCTCGTTACGGCAGGAAGCCTGTCGGTGACGGGCTTGAGCTTATAGAGCAGGCTCTTCTGTTCATCCGACTCGGCCATCTGCACCCTTCCTATTGTCAGGACTCATCTATCGTCTTCCGATCCGTTGCAGCCATTTGGTCTTGAGTTCGATTCGTCATTCCTTAATCAGATTTCCGCCAGCTTCCTTCAGCTTCTCCTGCGCGGTCGCAGACGCCTCTGCCACCTTGATCGTCAAAGGCGTGCGGATCCTCCCCGATCCCAGGAGCTTGTCGACTCCCATCTTCGTGAGGTCGACGGTCCACTTCCCACCCTTCTCCTCTGCGAATCCGTTCTTGGAGAGGGATGGAAGGAACTGCTCGACCTCCGACAGGTTCATGGTGATCTTGGAGTAGACGACTGACTGGGGCCTCTTGAACCCGTGGTGGCCGAAATAATCAGGACAGTACTTAACGATACTTATCCACTTGTGCTTGTGGAGGCCCGCGTTCCCTCGTCCGCCCCTCAGGCCAGCACCTCGTCCGGCCTTCTTCCCGCGGCCGTGGGTCCTGCTGCCCCTGAACTTGCTCGTCCGGCTGACCATCTACTTCCCCTCCGTCGGGTTCGGCTTGGCCAACATTCGGTCGAGGAGCTTCTCGATCTTGTCGCCCCGGTAGCCAATCGCTCCGTGATCCGCGAAGGTCTTCTTCGTGCTCTCATAGCCTTGGCGCGGAGGCGGCAGCCGGAGGACGGGCTTCAGCCCCTTCACATCGGACATCCTCGCCTCGCCCTTCTCGATGGCCTTCGCGAATGAGAGTATCGAGGGGAACTTCGAGTTCGCTTTGACATAGGCGTCGGTGAGCTTGTCGCCGCCCACGATCTTCCCCCTCTGGTGAAGCAGTCTTGCGATGAGCTCGTAGCTCACCTCACCCCATGTGACATAGTCCTTGGCCTTCTGGAGCATGCCCTTGGTGGTTATGCTCTGGGGGAGGAGGACGCAATGGTTCGGACGGGTGAGCTTCATCTGGTTCATCGTGTCGACCGTGGTGTGCTGGATCTTCGCATGCCCCCTTACTCTGACAACTGCGATAGCAGGCATCCTACTGCACCTCCTTCGGTTGGTCCACGGCCTTCTCGGGTTCCGCCAATTCTGGTCCCTCGGGTTCCTCCGCATCGATCGAAGCCCCCGCGATGTGTATCGCTGTGGGTCCGGTCATGATCTGGAGCCTGGTTCTCTGCTCCTCGGTGACCCTCATCTGGGAGGTCCTCCTCAGAGCCTCGAACGCGCCTATGGAATAGTTGATGGTCGTCTTCGTGTGCCCCTTCGTGAACCCCCAGCAGTCCTTGACGCCGGCGAGCTTGAGCACGCTCTTCGCGATGTCTCCGACAGCGAGACCAGTGCCTCTGGGCGCCGGTTTCAGCGTGACGACTACCGACCCAGAATGCCCCGCGACCTCGAACGGCAGCGAGTGCGGTGTGAGGCAACCACACTGCCACGACCCGCAGCCCCTCTTCACCTCAATGATGTTCAGCTTGGCGACATCGATGGCGGCCCTTATCGCGGGGCCGACCTCCTTGCCCTTCAGCCTGCCCAGTCCGACGAAGCCATCGTAGTTCCCCACGACGACGGTGATTGCGAACCTGACCCTCCTTCCCGAATCGGTCATCCTCTGGACCATGTTCACGTCGAGGACCTCGTCCGCCAGCTCTGGGAGGAGTATGTCCACGATCTCGGGCTCACGCAATGGCAGCCTGCTCTTCAGCGCGTCGCTCATCGTCGTTATCTTGCCCCCGGCGACCAGCTTGCCCAACCTTGTCTTGGGCGCCCATTCAGCCATTAAGTTGCACCTCCTATCTTGCTCTTCGTGGTCTCGAACATGGCAGCCGTGCCCTCCCGCATGTGCTTGCCCGTTATCCTGTCCTGCACGGGGATCATCTCGTCGCTGTGCGGGACTTCGATCCCAGCATCCAGCACTCCCTTCAGGACGGCGAACACAACGCCACCCTTGGTCGGCTTTCGCAGGCCTATGTCAAGCACG
>Ga0315286_10005898_pt1 | contig 11878 bp, 12 predicted proteins | sample YL17G10_0_MG_FD_205038 | JGI IMG/M metagenome (GOLD analysis project Ga0315286, IMG submission 205038) | Sediment microbial communities from Yellowstone Lake, YNP, Wyoming, USA - YL17G10_0 | ecosystem: Environmental > Aquatic > Freshwater > Lake > Sediment | place: USA: Wyoming | collected... | reverse complement strand
GAACTTTTCCAGTGCGGTGCCGATGATCTTCTCTCCCCCGGCGAGGCTGGCGACGGAGTCGTGATTGCTCACCGCAGCGCCGCCCGCCGCGACGATCTCGCCCACCACTTTGTCCGCCGGCGTGGTGTCGTGGCCCTCGCCCGTGGCGCTGACGCCGATGTCGTTGACGACCACCTTCGCGCCCTCTTTGGCCAGCAACAGGGCGATGCCGCGGCCGATGCCGCCGCCCGCACCGGTCACCACCGCAACCTTATCTTTCAGCATCATGTGCGTGTCCTTTCTGTAACCAGTCAGCGCGCTGGTACCACGGATTATCATGGAGCGGATCGATTGTCGTGGCCTCTATAAACCGCCATGGCATTTCTCGCTTGAGCCGGATCTGCTAACCATCTCCGTCATGTTTTTCCGCCCCAATGTGCATTCCATGTCCGGTTACGTCCCCGGCGAGCAGCCGCAGGACCGGCGCTACATCAAGCTGAACACGAACGAGAATCCCTACCCGCCGTCGCCGAAAGTCATCGACGCGCTGCGGGCGGCTGCGGATGACATGCTCCGGCTGTACCCGGACCCCTTGGCCAACATGCTGCGCGACCGCGCCGCCGCCGTGTATGGAGTGGCCCGCGACAACATCTTGGTCGGCAACGGTTCCGATGAGCTGCTGGGCCTCGTCGTGCGGGCGTGTGTGGGTCCCGGTGACCGGGTCGTCTTTCCGCATCCCACTTACAGTCTGTACGACACGCTGGTGACCGTGCAGGAAGGCGAGACGGTTCACGTTCCCTACCCCGCGGATTTCTCTCTACCGCCCGGATTGGCCGGAGCGGCTGGCCGCGTCACACTTGTCTGCCACCCGAACTCACCGTCCGGGACGTCTATCACGATTAGTGATATCGCCGCATTGGCGGAACGCGTCGCCGGCTTGCTCGTGGTCGACGAAGCCTACGTCGATTTCGCCGACGCCAGCGCGTTGGCGCTCGTGCGCCAGCACGGGAATGTCCTCATCCTGCGCACGTTCTCGAAGTCGTTCTCCCTGGCGGGCATGCGCATCGGGCTGGCATTTGGCGCGCCGGCGATCATCGCGGAATTGCTGAAGGTGAAAGACTCCTACAACGTCACGCGCCTGAGCATCGTCGCGGCGACGGCGGCGCTCGAGGACTACGCGTGGATGCAACAGAACGTCGCACGCATCCGCAGCACGCGGACGCGTCTCATCGAAGAGCTACGCAAGCTCGGCTTCTCGGTGTTGCCCAGCCAGGCCAACTTCGTTCTCGCACGCCGTCCCGGCCAGAGTGTGGAGAACGTATATCTCGGCTTGAAGGAGCGGGGCATCCTGGTCCGGTATTTTGCGACGCCCGAGCTGCGCGATGCGTTGCGGATCAGCGTCGGCACGGACGACGAAATCGATGCGCTGGTTACCGAATTGCGGAATGCGGAATGCGGAATGCGGATTGCTCACCGTGGGGTGTAGCGGGCCCGCGCCTGCGCCACTTGTCAATGCCCGGCCGTAGCAGTACGGTGCCTCCATGCGAACGTCGGCTGCCCGTGGGCGGATACCGGATCCGACCATCTACCCCGAGGAGGATCGTGTGGGCGAGGACATACTGCAACGCTGGATCATGGAGTTGCTCCGCCCGCTCTTGCAACGGTGGCTATCGAGCCGCGGAGTGCGCGCGTTTGTCGGCGCCGATCAGTTCATCTACTGGCGCCAGTACGATGCCCATGCGCGGGTGGCACCCGATATCTACGTCCTGCCCGGAGTCGATCCGCATACCCGCGTGCGTACCTGGAAGCTCTGGTTAGATCGGGTCGTGCCCAGCTTCGCGTTCGAGGTGGTCTCGCAAGACTGGGAGAAGGACTACTACGAGGTGCCGGTACGGTACGACGAGTTGGGAGTGCGGGAGCTGGTCGTCTTCGATCCTGAGTTCGACGAACATCCAGACGGTATGCGCTGGCAGGTGTTTCGTCGAGTAGGCAGGCGCGGGCTGATGCGCGTCGAGGCCACACGTGTGGACCGAGTCCACTCCAAAGTGCTCGGCTGCTGGTTGCGCGCAGTGGGTGAGGCGAGGGACGTACGGGTCCGCATCGGCGTTGGCCCACGGGGCGAGGAGCTGGTACCGACCACGGAGGAAGCCGAGCGTGCCGCCAAGGAGCAAGAACGTGCGGCCAGGGGGCAAGAACGTGCGGCCAAGGAGGCCGCACTCGCACGGGTGAGCGAGCTGGAGGCGGAGCTACACCGCCTCATGCGCCCGCCGCGGCGTCGATAACGGGCGGCCGGCGCTCCACCTATTGATGGGCCGTGCCTACCGCTACGGCGGATTACACTGGCGGTAGGGCGGAAGTCCGCAATCTACAATCCCCTGCTCAGTCCCCTTCACCGCCGGTGTCCGGCGGTTCGTCTTCGACGCCGCCTTCCTCAGGCTCGTCTTCGCTCTGGACGACCGGTGTGCCAGGGGTCGCCGCGCCGATTGTGGGCGTCGGCTTCTCGACGAAATCCTGCGGGTGTTTGTCGAGGCGTGTGAAGAGGTAGTCGCGAACCAAGAAGACGGTCGGCCCGCCGGCAATCATGGCGGTGTATTCTTTTTTGCCATCCGCAGTTTGCCGGGAACCGGCCAGCACCGTTCCCACCGGCTTGTCGCCCTCGCCAACCACCGTCGCTTTCAGGAGTGGTTGATCGAGTCCGAACTGCGCGAGATCTGTGGGGTTATCGGCAGCGATCTCGTAGCCTTTCAGGTCGTGGAGGTCGCCGATGAACTGACTAATCGTCGTCTCCGCCGGTTTGCCTCCGCCGACGCCTTCGACGCGCCACTGCTTGTCGTCGCCGCGGACGAGCTTGAACTGGCCACCCTCCTTGCGGGCCACGTCGACGGCGGTGATCTTGTCGCGGTCAAAGGCAAACACCGTCTTGTCGCGGAAATCAGCCAGGCTCTTGTTCAAATCGCGGAAGACCCAATCGCTGACGGTATAGACCGTCGGCTGACCGCTCGCCTGCACGTAGACTTCCTTCTTGTCCGTCTCTTTGCCGAGGAGCAGACGTTTTTCCGCGTTCTCCTTGCCGAGATACAGGGTGACCGTGAGACGCGGATTGTCGAGGCCGTACGTACTCAGGTCGGTCGGCTGATCGGCCGGGAAATCGACCGCACGCATGGAACGCAAGGTGGAGAGGAAGCTGCGCATCGCGGTGGCATCGGCAGCATATGCGGCGGGTTGCTCGATGCTCCAGTTGTCGTCCTTCTGCACCAGCGCGATGTCCTTGCCCTCGCCGTGTAGCTGGACCTTGTGCACGTCCTTGTCCTCGAACGCAACGATCGTCTTGTCGCGCAGGTCTTTGACTTTCTTGTCCATGCCCGAGCGGAAGCTCGAGCTGGTCAGTATGATTTTCGGATCGTCGGCTTTCTTCAAATACGTCGAGAACCCCACCGGGGCGTTTTTGCCGACGAGGATCGTGGGCAGCTCTTTGTCCTTCAGTTTGACGGTCACTTTGACGAACGGCTGATCGAGACCGTACTGTGGGAGATCCGTGGCCGTCTCGTCGAGGGTCTTCTTGACCTCGCACTCCGCGATGGCATTCACGAGGTTCTTCGCGGTGGTCTGATCCGCCGGTGCATCGATCGGCTTGGCCAGACGCCACTCGTCGCCGGACTTCTTCAACACGATCTCGCGGTCCGCGTAAGCGAGATCAACCTCCGTGGTGTCCGCGGGTGTGAACTCGAACAGGGTCTTCTTCTTGGCTTCCTGCTCCGCCTTCGGCAACTCGACCCAGTACACATAGGCGCCGAGCCCAAGCAGCAGGAGGATGAGAATGATCGTGGTACGGAAGCGCATTGCCAAAAACAGGAGCGCTACTCGCGACGCCACCAGACGGCGATACCCGCGATGAGCAACAGCTCCGGAATGATGAGCACCGAGAGAAAGAAAATGACCGTACCCTGCTCGGCGGTAAATTGCACTCTCGAGGCGCGTACGCTGCGTGGGCGGATGGACAGGAGATCGGTTTGCCCCGCCAGCCAATCGACGGTGTTGGCAAATAGGTCACGGTTGTAATACGTGCCCTCAATCTCGCGGTTGCTGGCGAACTCGACGCTGCCATACACCGCCAAACGCGTCGTGCCCTCTTTGTTCTCGACCTGTTTCAGGTCAGCATTGACGACGACCGCGATCGGCACCGGACCTTTGAGGTCGCCCTCATCCAGTGTCGCTTGGCTCCGTTGAAAGACGCTTTCCACATCCGTTTCGCCCCAACTCGACGCACTGGTCTTCACCAACTCGGTTGCTTGGATGCCTTTTTTCCCCGCCGCATCGGCATGCACTGAGCGCGTCATGGGGAAAATCGTGCGTTGTTTGAAGTCGCGTGTAATCTCGTGCGGCGCGTAGGTATTCACCAGCGGCTGGAGCCCCAGCGCCGGCCCCTGGAAGAGCCGAACGACTTGGTCCACCACGACATTGTTGCCCAGCTTCACGCCCCATTTCGCGAACAGCGGTTCGAATTCGGCGCCTTCACGCGGCGGTAGCATCAAGAAGGCACGCCCGCCGCCGTCGAGGAAGGCTCCCAAGGCTTTCACCTCACTGTCCTGGTACGGCTTCTGCGGCCCGGCAACGATCACCACCGAGCAATCATTCGGCACACTCGCCATTGATGCCAGCAGGACCTTTATCACCCCGTAGTTCTCGTTCTCCAAGGTTTTCTTGACGCTGGCGAGCCCGTGCGCGTTCTGCGCGTCGTCAACGTCCGGCTCGCCGTGCCCTTCGATGAAGCAGACGGTCTTGCGCGTCCCACGTGTCACCTTGATGATCGCGTTGGAAATGTTCTCTTCCGTCGGCTGGGTGATCGTGGTCGACTCTTTGCCGTACTCGATGCGCACGGTGTTGTAGCTGGTGATGTGGTACTTGTCCGCGAGCTCCGGCTGCCGGTCCGGATCGATCAACTCGTAGCGCACTTTTGGTGACTGATAGCCGTAGCTGGTGAGCAGCTCGCGCAACTCGGGATTCACGCCACCTTCTACGAAGCCCTGGATCTGCAGCTCCTCTTGCAAGTTCTTCACCACGCTCACGGTCTGCGGTGAGAGGCTGAACACGCCCTGCTCGGTCAGGTCGAAGCGGTGGTGGTGCCGGGCCGAGAGATAGTTGAACAGGCCGAGCACCGCCAGGAACACAACCGAGCCCACCAAGACATTGGCGCCATACTTTGTCGAGCGCTCACTCACCACGCCGCGCAGCTGTTCCAAGCCGGCGCTCAAGTAGGCAATGAGGGCGAAGAGGCCGAACAGCCCATTGACGAAAATGTACAGGATGTCGAATCCACCCCGTGCGCGGGTGAACACCGCCGCGACGCCGGCAAACAACAGGAGCACCAGGCCGATCAGACCGAGGAGTGAATTACTGCGGCGCACGCCTTATCTCCACCGTACAGATTCCACCGACCGATGCGTCAAAAACAGCGACAGGGCAATCACCGTGAAGAAGTACACGAGATCTTTCGTGTCGATGACCCCTTTGACCATCTCGCCGAAGTGCTCCGTCAGCGAGAGGTACTTGAGCACCGCCCCCAACGTCGCCCCGGCCGTGTCCGCCGGCCACGAGATCACATACAGTAACAGCAGGAGCACCAGGCAGCTCACCGAGGCGATGATCTGATTCTCCGTGAACGAGGAGGTCAACAAGCCGACGGTCACGAAGGCGGTGGCCAGCAGTAGCAAACCAACGTATCCCGCAACGATGATCCCCATCTCGGGATTGCCGTACATGAGTAGAATGAGCGGGTAGATCGCCGTCAAACCGACCATGATCAGCAGGAACACGAATGCCCCGAGGAATTTGCCGGCGACGATTTCGGTGATCGACAACGGCGAGGTCATGAGCAGCTCGTACGTACCGCTGCGCTTCTCCTCGGCGAAGCTCCGCATGGTGATGACCGGGACCAGGATGACCAAGACCACGGAGAGATTGTGCAGCAGCGGCGCAATGACGAACTCGTTGAGATTCAGCCGCAACTGCGCTTCCGGATTGCGCATGCTCGAATAAATGGTCAGCAGAAAATTGAAGCGCGCCAGCAGGTTGAAGAAGAACCAGCCGCCGAGCAGCAAGAAACCCGTGAGCACCACGTACGCAATTGGTGAAACGAAGTACGCGCGCAGCTCTTTGCCCGCGATGGCTAGCGTATTCTTCACGCCGTCGCCTCCTCGGCCGCCCCGCGCGGCTCTGCCACGTCTTTCGTGATGTAGCGCAGAAAGACCTGTTCGAGCGTCATCTCTTTCGTCAGGTTGGCCAGCGTATCTTCCATGGTAATCTGGCCCTCGTTGATGATCACCACCTTCTCGCAGAGCTGCGAGACCTCCGGCAAGATGTGGGTGGACAAAATGACGGTGCGCTCGCCGGAGAGCTCCTTGATCAGCGTCCGAATATCGATGATCTGCCGCGGGTCGAGCCCGATCGTCGGCTCGTCCAGCACCAGCACGCTCGGGTTGTGAATCAGCGCCTGCGCCAAGCCGACCCGCTGCCGGAAACCCTTCGACAGATGCCCGATAACACGGCCGGTCACCTCCGTCAGCCCACAGGTACGCAGCACCCGATCCAAGCTGTCGCCCAGCTGCGCCTTGGCAATGCCGCGGATCCTCCCGACGAACCGGAGATAGCTCGTCACCGTCATGTCCCGGTACAGGGGCGGGCTCTCCGGCAGGTAGCCGATGCGCTTGCGGACCTCGTAGGAGTCGTCAAATATGTCGTACCCTGCTACCTTTACGGTGCCGCTGGTAGCGGGCATATAGCCGGTGATGATCCGCATGGTCGTCGTCTTCCCGGCGCCGTTTGGCCCCAGGAACCCGAGGATCTGGCCCGGAACAGCGGTGAAGCTGATGCCACGAATCGCCACCAGGTCGCCGTAGCGCTTGGTGAGATTACGAACCTCGATCATCGCGCTATAAGACGAGCAACCACGCTGGACATTCAATGCACTGCGACATAAGTGACTGGCTGTTTATCCACGAGAGTAGTTTTTGTCAATATATCGCGGCGTCGAGACAGATGATTGGGAGCACGGATCAGGTGGCGGTGTGGTTTGAAGTGGACTCCGATGACGCCATCTGTTAGTGCGAGGGCGAACCCCATGGCCACCCGCGGCCCACTCCTGTACCTTATTGATGCCAGCTCCTATGTGTATCGGGCGTTCTTCGCATTGCCGCCGTTGAGCAACGCCACTGGGCTGCCCACCAACGCGGTGTACGGCTTCACCACGATGCTCCTCAAGCTCCTGCGGGAGGTGGCGGCAGAGTATGTGGGGGTGGTGTTCGATGCGCCCGGAGCAACGTTTCGAGACCAACTGTTCGCGGAGTATAAAGCGAACCGGCCGGTGATGCCGGACGATTTGGCCGCGCAGTTTCCGCTCGTGTACGAAGTGGTCGGCGCGTTCGCGCTTTTCTCCTTATCTATCCCTGGCGTTGAGGCGGATGACGTGATCGGAACCGTCGCGCGCCGGATGGCGACCGACGGCATCGACACCGTCATCGTCACGGGCGACAAGGACCTGATGCAGTTGGTCGGCGAGCACGTCGAGCTCTGGGATACGATGCGTGACCGCCGCTACGACGTCGCCGCCGTTCGCGACCGTTTCGGTGTCAGCCCAGAACAAGTGATCGAGGTCATGGGGCTGATGGGCGATCCGATCGACAACATCCCGGGAATCAAAGGCATCGGCGAGAAAACGGCAACCGCCCTGATCCAACGATTCGGTACGATCGAGGACCTGCTGGCGCACCTCGACGAACTGGAAGGCGCCACGGGAATCCGTGGAGCAAAAAAACTGGCGGCGACCTTGCGCGCCAACGCGGCCATTGGCCGGCTCAGTCGCGATCTCGCCACCGTCCGTTGCGATGTGCCGCTGGAGTGCACCGTGGAGGACTTCCGCTATCGGGGAGCCGACCCCAACGCGTTGCGCCCCCTGTTTACCCGGCTCGGATTCCAGAAGCTTGTCCGGGAGTTTTCCAGTGCCGCCACGGTGTTGTCGGTCCCGTTGCAGCGACTCGCGGGCAGCGACGATGTTCGCGCAGTCGTTGCCGCAATGCGTGGCCGTCGACGCGTGGGCGTGGTGTGTCATGGGAAATGGGAACATGATGGGCCGCACCTGGAAGGGGTCGTCCTGGCAGCCGACGGGGCCACCCCGGCGTATCTGACCCACCCAGGCGAGGGTCCTTCTACGCCGCAACTCGCCGCCCTGTTGGCTGATACGACGGTGGAAAAGGTCGGGCACGACCTGAAGAAGGATCTGCTGCTGCTCGGGAACTCGGATATCCATGCGCCGGCGCCGCTGTTCGACGTGATGGTGGCTTCGTACCTTCTCGAAGCCTCGGCAACGCACCGTCTCGAGGATCTGGCCGCCGACATACTCGGCACCAACCTGCTCGCCTTCCGAGACGGTCCGGAGTCACTCGCCAATGGCGTCTCGCTGCTGCTTCCGTTGCGCGATCGGCTCGCCACGCGACTGCACGAGAACGAGATGGAGCGGCTCTTCTATGAAGTCGAGATGCCGTTGGTTGGGGTGCTCGCGGACATAGAACGCCGGGGAGTGCGCATCGATGTGGCAGCGCTGGCGGCAATGAGCCGCGATTTGGGGGTGCGGCTCGCCATGCTGATCCAGGAGATCTACGGCCTGGCGCGTGGTGAGTTCAACATCGCCTCGCCAGCGCAGTTGCGCGAGGTGCTGTTCGAGCGTTTGGGCCTGTCGCGCAAGGGTGTGCGGCGCGGCAAGACGGGCCTGTCGACCGACGTCGACGTGTTGAGCCGATTGGCATCCGAGCATCCGCTGCCGGCCAAGATTCTCGAATACCGTGCCCTCGCCAAGCTCAAGTCCACCTATGTCGATGCGTTGCCGGCGGCGGTCAATCCGGTCACGGGGCGCTTGCACACGTCATTCAACCAAACCGTCACCGCCACGGGCCGGTTGAGCTCGAGCAATCCGAATCTGCAGAACATCCCGATTCGCGGCGAAGAAGGCCGCCGCATCCGCGCGGCATTCATCGCCGATGAGGGAGGCGTGCTGGTCGCGGCTGACTATTCGCAAATTGAGCTGCGGGTCCTCGCGCATCTTTCAAAGGATCCGGTGCTGCTGGCGGCGTTTCGCGCCGGCGAAGACGTCCACGCCAAGACCGCGGCCGAGGTGTTCGGGATTCTGCCGGGCGGTGTCACCGCGGAAATGCGGCGGGCCGCCAAAGTCATCAACTTTGGAATCATCTACGGCATGGGGCCGGCACGCCTGGCTCGCGAGCTCAACATCTCCTACGCCGACGCCGAGCGGTACATCGGCGACTATTTCCGGCGGCTCGCTGGCGTGCAGGCGTATTGCGAGGCGACGCGCGCAGAGGCGCACCGCCGTGGTTACGTAACGACGCTGCTCGGACGGCGCCGGGCGTTGCCCGACCTGGCGAGCCGCGATCGCAATGTCGCGCAGGCGGCGGAACGCACGGCCACCAACACGCCGATCCAAGGCTCCGCGGCGGATCTGATCAAGATGGCAATGGTCAATATCGCCCAACGCTTCGAGGATGAGCACCTGCGAGCAGCCATGATCCTGCAGGTACATGACGAGCTGGTGTTCGAAGTCGCGGAAGCCGACTGCGAGGTCGTGATGGCTCTCGTCCGGGAACAAATGGAAGGTGTCTTTCCGCTGGAGGTTCCATTGCGCGTTGATATGCGCTGCGGCCGCAATTGGGCGGAGGCCCATTAGTCGTGGGGGCGTGCTCGTGTTCGTTGTCGGATGGTGGGATGTGCTCGTGAATCACGATTCCGCCGTGAATAACGCCGATATGGCTCCGTCTATAAGGTATCACCGTGGACCGTAGCGACCGCGAGTTGGTTCGCGAATCTCGCCGCGGTGATAAGGAGGCTTTTCGAGAGCTTGTCGAGCGCTATCAGCGGAAAGTGCTCTCCGTAGCGCAGGGCATGGTCCACAATCGCGAGGATGCGCTTGAGATTGCACAGGAAACGTTCGTCAAAGCATTCGAGAATCTGGATTCCTTCAAGGGTGAATCGAGCTTCTACACGTGGCTGTACCGCATCGTGGTGAACCGCGCCATCGACTTTCAGCGCCGCGAGCGCCGCCATCCGACAGTCGGGCTCGAAGAGGGAACGGGGAGCAGTGAAGGGTACGAAGAGATTGTAAAGGAGGAACGACTCGCAGATCCATTTCACCAAGTCCAAGCCCATGAGGTCGGCCAGCGCGTGATCGAGGCCATAAACGAGTTGACCCCTGATCACAAAGCCGTCATACTGCTCCGCGAAGTTGAGGGGCTCTCCTACGATGAGATCAGCCGCGTGATGCAGTGCTCAAAAGGCACGGTGATGAGTCGGCTGCATTATGCACGCAAGAAGCTCCAGAAAAAGCTCCAAGACGTCCTGTGATCCTTCCGTAGCATGCTGGGGGTCTGCGCACGCAGCGCGAGGTGGCAACACCGACACAGCGGGGGGGGGAGCAGCAGCATGACCTGTCGTGAAGCGTCGCCACTCCTGCCCTTGTTTTTCGATGGCGAGCTCGACCCGCGCCAGATGCGCGCGGTGGCAATGCACAGCACGCGGTGTGAGAATTGCGAGCGTGAGCTGCGCCAGCTCGAGCGCCTGCAAGAGCTGGTGAGCACGACGATCTACAACGCAGTGGACGAAATTGATTTCTCCGAGTTTCCCGCGGGGGTTGTGGCGCGGCTCGGTCCCGTTCACCGCCCGTGGTGGAAACGCGCGCGCCGCCGGTGGGAAGATCAGGAGCTCCCCTGGCCGCAGCTGGTGCCGGCCTTTGCGGCTGCGGCGGCCGTCGCGATCCTCGCCCTGTTCTTGTTCACGCGCGCGCCACAACCGTTGAACAGCCAGCCCGGCGCCTCCCAAGTCGCCACGGTCGATAACACCACATCGATCGATTCGTTGGACGCGGACGTCGACTCCGTCGCCGTGCTCAATGATCCGGAAACCAGCACCACGGTGGTGTGGGTGAGCGACGATGCTGCCAGCAGTGAGGCCACACCGTGAGGCTGCTGAGGCCGCTGGCGCTCGGGACCCTGGTGGCGGCCCTTAGCGTGCCGCGCGCACTTTTCGCCGAAGGCCTGGCCCAGATCACCAGCGGTCCAACCGTTGCGAACGCCGTCGAAGTCCACATCGGGGCGGTCCTGGCCAGCAATACCGGGCAGGAGTTCGACCAGCGCCTTGCCTCAATGCATCGCCAGTTCAATTCCCTGTTCCCGTACTCTTCGTATCGGCTCGTCAAAGAGCAGCGCCAGCAAGTTCCGTGGGGCGGCCGGGTGGGCTTCGACATCCCGGGTGGCTGGTACGTCGTGGTCATCCCGAAAGAGTGCAAGGACGATCGGGTTTCAATGAAGGTGATGGTCCTCGAAGGCGCGCGGCCGATCGTCGATACGGTACTGTCGTTGCGCAATCACGGAACGTTCCTCGTTGGCGGCCCGCGTGACGCCAATGGCGTCTTGATTTTGTCCATCGGGGCCGACAGACTACATTGATGCTCACGAGCTTCCTGCAACTCGTTCAAGCCACACTGGTGGGGGTCGGCACGGTGCAGCGGTGGCTAGGGCTTTGGCAACCGCTGGCGAGTTCCGGCCCGGCACTGCTCGGCCCATTCTTGGCACTGTCGTCCATCCTGGTGTTGGCACTGCTCACCGGTGTAGCGGCAGGTGCGCTGGCCGTGTTGATCGTCGCGCTCCTCGCGTTGTACCTGCTGCTCACGGAAGTCCTCGGCGTCACGATCGACGTCAATCCTGCCTGAGCGCAGGGACCGCCTACGCGCCCAGCGACGGGCCGTGCATTTCCACCCACCCGTCAGGGGACACTCAGCACGCTCTCGCCTGCACAGAAGAGCCGCCAGTCATGTGCAGCCGCTGCGTCTCCTTCATTCCTC
>Ga0315286_10005897_pt1 | contig 11880 bp, 13 predicted proteins | sample YL17G10_0_MG_FD_205038 | JGI IMG/M metagenome (GOLD analysis project Ga0315286, IMG submission 205038) | Sediment microbial communities from Yellowstone Lake, YNP, Wyoming, USA - YL17G10_0 | ecosystem: Environmental > Aquatic > Freshwater > Lake > Sediment | place: USA: Wyoming | collected... | reverse complement strand
CACCCACCCAACCTCAGGCCGTGCAAGCCGTGGAACGCATCACCTCCGTACTCGGCGCAGGTGTCATCTGGCAGGGGACCATCACCGGCTCCGGCGGCGTGCGCGTGGAGGGGACGTTCGAGGGGGAGATCGCCCTCAAGGGTCTGCTCGTTATCGGCGAGACCGGCAAGGTGACCTGCGAAAACATCCGGGCGGCGAACGTCATCGTGGCGGGTGCGGTCAAGGGCGATATCACCGCCCAGAAAGTGGAGATCCGCTCCACCGGGCGCGTCTGGGGCGACATCGTCACCACCGCCTTCGCCACCGAAGAGGGCGCCTTCCTGCGCGGCCAGATCCGCATGGAGGACGCGGTGGATTTGGGATTCGAGAGCAGTGACCAATCGTCAGCCACCAGCGATCAGTCAACTGCTTCTGTAAAATGATTTGACCAGTCAAACGGACAATTGGTCACTGAATCCTTTACACTGATCCACATGCCATCTGCCATCCCCGAAACCTTCCTGCCTTCCCGCCGGCGCGGTGTATCAGTACATATCGCGCTGGTTGCTGTACTGACCATCATCGCCGCGCTGGGAGTCTGGCTGGCAACGAACGAACCCATCGGGCTGCGTTTTACGCTTTACATCTTGCTCGCGACCCTCGCCTTCTTTCCCCTCCCCGTACTCATCTACCGGCTATGGGCGCTGGTGCGCGCCAGTTACCGCCTCGACCGCGACAGCCTGACCCTCACCTGGGGGTTGCGGGTGGAATGCATCCCGATCTCGGAGGTGGAATGGGTGCGCCTGCCAGCCGCGTTAACCGCTCCCTTACCCCTGCCCGCCTTCCACATGCCCGGCTCGCTGCTTGGCTCCCGCCACGCCCCGGACCTCGGGCCTGTGGAGTTCCTGGCCTCGGAGGCTGCCTCGCTCCTGCTGGTTGCAACACCCCGGCGCGTTTTCGCCATCTCTCCCGTCGACCCGCAGGCGTTCCTGCAAAATATCCAGCGCGCCATCGAGATGGGAAGTCTCTCCCCGGCCCAGCCGCAGTCGGTATACCCGACGTTCATCGTTGGGGAGGCGTGGCGAAGCAGGCTGGCGCGTTATTTGTGGCTGGCGGGACTGTTCGTCAATATCGGCCTGCTGGCGTGGGTCAGCCTGATGGTGCCATCACTCGGACACATCTCGCTGGGATTCCTCTCTTCGGGCGCGGCCGGTCCCGGGGTCCCAGCGGTGGGCCTGATCCTGCTCCCGGCCATCAGCATTTTCATGTTCGCCCTCGGCTGGTTGGCGGGATTGTTCTTCTATCGCCGCCCCGACCAGCGTCCGCTGGCGTACGTTGTTTGGGCCAGCAGCCTGCTTGCATCGGTGCTGTTCCTGATGGCAGTGCTATTTATCGTCACCTCTCCTGCATGATTTTTTGTTTTCCCCATGACCCAACTCTTACTTGGTTTCCTCTTCGCCATCCTCATCGCCTTTGGCGCTTACCGCGCCCACAGTCTGAGCAAGTCCGGGGCGTGGGGCGCGCTGCTCGAAGGGACGATCATCTTCGGCCTCGGCGGCTGGCAGTGGGCTGTCTTGCTGTTGGCTTTCTTCATTTCCTCAACCGCCCTGACGCGTCTCTTCGGCCAAAAGAAGGCCGCGCTTAACGAGAAGTTCGACAAGGGCGGTGTGCGCGACATCGGACAGGTGCTCGCCAACGGCGGGATTGCTGCCCTGTTCGCCGGTCTGCACTTCTTTTTCCCCGCCGCCTTATGGACCTGGATGGCATTCGCCGCCTCGCTGGCCGCGGTCAACGCCGACACCTGGGCCACCGAACTGGGTGTGCTCAACCCGACCGAGCCGCGGCTCATCACGCGGCTGCGCCGACAGGTCGAGCGCGGCACCTCGGGCGGGATCTCGGTCTACGGCACGCTGGCCGCCGCGGGCGGCGCGGCGTTCATCGCACTGCTGGCAATCCTAGTTATGCCCTCCCTGCACATTCCTTTTTCCTCCCTTCTCCCTTATTACTTCATACTCGTTACTCTTTCCGGTCTCACCGGTGCGCTCTTCGACTCCCTCCTCGGTGCAACCGTCCAGGCAATTTACCACTGCCCGCAATGTGACAAGGAAACCGAGAAACACCCCCTCCACACCTGCGGCACACAGACGGTGCAAATCCGCGGTTGGAAGTGGTTGAACAACGACCTGGTCAACCTGGCTTGCGCAACGGTGGGAGCGGTGATCGGCCTTAGCTTGTAAGCATTGGCATCCATTCTTGGGTTCTAGAGCTTCGCGGAGCGAAGAGAAGGAGGCAGCCATGTTATCCCTGGATTGGCAACGCATCCATCGAGAAGCCACCATCGTTGACCTGCATGTCCATCCATCCATGCAGCAACAGTTATTCCGGCGCAACCTCAACTGGCGCTATGTGATCGACCGGACCCTGCATGGCAACCCGATGAGCGTGCGCGCCAGTTTCCCCCGCTTGCATGACGGCGGCTTCGATGTGATCTTCTCGACCGTCTATGTGCCCGAGCGGGGTATCTTGAAGGATTTCCCCATCGTCAAATGGTTCCGTTTCTTGCGCCCCGACCTGTGGCGGAAATTGATCGTTTCGTCCCCCTATGATGCAACCCTAAAAATCATGGATGACATGGAAGCCGCGGTGGCATCCTCGACCAGAGACAACTCCATGAAAATGGCACATACGGTCACGGAACTCGAGGCCGTCCTGGTCTTACAAAAGAGACGGGAGCGGCCGATCGCCGTAATCCACGCCGTCGAAGGTTGCCATAGTCTGGGGTACAAGGAAGCCAGCGATGACGATGTAATGAATCATCTGGAAGCGCTTTACCAGCGCGGCGTGATCTCCATCACCCTGGCGCATTTCTACCCCAACCGGGTGGTGAACCCATGTTATCCTTTCCCGGAGGATATCGCCCGGTTGGCGGCCAATCCCACGCTCTGGCGCGACCTTACCCTGGGTCTGACGGACTTGGGCAAGAAGGTGGTCGAAAGAATGATCGATCTGGGCATACTCATTGACCTGTCACACAGTACCCCGGTCGCGCGCCGGCAGGTCTACGATATCGTGGATGCCAGCAGCAAGCGCGTTCCGTTGATCGCCTCCCATGTCGGCGCTTATTCCGTCGACCCCTCCCCCTACAACATGACCGATTGGGAGATCCAGCGCATCGCCCGGGATGGCGGCGTCATCGGCGTGATCTTCATGCCCTACTGGCTGATGCCCAAGGAAAGCGGGCAGGGGATTAACTTCATTTCCCGCCACATTCAGTATTTGGTAGACACCGGCGGTGAAGATGTCGTCGGCATCGGCACCGACTTCGACGGCTTCACCACCCCTCCCGATGACCTGGACAATGCTTCGCAAATGCCGCGGCTGACCCAGCGTCTGGTCGTGGATGGCCATAGCGAAGTGCATATCAAGAAAATCCTGGGCGGGAACGCGTTGCGTGCCATTCGTCAGGGCTGGGGGAAGAAAACGTAACGCCGGTGTATCCAGGCGAAAAATGTCATTCATCAAGAAAAAGAAGCACCCCATCCAGATGTGCAACATGCGGACACCGCAGCTGCGCGGCTGGAAGTGCTGAACAACGACATGGTCTATCTGGCTTGCGCACTGATTGGCGCGGGAGTGATGATCTTGCTGGTGTAAGCGGTGTAAGCAGGGAAATCCAACCGTATCATCATTATTAGGGTATAATTAAGTCATCTTGACTTAATCCGGAGAGAAAACCATGGTTTCCATAACGATTTCAGATGCAAAAAGCCGGTTTTCCGAGTTGCTCAGCCGGGCGTCTGCAGGGGAACGTTTTGTCATCCGGCGGCGGGAACGCGATATCGCCGTCCTGCTCAGCGCCCGTGAACTGGAAAAACTCGAACGCAATGCCTTGGCGGCGGAACGGCTGGCCGGCGCGCTGGGGCAAAACGACGAGATCCTCGCCCGCCTCAGCCGGGGCGAGGTCCATCCAGCCATGGCGGCGTATGGCCTCTGGCGCGATAACCCGGAAATGGAAAGCCTGGCAGCAGAGATCCGCGAGGAACGCGAGAAATACACCGCCCGCCCCGGGGCCGATCTGTGAAAATCCTCGACACGGATCATTGCATCGCCATCCTGCGCGGTTCCCTTGACCTGGGGAGCCATGCCCGCCCGGATGAAGAGCTGGCTGTCACGGCGATCAGCGTCGGCGAACTGACCCATGGCGCACATAAGTCCCAAAGAGCGGACGAAAACCTGGCGCGGCTGGATGTGCTCCTCTCCGCTTTGACGGTTCTCCCGTACGGCGGGACGGAGGCAAGATACTTCGGGCAATTGAAAGCCGAACTACAAAAGAGCGGGGAGATCATCAGCGACCCCGACCTTCAGATTGCGAGTATCGCGCTGGAGGCCCAATCCCCGTTGCTTACCCACAACCTTGTCCATTTTGAAAGGCTGGCAAAGAAAACCGGCCTCCATCTGGAAGACTGGGTGGGGTAAGAAACAGAGAAATCCCTATTGAATCAAAGCGCCCTTCGGAGACATCCAAAGGGCGGAATGGTTTAGTCTAATGCCACGGATCAGGTGCGCGGTTTATCGCCGACTGCCTCCAGTTTGTTCGGCTATTATCGGTTCATCGACGATGCAAGCCAAAGTACTACAACAAGCAGTGCCACTGCGCCAATTACCATCAGGGCGGACCCAGTGATCATCCTGGCCTGATCCTCAGGGGGAAATTCGTTTTTTGCGATCTTCCCGCACATCTTGCATTCGAACGATCCGAAGGCCGCATAGAACAAAGCACCGACCAGTCCAGCGGTCATTTGAGCGCTACTGCTGTAGCCCCGCTGAACCGGTTCACCGCATCTTGGACATTTGTAGGCCATATCATTCTCCTTTTTTCCAACGGTTTGTTTAGCGACAGGCAATTTTCAATCACTTTCCTCTTTTTCCCTTGACACTGATGTTAATCGGTGGGAAGTCTTCGGGTTATGAGAAGGCAACTCATCGGCAGATCGCGTTGCAGGGTATCACCCCTTTGATTCTGAATCATAGTAGTTGAACATAAATAATTGTATCTCAACTGCTACATCACCAACCAAGTCAGCAATCTTGTCCAAATCTTCAACGGTCATTTGCTCGAACTGGTGTATTAATCCTCTAGCCTTCTTGGCTGTGGTCTTAAATCTTGTTATGGTTTCTGCTTTGTCTCCGACCCCCCATGAAGAATGGGCTATTATATTCCTCTGCTCTTCAGCATAAAGCGCCCGGTTTAATAGTCTCTCTAATTCAGTTATACGTTCTTCATCATTTATTCTGTGTTTGTATATCGAACTGAGTAAGCCAACCAAATTGCGGAATGACAACTCAGCGGTAATCATCTGGCCAAGCATTTGATCCGTGTTAATCATCCCCCAGACGAAGGATGAAATCGCACTTTCAAGCATAGCAAAGTTCACTGTTACTTAGCCTATAGCTCGTAAGTGTTCCGGAGGAACTGGTGTTTGCATCTTTCCCATTACACTATCTCCGAAAACCGTGAGACACTAGCAGCCCAACTATTTGTTCAGCTGCCCTTTGGCGTCCTAACGTCTTATGGACAGTCTACAGGCCGCCTAACATCCCAAATTCGATTAGGGTATAAGTCCGCAATCAGTATAGCATACCCCCTGGATGGAAAACAAGCGGCAAAAAATACCTCGTTTTACCCCACCAAGTGCACCAGCAGGATCCTCACCCCGATCCCGATCAGTACAATTCCCCCGATGATCTCCATCACCTTCCCGAACCTTCGCCCCAGCCCGGAGCCGATCCGCAGGCCGAGCAGTGACATCAGCCCGGTCACCACCCCGATGCCGATGGCCGGATACCAGACGAACACGCCGACCACTCCCAGGCTCAGGCCGACCGCCAGCGCGTCGATGCTGACCGCAATGGAGAGCAGGATCATCGTCCAGCCGCGCGATGGGTCGTTCCTCCTCTCCACTCCATCCGGATGAAGCCCGGCCCAGATCATGCGCCCGCCCACGAAGGCCAGTAACCCGAATGCGACCCAGTGGTCAAAGGAGAAAATGAAGCGTTCGATGGTCGTCCCGGCCAGCCAGCCCAGCACCGGCATGATGAACTGGAACAGCCCAAAATGGAACGCCAGCCGGAAAGTTGGGCGCGGCCCGCTGGCTTTGCCGCTCGTCCCCGCGCCGAGACAGACCGCGAACGCGTCCATGGACATGCTGAGGGAGATAAGCAGGACTTCGAGGAAATTCATATAGTCACGCACAGGGGCGACCAGCTGGTCGCCCCTGCAAAATTACGCCTTCCAGATCTTGAAATCTTTTAAAATGGACCCACCAATGAATTCGCGCAGGATCGAATTGTCCGGGATCAGGTCCGCCTCGATGGGCAGGAACCACTCCAGGAATGCGAGCAGGCGCTTGGCCTCGATGTATTCCGGCGACCCGTGCGGCACCTGGCGCAGGACTGGTTCCGCCAGCGGCTGGAGCGCCGAGAGTTCATAGACCAGCGCCGAATTAAACATCACGTCGGCATTTTCCTGATAGGGGAAAATGTTGCGCTCCTCGCCGCGCCGCACCGACTCCCAGCGCGAGATGGTCTGCTGGGCGGTGTAACCGCGCTCGCGTGCATCCCGGACGATGCGCCGGATGAGACGCGTGTCCGTGGTGGAAACGCGGTTATGGCGGTCGAGGTTCACCTGCGTCAATGCTGCGGCGTAGATGCGGAATCCGCGGCCGGCCAGAGGTCCGGGGACGAGGCGCGGATCCAGGCCATGGATCCCTTCCAGGAGGATGAGATGGTCCGGGGTCAACTGGACGATATCCCCCGGTTCCTGTTTGCCGGCCTTGAAGTTGTAGCGCGGCAGCTGCACCTGCTCCCCGGCGACGAGGCGCGTCAGGTGGTCGCCCAGCTGGTTTAGGTCGAGGGCTTCGAGCGCCTCGAAATCGTATTGCCCATCGGCATCGAGCGGGGTCTTTTCCCGGTCCACGAAATAACTGTCCAGTTCGAGAGCGAACGGCGAGAGGCCGAGCGCCAGCAACTGGACCGCCAGCCGCCGCGAGAAAGTCGTTTTGCCCGAAGACGACGGCCCGGAGATGAGCACCAGGCGCGCATCCCCGCGCCGGTCGGCAATCTGGCGGGCGATCTCGGTGATGTGCTGTTCGTGCAGGGCTTCCGCCACCAGGATGACCTCACGGCTGCGCCCGGCTTCGATGGCGTTGTTCAATGCCCCCACGTTGTCGATCCCGAGCCTTTCCAGCCATTCCCCATACTGGCGAAAGGCGGCCAGTAGTTTCGGGTAATCCTCGACCGGCGCAATAAAGGTTGGCGCACGCCGGCGCGGGAAGCGCAGGGTGAAACCGCCGTTGGTTTTCACCAGGGCGAACCACTTCAAGTAACCGGTGGACGGTACCATGTAGCCGTGATGATAGTCGAGGTGGTCGCCGATCCGGTACAGGGTCACGTACTGCTTGCGGCGGTGGCGCAGCAACTGCACCTTATCGGGATAGTTTTCCTTTTCGAAAAAGGCGATGGCCTCGGCCACCGGGAACTCCTGCCGTTCGAATGTCAGGTCGGCCTTGACGAGCCGGTGCATCTCCGACTCCAGCCGGTCAAGTTCCACGTGTTCGAGCGTCGGACGGCCCTTCACATGGCAATAATAGCCCCCGCTGGTGATGGAATGGTCAATGATCAGGACCGCGTCCCCGAAGAGGGAAATAAACGCGGTCTCGAGCAGGAAGGTCAGCGAGCGTCGGTAAACGCGCGCTCCGTCCTTGTCAGACATCGTGACCGGGACGAGGCTGCTGTCCATCTTGATGGGATAGGTCAACTCGCGCAGGTCGCCATTGACGACAGCCGCCACCAGCGGGGCGGTGCCAGACCGCGCGTCTGCCTGCAAAAAATCCCCTGCGGTCGTACCTCTCGGTCCGGAGAGAACGCGTTCGCCCGGTAAGTGAACTTCGACGGTATCACGTGGAGTGACAGGTTGGATTTTATCGTTCATAGGATTTCACCATAACAGGACGCGGACGAGCGCTGGTGAACGCGGGTGGTCTCCCTTTCCGCGTTCACATCGTACCCGAAGGATATCCGCGTCCGATCAGAGTAAGCAATTTCTCCGGCTGGCGGTTGAACTCCGCCAGCGCGATCTCGCCGCGCGTCAACCCCATCAGGGTTTCGGTCAGCAACTGGTTAACCGGCGTCGGGACGCCCGCCTTCTTCCCGTAGCGGACGACTGCCCCATTCAGCCACTCCACCTCCGACCTGCCGCGGCCCGAATGCAGGTCAATGTGGAAGGACGGCATCTTCCCGCCGCGTCCCCCGCCGACGGCTTTCGCCAGCAGCGGTCGTGATAGCAAGGCTGGAAGCCTGATCCCCAGCGCCAGGAGGCGGGTGGGCGTGCCCGGCAGGTCCACCACGCGGATGCCCTGCCGCTTCATCACAGCCAAGGCTTCCCGCAGCATTTGCATCTCCAGCCGGAACAAACCTGGGTGGGAAAAGACTTCGGCGGCGGTCATGTTCAGGATGGCGGCGGTCGCATTGGCGGGCAGATTGGTCAACATCTTGGACCATTTCATGTCCGCCGGGCGTGGGAACAGGTGCGGGTTCAGGGAAGCCGCTTCCAGCGCTTTCCACACGAACAGCGAGAGCGGATGCCCGTCCGCCAGGCCAACGCCGCGCAGGCGCTCCAACGCGATATCACCCACACCGCGCCGCCCGACAGAGGATGTGACCGTCCCGGCAATGACTTTGTCCTCGCCCAGAACAGCCGCCAGGTCCGGTTCGTTGTCCACTCCGTTGGAGAGGCATATCACAGGAGGGAGTGACGAATGATGGGGGGCAAGTGTTGCCAGCACCACAGTGGTATCGAAAGATTTCAATGCATAAATGGCGAAATCAAAAGGTGCGGACTGGAAGGCTTCTTCCAGCGATGTGGCAAAGCACACCGGATACTGATTACTGGTTACTGAATACTGATTACTGCTCAAATCCAGCCTCAGCCCGCGCACACGGAGTTCCTCCACCGCTTTTGGCTGCTCGATGAACGTGACACGATTCCCGCGCAATACCAGCGACCCGCCCACGTAGGTGCCGATTGCGCCCGCGCCGAAGACGAGGATATTCAATGGCTCAAACATTTTCCAGCGAATCTCCCGAATTGTCGAAGGTCCACAGCCGCCAGGCATGGCGCTCCGGCTCGTAGGTCATGTCGGCGTAGCCGGTGTTGAAAAACATGAAGCGCGGCCCCTGGCCGTTGCCGTGCAGGGTCATGCCCATGACTGTGAAAAGCGCCATGTTCAGGATGCCGCCATGGGCTACAACCAGGTAGTGTGCAGGCGGACGATCGAGCAGGTTCTGGAGCGCCTTCCCGGCCCGCAACAGGACCTCTAGGCGGCTTTCGCCGGTTCCGCCATAGCGGGTGTAGGGGGTCATGAACTTGGGGCGCGGCAAGACGGACGCGGCTTGCTCATCTGTCAACCCGGCCAATTTGCCGTTGGAGATTTCCATCCAGGCCGGGTCGAACTCGACCGGCAGGTTCAGCGCCCTCGCGACGATCTCCGCCGTCTGGCGGGCGCGCAGGAGCGGGCTGGCAAGGCACAGGTCAAAGGCCCGGCCTGACGCGGCCCAGCGCCCGGCCAGGAGGCGCGCCTGGACGCGCCCCTTTTCCGTCAGCGGGAAGTCGGCCTGTCCCTGGAACCGTTCCTCGGCATTGCCGACCGATTCGCCATGGCGAAGGAATGTCACGTGATAGATGGGGACATCATTCATGGGACGGATATTTTACCACCGGGGAGGATGGTCCTGTCCTTACCCTTCCTCGTAAATCTGCATCAGGTACTTGCCGTACCCGTTATGGCGCAGTGGCTTCGCCAGCGCCAGCAGTTGCTCGCGGTCAATCAGGCCGACGCGGTAGGCCACTTCCTCCGGGCAGCCAATCATCAGCCCCTGCCGTTCCTCCACCGTCTGGATGAAATTGGCAGCTTGGATGAGGGTCTCGTGCGTCCCGGCGTCCAGCCAGGCCACCCCGCGCCCCAACTGCTGGACGGTCAACTCGCCGCGTTCGAGATAAACGCGGTTGACGTCAGTGATCTCCAGTTCGCCGCGTGCCGAAGGTGTAAGACTTTCCGCAATCCCGGCCACCTGGTTATCGTAGAAATACAGCCCTGGCACGGCAAAGTGCGAGCGCGGGTGTGCCGGTTTCTCCTCGATGCTGAGCACCTTTTCGTTCTCGTCGAACTCTACCACGCCGTATTGTTCCGGTTCGCGCACCGGGTAGGCGAAGATGCGCGCCCCGCGGGTGAGACGGGCAGCCTTGCGGAGCGAATCCCACAGCCCTGTACCGTACAGGATGTTGTCGCCGAGGACGAGGCTGACGCGCTCCCTGCCGATGAACTCCTTCCCGACGATGAAGGCGTCCGCAAGCCCGCGCGGGGCGGGTTGGGCAGCGTACTCGAACCGGACCCCCCACTGACTGCCGTCGCCGAGCAGGCGCGGGAACTGGTGCAGATCCTCTGGCGCGCATATAACCAGGATTTCACGAATGCCTGCCAGCATGAGCAGGGTGAGCGGATAGTAAACCATCGGCTTGTTGTAGACCGGGAGCAATTGCTTGCTCACACCCATCGTAAGCGGATAGAGACGCGTGCCGCGTCCGCCAGCCAGGATGATGCCTTTCATTTCTTTCCCTCCCGACGGGAATAATTCTTATCGAGCCAGATCCGATAATCGTTGTGCTCCAAGATGGCCTTGACCCATTCCGGGTGGCTCAAATACCATGCCACCGTCTCGCGCAAGCCGCTCTCCAGGTCGTGACGCGGCGTCCAGCCGAGCTCGGATTTGATCTTTGTGATATCCATCGCATAGCGCCGGTCGTGACCGGGCCGGTCCGGGACGTTGGTGATGAGCCGGGCATGAGGCCCCGTCCCGGGATGCAGTTCGTCGAGCAGGGTGCAGAGTTTATTCACCAGGTCAATGTTATACGGCTGGTTGCCGCCGCCGATGTTGTAGGTCTCGCCCATCCGCCCGCGCTCCAGCACCAATTGGATGGCTTCGCAGTGGTCTTCCACGTACAGCCAGTCGCGCACCTGGCGCCCGTCGCCGTAGACTGGCAGGGGTTTGCCCGCCAGCGCGTTCAGGATAATCAGCGGGATGAGTTTCTCCGGGAACTGGTATGGCCCGTAATTGTTCGAGCAATTCGTCAGCGTGACCGGCAGGCCGTAGGTGTGGAAATACGCCCGCACGAGGTGGTCGCTGGATGCCTTCGACGCTGAATACGGCGAGCGCGGCTCGTAGGGAGTGGTTTCCTCGAAGGCCGGGTCACCGGGTCCGAGCGAACCGAAGACTTCGTCGGTGGAAACGTGATGGAAGCGCTTCCCATCGAATTTCCCCTCCCAGACCTGCCGCGCCGCTTCGAGCAGGGTGAACGTTCCGACGATATTCGTCTGGACAAAAGGCGCGGGGCCAAGGATGGAGCGGTCCACGTGGCTCTCAGCTGCGAAATGGACGATTGTATCAATCTGGTGCTCGCGCAGGATTTTCTCCACCAGAGCCTGGTTGCAGATGTCGCCCCGAATAAACTTGTAGTGCGTCTCGTCCGGCAAGCTGCGCAGGTTCTCCAGGCTGCCGGCGTAGGTTAAGGCGTCCAGGTTGACAAGTGTCAGCTCCGGCGCGGCGCGCAGCAGGGTGCGGACGAAATTCGAGCCAATGAACCCAGCCCCGCCGGTAACGAGCACGTTTTTCATCAAAAGTTAAACTCCCGAATGGCATCCACCACTTTCTGCTGCTCAGACTCGGTCAGCACATTATGGAACGGCAGGCGGACGAGTTGGTCGCTGACGCGCTCGGTGACCGGGCAGTCGCCTGGCTGGCCGCCGAAGCGCAGGCCCATGTTCGAAAGGTGCAGGGGCAGGTAGT
>Ga0315286_10005895_pt1 | contig 11882 bp, 7 predicted proteins | sample YL17G10_0_MG_FD_205038 | JGI IMG/M metagenome (GOLD analysis project Ga0315286, IMG submission 205038) | Sediment microbial communities from Yellowstone Lake, YNP, Wyoming, USA - YL17G10_0 | ecosystem: Environmental > Aquatic > Freshwater > Lake > Sediment | place: USA: Wyoming | collected... | reverse complement strand
GACACGCAAATCCGCGAGAACATTCAATCTCAGCGGCAACATTCGCGCGCTCACCTCAGTACCACACTCAACCCAGCCGCAATCTCTCGGCGTTTAACGCCAGACACTCAGTACAATCCCTGTGGTCCGCTGGAAGAGGCGGAGGTGCGAACCGCCATCGAAACCCGCTGGAGGTTGCAGCGAACCAACCTCGTCGAGACGGAACTATACCAGAGCTATGGTTTCTATGAGAAGGAACAGCGGGGGGTGGGCACGGCTTTTGCCCAGGACGCCACGCAGGGCAATGCCTTCACCAAACTAGCCCGTTTTGAGAGTCACCTGCTAAAGAAGCTGAGGTCGGCAGAGGGTGAACTTCGACGATTGCGGGCAGCCCGTGGAAACGACGAGAACATCCTGCGCTCGGCTCGTTCCGTGAATCCGCCCGTGGTGAATCTGGACCCGAATCGTCCTGCGCCGATGATGCTCCCTGAAGTCAAGGTCAACGACGTCATGAGCATGGACGACCTACCCGAACCCATCCTGGAGGACCAAACTGCCGACCCATGCCTGCCGTCCGAACCAGTGGCTGCGAACCAGTGAGGAGACCCGACATGAAAAACCACGTTGCCAATGCGAATATGCTCCTGCCCGTTGTCCGACGTCCTCGTGCGTCCTGGACCATCCCGCCCGTTGATGCGGCTGAGCGGCTCGAGAAGGAACGCCGTGAGGAAGAGCGGCGCAAGGCGCTCATTGAGGGCACAACTTCCGACGGCAGGATCCTTTGGTGCATGATGAACGATCGTGCTCGAAAGATGATCGAGTCAGGTGTTCACTCGGCTGAGGAAGTAGTGGCCATGATCGAGGGGGAAATCAACGAGTTTCCGATGCTTCGGTCTGAATGGGCAATAATGTTCGCCCGCCCGAGGGGGCTTGGCGTGGAGCATCTGCTCCACACCAGCGCCCGTTCTTTCGCCATCTTCATTCACTTCGCGCACCAGCTTGAACTCCTCGCTCGCCAGCAGGCTGGTGACCACGCACCCTCCCCGAAACCCTAAGTGTTTCCAAGCAGTGCGGTTCCATTCCGATGAGAGAGTTCGGACCGCAACTGCTGGGCTCCCGACCGCAGGCGATCGGGATGGAGATTACCCCGCATCGTCAAAATGCTCATGCGACCTCGTAAGGTCAAAGTGCTCGAACGTGCCAGCGCGCAACGGCTTGGGAGGTCATCGGACGGTTGAACCGCGGCCGGAGCGCTGGTTCACTGTGCCCCCATGAACTGGAAGCGACTGCTCCCCTACATTACCGGGTCGGTTGATCAGGAACTTCTCCTGCGCAACGAGTATCTGGCGACGGAAAACCGAATTCTCCGGAACTAGATCGAAGGGCGCTTGCGGCTCACGGATCCCGAGCGCATCAGGCTGGCCGAGATCGGCAGGCGGCTCGGCCGAAGAGCCCTGGAAGAGGTGGCGCAGATCGTTCGACCTGAAACCATTCTTGGGTGGCACCGGAGGTTGATCGCCAGGAAGTTCGACGGTTCAAAGAGCCGCCTGTCGGGGGGCCGTGCGCCGAGGGGCCAGGCGATCGAGGATTTGGTGCTCCAATTGGCCCGGGAGAATCGGAGTTGGGGATACCGGCGGATCGTTGGCGCCCTGAGCAATCTGGGACACGAAATCAGCCACCAAACGGTCGCCAATGTCTTGAAGCGGCACGGCTTGGCGCCGGGGCCGGAACGGGGGAAGCGGATAGCGTGGCGGGACTTCATCCGTTCCCACACGGAAGTCCTGGCCGCGGTGGATTTCTTTACGGCGGAGGTGTGGACCGTCGGCGGCTTGATGACCTACTACGTGCCGGTCTTCATGCGAGTGGCGTCCAGGAAGGTGTGCATCGCGGGGATCACTACCTCGCCCGGCTCCGGTTGGATGCAGCAGATGGCGCGGAACATGACTTTGGCGGAGATCGGATTCCTGGGTGGCTGTCGGTATTTGCTGCACGATCGCGATGCCAAGTTCTGTGCCGCCTTCGATGAGATCCTCGAGGCGGCGGGCATCCAGGCGGTGACCTTGCCGCCGCGGAGTCCGAACTTGAACGCGCATCTAGAGCGGTGGAACCGATCCGTGAAAGAGGAATGCCTGTCGAAAATGATCTTGCTCGGCGAGAGTTCCCTCCGGCACGTGCTTTCGAACTACACTCAACATTTCCACACCGAGAGAAACCACCAAGGGAAGGGGAATGCGATCTTGTTTCCGACGCCGTCGGACCGGGTGGGCGAGACGGCGGGGAGAATCTGCACCCGCGAGCGCCTCGGAGGGCTCCTCAAGTTCTACCACCGGGAGGCCGCATGAGTTTCTTGACCATACGAGGACTACACGGCCCGCAAGCCGCTCGTCAACGTCGAGTCGGACTACTTTGGTGCCGGCCTCGTCAAGCCCTATGGCGTGGACGACGTGCGCCTGGAGGGTTGGTGGTTCCTGCTCAGTGGCGGTGCGGGAGTCATCAACCTGAACGGCGAGTACCACCACGGACAGGAGACCGGAGGCGCCGAGACACGCGAGAGGATCCTGCCGCAGAGGAAGATCCTGAAGGACTTCGTCGAGAGTCTTGATCTCTCACGTCGATCGCACGCTTCGACGGCTTACAGGACGTGCCCCCCGGCGCGACCGCCAGCGCCCTGGCTACCCCGGGCAAGCAGTACGCCGTCTACCTTTTCCACGCCAAAGACGATGGCCAGTGGGGCGCGCACTTCGTGGCTACCCCGGGGAGCTATCGGGATTCGTTCACCCTCAAGGCGATCCCGACGGGTCGCTATCGACTGGAGTGGGTCGATCCGATGAGCGGCGCGATCAAGCAGTCGAAGCGACTGAACTGGCGTGGTGGCGATCTCCTCCTGACGACACCGGCCTACGCACTCGACGTGGCGCTCCGCATGCGCGCGACCTCTGCCCGCTGAGCGCCAAGCCGTGGTGCTTCTTCTACGAGGGCTTCGACCCGCTTCGGAATGCCGCGTCGCATGAGGATCAATCCGATGATGATGAATAATCTCCTGTTGCTCGGGACGCTCTGCTCCGGCTGGCTCGCTGTAGCTGCGGGCGACGTGCTCACCGTTCGCGTGCTGCCAACCCGCGGCGGACCGCAGATCCATGTCGACGGCAAGCCTATCGCACCGCGCTTCTTCTGGGGCGCCATGAACGCTGGTAACATCCAGCTTGGCGAAGAATGGGCCGACCAGAGTTTTGAGTTCTGCCTCGGCATCGACGTTCGCCAGCAAGGCACCCTCCACTTCCGCTTCGGGCAGCTTGCCGGGAAGGTCGATGTGGCCGAGGTGCGCGTGCGCGACGCCCAGACCGGCGAGGACATCCTCGCCATCGACAGCTTCGCCCAGCCGGAGCTATTCGCCAGGACGTGGAACATCTGGCCCCCACCGCCCGCCAACACCGTTGGCAAATGGGAGATCTCCAACGGTGCCCTGCATGTCACACTCACCAACCCGCCCGGTGGCCGTTGGCCCGACTTTCACTTCCACAGCAGCCTGGTGCTGAGCTTCCGGGCCGACCGAACCTACCGGTGTACCTTCCGCGCCAAGGCGTCGCCGGCGCGGGCGATCCAGCCGGCGCTCTACCAGGTCGTCAATAACACCTGGAACAACATCGGCGGTCCGCCGGGGCCGTTCCTCAGCCAGGTCGCTCTGGCCCGAGACGCCGGCGTGAACCTCCTCTCTTTCAGCGCGCCCGAATGTTGGGACCCGCCCGACAAGCCCCTGGACTGGTCGCCGATCGACAGTCTCTGTCGACGGATCATGGCGGTGAACCCGAACGTGCTGCTTGTGCCCCGCGTAGGCGCCGACGCTCCGGGCTGGTGGCTCGATCGCCACCCGCAATCGCGGATGGTTTACGACCTCAACCAAGTCCGCTCTGACCACGCCAGCGTCTCCGACCGCGCCTATCGCGCCGATGCCGCCGCGCACCTGGAGCGGCTCTGCCGGCACCTCTGCGAAGCCTTTCCTCACCATTTCGCCGGCATCCATCCGTGCGGCCAGAACACGGGCGAGTGGTTCTATCTAGGCTCCTGGGAACGCCCGTTGAGCGGCTACGACCCGCCCACGCTGGCCGCCTTCCGCGCCTGGCTCAAGTCACGGGGTGACCGCGACGCCGAAACCGCCACGGTGCCCACGGACAGTGAGCGCCGGGCGCATCCCTTCGGATTCCTCCGTGACCCGGCGCGCGAGAAACGGCTGATCGAATTCGCCCGTTTCCAGCAAATCGAGATGGCCGATCACGTGGCGGCTCTGGCTGCGGCCTGCCGGCGGGGGACGGCCGGCCAGAAACTGGTGGTCTTCTTCTTCGGCTACCTGTTCGAGTTTGGCGCGCTCCAGAACGGCGCGCCCACCAGCGGGCACTATGCCCTCGGCCGGTTGCTAGGTGGCCAGGACATCGACATCCTCTGCTCCCCCATCTCGTACACCGACCGCGAGTGGCTCGGCTCGGCGCCGTGCATGAGCGCCGCGGAAAGCGTCCGACAGGCGGGTATTCTCTGGCTGAACGAGGATGATTCCCGCACCTTTCTTGACCGGCGCACGGCGGAGCACGTGCAGGAGGGCGGCTTGGTCGACCTCGAACAGACGCAGCAGGTGATGCTCCGCAACACCTCACAGGAAGCGCTGCGCGGATTTGGATCGTGGTGGATGGATCTGCCCGCCCAAGGCTGGTTCAACGACGCGCGGATCTGGCAGGAAATGGTCCGGTTGCACCCGGTCGACGTCGCCATGCTTCGCCGTAGTCGACCGTTCACGCCGGACGTGGCCATGATCACGGACGAGGACGCCATGTGCCATCTCACGGGTGACTCGGCGGTGGCGGCACAACCCCTGACCTATAACGTGCGGGCCGATTTCGGGCGCATGGGGGCGCCGTACGGCCAGTACCTGCTCGCCGACCTGCTGGCCGGGAAAGTGCCGGCCAAGCTACAGGTCTTCCTTTCGGCTTGGGCGCTATCGGCCGATCAGCGTCGCGACCTGGCCGCCAGTCGCTCCGCGGCCACCACGCGGATCTGGTGCTGGGCGCCAGGCTTCATCTATCCCGACCGGCAAAACGTGGCCGGCATCGGCGAGGTGACCGGTTTCAAGGCGCGCCCGGTCAACCTGCCGTCAGCGGAGGTGACTCCAACCGACGAGGGTCGCAAGCGCGGCCTGCTGGCGCCGTTCGGGCCGAGAGCCGCCATTCAGCCTCTGTTCGCCGTCGAGGCGCGCCCGGAAGAAACCTGGGCCACGTACGCCGATGGCTCCGCTGCGGTGGCGGTGCGGCAACATGCTCGCGAAGGAGGCGCTTCCGGGATCGGGTCAGCGGCGCCCGCGGCGTCTGTGGCCGATGCCGGATGGGACGTGTTCGTCGGGACGCCGCGGCTGACACCTGAACTGCTGCGGGCGGTGGCGAAGTTGAGCGGGGTGCACCTGTTCACGGAGGCGAACGTGCTGGTGTGGGCGGCGGAGGGCTATGTGGCGATCCAGGCGCATGCCACCGGGCCGATCACAGTGGATGTCGGCCAGGCGACGCCGGTCTCCGACGCGCTGGACGGCAGACCGCTCGGCCAAGGCCCGCGCCTCCACGTGCCGTTCAAGCAAGGCGAGACACGGGTGCTGAGGTATTGAGATCGCGATTGCGCTCTCGTCTGGGCCTCTGAGCCTCTGGATGGGCCTCCGGCATCGTTGCAGGGCTGGCCCAGATCTATCGCCCAGCGACTCGGTGATGAGGTGATCAACTGCATCCACCGGATCCTCTGGAGGCGTCCCAGCCGTGATCGCAGGCAGACGACACAGAACCTTCACAGGCTTGCCATATCAATGACGAACCGGTACTTGACGTCGCTCTTCTCCATGCGGGCATACGCGCCGTTGATGTCCTTAATGCTGATGAGTTCGATATCCGACGTGATGTTCTTCGCCGCGCAGTAATCCAGCATCTCCTGGGTCTCCGGCAGGCCGCCGATGAGGGATCCCACCACCCGCCGGCGCTGGAACAGCAACGGAAAAGCCTGCAGTTCGATCGGCTCGGGAGGCGCCCCCAGGCAGATCAACGTGCCATCCGTCTTGAGCATGTTCAGCGGCAGGTTGTAATCGTGCTTGGACGCCACGGTGTCGACGATGAAGTCAAAATAACCGGCACCCGACTTGACCTGCGCCGGGTCGGTGGTCTGGAGAAACCGGTGGGCGCCCAGCCGTCGGGCATCCGTTTCCTTGTTGGGTGACCGGCTTAGCACGGTGACCTCTGCGCCAAAGGAGACTGCGAATTTCACTGCCATATGGCCCAGGCCCCCCAACCCCAGCACAGCCACCTTGTGCGCGGACTTCACCTGCCAGGTCTTCAGGGGCGAATAGGTGGTGATTCCGGCGCAAAGCAACGGGGCCACCCGATCGAGAGGGAGCCGGTCGGACACCTTGAGGACGAAGTCTTCTTTCACCACGATCTGGTTTGAGTAGCCGCCGTAGGTGACTGTTCTACCGTCCTTTTCATATGCACTGTAGGTGAGGACCATACCGTTGGTGCAGTATTGCTGCAGGCCGGCACGGCAATTGTCGCAAGCCCCACAGGAATCGACCAGGCAACCCACCCCTACCGTATCGCCAGGTTTGAACCTGCGGACGTCCGCGCCCACTCCACCGACTACGCCGACGATTTCGTGCCCTGGGACCATCGGGTACAGGGAAATCCCCCAATCGTTGCGCACAAAATGGATGTCGGTGTGGCAGACACCGCAATACCGGATCTGGATGAGCACGTCACGCGGGCCCGGCTTCCTCCGTTCGAAATTGAACGGAGCCAGACCCGAAGTTGGGCTCTGGGCGGCATACGCCCGGGAAGGAAGTGACTGCTGGGGGGGCGCCGGGACAGTGGGGTTCGAGGTGCTCATGGTCATACGTGAATGGATGAAATGTCGGCCTGCCGGTAGATCGTCGCGCGGCTTTCAATTCATGGACAGTATAGCTCACAGTGCCTCAAGGTGAAAGCCGTTCGTTCAGGGAAAGTTGCTTTCGGTCACGATGCACTGTCGATTTCATTCGGACATGGACTCTTTGCCGATCACAGCCGGAACTCCAGGGATGTAGAGTCCGGCGCAGCCCGGGCGCGTTGCGATCGCACGGTCGCAAGCGACACCCCACATCTCCCAGGCGCCATCGATGTAGTTGTCGTTGGCGGGGCGCCCGCAAGCCTGCGCAAACAAGTACCACTTTCCCTCGATCAGATACAGCGCCGGCGTGGCGACGTGATAGAGCGTTCGGTCGTCGTACAGCCCAGACCACTTCGTTTGCAGCATGGTGTCGAGATCCAGCTGCATCCATCCCTTCACGGGGTCCGTGCTGACGGCAAGACCCGGTCGCCAGCGCGCACCGTGGTCCACGCCCACCTCGATGCACAGGACGTACGTCGCGCCCACCTTGAGAACCTGGTGCCACTCGTAGTAGGCCCCGGGTGTCGAGCGAAAGATCTGTCCCATGCCGCGCGGATCCTCGGCGTTGAAGCGCCGGGTCCATTTCTTGCCGTCCTGTGAAGTCGCCAGGCGGATGCCGGGTAGCGTGCCATCCTTCCCGCGGTAGGAGTAGTACAGGTACCAGTCCCAGCGCCGTGCCGTGCGGTTCCACTCCCGCAGCACCGCGGCCTGCGAGGCCATCTCCTCGTGGAACGGCGCAGCCGGCTCCGGAGCCAGCACCGGGGCAGTGCCGTACCGAGCAATCATGGACGCGTTCAGGCCGGCGTAGCCGTCGGCGCCCGTCGGACAGATCGCGAGGCCGATGCGGTCCTGAACCGGGCCGGTGGAACCGGAGTAGTAGATATAGTAGGCGTCTTCTTCCGGTAGGTAGAGGACCGTGTCGAGACGGATGGTGGTGGAGTCCCAGCCGCGTTCGGCAGGTCGCAAAATCGGGTTGGCTTCGTCCTGGTGCCAGCGGAAGGGAGAGTGCGTATCCGCCCAGGCTTTCCCAATGGCCACCACGACCCGATTGGTGGCGGACACGGCCCCATAGAACATGATCAGGCGCCCCGGCACCTTGGGGTTGGGCAGGATGCAGGGCTCTTCGATTTGCTGCGACATCCACTCGTGGCTGGCCCGCGCCAGCACGATTTCGCCGCGGATGGGGGCGGGCTTGGCGCTGAGCGTTTCAGCGCGGCCGGCGAGCGGAGACAGCGTCAAGAGCAACGCTGCAATCGCCATCGAGGCGTCGGTTCTCAAACAGCCTTGGCGTGTCGGGTCCGTGCCAGTCATCGTCGCCTTACTGGTCTCGCTCGTGATGATCGTCTCCAATCCAAGTCGCTTCGCCATAGACGTCTTGTTGAGTGGTCGGGTATCTGCGTCATTCAACTCAGGTTGTTGACTGTTTGGAATCAGGATTGGGGAGTGACTCTCTGCCTGAGCCTCGGCGGTCTATTGTGATTCTTGCAGGATGAAGCTGGCCGGCGCGTAGGCCGGAAGCGTGAAGGTCAGTCTCCCGTCCTTGATCGGAACCGGCTGCCCGGCCTTCTCCCCGCGCAGATTGACTGGCTGGGCTTTCACCGCCTTCAGGCCAGCCGGCAACGTCACGGCCAGCGGGCCGCCAACGCCGCCTTGTTCCCAGAGGCGCAGCAGGGTGCCGGAGTTGCCGTCGGGGTCTTCGCCAAAGGCGGTGACCATGACGCCTTTGCGCGAGAGCGTGAGGCCGGCCTGGCTGATGGGGAGATGGCCCGCGGGCTGTTGGCTGCGGGCTACCCGGAGCGGGACGCGCGCTTCCATCGCCGGCGTGTACAGCGCGGTCTCGGACTGGAATCCGTTGAACGTCCACAGACGCACGCGGGAGACAATGTCGCCGCCGGTCCAGTTCCTGAAGTTGGTCTGCCATTGGTTGTTGTAGAGGTTGAAGTAGAGCCGCGCCGCCTTGGGCTGGTAGGTGGCACCGGTTTTGTACAGTCCGGGTTCGCCGAGGCTCACGAGCGGGGAGTCCAGCGGACAGACGCCGACGCCGTAACCGGACGGTTCATAGACCGCCGCGCCGGTGTTCAGCCACAACTGGCGCCGATTGCACCAGTCCACGTTGATGTCCTTGGCGAAGTCCAGGTCGCCGCCCAGCTTGCCCAGGCGGAACGCGGGTTGGTCGAGTTTGAACGGCAGGCAAAGCCAGCCCGCCTCAGGCCAAGCGTCGAGCGGCTTCTGGCAGCGCACTTCGAGATCGGCTACGGGGAGGCCGGCATAGAGCGTGAGGCGGCTCGCGACGGTCTGGGCGGGACCGGGGCCAGGCAGAGTGCCGAACATCACGGCGGACACCGCGATGTGCGATTTCTCGAACCGAATCTTCAGGTTCTTCGGCAGGCCCGATTGGTAGGTGGATTCCGGCAGGTCGCCCTTGGCCATGATGTTGCGATGGGCGGTGTACTGGGGATAGATGGCGGTGTTGAGATAGTCGATGACCTCCTGGCGCCCGAACCGTTCATAAAAGTATTGGCCGAAGCCCTGCGGCGCGGAGGCGTCCACCAGTTCGCGATCCGCGCGTTTGTCCACGAGGCTGGCAATGCGGCCGTTCTGCGGGTCAAAGGCGGCCTTGAACCACGGGCTCTCAATCGTGTTGCTCGTTTCGGAGACCATGAGCACCGGCGCGGGTTCGGTGGCGGGAACATCTTCGAACACGTAAGTTCGATAACCCATCGGCGGAATGTCCTTCGCAAGGAACGTGACAATCTTCGGCGGGCCTTCCAGCGCCGCACTGTCGGAGCGAGCGACCCAAGCACGTTGCTGGGTGTCAGCGCAGCGCACGCCGGTGGTCGCAGGGAACCCGTTCGCGTTCACCTGCACCAGGCCGTCCCGCGGCCACGGCAGTGGATTGAAAACGACAAGGCGCGGGCCGCCGAGCTTGACACGGTCGGCGAGCGAAGAGAGTGCGTCGGCCAACGGATTCTCCACGGCGAGACGGGCGCGTACGATGTAGTCGTCGTGTTCGCGATTGGATTCCTCGAGGACTTCGTAGACCGGACTCCAGCCGCGGGCGAGCATCTCTTCCCAAGGCTGGCCGTGGAGCTGACGGATGTAGTGCTGGGTGGCCAGGCCCCACGTGTGTTCGCTATAGAGCGCACTGTTGCGGTAGGCTTCCGAGAGAGCGGGCCGGATGCTGGAACGATAGATGCCCCAGGCATTTTCAAGCGTCGTGAGCGCGTCGAGCGTGGGAAACGAGGGGCGAAGGTTGTGCGCGAGCCGCGTGACGTCCGGGTGGCTGAGGATGCCGTGGATCCACGGGTCTGGAATGTCGGATCGAATGACGGGGAGTTCGGGTTTCTCGGCCAGTACAAGGTCCGCGAAGTCCTCCAGTTTACCGACCCGAATCTTCACTCCGGGCGCGTTCTGTTTGTAGAAACTGAGATCGGCCTCGACGACGTTCGGCGGAGGCGGCCCCTCGTTGTCGGCAGTCATGTGCAGGAACAACCACGCCGAACTGGGCCAGCCTTTCGGCGGCATCCGCTCGGTGCCATAGTCGTTGTGGTAGAGCGTGAGCAGGCGCGAGCCGTCCGGGCCTTCCCACCAGAAGAGGCGCGGCAGGCTGAACGTCTGGTTCACCAGCGGCCCGCCCATCTGGAAGAACTTAACCCCGGCGTGCGTGAGTACCGTGGGCAGAATCCACGAATGGCCGGGCACGTCCGTGGTCTTGGCGTCGCGGGGCAACGGCAGCTCATGCTCACGCGCGATGGCGGAGGACCAACCCAGCGAGCGGACAAGGTCTTCGGGCTCGAACGTCTCGTCGTGCATGGAGAATGCCAGGGCGTGGACGGCGAGATTGCCTGAGCGGATGGCGCGGGAGATCTTCTCGCGGCGGTCGGGCGCCTGCTCCGGCCCGAGAATCTGGCTCATCGGATAACCGGACAGCGTCCAGACGAACTGCTTCGCTTTCGGCTGATCCGCGTTCCGCTCGATGGCCTCCAAGACTTTGTCCGCCATCTCGGTGCGGTACTGGTGGCAAACGTCACGGGCCAGTTGCGTGTAGCCGATGTCGAAGTGCGTTTTGTAGACGATGACAATCTCCTTCAACGCCGTCTCGGTTGGGGACGACGCGGCGGTCAGGCTGGCCAAGGAAGCAGCCAGAATGAAACACGCCAGGCCGCCGATTTGCAGAGGCGTGGCAAAGTGATGGGGACGCAAAGTCATGAAGGAGAGATTAACTGGCGATTGCGTTTGCATCGTGTTCATTCTCGATGAGTTTGCGCCTTCACTGGACGCAGGCAACTCGATACGACAATGCCACATGACGCCCCAAAGGTCATGCCAGTCGAGCTTGAATGGGCCGTCTGCGACGTGCGGGGCAAATGGGAGTCCTTCCTCTTTTGCCCGTGTTGCGCTAAATAGTCCCCTGCATGGAATACAGCAGAAGCATCATCGAGATCATCAAGGAGCGCTCCTCGCGCAGGAGCTACACGCCGCAACCCGTGGAGGCGAAGAAGCTCGGGGTGCTCACTGACTTCTTTGCCGCCCTGAAAGGGCCCTTCGGAGGGGAAGCCCGCTTCGTGATCCTCGACACCACCGGCTGGGGTGAGGGGAAGATCAATGCCCTCGGGACCTACGGCACGATCCAGGGCGCGAAACTTTTCATCGTCGGGATCATCCGGCGGGGCGAGCACGACATGGAGGACTTCGGGTACCAGTTCGAGAAGATCATCCTGCGTGCCACGGACCTGGGCCTGGGAACCTGCTGGATCGGGGGCATCTTCAACCGCAGCCGTTTCGCCGACAAGGCAGGCCTCCGCGAGGGCGAGGTCCTGCCGGCCATCTCGCCCCTCGGCTACGCTACCCAGAAGCGCAGCGTTACCGACTCGATTATCCGCTGGTCCGCCGGCTCCAGGAACCGCCGACCGTGGCACCAGCTCTTCTTTCACGGGAGCTTCGAAACGCCGCTGACCGAGGCC
>Ga0315286_10005894_pt1 | contig 11882 bp, 10 predicted proteins | sample YL17G10_0_MG_FD_205038 | JGI IMG/M metagenome (GOLD analysis project Ga0315286, IMG submission 205038) | Sediment microbial communities from Yellowstone Lake, YNP, Wyoming, USA - YL17G10_0 | ecosystem: Environmental > Aquatic > Freshwater > Lake > Sediment | place: USA: Wyoming | collected... | reverse complement strand
CAATCTCAATGACAATTATATCCGGTTCTTTTTTAAGGGCGGCGGAGCTGCCGTTGACCGCCGGTTAAGGCGGGTCAGGCTAATCACGGAAATCCTCAAAACAATGGGGTTCAGGGTAACTGTCAAAGAAGACGTTATCAACGCCATCCTTACAAAATACAGCCAGGCAACTACAGAGAAGTATCTGACGGTTATGGGCAAACTGACGGCCTATACCAAACAGCTTGATATGGCCATGTTCAACGACGCCGTCACCGATATGTATATTGATGACTTTGTACGGGCACATATAAAGAAATAAATCCGCCCTTGAGGAAAAGCCGGTGCTATTTGGGAAATTGACCGTTCCCGTCGCCTCACGTTAAAATCTATACGAAAGGGGTATTCGTTGCCTCATCGAAAATCTATATAAAATTGTTTCATATGAAGTATGTTCTCATAACACTTCTCAGTATCGGCTTTTTATTCGGTGTCTGTTCTGCAACGGATGTTCCCCCCTGCCGGAAAGCGAAACCATTATTTTACAAGGGGTTAGAGTTTTTGGGCTAAATGTAGCCACTAATATAGCATATCTATAGCCATATAATGCTTGACAGTATGTGATAGCATGGTATATAATGTAGTCACTATGTACGTTGATGAGTCAACAGTTCGACAAAATGAAAAAACTTACACCCGGTATCTCCTGCGCGAATCTTATCGTGAAGGCAGGAAGGTAAGGCATCGTACAATAGCCAATCTTTCTCAGTGCTCGCCCGAAGAAATTGCGGCTATACGCCTTGCCTTGCGTCACAAGAAAAATCTATCAGAGCTTACCACCCATGCCGAAACGGTTTCTCTCAAACAGGGCTTATCAGTCGGGGCGGTATGGCTGCTTTACGATATGTCCCGTCGACTGGGGATCAACGATGCACTCGGGACGACACGGCAGGGGAAACTGGCGTTGTGGCAGGTAATTGCCCGTGTAATCGGTCAGGGGTCCCGATTGTCGGCGGTTCGGCTGGCAGGGGCCCATGCGGCCTGTGATGTGCTTGGACTCGGCAAGTTTGATGAGGATGATTTGTACGCTAATCTTGATTGGCTCTGTGAGAACCAGGCGACTATTGAAGACCGACTTTTTGCCGGGATGAAAAGAGCGGGAAATTCGGGATTGTATCTCTATGATGTAACGAGCAGCTATTTGGAGGGTACGCAGAACGAGCTCTCTGCGTTTGGCTATAACCGTGACGGGAAGAAGGGAAAGCGCCAGATCGTGATCGGTCTTTTGTGCGATGAATCCGGAGGGCCGCTTTCGATAGAGGTCTTCACGGGCAATACACAAGACACCCGTACCTTTGCTGCGCAGATAAAAAAAGCCGCGGAGCGGTTTGGCGGAAGCGAAGTGACGTTTGTAGGGGACCGGGGTATGATCAAGAGCGGGCAGGTGGAGGAGTTGGGGACGTACGGGTTTCATTACATAACGGCGATTACAAAACCACAGATAGAGACACTGCTTAGGGCCGGAGTGATACAGATGGGTCTCTTTGATCAACAGCTTGCCGAGGTAAGCGGAGTCGCCGGCATTCGATATGTGCTCAGGCGCAATCCTGCGCGGGCGGAAGAAATAAGTAAGTCGCGCGAGGATAAACTTATGTCCTTGCGCAAGGAGGTCGCCAGGCAAAACGAATATCTGAAAGGGCATGCTTTGGCAAAGGTGGAAACGGCGCTGAAGAAACTCCGTGAGAGGTGCAATCGGCTGAAGCTCTCGGAATGGGCCACGATTACGGCTGAAAACAAAGAAATCATGTTGGGCATTAATCAGGATGTCCTCAGGGAAGAGGCGAAACTTGACGGCTGCTACGTCCTCAAGAGCGATCTGTCGCCGGAAGTGGCAACAAAGGAGATAATCCGTAACCGCTATAAGGATCTCTCACTTGTGGAGTCGGCTTTTCGAAGCAGTAAGACCGTTTATTTGGAACTTCGCCCTATCCATGTTCGTCTCGCCACAAGAACAAGAGGGCATGTGTTCGTAGTAATGATGGCGTATAGAATTATCCGGGAGCTTGCCGTGAGGTGGCAGGATCTTGATATGACTGTTGAAGAAGGCATCAATGAGCTTTCTACCTTATGTGCACAGGAAGTGTCCTTCAACGGAAAAGAGCAGTGCAATCAGATACCCCAGCCTCGCGGATCTGTTAAAAAACTGTTAGACGCAGCTCGTATTCGGATGCCGGAGGCGCTACCCAGCAAAGGTATAATTGTGACCACTAAGAAAAAATTGACATCCCGCCGTAAACTAAAATGATTTCAAATACTTACAGACATATCTCCTTTGTCGTTAAAGGGAACATCCGCTGCAAGTGAAAAACTCGAATTGAAAGATCAGAAGGATAAAGAAAGCTACGGCCTCGGGTATCAGTTCGGTGAGAACCTGAAGAAACAGGAAATAGATATCAACCTCGAAATCTATACTTCCGGAATCCGTGACGCTCTTGGTATAAAAGAGCCCCTGATGAGCCAGGAGGAAATCCGTGCGACCATCATGAGCCTGCGTCAGAGGGTAGCGTTTTTTATGTAATTTTAAAGCTGAGAATCTGACGGTGGAATGACGGTGCGAAATTCCCGTTCCTTCCAGATCATGAAGAGGGCAGGATAGATCAGGAGTTCCAGGAGAGTCGATGTGACAATGCCGCCTACCATTGGCGCAGCGATCCTCTTCATAACATCTGATCCGATACCCGAGCTGAAAAGAATCGGAAGGAGTCCAACGATGATGACACTCACGGTCATGTGCTTCGGGCGGATTCTTCTTACTGCTCCAAACATTATTGCATCTTTCAGGTCGTCCGTTGTACGGAGTCTTCCCTCTTTTTCCCACTGGTTATAGGCGAGATCGAGATATAGGAGCATCACAACTCCGGTCTCCGCGTCTATGCCGGCCATAGCGATGATACCGATCCAGACGGCGGTGCTCATGTTGTAGTTAAGGATATACAGGAGCCAGAATGAACCCACGAGGGAGAACGGGACCGCGAGCAGGATGATAGCTGTTTTTGTAAGAGACTTTGTATTGAAATAGAGCAATAAAAGGATGATGACCATGGTCAAAGGTATGACCAGTTTCAGTCTCTCTCGCGTCTTGAGGAGGTACTCAAATTCGCCACTCCACAGAATCTGATAACCGGACGGGAGGTTGACTGATGATATCTTTTTCCGGGCCTCTTCCATATATCCCTGGATATCGCTTCCTGTGTAGTCAATATAAATATAGGCAGTCAGGAATCCCTCATCGCTTTTTACGACATTCGGACCCTTCACAACGTTAATGTCTGCGAGTTCGGATATGGGGACCATAGATGAACCCCTGAACACCTCACTGACACGATTCTTTGCAACAGGGGTGTATGGCAAAGGGACAAGAAGGTTTCTGATCGACTCAGTGTCGTCACGCAGTTCCCTCGCATATCTGACGTTCACGGGATACCGCTCACGCCCCTCGATTGTCGTCGTAAGGTTCAGTCCGCCGGCAGCAGACTGAACGATATCGAGAACATCTGCGACCTTAAGATTATAACGGGCTGCTGCTTCTCTCTTTACTTTGATGTCGAGGTAATAACCGGTATTCACCCTTTCGGCATAAACGCTCCTTGTCCCCGGGATCTCTCTCAGACGATTCTCAATCTCAAGGCCCGTGCGTTCGATCTCCCCGATGTCCTTCCCAAGGATTTTAATCCCCAGCGGTGTCCGTATGCCTGTGGACAGCATATCAATGCGCGCCTTAATCGGGTATGTGAAGGAATTTGCAACCCCGGGGATTGTCAGAACGTCGTTCATCTCATCCTTTAACATATCTACGGTCAAACCTTTTCTCCACTGGTCCCCGGGCTTGAGGTTAATGACGGTTTCGAACATTTCGAGAGGAGCAGGGTCCGTGGCGGTCTCTGCGCGGCCGGCCTTGCCGAATACCTGAGAAACCTCGGGGATAGTCTTCAAAAGCTTGTTCTGCATCTGAAGCAGCTTCGACACCTCGGTGATCGAGAGTCCGGGAACAGTTACCGGCATATAGAAAAGTGATCCTTCATAGAGGGGGGGCATGAACTCGGTCCCCAATCGTAGAAACGGATAGGCTGTGATGGCAATGATTACCAAAGCTATCACGATGACTGTTCTCCTGTTCGCAAGAACAAACCGGACTGCCGGCCCATAGACCTTGTGGAGGAATACATTGATCGGATTGTCTTCCTCAGCCCTCGTTTTTCCTTTGATGAGCAATGTCATAAGCGCGGGGGTCAGAGTTATCGCAAGGAAAGAAGCAAAGAGCATGGCGAATGTCTTCGTATATGCAAGCGGCCTGAAGAGTTTTCCTGCCTGTGCCTGCAGAAAGAAGACAGGTAGAAATGCAACCGTAATGACCAGGAGAGAAAAGAAGAGGGAAGGGCCTACCTCTTTGGCCGCGTCGATAATGACATCAGTTCTTGGACCCTGACTGCCGTGTTTTTCCCAGTCCGAAAGCCTCTTGTGAGCGTTCTCGACCATGATGATCGAGGCGTCGACCATTGTACCGATGGCAATGGCGATGCCGCTCAGGCTCATGATATTCGAGGTGACGTTCAGATAATGCATGCATATGAACGACATGATGATCGCAAGGGGAAGAGTGATGAGAATAACGAAGGCGCTTGGAAGATGAAAGAGAAAAACAAGGCATGATATGCCTACGACGAGGGATATGGTGATCAACTTGTTCCGGAGGGTGTCCACTGATTTGTGAATGAGGTCGGACCTGTCATAGGTCGTGACGATTTTTACTCCCTTTGGCAGAGCCGGTCCGACATCTTTTTTCAGTTTTTCCTTCACGCGTTCGATGACATTCAGGACATTTTCGCCAAATCGGACAATGACGATTCCGCCTGCAACCTCTCCTTTGCCGTCGAGGTCTGCGACTCCTCTCCGTATTTCCGGTCCGAGCTGCACTTTGGCTACATATTTCAGCAAGACAGGCGTTCCGGCCCTGTCAGTAGCGACAACAGTGCTGCCAAGGTCTTCAAGGTTTTGGATATACCCCCGTCCTCTCACTGCGAATTCTCTTCCCGCTGATTCGATGACCCGGCCTTCGACATCTATGTTGCTCCTTCGCACACTCTCCAGAACGGCAGTGAGCGGGATGTTGTATGCCAGGAGCCGTGCCGGATCCACGGTCACCTGATACTGTTTGACGAACCCGCCTATGCTTGCAACCTGTGCCACGCCGGGAGTGCTCTCGACAGCGAGCTTGACCGTGAAATCCTGAAGAGACCTAAGGTCAGCCAGATTCAGTGAGCCGGACTCATCCACGATCGCGTAGGAAAATCCCCAGCCGAGACTTGTAGCATCCGGTCCGAGTACGGGATTTACATCTGCCGGTATCTTGTTCCTGACGCTCTGCAGATACTCGATGACCCGGCTCCGCGCCCAGTAGATATCGGTGCCCTCTTTAAAGATTACGTATATGAAAGAGCTTCCGAGATACGAGAATCCGCGAACGGCTTCCACCTCGGGGGTGGCAAGCAAGGTTGAAGAGATGGGATAGGTTATCTGGTCTTCGACAAGGTCCGGGCTTCGTCCGGGCCAGTCTGTATAGATAATAACCTGCGTTTCACTGAGATCGGGAATCGCATCGAGAGGAGTATGCTTGAGAGCCCACAGACCCCACCCGGTGAGCACAACAACAAGAAGGAGAACGATGGACCTGCTTCTCGCGCTGAATTCGATGATCTTTCGGATCATTCCTGAATGATTCCCCGAAGCTTTGCCTCTGAATCTATGAGAAAAGCGGCTGAAGAAGCAATGCGCTCACCTGCTTTTAGTCCCCGCAGGACTTCTACCATGCTGTCCGCCCTTAATCCAGTTGTAATCACTCTGGGCTCGAAGTATCCGTCGCCTTTGTCGACGTAGACAAGCTGTCTTTTGCCTGAATCGAGTACCGCGCTGTCCGGAATAGCGAGACGTTTTCCCATATCGACCGCTATTTCTACTGTTGTGAACATCTGAGGTTTAAGAAGCATTTGCCGGTTGGGCACACTGAAGCGCACTTTTGCAGAACGCGTTTCCTCGGAAATGAACGGATAGATGAAGTCAATTTGAGCAATGAATGTCTTATCAGGGAAATAGCTCAGGGTGATCTTCGCTTTCTGGCCGACTTTAACGAGCGGCAGGTCGGGTTCAAAGATGTCAGCGATGATCCAGACACTTGAAAGATCGACAACATCGACGATCTTGTCGCCCGGCGCTACCCGTGTCCCCTTCACTACAGGTTTCTGAAAAATATATCCGTCCACAGGGCTGCGCACAGTGAGCGTTTTTATGGGTTCTTTCGTTTCTTCAAGTTTTTTAATCAGATCATCGGGTATTTCCCAGAGCATCAATTTCTGCCTTGCCACCCGCATTACCGCATCGATATCGAGGGTGGTCATCTGTGCCGTCGTACCGTAACGGTCACCCCAGTTGAATTCGATATTTCTTTGAATCCGCTGACCACTTTTTTCATCTTTCCACTTCAGGAGGTTTACGAATTCAAGCTGCGCTGACAAGAGTTCAGGGCTGTAGATATCCGCTATCAGGTCGCCTTTCTTCACATACTTGCCCGAATAATCCGCATAGAGTTTTTCTATCCAGCCCTCGACTTTAAGATTCACGGTCGTGATCTTCCTTTCATCGGATTCAACGCGGCCGACAGTCCTGATTGTTTTCGAGAGTGGTTTAAAGGCAGCCTCGGTCAGCTTCACCCCGATCAACTGCTGCTTATCGGACTGAATCTCGACCAGGGGAGTTTCCTCTGTTGCTTTATTCACCTGAGATTCGGAAATATCGGAAGACGAAGCTCCGGAATGCAGCGATTTTTCAGAATGAGCATCCCGCGAACCTGTGCTCTTTTTCTGCTCCTTCCTTATTCCCGTCCCGCTCACGTATATGAGCAGCCCGGCAACGAGTATCAAACCTATCGCAAATAGAAAATTATATTTCTTCATCTTACATCTCCTGTTTTGTCAGCCACACCAAATTTAATTAGAATATACATGAATATTTCAGAAAATAAAAGTGGGGTGATGCCGGACAAGCTGATTTGATATAAATATCATCAGCATCCAAAAATAATTTTGAGATTGTGCTGCTTATCACAGACCTTTTATCGCACATCGATGGCGAATCTTACCGTGACCGTTTTCCCCGGTTTCGTAATTTTAACTACGATATTCCAGGGGCCCGACATGATAAGATCCATAGTTATGACATATTTATTCCCCGATAATTGTGCAGAGTTCGTGTAGTTCATCGGAGGCATTCCGGGCATGGGGGACATGTAGTAATTAACGAGTACTGCGGCGTCTGTAACGTTCCTGCCCCCGTTGTCTTTGATCTCCAGGGACAGTTTGTTTTTGGCAACGATCGGCGGGTTTCTGTCTATGGACATCTCGACGATATAATCAGGAGTCTTTTTCCTTGCTCTGTAATCACCGGCATACGATATGTCGGTGAGAATAAGAAGCATAAAAAGCATAACGAAGAATTTAGTCAACAATAAAGGCATATTTAATTATACTTCAAAAGTCACCATGAACGACGTGCAAACAGGACACCTTGCATTTAGGTGATTGCCATGAGTAATTTGTGTTAATATTGAGAAAACGTATCGTTGTTTTTATCTGTGCAGTGCATGTCGGGGAAAAGGAGGTGATTGCTTGCATGGTAGCGTGAACGCAGGCGTTATCGATTGGACTTTGCATCGAAACAGCAGAACGTATTAAACAAAGGAGGAGGATTGATGAAAAGAAGAGCGATCATATTTATCATAATTACATTGATGTTGGCCGCAAGTTCGGTTGTTTTTGCTGATTCACACGAGGGAAAAGCATGCCCTTACTGCGGCATGGAGAAAGAAAAATTCGGACACACATGGATGGTAGTAGAATACGATGGCGGGAAAAAGGCAGGTTTTTGCAGTATCCACTGCGCTGCGATAGACCTTGCGACAACTATGGATAAAACCCCTGTCAAGATCGAGGTTGGCGATTACATGACAAAAAAGCTGATCGATGCAGAGAACGCATATTGGGTTATAGGGGGCAATAAACCGGGTGTGATGACGAAAAGGGCCAAATGGGCATTCGGTAAAAAAGAGGATGCCGACGCGTTCATAAAGGAGAACGACGGAAAGCCGGCTGCGTTTGATGAGGTCATGAAGGCCGCATACGAGGACATGTACGCAGACACAAAGATGATACGGGAAAAGAGAAAAATGATGAAAATGAAGAAGATGGAGCATTAGGAGCAGGTATCCGGAGAGGCAGGAGTTCCTGCCTTTCCGCCGGCTATTGGGGGAACAGGAATGAGGAAATGGATTATTGTTGTCATAATGCTGTATTTTATGACAGCCGTCGTATACGGGGAGCAGAAAAAACCGGTCAAACCCTTGCAGAAAGACAAATGCCCGGTCTGCGGAATGTTTGTGGCTAAATATCCGGATTTCGTTACCGAGATTATATTCAAAGACGGCTCATACGCGGTCTTTGACGGAGTGAAGGATATGCTCAAGTTCTATTTTGGACTATCGAAATATAATCCGAAGAAGAAACAGTCGGATATAGATGCAATATATGTTACGGATTATTACGACCTCACGATGATCGACGGCCTTAAGGCTTTTTATGTCATAGGAAGCGATGTATACGGTCCGATGGGAAGAGAACTGATTCCATTCAAAAGCCGCTCCGATGCCGAGGAATTCAGGAAGGACCATAAGGGAAAAGCCGTGCTTGGATTTAATGAAATTACATATGCAGCGATAAAAGGCCTCGATTGATGTCCATCAGAAAGGTGGACGTTTTCCTGCTCTCCATTTCAGTGGCCCTTTGTCTCTTCGCATTCATTTTTGTTCACGCCTCTCTGACGAAAAAAAGTGAACTACCGGCTCTCAGGGAAAATAGCAAAATGGTCAGAACACTTGAAATCACGGACATTTGTCTTTTCACCGAAGCGCGGTATACAAGACATCTTTCAATGGCAGACCTGCATACGCCCTTTCAGGACCACCCGATGTCGTTGGAGCATTTCCCTTCCGGGGCATTGATAACACCGCCTCCTCATCTCCGTCAATATGTCCAGGATCGATAAGCACAGAAACATCCTCGACTTCGCACTCTCTTCCCTTCTCCGGAGGAAAAGGAAGAATATCGCCCTTGTCATTATGTATACCTCTCTCATATTCATACTCGCATCGGTTATTTTTTTTACGGAGGCGATCAAGAGGGAGGCATGCATTCTTCTCGAAAACAGTCCGGAGATGATCGTGCAGAAAACAATGGCAGGAAGACATGACCTCATTCCGGATAATTATATCAGGAGCATTGAATCGATAAGAGGGGTGCAGAGCGTTAGAGGAAGGCTCTGGGGATATTATTATGAGCCCACCCGTAGAGCCAACTATACACTGACTGTTCCGGAGCATTTCAGCTACGGAACAGGCTATATCGCCATAGGAAAGGGAGTTTCGAGAACGCTTGAGGCCGGCAAGGGAGATCTCGTTCCTTTCAGGGCATACAACGGATCGTATGTGAGTCTTGAAGTTGCGGACGTCATGACTGCCGAATCCGAGATTATTTCCTCCGACCTTGTCCTGCTTTCAGAACCGGACTTCAGGGAAATCTCAGGGGCGCCGGGAGGATTTTTTACAGACCTCGGCGTCCGTGTCCGGAATGCAAAAGAATTACCGGTGATCGCGGACAAGATACGCAGGGTCCTGCCGGACACGAGACCCATTTTGAAGAATGAAATAGTGAAGACCTATGAAACGATCTTCGACTGGCGCGGGGGTATCGTCATGGTCATTCTGATGAGTGCAGTATTTGCCTTTGTGATCCTTGCCTGGGACAAGGCTACAGGCCTCAGCTCCGAAGAAAAAAGGGAAATAGGGATTCTGAAAGGGATCGGATGGGAGACGTCGGACGTGTTGTGGCTGAAGTTCTGGGAGGGGGCTGTGGTCTCGCTCACCTCTTTTTTCCTCGGTGTGATTCTGGCATATGTACATGTCTTCCTTGCTTCATTTATACTTTTTGAGCCTGTGCTCAAAGGATGGTCGGTGCTGTATCCCGAGTTCAGGCTTGTGCCCTTCATCGATCCCTTCCAGATTATGACTATCTTTTTCCTTACGGTCCTGCCCTATACCGCGGCGACGATAGTGCCATCCTGGAGAGCGGCAACGATCGACCCGGATAGCGTCATGAGGCTGTAGGATAAGAACGCATGATAGAGCTGACAGACATACGAAAGGTGTTCAACGCGGGAAACCCGAATGAGTTTGTTGCCGTACGTGGAGCAAGCCTGGTCATAGCTCAGAACAGAATGACGGTTTTTAAAGGACCGAGCGGTTCCGGTAAAACAACCATCCTGAGTCTCATCGGCTGTATGACCAGACCAACTTCAGGCAGGATTACCGTATCCGGCAGGGAGATTACCAGCCTTCCTGAGAGGTTCCTCACGGAGATAAGGCAAAGGACATTCGGATTTGTGTTCCAGCAGTTCCATCTCTTAAAGGGGATTACGGTCCTCGAAAATGTGATGCTTCCGGCTTATCCTTCCGGTCAAAGACATTTGAGCCTGAGGGAAAAGGCTACGGGAATCCTTCATCTTTTCGGCCTCTCGGCCAAGATGTCTTCGAAAGTGGAATGGCTTTCCGGAGGAGAAGCTCAGCGGGTGAGCATCTCTCGTGCCCTGATCAATGACCCTGCAGTGATCATTGCGGACGAACCTACGGCACACCTTGATTCGAAGCTCTCTCTGGAATTGATGGAGATACTGGGCGCCCTGAAGCGTGAGGGGAAAACAATACTGATCGCAAGCCATGATCCTTTGGTTTCCGAATCGCCCTTTGTCGACCTGGTGGTAAGTATCCGTGACGGCCTTCTCAAAGAGGTGGAGGAGAGGAAATGATTTTCCATCCTGCGGTCATTTCTCTTTCTGCCGGGTCAGTGCTCGTGAGTTCAATGCTTCTGTATTCTTCATGGTTCGGGGCAGGCATTCTCGGAAAATGGGACATCAGAAGCGGAAGCGAACTTCAGCTGGGCCTCGAAAGAAGGACCTATCTCATATCGACGATACTCTCCTATGCATTCGGGTTCCAGCTCATATCCTTTTTTTTCTTTATCTTCACTGCGGAACATCTGCACGGCCTTTTTACCGGTGCAATGTGTGCGGCAGGGACGCTGAATGTGAATCAGTACGGATATCCTACGATCATACTGAAGATGGTGAATTTCATTCTCATAGGTCTCTGGCTGGTCATTAATTATACAGACAACAAAACCTTCGACTATCCTCTGATAAAAACAAAATATTCGGCCCTGCTTATCCTTACACCCTTCGTTCTTGCGGAAACGATTCTTCAGACGGCATATTTTCTGGGTCTCAGGGCGGAGGTGATTACATCGTGCTGCGGCAGTCTTTTCAGCGGGGATTCAGCCGGCGTCGCCTCTGAAATTGCTTCACTGCCGCAGAGACCGCTACTGATAGTTTTTTACGCTAGTATGACGGCGACCATATTGTCGGGAATTGTCTTCTACAATAAAAGAAGGGGCGGAGTGGTCTTTTCAGTTCTGAGTGTATCGGTTTTTCTCATCTCAGTTGCGTCTCTTATTGCATTCATTTCATCCTATATTTACGAACTCCCAACTCATCACTGTCCTTTCTGCGTACTACAGAGGGAGTACTCATATACCGGATATCTGCACTACCTCTTTCTGATGGGCGGAGTTGTCTCCGGAGCAGGATCGGGTGTGTTGATGCCATTCCGCAAAATCCCCAGTCTGAGAGATATAGCCCCTGTGATACAGAAGAAACTTACTCTCATATCGCTGACATTCTATATCCTT
>Ga0315286_10005892_pt1 | contig 11883 bp, 7 predicted proteins | sample YL17G10_0_MG_FD_205038 | JGI IMG/M metagenome (GOLD analysis project Ga0315286, IMG submission 205038) | Sediment microbial communities from Yellowstone Lake, YNP, Wyoming, USA - YL17G10_0 | ecosystem: Environmental > Aquatic > Freshwater > Lake > Sediment | place: USA: Wyoming | collected... | reverse complement strand
GTCCACCTGATGATAGAGCACCCCGAGCGATATGTTTCCCAGTTTGCTCAGGCCGGCGCCGATATCATCACCGTACATGTGGAAGCCTCTCCCCACCTCCACGCCACGATCCGGTTGATAAAGGAATTGGGGGCCAGGGCCGGAGTATCCATAAATCCACCTACTCCTATCGGCACGGTAGAGGAATTTCTGGCCCATGTGGATCTGGTACTCGTCATGAGTGTTAATCCGGGGTTCGGCGGCCAACCTTTTATCCCGGAAACACTGCCCAGGATAGCCAGTATACGCAAGACACTTGATGATAGGGGGCTGCATGCCGAGCTGGAGGTGGACGGAGGGATTAATGCGGACAATGCCCCGGACATAGTGAAAGCGGGCGCCAATGTCCTGGTGGCGGGGAACAGCGTATTCAGGGCTGCGGAAGGAATAAGCGGGGCAATGCGGAGGCTAAGGGAAGCAACGTCGTAGAAATCCAAATGTCAAAATTCAAATGACAAAGAGTAATGAAGGATATTCTCATTAGGAAGGCTACAAAATCTGATCTGCCGGTGATTGGAAAACTGCTGGCGGAACTGATAAACGCTATGGATGATACTGAAGGTATTGACATCGGAATTGACCTCAAAACGTGCGAGCAGCTCCTGAAAGATGATAACTCACATTTTCTGGTGGCAGAACTAAAAACAACTCCAGTCGGATTCATCAACTTCACGGTCCGACAGACGGTCCTGCACCGAAGTCCGTCGGCGATGATTGATGAACTTGTTGTAACAAAGGAATATCAGGGGAAAGGCATCGGCAAGCAGCTGGTACTGGCTGCTATCGACGAATGTAGACAACTTGGATATTGCGAAGTTGAAGTGAGCACCGAGAAGACAAACGTCAAGGCCAGAAAGTTCTACAAGAAGTGCGGGTTCAACAAAAGAGAGATACTTTTTGAAGTGGATTTGTAGTTGATGCGGAGACTGAAAAGACTCAAATGTCAAAATCCAAATGACAATTGAAATCCAAATGCTTAAATTCCAAGATTACTCCATTTCGTCCTTTGGACTTTGAGCTTTGGAATTTAACCAGTGGGCTTGAGCTAGCGGGCGGGTTTGTACCGGGTGCGGAGGCACCTCGTGCAGATCTTGACTTTTCTCTTCCTTCCCTCTACCATAATCGTAGCGCGCTGGATATTAGGTAGCCAGCGCCGGGGGGTATGTTGTTTGGAATGGCTTACACTGCACCCAAAATCAGCTTTTTTACCGCAAATTTCGCACTTCATAGGGACTTCTCTTTCTATCTAAATTTGCGTAATGATAGCACAATTATCAGCCCGGGCGAAAGGGCGGGATGAAAACTGATTTAGCTGATGGTCAAACCCTGAAGGAGATGTTCGCTTCGGGGACTGCCTGGCTGGAAAAAAGCGCCCCCGATATCAATGCCATAAATGTTTTCCCTGTTCCCGATGGTGATACCGGGACAAACATGGTGCTCACCATGAAGTTTGCCCTGGAAGAGGTGAAGTCCAGTTCGGATAACCAGGCCTCCTCGGTAGCCAAATCGCTGGCTCACGGCGCCTTGATGGGAGCGCGGGGCAATTCTGGAGTCATCTTGTCCCAATGCTTTAGAGGTCTGGCTAAAGGGCTGGAGGGCAAGACCAGTTTCGACGGCGGGGACTTTGCCAGAGCACTAGCCGGAGCCTCGCGAGCTGCTTACAAAGGGATTGCCAATCCTGTTGAGGGCACTATCCTGACGGTGCTCAAGGACGCATCTAAAGCTGCTCAAGAGGCAGGTAAAAATGATGCTGCTCTGGTCTCGGTATTGGAAGCCGCGGTAAAGGCGGCTGAGGACTCAGTAGCCCGGACGCCCAGCTTACTGCCGGTACTAAGGGATGCCGGAGTAGTGGATGCTGGCGGGCAAGGCTTGTATGTTTTGCTGGAGGGCGCCCTGCAATTCCTAAAGGGAGAGTCACACAAGATACAGTATCGGAGGCCCCGCCTGGTTGTTGCCGAGAAGGAACTGGTTCCCAGGGTGGCTCGGAGGCCGACCCAGCTGGAAACACCCCACGGGTACTGCACAAATCTTGTCCTGAAAGGGCAGAATCTTGATCTGGACAAGATCGAAAAAGACCTCAAAAAGAGGGGGCAATCCTTGATAGTTACCGGCGACGACACTCTGGTCAGAATTCATATCCATAGCTTCAAGCCTAGTGACATCCTGCAATATGCCACTAAGTTGGGGAAGCTGCATGACATAACTATCAATAACATGGATGACCAATATGCCGAATTCATCAAGATGCAGCGGGAAAGAATGCCTCAAGTGGATATCGCCATGGTAACAGTGGCCACTGGAGACGGGTTTTTCGAACTGCTTAATAGTCTAGGTAACATAATCATCGTCCCTGGTGGTCAAACGATGAATCCCAGCGTTAATGAGCTCTTGCAGGCTGTGGAGTCCGCTCCCTCGGACAACATCATTCTACTGCCCAATAACAAGAACATCATGTCGGCTGCTTCCCAGGTCCAGTCCTTGACTTCCAAGAAAGTGAAGGTGATTCCCACCAGGAATATCCCTCAAGGCATAGCGGCATTTCTGGCTTTCGGGTATGACCTGAATCTGGAGCAGAATGCCAAAGCCATGGAGAAAGCAATCAGTAGAGTAAAATCTATAGAGCTTACCAGAGCCGTGCGCGAGACACGTCTTAACGGCCTGGAAATAAAAAAGGGGCAATTCATTGCCATTCTGAACGATGAAGATTTGATAGCCAGAGCTGACAGAGTAGGGGATACTATCCTTGAAGCTCTAGGCAAAGCCGGAGCCGACAAGGCCGCGATAGTCACCGTCTATTACGGTGCGGAAATCAAGGGTGCTGAAGCTCAAGAGATAGCTCAGGAAATTCGTGACCGGTACAAGGCCGAGGTCGAGGTAGTTCAGGGCGGCCAGCCTCATCATAATTACGTAATTTCCCTGGAATAATATAAGAAGTGACAGGCATTGATTCGCTACGAAACATTCTGGAGCTGGAACGCCGGAAGGGCTACACCGATAGAGCAGTAATCGGCGGCCTGGACAAGTATCTCCACAATCAGGCCGGGCAAATCAGGCAGAGCATCAATGACCCACAGCTCTTAAAGGGCTTTGATGAACTTAACTTAGCCAGATCCGTTTACGGCTCTTATAGCGTAGATGAGCGCAATAGATGGATGGCGAATGTATTTGACTGGCTGGACAAGCTGCAAAAGCCGACTGAAACGAGCGGTGGTCAGGAGGCAGTAGCCAGTAGTCGAACAGCAGCAGCTCAGCCCCGGCAGAAGCGAAAAGAAGGGCTGGACTCGCCCATAACTGTTGTCAAGGGCATCTCGACCAGCGTAGAAAAGAAATTTGCCAAGCTCAATGTCCGGACGGTGCACGATTTGCTCCATTTCTTCCCCAGACGCTATGTTGATTACAGCCAGAAGAAATCAATCTCGGAACTTATAGAGGGGGAAGACCAGACTACCATAGGCACAATCTGGCAAGCCAGGGTGGCTACTCTGGGTAACCGGCAAGGCACAGAGGCAATTGTCGGCGACGAGACGGGAAACATCAGGGCGGTCTGGTTCAACCAACCTTACCTGGCAAGAAATTTCCGTACCAATGCCCGAATAGTGCTTGGCGGTACGGTTGGCCTGTTCAAAGGGCACAAGGTGTTCGAGTCCCCGGAATGGGAATTGCTGGGTGATAAAGAACTTATTCACACCGGGCGGCTGGTCCCCGTCTATCCCCTTACTCAGGGCTTGTATCCCCGGCAGGTAAGAAAATGGACCAAGGAGACTGTTGATGGCTATGTTTGGCAATTGAGCGATTTTCTGCCCTCGGAGATTAAGACCCGCTGTCAATTATTGGACCTCCCCACCGCCATCGCTCAAATTCACTACCCCGATGACCAGACAATGGCGGCAAGGGCAAGAGGGAGGTTATCCTTCGATGAGCTGCTTCTTCTTCAATTAGGCGTGCTGGCTAAGAAGCGGGACTGGCAGGAAAGTCAACCAGGCAACGCCTTTCACATAGACCAGGAAATTATCAGCAGATTCTTGCAGTGCCTGCCTTTCAACCTGACCCGGGCGCAAGAGCGGGTGTTGCAGGAGATCTTGGACGACCTCAAGATACCAAAAGCCATGTCACGTCTTCTCCAAGGAGAGGTCGGCAGCGGCAAAACCGTAATTGCGACTCTGGCTCTCCTGACAGCGGCAGCCAACGGTTACCAGGGGGCATTAATGGCGCCCACCGAGGTCCTGGCCGAGCAACATTACACCAATATCTGTAACTACCTGTCCCAGATTGGCAGCCAGGAGCCCCATTGCGAGCCGGGTGAAGGGACTATCAGACGTTATAGAAAATTTCTCTCCAAGCCACTGACCATCGCTCTGCTCATCGGAAGCCTCAGCGGCGCTGACAAAGAAAGCCTGCACGGTAGAATCAAGCAGGGTAAAGTGGACATTGTTATCGGCACCCATGCCATTATTCAGAAGGAGGTAGAATTCAAAAAACTAGGGCTGGCGGTGATAGACGAGCAGCACCGCTTCGGTGTATTGCAGCGCTCTGCCCTGAGGCAAAAGGGGTTTAACCCTCACGTCCTGGTCATGACAGCCACGCCTATTCCTCGAACCATGGCGCTGACGCTCTACGGAGACCTGGACCTGTCCGTTATTGACGAGTTGCCACCGGGACGGCAGGTTGTGAAAACAAAGTGTCTGGAGCCACAGGACAGGGAAAAGGCTTATACCTTCCTCCATCGCCAGGTCAGCAATGGCCGGCAAGCTTTCATCATCTGCCCGTTGATTGAGGAATCCGAAATACTGGAGGCAAGAGCCGCCACAACCGAGTATGAGCGGCTGTCCCAGGAGGTCTTCCCGGATTTGAGATTGGGCCTGCTCCATGGTCAAATGCCTGGTCCCGAAAAGGCAGAGGTAATGCGCAATTTCCGAGGCGGGAACCTGGATATTCTGGTGTCGACCTCGGTGGTAGAAGTGGGCATTGATGTACCCAGAGCCTCAGTTATGATAGTAGAGGGTGCTGAACGCTTTGGTTTATCCCAGCTCCACCAGTTCAGGGGCCGGGTGGGGCGAGACAAAGAACAAGGCTATTGCCTGCTTATCCCGGAAAAGCTTTCGCCGGAGGCCAGGGAGCGCCTCTGTCTGATGGAGAGGGTTCATAATGGCTTCGCCCTGGCGGAGAAAGACCTGGAGCTACGGGGGCCCGGGGAATTTTTCGGCACCCATCAGAGCGGCTTGCCCGACCTCAAACTTGCCAAACTTACCGATTTACGCAGTCTGGAATTGGCGCGGCGAGAGGCAATGACTCTTTTCCAGAAGGACCCCGATTTAAAGAAGGCTGAACATCAACCTTTACGTCAACAATTGAGCCAGGCATGGTCCAAAGACGCTGAGTGGAGCTAAATCCAGGCGAATCTTGCGATTTTAGTAAGAACCCGTTAAATTTAGCATCAAATTCATTGCAGTCAATTTAGTCATGCTTAAGCAAGAACTGGCTAAATGCTTGCAGCAAGCCGTATTGAAGGCACAGCAGGAAGGTGCCCTGGCTGCGGCTGCTCTACCCGAGGTGCTCATAGAGCATCCTCAGAATCCTGAACACGGGGATTTTGCCTCAGGCTTCCCCTTGAGGATGGCTCGGGCTATGAGGATGTCTCCTTTAGCTATAGCGGAAAAGGTCTGTGAGCATATAGTGCCGCCGCCCCAGGTTGACAAGGTCTGGATTGCCCCTCCGGGCTTCATCAACTTCACCTTGCGGGAGGACTGGCTGAGTACGGAGGTGAAATCAATCCTGGCTGCCGGCGAATCGTTTGGCGATATTGAGCTGGGCAAGGGAACGCGCGTCCAGGTGGAATTTGTTAGTGTCAATCCCACCGGACCTCTTCACGTAGGTCATGGCCGTGGTGCTGTTTTAGGGAGCACTTTGGCTAATGTTCTTACTGCCGCCGGGTATGCAGTGGAAAGGGAGTACTACATAAACGATATGGGCACGCAGATAACTAACTTCGGGCGTTCCCTCTATGTTCGTTACCTGCAATGCCTGGGCAAAGAAGCGGCCATGCCTCCAGACGGCTACCACGGCAATTACATGATCGACCTGGCCAAAGAAATAATTCAGGAGCAGGGTGATAGGTTCTTGTCGTTGCCCGACACCGAGGCAGTCTCGCAGCTAGGAGAGGTGGGGGTCGCCAAGATGCTGCAGACAATTAAGCACGACCTCGAGCTGTTGGACGTTGTTTTTGACAATTGGTTCGCAGAAAGAAGCCTTTACCAAGGGGGGCAATATGACCGGGTTATGGGACTGCTCCAAAGCGGGCGCTACATTGTTGAAAGAGCAAATGCTACCTGGTTTGAGTCGAGCTCCCTGGGCGAGGATAAGGACAATGTCCTGGTACGCGGCGATGGTTCTCCCACTTATTTTGCCTCGGACATTGCCTATCATTACAACAAGTTTCTGGAGCGCAAATTCGATCAGGTGATTGATATCTGGGGGGCTGACCACCAGGGGCATGTCCCTCGAATGAAAGCGGTGCTCAGGGCCTTGGGATGTGACCCTGAGCAGCTCAAGGTGATAATCTGCCAGCTGGTTACCCTGCGGCGCGGGGAAGAGATAGTCAAGGTGTCCAAGCGTAGTGGCGATATCGTTACCTTACAGGAGGTGATAGAAGAGGTCGGCCCGGATCCATGCCGCTTCATATTCCTATCTCGATCTGCCGATAGCCAGATGGATTTCGATATGGAACTGGCTAAGAAGCAATCAGCAGATAATCCTGTGTATTATGTTCAATATGCTCACGCCCGGATTGCCAGCATTTTGCGTCTCGCGAAGCAACGTGAAATAGACCACAGTCAGGGCGATGTTTCTCTACTTACCAGCGAACCGGAGTTAGCCATAATTCGCCGCTTAATACTCTTCCCTGAAATAGTGGAACGGGTGGCAGCTACACTTGAGCCTCACCACCTGCCTTACTATGCCCAGGATCTAGCCACTGTGTTTCACAGCTTCTACAAGCAATGCCGGGTTGTCTCCGAGGACGAAGCACTAACCAGGGCCCGCCTCAAGCTGGTCAAGGCAAGTCAGATCGTCCTGGCTAAAGTCCTTCGCCTAATGGGCATGTCCGCTCCGGAGAAAATGTAGAGCCTGTTCCTATCTGTCGTTGCCAGGCTGACTCCCTTGTTTGTCATTGCGAGGAACGTAGCGACGAAGCAATCTCGTCTGAATTTTCGGAGATTGCCACGCCCCGACAAGTCGGGGTCGCAATGACGTGTGAGGAGGGCAAGCCAGCAGGAGATGGCTTGCCCCCTTCTCTTGATGTCGGCGCCCTCTCATATGGTTGATACGAGTGGTCAAACAAGCTAGAATTGGACGTGCTTAGCGAACCAACAGCAGGAACATAGCGGAATCTTGACCAAAGCAAAGGCTAAGAAACAAACGGAAGGGAAGCCCCCGAAGAAGGGCTTACCCTGGTTTGCCTGGCTGCTTGTCGCGTTAGGCGTCGCCGGCATTATCGTTTTTATCCGTATCTACCCTATGGGCCATGCCTGGCCTGATCACGTGGGTAATGCCACAGCAGCAGTCATTGACCAGCTTTCCAGCCTGCAGGAAAACGAGCAATTCACTGCAAACGTTACCAGGGAGCTTGAGGACTATGGATTTGAAGTCGATGTTTATCGGGGCAGCAACATTACGGTTGATCTTTACCGTCGCCTACCAACTTATGGGTATAAGCTCATCATCTTTCGGGCCCATTCCGGCATATTGGAGCAGGATGGGGAGGTGATGTTGAGGACCGTGCTCTTCACCAACGAGGAATACAGCGAGTCAGCATATGCTCTTGAGCAGGTATACGAGCAGCTGGTTATGGGCGGCGCCTGCCAAGGTTGTCCCATGATGTTTGGCATAACTCCAAAATTCGTCAGGGCCGAAGGCGTGATAGGCCAGGCCACTGACATGGTAGGGAGATTTGATGACACCGTGATCATAATGATGGGCTGTTCCGGCATCGCCATGGAAGACATGGCTCGAGCATTTGTTGACAAAGGCGCCTCGATCTATCTGGCCTGGGATCGCAGCGTGGATTTGTATTACGTGGATGAAGCTACCCCCTATCTGATACGCCAGTTATGCTCTGAAGAACTGACCATTAGAGAGGCAGTTGATAACACCATGGATGTCATTGGGCCAGACCCGAACTACGGGGCGGAGCTTAAATACTACTACGACCCGGGATCACACAACGGTGACAAGACGTTGGAGGAACTAATAAAATAGGAAAGGGAGAACGGGGGCGAGCCTGTTGGCCTGCCCCGAGCCTGCGCTCAGAATGAGAGCGCCTGGCGCGTGAAAAACCCTGAGGCAGAACCTTGAGCAGGGCGAAGGCTAAGAAACAGAGCAAAGGAAGACTCTCAAAGAAGGGCCTGCCCTGGTTTGCCTGGCTGCTTATAGCGCTGGGTATTGCCGGCATTGTCGTCTTTGTCCGTTTCTACCTACTGGGCCAGCCGTCTCCGGACAACGTGGGGGAACTCAGGGCGGTAATCGTTGACCAGCTTTCCAGCCTTCGGGAAAACGAGGAGTTTGTTGCCAACGTCACCGGGGAGCTTGAGGACTACGGCTTTGAAGTGGACCTCTACCAGGGCCGTAACGTTACGGTTGATTTCTACCGCCAACTACCAACTCACGGTTACAAGCTTATCATATTTCGAGCTCATTCCGGCCTACTGGCAGAAAATGAGGAGACACAAGATCGAACAGTGCTGTTCACCAACGAGGGATATAGCCGGGCAAAATATGTTGCGGAACAACTGGATGACCGACTGGTTATGGCCAGGGTTGACGAAGATCATCCTATGGTGTTCGGCATACCCCCGAAATTTATCAGCGAAAGTATGAAAGGGAGATTTGATGATGCGGTTGTCATAATGATGGGCTGTTCCGGGCTTTTTTTGAGAGACCTGGCTCCGGCATTTGTTGACAAAGGTGCCTCGGTCTATGTTGCCTGGAATGGCACGGTGGAGTTGTATTACGTAGATGAAGCTACTGCCTATCTGGTTAGACAGTTGTGCTCCGGGAATATGACCGTTAAAGAAGCGGTGGATAGCACCATGGACGTCATAGGCCCAGACCCAGAACATAAGGCAGGGCTAGATTACTACCCATCCTACCCATCAGACAGTGGTGATAAGACGCTGAAGCAACTAATAGGATAGTCCGACGGCAGAGACTGCGCCCGAGCTACTGTTCACACTTAGTCTTGGCACGAAGGTATGTCAGAGTGGCATGTGACACGAGCTGTCCTTCCCGCCAGCGCAGTAGGGATCTCACTCCCATCGTGTCATTGCGAGTCCCGATTTGCCGGGACGAAGCAATCTCGCGGTAGAGCATGGGATTATCACGGCGCGATGAGTCGCGACTGGCAATGACGCCTCACTAGTTCCTTGAGTGCTACCTGCAAAATGGAGGAAAGGAGATGATGAGTCACTGAGGTGCCGCACTAGGACGCTCCTCGACAGGTGCCACAATAACAGTTATAATGTGCGGCACTGCCGATTAGTAGGTCAGTTAGGATTCCTTTGACGCGATCGCAGAAATCTGGAGGTCAAGTATGAAGATAATGCTTAGTCTGAGGAGACACCATTTTGCGGCCAGAGTCAGCGTCTTTTTGACTATGGTAGCCTTGATTGCCGGGATGGTAGGCTGTGGTCAGCCTGCCGTTCTTTCTTATGACCTCATTATCGCTAGTACGGCTGGAGGGTCAGTGACCGTCCCTGGAGAGGGCACTTTTGCCTATGATGAGGGAAAGGTGGTCAATCTAACGGCCACTCCGGACCCTGGCTATAAGTTTGTCAACTGGGCCGGTAATGTGAGCACCCTTGACGATGTCGACAATGCCACAACTACCATTGTAATGGACAGTGCCTATTTTATAATAGGCAACTTTGTGAGGCAGCAGTATGACCTTACCACCACCAGCACGGCGGGTGGTTCGACCACGGTGCCTGGAGAAGGAACGCTTACGTACGACGGAGGAACAGTGGTCAATCTGGTGGCAGAAGCCGAGGAAGGCTACAAGTTTGTCAACTGGACTGGTGACGTGAGCGCCGTCGGGGATGTCAGTGCGACTCAAACCACCATCACCATGAATGGCAGCTACTCAATTACTGCCAACTTCGAGAGCAAATACACCCCAATGGTGGCCGGAGGCGCATTGCACACAGTGGGGCTTAAGGTGGACGGCACCGTGGTCGCCATGGGATACAACGAGTACGCGGAATGCGTCGTCGGCGACTGGTCAGACATCATCCAGGTCCTTGCGGGCACATATCACACGGTTGGGCTTAAGGCCGACGGCACCGTGATCGCCGTAGGATGGTGCGTGTACGCACAGTGCAATGTTGCCGACTGGACGGACATTGTCCAGATCGCTGGAAGCTTCTTTCACACAGTGGGGCTCAGGGCCAACGGCACCGTGGTCGCCGTGGGCAACAACAGCTATGGGCAGTGCGATGTCGGCGGCTGGAGAGGCATCGTCCGGGTCGCCGGAGGCGGCTCTCATACAGTGGGGCTTAGGGCCGACGGCACCGTGGTCGCCGTGGGATCCAACGAGTACGGGCAGTGCAACGTCGGGGGCTGGACCGACATTGTGCAGGTGGTGGCAGGCTACTACCACACTGTGGGGCTCAGGTCCGACGGCACCGTGGTCGCGGTCGGTAGAGGATCCGACGGGCAATGTGAAGTCGGCGGCTGGACACACATCATCCAGGTCGCCGCTGGGTACCAGCACACTGTGGGACTGAGATCCGACGGTAGGGTTGTCGCCACGGGATTGGACTACGATGGGAGTTGCAGTGGTGTCGTATCCTGGACGAACATTGTGCAGGTCGCGGCCGGCTACTACCACACTCTGGGGCTTAGATCCGATGGCACCGTGGTCGCCGTGGGAAATGACGGCTGGTTGCAGTGCAACGTGGGCCACTGGGATTTGAATTGAGCTTTCCCTCTGCTCTACCTACACGGACAAAGACAAGGTCATATTGTCATTGCAGGCATTGCCAAAGCGTGTGCCGATCTCTTGCCACAGCAAGCTGCAGCCTAGGAAATCTGGAGGTTGCATAGCCAATACTGGGCAAAACAAAGGACTCTCCTGGAGAAGGTTAGCCGTGGGTGAGCTGCGAATGTTCAAGCTATTCCCAAGATCCAAATAGACCAGAAATAGGTATCCTGATATGAACAAATGGTATGCCATTTGCGTGGGGGGTGATGCTGGCTTTGACCGTTGTTCATACTATACGAAGCCCCAAGTTATGCTCAGACTTCACTGGTCTACGGAGTGGTATGATTAGCCTCCATTTCCTGCTAATTGGCAGCCGGCCAGCAGATTTGGAGAGAACGACGGATGAGTAAGAAGAAACTGGCTGCAATCATATTACCCTGTGTTATAGCTATCGTCGCGGTCATGGCCATAACCAACCCAGGGCAGCCAACGCTGCCTGCGCAGACTTGTACGTTGACCACACATACTAGTCCCTCAGGAGCAGGTTCCGTCTCTCCTTCGGGTGGCGAATATCAATCCGGTGTGCAGGTGACACTGACAGCCAACGCGGCCAGTGGCTACCGGTTTGTCAACTGGACCGGAGACGTGAGCACCATTGCCGACGTCGAGGATACCACTACCACAATCAACATGAACGACCACTACTCCGTCACCGCTAACTTCGCCCCGGAAATCATAGAAATACGGGATTGGTACGATTTGGATGCGGTCAGGGACAACCTGGGCGGCAGTTACCTGCTTGCGAACGACCTCGATGCTACTAGTGCCGGTTATATGGAACTGGCGAGTGAGACAGCCAATGGGGGAGGGGG
>Ga0315286_10005889_pt1 | contig 11886 bp, 9 predicted proteins | sample YL17G10_0_MG_FD_205038 | JGI IMG/M metagenome (GOLD analysis project Ga0315286, IMG submission 205038) | Sediment microbial communities from Yellowstone Lake, YNP, Wyoming, USA - YL17G10_0 | ecosystem: Environmental > Aquatic > Freshwater > Lake > Sediment | place: USA: Wyoming | collected... | reverse complement strand
CCCATCTTCGAGTCCCCGAGCTTCGTTCCAGACTTCATCACGAGGTCTGGGAGTATCGGTCAGTGACTCTGCTCTCTCTGCGTCCTCTGCGCGCTCTGCGGTTGCCAGCTGTAAACACCATTGTGAAACTGGACAGCCTAGTCGATCCTAGACGAGCGGTTTCTCGTAGATCCGCCAGGTCTTGTGGTGCACGCCGCCCATGAAGCTCGACGCACGCAGGATGAGGTCGTTGCCCTCGAGCAGGAGGGACGGCTCGCATGTCTTGTACCCTCGGCGCAACGCGTACTCGAGCACCTCCGAGTAGAGGACGGCGTCGATCCCGAGCTTGCGGAAGCGCGGCAGGACGCCGAAGAACATCAGGCGTATGTCGGGAATCCGGCGCCGCGTTCGCAGCAGGCGAAGCGCGCGGACGAGGTCAGTATCTTGCAGCTTGTTCCAGCGCGGCCGGAACGCAACGTTCGGATCCGGGAGTGCGCCGAGGACGGCGGCCAATTCGCCGTCCACGTAGGCGAACCTCATGAGTCCCGGGTCGGCCACCAGCTTGAGGGTCGCCGCCACCGCCGCGCCCTCGGCCTCGGTCAGAGGGAGAAAGCCCCAGTTGGCAGCCCATGCCTCGTTGTAGATCCGGACGATCAGGTCCACCTCTTGCTTGACCTTGGCCATGTCGATCTGCCGCGTCTCGATCGAGCGGCGCCGGAGCACGGCCTCCGCGAGCGGGCCTAGACGCGCGGACGGCCCGTCGGTGACCTGGATGAGGTAGGCGTGATAGTCCATCGCCTTCACGAACCCGCACGCCTCGATGACCTCGCCGTAGTACGGGGGATTGTGCGTAAGCTCCACGGTCGGCGGGTACGCGAACCCCTCGATGAGCACGCCCTGATTCGCTTCGTGCGTGGCGTTCGAGTATCCGCCGGGTCCCCGTAGGCACTCCATGCCGCGTTCCTTGGCCCAGGCGGCCGCACGGTCGAGAAGCTCCTTGGCCACATCAGGGCGCGGCCCGACATCGAAAAACCCGAAGAACCCGATCTTCGCCCCGTAGAACTCGTTGAACCGGCGATTCACAGCCGCCGAGACTCGCCCGAGAAGCTCCTTGCCGTCGCGCGCGATGAAGTGTGTGACCTCTGCGTCGCCATGGTAGGGATGGGCTCGAGTGAGCAGCCCCGTGATCCCGAGCAGGCGGCTTCCGAGGAGCTCCGCCCGTAGCGGCGGAGTCCAGCACGGGTCGCCGCGGAAGAGTTTCCAGGGAACTTCGACGAAGTCTTCGAGCGCTCGCTCGCCCAACTCGACCTGTTGAATCTGGAATCCCATGGTTGCCTTTCGCACCCCCTGACCCGCCCATTATGCCGTGCCCGGCATCCCGTGACACATCGCGCCAGCGGACTTGCCGCGCCGATGCCAAGGGGGTATTCCTTTCCGTATGTCTGACACGCGTGCGCACGACGAGATGAAGCTCTTCCGCTTCCTCCAGATGCAGGCCGGTGTGTCGCGCCGAAAGGCCTTGGACCTCGTCCTCGCAGGCGAGGTCACGGTGAACGGCGAACGGGTCTTGGACCCGTTTCTCCTCCTCACGCGCGGCGCGGTCACCCGCCTCGCGCTGCGCGGCCACCCTCTCTCCATCGAACCGCGCGAGGCGCGCGTCTATCGGCTGTACAAGCCGGCCGGCATGCTCTGCAGCCACGACGATCCGTTCTCCGGCAACACCGTGGGCCGCCTCCTGCGCGCGGACGGATTCCTCGGCTACACGTGGGTCGGACGCCTCGACCAGGACGCCGAGGGCCTGCTCCTTCTCTCGAACGACGGAGACGTGATCCAAGCGTTCACGCATCCGCGGTACGAGGTGCACAAGGTCTACCGGGTGTGGCTTGCCGAATCGCCTCCGGAACGGGAGCTCGATCGAGCCCTGTGTTCGATGGAGCGCGGCGTCGAGGACGAAGGCGAGGTGTTGCGCATCCTCGACGGGCGAATCGAAGGGCGCCCGCGGCACGTGGTGATCACCCTGGCGGAGGGAAGGAAGCACGAGATCAAACGCCTGTTCGCGCGGTTCGGCTTCTCCGTGAGCCGCCTGCTGCGCGTCGCCGTGGGGCCCGTCCAGCTTGGCGACCTTGTCCCAGGCGCGTGGGATCGTCTGCGGCCTCCTGAGGAGGCGTCTCTCGTCGACCTGGCGCAGACGCTTCTCGCTCGGGCTGGAGAAACGTCAGACAGGGACCTACTTGCCGACGGCCTCCCAACCTGTCGGCAAGCAGGTGACCGACCTGACGCACACCGCTCGCCGACATCCGCAAGACCCGTCGGCGAGCCTGGTGACACAACAAGCGCTAACCTATAATCGGCTCATGCGGGTCGGCATCGGGCAGATGAACGCGCACGTCGGCGCGATCGAGCGAAACGCGCAGGCCGTCATGGCCCTGATCGACGAGGCGAAGGCGGCCGGCTGCGACGTCGTGGTGTTCCCCGAGCTCGCCATCCCCGGATACATTCCTCTCGACCTCCTGTGGCGTCCGGGCTTCGTGCCCGCCTGCGAGGAGGCCGTGGCGGCGCTCCGCGACCGCGGGGGCCCGATGACGGTCATCGTCGGATCGGTCGCCGCGGAGCCCACGAGGAGTGCCGCCAATCGCAGCGATCCCTCCTCGACGTGCGACGGAGCGGGCACCGATATCAGCAACGTCGCGCACCTCCTCGCGGGCGGCCGGGAGATCGCGCGCGTCGCCAAGATGCACCTGCCGACGTTCGATGTCTACAGCGAGAAGCGCTACTTCACGCCGGGCGAAGGGGTCGAGACGCACGACATTGCGGGCACGAGAGTCGGCGTCAACCTCTGCGAAGACCTCTGGATCGACGAGGGCCCGACGGACCTCCAGGCAAGCCTTGGCGCGAAGCTCATTTTCAACCTCTCGGCGTCCCCGTTCTTTGTCGGCAAGCTTGGCATTCGCCGCCGGCTCGCCCGCCGACGTGCCCAGGAGAACGGCGTGGCCATCGTCTACGTCAATCTCGTCGGCGGCCAGGACGACATCGTCTTCGATGGCGGCAGCTTCGTCACCAACGAGGAGGGAGACATCGTCTTCGCGGCTCCCCGGTTCGCGGAAGGGCTCTATGTGGTCGACCTGCCACGCGGCGCCATCCGCGCTCCGCTCGACGATCCGACGCAGGAGACTCGGTCCGCCCTCGTCCTCGGAATCCGCGACTACGTCCGGAAGAATGGCTTCAGCGGGTGCCTGCTCGGCCTTTCCGGAGGCATCGACTCCGCCGTCGTCGCCGCCCTCGCCGCCGAGGCCGTGGGCGCTGAGAACGTCGTGTCGATCTACATGCCAAGCGTGTTTTCTGCCCAGGAGAGTGGGGAGGACGCGGCCGCGATCGCCGCGGCGCTGGGCATTCGTCATCTCGAGATCTCGATCGCCGAGATCCACGAGCGTTTCCGCAACGCCCTTCCCAACGCCGCGATGGGCCTCGTCGACGAGAACCTGCAGCCGCGGATTCGCGGGATTCTCCTCATGGCCCTGTCGAATCAGGAGGGAAGGCTTGTGCTGTGCCCGGCGAACAAGTCGGAGATCGCGATGGGCTACAACACGCTCTACGGAGACACGGTGGGAGCTCTCGCGCCAATGGCCGATCTCTACAAGGACGACGTCTATCGCCTCGCGGCGACGTACGGCGACGCGATCCCGCGGCGCGTCATCGACAGGGCGCCCTCGGCGGAACTGCGTCCGAACCAGAGGGACGACGACGATCTTCCGCCCTACGCCGACCTCGATCCCGCTCTGCGCGCCCTGATCGAAGGGAACGCCTCGCGCGACGGCCTTCTCGCCGCCGGTTTCGCGCCCTCTCTGGTCGACGAGGTGCTGCGTCGCTTCTATCTGCACGAGCACAAGCGACGCCAGCTTCCGCCCGGGATCAAGGTGACGCCCAAGGCATTCGGAAGCGGGCGCCGCGTTCCGATCACGAACGCCTACCGCCACTAGAAACAGCGGACCCGGGATCGCCCGGGTCCACCGACTCCCTGCTCTCGTACGGTCTCTACTCGACCTTGATCTCGACGGCCTTCTCGCGCTCTTTGATCGACTCGCGCAGCGGCGCGGACACGCGGAGGATGCCGTCCTCAAAGCGTGCGGCGACCTTTCCCTTGTCAATGAGTTCCGCCGGCAGCGGGAACGTCCGCTGGAAGCGCCCGACCCGTCGACCGATGCGGAAGTACTGGTCGCGTTCTACGTCTTCCCGGCGCTTCACCTCGCCCGAGACGACGAGTTGGTCGTCCTCGACGCGCACCTGGACATCCTCTTTTCGCACGCCGGGCAGCTCCGTCTCGAAGACGAGTTGCTTGTCCTTCTCGTACACGTCCGTCCGTCCGAAACTCGCGGCGACATCGAATCCAACTCCGTCGAAGCCGCTCGACAACTCATCGATCAGACGCGACAGACTCGACTCAAGCGGGAAGGCCCCACGCCTCGCCTCGGGGAGGTGTCTCAGGGTGCAGCCTTCGCTACCACTTCTGTTCTGTAGTAGGACTCTCATGTTTCGCTCCTTAGCAAGCGCGCTCGCTGTTTGCTAACTGGCAGTCTACTGCCTCAAGTGCCAGTTGTCAAGATGGGCCCATTCCCTCTACTATCGGATCATGTTCCGCCGAGCCCTCATCGCGCCGATTCGCGCCTACCGCCGGTTCCTGTCGCCGGTCCTGCCTCATCATTGCCGGTTCTACCCGTCGTGCTCGCAGTACGCGATCGAGGCGGTGGAGTCGCACGGCGTTCTGCGCGGGGGGTGGCTCGCCATTCGCCGACTCCTGAAGTGCCAGCCGCTCCACCCGGGCGGCTACGATCCCGTGCCAGAGAGGAAGACAAGGGGTGAGCATGACGACTGAGATCGAACGTCCGGCGGACGAGGACATCGTCGACGTTCTCGTGATTGGGGGAGGCCCCGCCGGGGCGACGGCCGCGCTCTACGCCGCGAGGGCCGGGCGGACATGCCGAGTCGTCGACAAGGGCATCGTGGCAGGCGCTCTCGGCATGAGCCGCGAGATCGCCAACTTCCCCGGACTCGTCGACCCGAGTCCCGGCGCCCACGTCGTCGCCAGCATTCGGACTCAGGCGGAGCGGTACGGCGCCGTCTTCATCACCGACCGCGTGACGGCCGCGACTCTCGACGGCCCGGTGAAGACGGCGTGGGGCGCGAAGGGCGCGTACCGGGGTCGCGCAATGATCGTCGCCACGGGATCGATGGGGCGCGCGGCCGCCCTTCCGGGCGAGGAACGACTGATCGGCCGCGGGGTGTCGTATTGCGCCACGTGCGACGGCTACTTCTTCCGTGATCAGGCGGTGGCCGTGGTGGGAGCAACGGACGAGGCGGGCGAAGAAGCGCTCCTCCTCGCGCGGCTAGCTCGTCGCGTGCATCTGCTCATGCCCGCGGAATCGCTGCGGACGCCGGGCGCATTGGCGGCGGAACTCGAGGCAAACCCGGCAATCGAAGTGCATCGATCCACCCTCGTCGACGAGATCCTCGGTCAGGATCGGGTGGAAGGGCTACGCGTACGAACTCGAGGCGCGGCGCCGTCCGTGCTCGAGGTGAGTGGGGTCTTTCTTTACCTGCAGGGCGCTCGGCCGATCGTGGACTTCCTCGGCGGCCAGGCGTCGCTATCGGCGGAGGGGTGTCTCGTCGTCGACTCCCTCCTCCACACGTCGGTTCCCGGAGTGTTCGCCGCCGGCGACGTTCTGTGCAAGCACCTCAAGCAGGCCGTGATCGCCGCCGCGGAAGGCGCGACGGCCGCCGTCGCCGCGGATCGCTTCTTGTCCGGGCACGCGAAGCTCCGGCCCGACTGGTCCTAGCAGGCGCGCCGCAGGCGGCGGCCCGCCTACGGCCGCCCACGGAACTCAGCCCACGCGTCGCGGACAAGATCGGGGGACAGGAACGCATCGACGGCCGTCATCGCCATCGACTTCGCCGCCGCCACCATGGCGGCGTGACCGCGCTCGGATCGCGACGCCTCGGCAAACGGACCGGAGTGTCCCACCACGTTCTCGTCGCAGATCGCCACGTACGGATGGAGCGACGGAACCACCTGGCTCACGTCGCCCATGTCCGTTGACCCATAGGGGAACGAGCCGCCGCGCGGCGCATCGAGATGCCAGCCGAGTCGCTCGAGGTTGCGAGCGAAGACCGCGTCGAGGGTCGCGTTCAGCCTCATCGCCTTGTACGGGACCGAGACCGTCTTCCACTCGAGCGTCGCCCCGGTGGCGAGCGCCGCGCCCTCGGCGCAGCGGCGCAACTTCCCGAGCAACTCATCGCGATAGACCGTGTCGGCCGCGCGCACGTAGAACTCGGCCGCCGCATAGTCGGGAACGATGTTCGGCTTCACGCCGCCGTGGGTGATGATCCCGTGGATGCGCGCGCCGTCCTTGATGTGCTGGCGCAAGGCGTTCAGGCCGTTGTACGTCTGGATCACGGCGTCGAGCGCGTTCACGCCGCGCTCCGGCCAGGCGGACGCGTGGGCCGCGACGCCGCGGAACTCGACGCGCACCTCGGTGATCGCCAGGCTCCCGTGTCCGACCGCCGTGAACGGCGACGGGTGAAACATCATCGCCACATCGACGCCGGCGAACAGGCCGGCGTCGATCATCGTCACTTTCCCTCCGCCGCCCTCTTCCGCCGGCGTCCCGAGAACCACGAGGCGACCCGGCAACTCCGACTTGATCCGCCCGAGCGCCAGCGCGGCGCCGAGCGCTCCGGCGGCGATCAGGTTGTGGCCGCAGGCGTGCCCAAGGTCGGGCAGCGCGTCGTACTCGGCGATCACGGCCACCATGGGGCCGTCGGAAACCGCCGGGTGCTCGGCGTGCAGCGCGGTCGGCAGACCGGCCACGCCGGTCTCGACCCGGAAGCCGTCGGCCTCGAGTTCCTCTGCGAGGCGTCGCGAGGCGAGGACTTCCTCGAACTTGAGTTCGGGGTGAGCGAACACGTACTCGCTCACGCTCCGCAGCCGCGCGTCAAGATCGTCGACATACTCGATCACGCGCTCCTTCATGTCCCTGCCCATCATGTTCCTCCTGCGTCCACATCGTACGGCGCGAAGCGTACGGAAAGACGGACCCCGCCGCAACGGAACGCCCACTGCGTGGAGCTATCGGTCGAACCGCACGAGGGCCGACGCGACGCAGCACGGCGGCGGAACGTCGAGAATCGGCGCATAGTCGGAGAGCGAGAAGTGGAGGAGCCTAGAGCCGCCTCCAGGACCCACCAGGCCTGCAAGAATGGGCAGCATCTCCCGCTGATCGTTGCGCAAGCGTTCCGCGGAGAGCCTGTAGGCCAGATCGAGATCCCCGCGGAGCGCCGCCGCAAGCGCGCTCTCCACCTCGCGTCGCAACACGGGCTCCGCGTCGGCGGCGTCGCGGCAGCCGAAGGCCGAGAGCGGCGATCCGTAGGTGACGCCGCAGTGGACGAGATCGCCGGTCGCGACGATGGCGGTGCCGGCAAGGGCCACGTCGCGAAGCCACTGGGCAAGGCGTCCGGCGACATCGAAGGCTCCTGTTTCGGGGTCACGGGTAACGCCGACGTAGAGCGGAAGAACCGGGATCGCACCCCGCCCGTGGCGCGCGGCGAACGCCGCGGACAGCGCGAGGAAGGAATCAAGCGAGAACTCGTCGCGCAGCATCCCGTCGGCGTCGCGGCGCACGAGGCCGGGCTCTTCCGACACCGTCCACAGGGGCGCGCGCCCGAGCGGCGTGTCCGCCGCCCTCGCGGATGCCAGGAAGCTGCCGGACGCCGCGTCGAACGCCTCTCGCCGTTCGGCCGGAGACTCCGCCGCGTCTTGAGCAACGCGCACCGCCGGGACCACAACGCCGTGAACGACGCCCAATGCCAGGACGCGTCGAACCCCGGCTCCGTACAGCGCCCGAAGGACGGATGCTTGGAGAGCGCCCGCATAGCGGAGCGCCGTGTGCGGGAACGAGACGATGGCGCCGCGAGCCACTGCGTCAACGAGCGCCTCATCGGGCCGCTCGGCGACCCACACGGCCACCTGGTCAGCCGCCCCAAGGGCCGTCCACTCCCTCGCGTAGTAGGCCTTCCAGTTCACCTCGACCTCCGTCTGGAGGAGGCACGGTGTGCCACGCGTCTGCGCAGAACGCGGCCCCCGCGCTTCCTCAGAAAGGAACGAGCGAAGCGGCTTCCGCCCCTCCGCTCGCTCCGGCACCGGGTGGTGCTAGCTGTCTGTGGCAAGACTATGACGTACGACCTGGGCCTGATGTGGGTCACCCGTCCCCTCGCGAAAGGACACGCGGTGGGTTCCCTCTGGAAACGCGTACGCCACCGACGTCCCTGCCATCAATGGTCTCGTCGTCAGATGCCGAGCTCAGCGAGTCGCCGATCGATTGCGCAGGCGATGCCGGCCGGCGTGACACCGGCCGTCACGATACCTCCCGGGCCTTTCTCTACAGCCCGCATGGCCGTCTGCGACAGGCCATCAAACGTCTCAGGAATGGGCCCGCATTCAAGCGCCGCAGCGAGCCGCGACAGGACCTCCCACGTTTCCTCGTCGATCGCGGCCTTCTTGACGGCGGACAAGCGCTTTGTGCCAGAGGCAGTGAGGATTGTCCCTCGAGTCTCGTAAGGTACTCGCATCGGGAAAACCACGTGCGCTCGCGCGGTGGTCATGGTCTGCGTGGCGCTGACGGCAACGAGCGTCTCGACGCCAGGCAGGTGCTGGCGCCCCGCTGCCGTCGCGACAGGATCCGCCCCCACCGCCAACCACGCGCGGGCCGATGTCTTCAACGCTTCCGTGAACCCGAGTCTGCGCAGTCCGACAGCGTTCGCCGTCGCCGGAACAACGGCAAGGCGAGCACCGCCAGTTCTCAGGAACGCGGATATGTGTTCGAGAGCGCTGCTCGAGATCGTCCTCTCCTCGATGAGGAAGAGCGGAATTCGCAGACCGGGAGCCCCTTGCGGCTGCGCGCTCGCTGGAAGACGGGCGCCCGCCAGGTCATGAAGGAAGCCGTGGGCGGACCCGAGGTCCGATAACAGTCGCTCGAGATCGCCTAGTGGAAGCTCAACGTGGGCTCCCGGAACCTGAGCGCCAACGCTGATGACGACGGAGCCGCGCCGGATGGCGCGGCTCAAGATCACGTCAAGAACGACCTTCTCGTACGGCGCACGAGGCCCGACGGCAACGATCAAGCGCTCAGGCTCGTCGAGGGCATCCAGGCCGACGGTGTCCCCGGGCCGTACGCCCGTCCGATTCTTGGCTGCGTTGACATCGAAGATCGGAGTTCCCGCATCAAGGACCTCCGCGAGGCGGGACGTCAGCCAACCTTCCTCACACGTCAGGAGGCCCGTGCCGAAGACCACAGCGCTTCTCCGCGCCGCAACGAGTCGTTTCGTCGCTTCGTCCAGTGCCTCGCCCCAGGAAACCTCCATGAGCGCGCTCCCGTACCGGATCATCGGCGACGTGATGCGCGGGGCGTCCTTGATCGCGTGCCAGCCGTAGCGCCCTCGAGCGCACAGGACGCCCTCCTCGCTTGACGGCACGGTCCCCATGTAGGCACCGTCCAGAGTCAGCGAGGCGATGCCGCAGCCTAGGCCGCAGAGACTGCATGCCGTCTCGGTCTTCTCCAAGTCCAACGGCACCTGCTTCCCGAGCAGGGTCCGATCGTACAGAGCGCCTGTAGGGCAAGCGTCGACGCACGCTCCGCACGCCACGCAGGCGGAGTCTTGCCACGCCCGGTTGAACGGAGCCTGGATTTCGGTCTCTATGCCGCGGCCCACGAAGTCGATGGCTGAAACGCCGCACACGTCCGCGCACACGCGAACGCAGCGCCCGCACGAAACGCACTTGCCCACTTTCCGGACGATGAACGGATGCCGCTCGTCACGCAGCTTTCGCGGCACGGCGCCTGCGTACGTCTCCTGCGATGCTTCGACGTCCGTAGCGTAGTCGCGAAGTCGGCAGTCATGGAACGCCATGCACCCGCACTCGAGACAACGCTGGCCGGCGGCAACAGCCTGTGGCCCGCTCAGGCCGGTCTCGTACTCCGCGAAGTCGCCGACCCGTTCGTCGATCGGGCGCACTGGAGTTCGAATGCGGGGCGCGGTCGCCGGGTTTCCAATGTCGTCCCGGGTGACGTCCTGCTTCACGTGCGCGTACGTCGCGACGGAAGGCGCCGGGTCGCCGCACGTGAGGAACCGGTGGATGGCCTCGGCGGCGCGCCGCCCCGCCCCGACGGCCTCGACGGCGATACCGGGCCCGGTGACCATGTCGCCGCCGCAGAACACCTTAGGTCTCGAGGTCTGCCCGGTGCGCGCGTCCACCACGGGAGTGCCCCGCTTCGTAAGCTCCACGCCTGATGGCACGAGGCTTGACGAGTCGACCACCTGGCCCACGGCGAGGAGAGCCGCCTCCACGTCAACGACGAACTCCGATCCCTCGACTGCAATGGGCCGCCGGCGACCGCTCTCGTCCGGCTTGCCGAGCTCCATCCGCACACAACGGATCCCGCGCAAGTGGGTTCGGCCTCCAACGAACTCGACGGGCTGAGTCAAGAAGCGGAACTCAACTCCTTCGTCGGCCGCTTCCTTGATCTCATGCGCCAGCGCCGGCATCTCCTCCTGCGTGCGCCGGTAGAGCACTGTGACGTGGGAGCCGAGTCTGCGCGCGCATCGGGCGGCGTCCATGGCCGTGTTTCCCCCGCCAATGACGGCCACCTTCCTCGGCAAGCGTGGGAGATGTCCCTCGTTGACCTGCCGGAGGAAGTCCGTCCCCTGCATCACGCCAGGATGATCCTCACCCGCGAGTCCCATGGATTGGGTGCCCCAGGCTCCGAGTCCGACGAAGACCGCGTCGTGCTCCCGCTCGATCTCGACGAGCGTGATCTGTTCGCCAAGCTTGACACCATTCCGGAACTCGATGCCCATCTGTCGGAGAACGTCCACCTCTCGGTCGATCACGGACTGCGGAAGCCGGTACTCGGGGATCCCGTATCGCAGCATGCCGCCCATGTGGGGCATCGCCTCGAACAGGATGACGCTGTGCCCGCGCCGCCGCAGGAAGTACGCGGCGCTCAGCCCGGCAGGCCCGCCGCCGACGACCGCGATGCGCTTCCCAGATTCGGCCTCCACCGGCGGCACGTAGGAGATCGGAAGGTCACCGAGGAATCGCTTCAGATGCCGAATTTGGACGGGCTCCTCGGCCAGTTGGCGTCGGCAGGCGTCCTCGCACGGCGCCGGACAAACGCGGCCGAAACATGCCGGGAGAGGAAGGTATTCGTAGAGCACGCGAAGCGCGTCCTCAAAGCGACCGTTTCCAGCCAGGCTGACGTAGGCTTGGCAGTCCGTGTGTGCCGGGCACGCCTCCTGGCAGGGCCCCGCACAGTCGCCCCAGTGATTGGACAGCAGGAGTTCAAGCGCGACCTTCCGAACGTCGTGAGCAGCGGTCGAATCGGTCAGAACCTCCATACCCTCGGCGATGGGCGTCGAGCAGGCCTTGACGATCCCCCGCCCCGAGACCTCCACGGCGCACACACCGCAGGAATCGAACGGGTCCAGGCGCCTCTCCGCGCAGAGTGCTGGAATGTCGATTCCCCCTCGCTCTGCTACCTCGAGGATCGTCTCGCCCGACTGCCCGGTCAGCGTCCGCCCATTGATCGCGATCGAAATCATGCCCTCACCTTCCCGGTCTCCGCGTTCACCGCGCCGAATGGACAGACCTGGAGGCACCGCCCGCACTTCGCGCACAATGCCTCGTCGATGGCCTGGAACTCGCCAACACCATCGGAAATCGCCGCCACGGGACATTGCCGTGCGCACACCCTGCAGTTCCTGCAAGCCGCGACGTCAATTCCGTAGCGAAGAAGAGGCTTGCACACCTTGGCCGGACACGCACCGTCGCGGATGTGAGCGATGTACTCATCGGGGAAG
>Ga0315286_10005888_pt1 | contig 11886 bp, 20 predicted proteins | sample YL17G10_0_MG_FD_205038 | JGI IMG/M metagenome (GOLD analysis project Ga0315286, IMG submission 205038) | Sediment microbial communities from Yellowstone Lake, YNP, Wyoming, USA - YL17G10_0 | ecosystem: Environmental > Aquatic > Freshwater > Lake > Sediment | place: USA: Wyoming | collected... | reverse complement strand
CTATCTGCCGACGGTGAGCTGTCTGCTTCGCTTGCAGCCATCAAGGGCAAGGTGGTGACGACGTTCTTTGACGCTCAAAAGAATCCCATTGAGGAGATTTCAGGAGCGTGTGATTTTCTGTTTGAGCTGGCTGGTCTCTGGTTCCTCAAGCGATCCTTCGGTCCCATCTGGCGCGTCGTCCAGGTTCGTCAGCGGGCGGCACCAAAGCCAAAGACGAAGGGATACCCAGTCGAGTTCCAATTTGCAGACGAGCCAGAGCCAGAGGCGGAGGAGGATGACCCGACAGATTACCTGGACTGAAAAAAAAAGTCGTGTACTATTATAACATGGACGGCAAAGGTCTGGCGATTCTGATTCTTCTGTTCCTGATTGCCATGATGGTATTTTATCCCCAGCGTAGCGGCTACACCCCGACAGGCGGCGACCCAGTCGGAGCTGACGTAGAGACATCGCACGGCGTGGGTCCTCAGATTATGCAGGGTGGCTCTATTCAGGTGCCAGGTGGCACCTTCTCTTCAGTCGAGGAGCCAGCTCCGTTCGACATGGGTGGTTCCGGTGTGCGCACGGTTGACATGCCCGTGTACGACAACACCAACGTGGGTCTGATTCCCAAGGAGGTGGTGACGACCGAGGATTTCGGTCAGTTTTCTCCAGACGCCATCCTGTCTGGCCAGAACTTCCTGGACCCGCGTGCCCAGATTGGGTTCCCCGAGACGATCGGCGGCAACCTGCGTAACGCGAACCGCGACTTCCGCTCCGAGCCACCCAACCCCCGTGACTCTGTCAGCATCTTTAACCTGTCCACCATTCCCCCGGACACGATGCGCCCCAAGTTTGAGATTGAGAACAGCTACGAGAAGTAGAGATCGACTCAAATGAGTCGGAAACACTGATCAAGTTGCTTCGCGACTTGGTACTTAAAAAATAAACAGCTTTAACTAACAAATGGACGACTTTAAACTCGTCATGACCGAATGGCTCTCCCTGAAGCACCAGCTTGCTGCTGCGAGGAAAGACATGGCTGTATTGAACAAGCGCGAGAAGGAGCTCAGAGCGCAGGTCCAGGGCCACATGAAGGAGATTAAGGAGACACAGGACGTCGACACGGTCAAGGTGAATCAGGAGAAGGTTTCCCTGCACACCAAAGAGTCTCGTGGCAGCATCACGAAGAATGTCATCCTGGCGGGTCTGCGTGCCTATTTCGGTGGCGATGATACGAAGGTCGAGCAGGTGTATCAGATCATCGTCGATCACGCTCCAGTCAAGGAGCGCAACACCATCACCGTCAAGAAAGCCGCGTAAAGGTCACCGGTCGCGAAGTGACCGGTGATCGCCGTGTGTGCCAGTGCCGCTTAAGGAGTCCAGCCGTAAGAAAAACAAGTAGAAACCGAAAATGGGTATCAACAACGAGTACCGTGATGATGCTCTCTTTGGCGGCGACGAGGTCGACGAGGCATACAACGAGCAGGAGGACCATGAGCTCGTGCTCAGTCCGACGGATTGGCATGACTGGCACTCGGAGGATGTGCTCAACATGTGGATGTCACTTCGTCAGTATCTCGAGGACAACCACCTCAAGAGCACACTGATGAACAAGGCTTCCTTCCATAACTTTGCCGAGTTTGTCCGACAATTTTCTCGGTAGATAGTATCATGGATATCACCGGACCCAAGATTCTGACCCCAGCCATCCTGTTCGCCCTGCTCAGCCCGGGCCTGCTTCTGCGCGTCGGCCCCAGCCCAGTGCTGGTGCACGCCCTGGTTCTGTCCCTGGTGTACTACCTGATTGCCAAGTTTGTGCTCAAGGTGTCCCTGCGCCCAGCTGACCTGATCGTGCCCGCTGTCCTGTTCGTGCTCCTGACTCCAGGCGTCCTTCTGACGATCCCCCCAGCCAGCAAGGGTGTCTTTATGTCTGGCCAGTCTTCCATGCTGGCGGTGGGTGTGCACACGCTGGTCTTCGCCCTGGTGTTCTCTTTCATGCGTAAGAATTTCGCCGCCTACTATTAAGAAATGAACGGTCAGAAGTACGTCGGTCTTCTTATGAATTCTCGTACTCAGGCGCACGCTTTTCACTTGACGACAAATTCGTTCGCGCAACACAAGGCGCTTCAGGCGTACTATGAGGGCATTGTCCCTTTGTTTGACAGTTACGCTGAGGCGTACATGGGTAAGTATGGTCGCTTCCGCCGCATCATTGTCGGCCGCCGCACGATTGCCCGCAACCCGAAACTGTATTTCCGTTCGCTTCTGACACAGCTTCGCCGCATGCGCCTCCCGCGAGACTCGTACCTCAAGAACATCCAGGATGAGATCACAGCTCTGGTACGTTCGACACTTTATATGCTGAGCCTAAAGTAAACACTCACTGACACACTAATGAAACACCTGGCAATTGGACCTGGTGCGATGGCCTATTTTGCATTTCTTGGCGCGATGGGCGCCCTTCGAGATTGTCACGAACTGGACAATCTCGAAGAGATTTCAGGAGCGAGCGCCGGTGGTCTCCTCGCCTTTTTTTACGTTGTTACCGAAGGCAACATCAAAACCATATTGGATTACTCAGTGGACATCCCGATAAAGGATATCATGAAACCCAACATCCGACAGTTTCTGAAAAACTTTGGACTCGTCAGTCAAAGAAAGATTCGAACAGTCATCATTGACATTATCCGCGTCTTTTTCAGTAAGGAGGATCTGACGTTCCGTGAGCTCCAAGACCTTCGCCCGACAATGCCCAAGGTGCACATCAGTGCCTATTGCGTCAACTTGGCGCGTACAGAGTACTTTTCGTGTGACTCGACACCGAACATGTCTGTGGTGGATGCCCTATGTATGACCATCGCCGTCCCGTTCTTGTTTGCGACCGTCGAAAATCAGGGAAGGAAGTACATTGACGGCGGTACCATGGAGGATACACCGTGCGGTGTTTTCGTCGGTTCCACGGATGTTAAGGTTATGCGAACTATATGGTCAGAAAACCCAGAGTACGACACACGTAATCTGAAATCGTACCTGGTGAGTATTTTGTATACGATGATGCGATTACGTTCCAAGTACAACTATTCATTCATCGATATCGACATGTCTAAGATTGAGATATTTGACTTTGGGGTTTCTACAGAGACAAAGCTGAAGCTGTTTTCGTTTGGGTACCATTCCACGCGTACACAGGTGTCGAAATCATGTACGATTTGCCATCCAGGAGAGGGTTTGCCGCCGCCAGAACCTCACACAGGTCAACCACGTCACATGGAGCAATGTGCCGCTGAGAATACTCCCGGTCATCCCGAACAAACCGAACAAAATCCTCGAGACGAGACGAAAACTTTGTCGGCGTCCACCCATTCATCGTCATCCACGCCTCGTACTTTTTGAAAAAGTCGGGACACCGCGTCGTGAGCACGTGCTGCGAACACACCTTGGCGAGCTTCGACCACCCGGGAATCGTCGAACAGTCCGGGAACGCCCGGAGCGGCTTCGGAAACAGACCCGTCTTGAAGTGTGCGTCCGTCACCTGCAGAATTTCAAGCTCATTATCCATCGCGTGTGCGAGCCAGTTGCCATCCCCTTGCTCCCACACACAGTGCATAAACTCACAGATGGCGTCACGAAACGGAAGAACAACCGCCTCTTGCCCGTGGATAATCGTCCGACCGAGCTTTGCTTGAACGCGATCATTCTCGGCGACGAGCGGGTCGTCGAGCGCCTCTTTGATGAAGATGGTTCGCAACTCACCGTGCGTCACCGACCGATTCTTGCGGTATTCTGGTGTTTGGTGACGTCCGTGTGATACCCATGTCTTTTTCTCGGTGATGTTCACGGGGGCGAAACTTATCGAGTGTATAATTTTTTGAGCGGTGGACTCGAAATCACCGACGACATACTTCATTAGAGGACAGTGCGTCCGTTTTTTTATCTCACAAAATAGTAACAATGCCAGCCACCATCCGTCGGCGAGCGTACACGTTCCGTCGTACACCTCGCGTGGTCCGCGTCCCAGCCAGCCCTAGCCACCGCGCGTACACGCGTCGCGTTTCAGGTGGCACCGTCCGCGTCAAATCCGCAATCATCAGAAACCGCGGTCTTCCAGGCAAGGGTCCGTACACGCTTCCACCTCTGGCACCAGGCAAGCTGTACGGGTACACAGTGTCTGCCAACGCGCCCAACCGTTACAAGTCCCTGACCTTTGCCATGAAGAGCAACTCACCGCTGGCGGTGTTCCGTCGCCTCCAGATTCTGGCGCGTTACCTCAAGCGTACGTCGCCGACTGCACAGAGAACCGTTCTCAAGAACGCGGCGTGGGTCCGCACGAAGTTTTAAGGTATCGTTGCCCGCGCAGCGACGACCTCAAGTCGCTTCGCGACTTGTATAAATTTCTCACCTCCTAGTAACAAATGAAGCGCTCGACGATCATTCTTATTCTGCTGATTATCCTCGCCATCCTCGCGATGAGCCGCGTCGGCGCTCGACGTGTCCCAGGCGCAACGACCCAGTCTGAGCAGCGTCGCATCAAGGGTATGTCCGTCAAGACAGAGGATGGGTACTGACCGCCGGTGCCTCATCGGTGCTTGACATTGTTCCCACCTGCGGCGGGAACGGGTATATAGTCGACGAACTATCCAATTGTATGGAGCAATTGAAAACCAACTGGGACAATCTCGTGAACGACCCGGCATTTCGTCGAAAATTTACAGGATGTCAGGGTGACTATGACATATCAAAGTGTCGCCGAATTATTCATCCAAAAGGGACATTGTATACTCCCGTTTCGGATGAAGAAGGTCATTTTATGGCGTATGAATTTATTGGGTCCGGAATCATACGTGTGTTTGACCCTGCGCACACAATGAGCCGGTACAGTGGACACCTTAACCGTAATCTCATTTCGAAATTGTCAGGAAGACGAGTCGTTGTGTGTCGGGACCATCCTCAGAAACACGAAGAGGATACGTTCTGTGCGACATGGACGCTCGCATGGCTTCGACCGGACCTGCGACATCTCACTGTTTCTTCTTCCCAGCCAGAATAATCAACATCAGACCGATAACCAATGCAAGCATCGCACCCCACACAACCTTTTGATTCTCCTTTTCAAAAGGGACGGGTGGTGGTAAACTCACAGGACGTTCGACTTGATCCGGTACGTGTATCGTATGAAGTCGTAGCGTGAATGAATTGACATCGAGTCCATGGAAATCGAGTGGAACTCCGTTTCGGTCGAGCCAACTAACTGTAAGTCGATCGAGTGAGTCGAGACGTGACGGAAACGTGACATTCACATGATAATCAGACTCCTCTTTGAATGATTTGATTCCACCAGACGGAACATCCATAGGTATGATGGCGAAGGAACGTGCAGACGTATTGCTCGTCGTCGTATAGACACCCTGTGAATTCAAAAACAGTTGTCGAGCATCGGTTGTCAAAGGCGTTCGAAACTCTTCAATATCAAGCCATATATAGTCATTCATTTCGAGACTCACAATGTTGTCTGACACGACGTATGAGTTTGCTGTTGGGTAGAGTCCCTGGTAAACGGCGTTTGTGGCAATTGGATTTGATGTGGTTGTACCGAGTGGTAAACCGAGAATGTCTGCAATCTCCTGAGTCAGAGTCGTCACCGATGTGAGGTTCCCTGTGAATAAAAATTTACCCTCGGCATCCAGGTAATTGAGTGCGACGTTCGAAACTTGACCACTATTATTGAACGTGTCGACGAGCGAGCACGTAGAATAAAAACCGGGGTTGAGTGCGACATTTGCAGAATCAAACATGAGAACGTTCGAACTCGTCGTCAGGTTGTACATCGTGTTTGGGATTTTGGCGGAGATGAGATCAATCTGACTTATGTTGTGGACGGGCGACTGGAGAAACAGCGTATATGTGTTCCCTGACGGGTACAATGACACGTCCCTCTGTCTGGAATCGACGTACAACGTCGTCTCCATCTACCTAAAAGCAACATTATATAGCTGTCCGTTGGACGGACTTAAATAGCTGTCCATTGGACAGCGCCGCGAAGCGGCCTTCCCACCTGCGGCGGGAAGGACTTAAAACCAACATTAAAAGAAATGGTAGGAATGGTGCATTATTGGCTCGATCGCGCCCGTATCAATGACGGCCCGACTGACGTGACCGTCGTACCTGTGAGTTTTGTGACGACGGAGCACGCGGACCAGCTCAATCGTCTCGTAGCCCCCGAGGATGAGGTTGTGGACGGCGAAGAGGCGGTAAAGAACGATTGGGTCTTTGAGCTCAAGCCCGGTGATGTTCTTCCGGTACAGGTCATCGCATCGATTCAAGCGACGCTCGATGCATCCAAGTTTGATGCAATGATGTTTCCCGTCGTGTACCGTGGGAGCCCGGTTTTCGAGAAGCGTTTCTACAAACGTTCGGGTGGCGAAAATGTCCAACAGTCGAGCATGCCTATTTTTAACCTAAACCCTCCGTCAGTAGAGTCTTCAGTATGAAGGACTGCGTGTAAATTTCTACATATATAATATGGCGAACACGCCTCGGAAAAAGCCAATGTCTCCCAAGACGGCCGCCAGTACCATCAAGCGGCGTCTTCTTGGGCGGTCTGTCAAGCGCGCGTATTCATACTGGACGGGGGGCGGTGGGTCATCTAAGATGAATCAGATGCTCGGAACACGACCGTTGAGACCCAAGAATACTGGTCCGTACAACAACGCAGAGACCCCGAAAATTCGTGCTCACTTTGAAGCAATGAAGCGTCATGCCAAGAAGTTCCCGCGGACAGTTCCCGTTCTGTACAGAGGTATGGCGCGCAGTGATCCCAAGTCGGTTGCTATGCTGACAAACTTTACGACCCGCCAGAACAAAAGTCACCATGTCCCGACTTTCTGGTCATTCTCGAGTAAGAAGCATATCGCCAGCATATGGTCACAGGGTCCATCAAGAAGAGGGAATACACAGTATGGCTACGTGCTCATGCTGAATAGGGGGAGGTACCCTTCCATAAAGCACAACTCCTATACACCGTCAAATATGTCATATGAGAGTGAAGTGACTCTCGCACCTGGTACGTATACCATGGTCGGACGGACAAACAACATCATTCACGTCAGGTACACACCGAATAAGTAACCTAAACCCACCGTCAGTAGTTTCTGAAGTATGAAGGACTGCGTACGGTCCGTGGCCATCCGAGTCTGGCAGACCCTCGGACCTGGGTTTTCGGAGCGCGTCTACCACAACGCCATGGAGGTGGGCCTGCGAAAGTCGAGTATTCCGTATCAAACGGAGCGAATCGTTCCAATCATGTATGACGAACACGCAATTGGAAACATTCGTGCGGACCTCATCGTGGATTCCCGTATCATCGTTGAATTGAAATCCGTCAAGGCGATCAAGGATGAACATCGTATTCAGACGCGTATGTACATGAATCTCATGAACCTGTCTGAAGGTGTCCTCATCAATTTTCCCAACTCTGGGAGTGACCTCGAGGTGGAGGACATTACATTGTGGAGTAATACCGCGCCTGAGGCATCGAGTAGCCGTTCCTCACGAGACGTCTAAATTTCGCTTCGATGTTATTGTTTGCAGTCTTTTTTGGTTTGGGTTTGGGTTTGGGCTTGGGTTTCAACCCCAAGAAAATCGCAATGTTTTTCATCATTTAAAACCAGTGGACATTTTAAACTCAAATGTTTACGCCGGAGATGAAAAAGGCGGCTTCTGTTGTCGTGAAAGACACCGACTCGAAAATGTCGACACGTGTCATATCTTTTCTGTACTACTTGTCCATCCGGGCATGTGAGGTTATCGATTGGTGGTTCCCGGTGAAGCCAGTAAAAAAATCTCAATAACTTGTATTATGGCATTGTATCTCGTGCACGTATCAGGTGATATATTCTCGGATGAGAATGTAAATGTAACAAAATGGAAAGAACTACGTACATCCGATAAATGGTCAGACAAGGAATTTCCAGGTGTCTACTTTTCGCTCATCACGAAAGACAACATTCATAAAGAACAATTGTACTCGGGTAAAAAGGTGATGTTTTTTTCAGTGAAACTCCTTGAGCAGCACAACTGGCACTTGAACCTCAAAGACCATAACGGATATGTGAGTGAATACAACACATACTTTCCGTGGAACCTCGAAGAAGCACTCAAAAAGATAAAATCGGTAAAGAACGATTCGAACGAAGTTGTTTTTCACGATCCAGTGTCACTCAAATATCTTTGTCAAGTTGTTGCGAAACCAGAGGATTATAAACCTGGTGACAAGTTTCTCCCAAATCAACGAATGGAGACTGATGAATCACCGGATATGACAAAGAAACCATTCTATGTATATCCATTTGAAAGTGAATACACTGGGATTGACCAAGGGTTTCAGAAAAGTTCAAAGGCTTGGTTCAAAATGATGTGTGAGGTCGCTGGTATTTCAACGTTTGAACAAATGAAAAAACGCGCCAAATACTTGTGGACTCACCGTGACGAACAACATATCGAAATTTTGAAAGAGTATACGTTAGGTCACAAGAGTCTCAACAAGTCAATTACTCACACGAGTCTTTGATCAGCATGTACCAATAAATTGCCACCCAAGGTCGGCGGTGATTTTCTTCCATATGGTATCGTGTTTATACAGTTTTTCTTTTGATTTGAGCAGCGGAAAACATGGTAAGTATTCATCCTCACCAAGCAGTTCGCAGAATTTGTATAGGACGTAGCTGTAACTCAAAAAGTTTTTACGGTTTTCGGGACAATGTTTCTCAAAAGGCTTTTGAATCTGCCCAAACATGAGTCGAAGTCGGTCTTCTAGGGCTTGAGGCATGGCTGGCGGTTTCACCCCGTTGAGAATCGTTGTGATGTACGGTGCGTGTTCGTAGTATTTATTCATATGAATCTTCTTTAGCATTTCGCGCACCTTGCGGTGCGTCAGGTCTGACTTTTCTTTAATTCGTTGCTTTTTCACTTCGAGCTGTAATTGATCAATGAGTTCTTGTGGTACACTCGTGTACTCTTTCGCTTGGAACTGATTGACCCATTCGTTAAAATGATTTTCACGCCGGTAAGAATACACGACGTGGCGTTCCATCTCCTGCTCCTCTTTGAAGCCCACCTCTTGACACTGAACGTAATCTGTCATTCCACATGTGAGACAGATCATATCACTCGTCATATCATCCAGTGTATGGTCGAACGACCCACAGCCTTTGCATTTTGGTATGTACCCTGGATTTTTCTTTTGCATAGGTGTTATGTGATTTTCCTCCACAGTGGTCATATACTTTTCGTAAACATCCTTCTTCTTTCCTCCGGCGGACTCGAATTCCATTAATAAAGGAATGCATTCCGCCATGTAGTCGTACATTTCCTGTTGCGCAACCGATTCCCCTTTAGATATTCTTTTTTGGAACTCTGCGAGTCGTTCCTGATAGCGTGCTTCCATTCTAAATAATATATCGTTTTCTTTTAGTTAATGTGGATCTTAAACATCATCGAACAGTGTAGACCCAAGAATTTTCAGGTTCATCGAATGTTCAGACACGACAATGATGAGTTGGTACCAGTCGACAAATTCAACACAGGAGAACATGGACACGTCGATTACTACTTTGGTGGTCAGCTGTACACGCACCTCGGACATTGGCCCATCCAGAACATCATCCCTCGGTTTTCAGTTCCGGTACACAGTGCCATTTTCATCAACGACGAAGACAGGAAACCGACAGTCTGTACTGAAATCGTCAGGCGCCATTCAGGCCCGACGCAATCACCGGTATCGTTTGACGTCTACGCCCCTCGAACACATTTCACAGTTTCATTCTCAGGAGGGTTGAGAATCTCCTTGGGAATCAAATGGATCCTCGTAAAAAAGGTGTCCGGTACAGTTCGTATTCAGAACGTCCTCGGTCAGATGACACGAGTCCAAGTCGCTTCGCGACTTGTCCGTCCACCCGACGAACACGTCCTTCGGACGTGGCCTGATCACTCCGCCTTTGGTGCCAAGTAAAACTTGAGTTCACCGAGATTTGCAACCGTGTACCGGAAGACGACTGGCATGTTATCGTCATCTTCATGCTGCATCAGTTGGACGCTCGAACACAGGCTCGTCGCGCGGGTGAACATGTTGATGTACTTGAGCGAAAACACATTGCCGAGCGCCTTGTCCTTTCCGGGCTCGACACACTCGATGACAGTCTTTTGGTTTGCAAAGCCACCCTCACACTCGAGCTCAAGGGTGTTCTTCTTGCGCGTGATTCGAATATCCTGCGCCAGGTTGTTCATGTCACGTGTCACGCGCTGGAAATCGACGCTCGGGATGGTTGTCAAGACGTTCATCTCAATCTCAGGCACAGACAACATGTCGTCGTTGATGTCCAGGAGTTTAAAATCGAACGACGTCGACGACTTTTTCGCTGCATTCTCAATGTGAATATGCAGCAGGTATGAGTCGTCGATCGACATGCTCAACGTATCTGCGTTGGTGACCGACTTGAGAAGCTTGTACGTGTTTGACACGTTTAGACCAGCCGTGTGTTCCCCTTCACAATGGTACTCTTCAAAGTTTTCCGCTGGCATGACCAGGTGGACGAGCGTCACGCGCGCCGTATCGAGCGTGACAACCATGAGACCCTCGGGGCGGAACACGATATTGACATCGTTGATGATATCCTTGAGCACCTCAAAGACGGTCCGAAAGGCACTCGCCTGAATCGTCTTGAGACGAACCATACACACATAACGCACACTCACTTTATACCTTTCTGATAGGCATCAGATACCTTTCTGTTCACCTTTTCTTCAAGCTCACGTGTCATCGGAGGCGCTAGGGGCATGTTGAAATGGTCGATATCGAAATAGTTCCCTGCGTCGTTATCATGCGTGTCGTCGAGTGTGGCACCTGAAAGCACCGACTGATCAAACTCTTCAACGCGCTCCTCCGGTTTCATAGACTCGATCCATTTACGAACATCGTTTCCGACGAGCAGGTTACCATCGTTGGTCACCAGGGTGGGCACGCGTGTAATCTGTCTCGACGGGACCCCCTGAGTCGACACGTTATGGAAACGAATCATATGAATGAGTGCTGGGTTTTCCCGAATCTCCTGAATAACTTGAGAGCAATACGGACACTTGTCGCTGTAGACCAAAGTGGCCATCCTACTATTGGATAACTTTTTGTAGCCAGGAAGGCGACGCGGTCTTTTTTCTCGCCTGTTAATAATATGAAGGACATTGTCGTATTTCTCCTTCTGGCAATTTTGGGATTTTTGCTATGGAACCGCGGCGTCCTCGCACGTGGCGAGGGTTTCGTGAACGTTAGCGACAAGAAGCCAGTAAACCCGGCGACGATCCAGACCATCATCAACGCCATTCAGGCGAAGAACCCCGACGTGTACCCTGTCCAGACCATCTACATCAACTCGATGCAGGGCGAACAGGGGTCGATGATGTATGATGCCCGTATCATGTTCATCAACACACGTGGTTACTTTGGTGTCCAGTACGACATCAAGGCGGACGGTGACGGCAACATCCTCGAGATGTCTGAGCAGCCCCAGCCCGGCATCGGCGCTGCTGATGTTTTCGAGCCCTTCGGTCCCAGCGATTCGTACACCACGTTCGAGGACACCCAGGTTGTCCTGGACAAACAGTTTGCGGATCTGAAGACCCAGGTTCCCGGCTATCAGACCAAGCTCGATATTTGGCTGGAGCAGATGCGTCAGTCGGAGAGAACCAACGCCGATGCTGCGGCGCGGAACGGCATGGTTGTTTCTAGACGTTAATTAGGAATGATATCAGCACAAAATCTTGCTGAGCGAGAGCACAAAAGGCTCGAGGTTCGCAAGGCGACCTACAAAGCAATTCTCGAACAGCTCTGTCGCAAAATCAAATCTGCGTCAGAAC
>Ga0315286_10005886_pt1 | contig 11888 bp, 11 predicted proteins | sample YL17G10_0_MG_FD_205038 | JGI IMG/M metagenome (GOLD analysis project Ga0315286, IMG submission 205038) | Sediment microbial communities from Yellowstone Lake, YNP, Wyoming, USA - YL17G10_0 | ecosystem: Environmental > Aquatic > Freshwater > Lake > Sediment | place: USA: Wyoming | collected... | reverse complement strand
CCCCGGAACTGACCCCAGGAGGCGGGGTCCTGGCTTGACCAGGTGCAGTCGAAGTTCTGGAGTGTGTTTCCATCAATGGTGATGTTGGCGGGCTTGGGGGAGCCGCTGTTCTCCATGAAGACGCTGGCCCCGGTAGTGTTTGTGACGGTGAGGCCCTTGATGGCTTGCCCTGTCCCCGAGCCGATGTAGAAGCCGTATTCGCGCTGACACTGTCCGTCCACTGTCACGGTGCCATCCCCGTAGGGCTGCACGGTGACGGCCTTGCCGGACAGGTTGACCTGCTCTCTGTACGTCCCCGCGTGGACGGAGATCGTGTCGCCCGGGCTGGCGGCTTGCACCGCCGCGCCGATGGTGGCGTAGCCGCCGGGGCCCACCTCCAGGGTGTTGGCGCTGCCGGTCTCGGTCAGCAGAAAGAAGGCGGCAATGGCCGCGCCCACGACGGCCAGCAGGGCCAAGGCATGCCTCGGGCTGAAGGGGCGCCGGGCCTCCTCGCGGTGCTGGATGCCCAGGGAATCCGTAGGCCTACTCGCTTCGTGTATCCCGCTGCCTTCCATGCTTAGGATCTCCTTCCTGACAGGTAACCCGGGCCAGTTGCGCACACAGTAGACGTGACTCGCGCCGCGCATGGAGTGTTACAGGGCGCAGAGAAGCCCACGATGAGCCGCGGTTCAAGGGGCGATTCCGGGGCGGTCATGGAGTGGGGGCCTGTTTGGGCGGCGGTACCGGGGTGACACAGGCAACGCCTGCCGAGAGGGACAGGACGGAAGGGATGGCGGTTGCTGGACCGGGGGAGAAAGTTGCCGCGAAGGCTCTCTATTCTATTGATTCCCTCCACTAATCACTCCATCTCCCCTCCCTCTAGAACAGGCATGATCGCCGAAAGGATGCCCCGCCGCGAGAGATTTGTCAAACCGCATTCTCACAACAGCAGATACGGGCGGCTCGATCGGAGGAGGAAACAGTCAAGCTGAGGCGCAGGGAGGCACGCTCTGGGTGAGACAGCTAGAATGAGAAACCAATCATGAAAAATTGCTACAAAAATCACCGTTTTTTGCGGCCCGGCCTTTCCGCCAAACAGCAGGCCGGCAGGCCCAGGAAGTGCGGGCCAGCCCGGAAGGGGGCAATTGCGGGCGCTGAAGCCTACGCCGGCCGGATCAGCGCCTCGCGGGCGGCAAAGCGGCCGGCCGACCCCAGCTCCTCTTCGATGCGGAGCAGGCGATTGTACTTTGCCGTCCGCTCGCTGCGAGCGGGGGCGCCGGACTTGATCTGGCCGGCGTTGGTGGCCACCGCCAGGTCGGCTATCGTCGTGTCCTCGGTCTCGCCGCTGCGGTGCGAGATGACGATGCCCCAGCCGCCGCGTTTGGCCATCTCGATGGCGGCGAAGGTCTCCGTCAGCGTCCCGATCTGGTTGGGCTTGACGAGAACGGCGTTAGCTGCCCCTTCCTTGATGGCCTTCCGGATGCGCTCTACGTTGGTGACCAGCAGGTCATCCCCCACGATCTGTACCTTGCGTCCCAGCTCGGCCGTGAGCTTCCACCAGCCCGTCCAGTCGTCCTGGGCCAGCCCGTCCTCGATGCTGACGATGGGATAGCGGGCGCACCAGTCGGCGTAGAGGGCCACCATCTCGTCGGCGCTCAACGAGCGGTCCTCGCGGGCCAGCACGTAGCGGCCGTCGTGGTAGAACTCGCTGGCCGCTGGGTCCAGGGCGATGGCCACGTCCTCGCCCGGACGATGCCCGGCCTTCTCGATGGCAGCTACCAGGAGCTCCAAGGCGTCCTCGTTGCGCGGCAGCGGCGGCGCGAAGCCGCCCTCGTCGCCCACCAGCGTGGACAGCTCTCGCTCGGCCAGCACCTTGCGCAGGGCCTGGTAGACCTCTGCCCCCAGGCGCAGCGCCTCGGCGAAGGTGCCGGCGCCCACTGGCGCCACCATGAATTCCTGGACATCGGTGCCACCGGCGGCGTGGCGGCCGCCATTAATAATATTGAAGAGAGGCAGGGGGAGGGTGCGGGCCGCGGGGCCGCCCAGGTAGCGATAGAGGGGCAAGTTCAGGAAGTTGGCTGCGGCGTGGGCCACCGCCAGCGATACTCCCAGGATGGCGTTGGCCCCCAGGCGCTCTTTGTTAGGCGTGCCGTCCAGCTTGATCATCGCCTCGTCGATGGCGCCCTGATCCAGGCAGGACAGGCCGATGACCGCCGGGGCGATCTCGTGGAGGACGTTGGCCACCGCCTTCTGTACGCCCTTGCCGCCATAGCGGGCGGCGTCGCCGTCGCGCAGCTCCAACGCCTCGTGGGTGCCGGTGCTGGCTCCGGAGGGGACGGCCGCGGCACCCACGGTGCCCTCCGCCAGGATCACCTCCACCTCGAGCGTGGGGTTGCCTCGGGAGTCCAGGATCTCGCGGGCCTGCAGGCTGTCGATCTCCACGGCTAACCTCCCCTCGGGCGAACGTCAGGTGCTGGGGCTACCAGGGTAACGGCGCTTGTCCATCAGCGGGTCGGGCGCTTCTGCGCCGCCATGATGGCCTTCTCCACCGCGTCCTGGGGGCTTTCGGCCCGGATCAGGCGCTCGGCGTCGTGGCCGGGGTAGGAGAAGTGCCAGGTGTCCAGGCCGACGATGGGCACTTCGTGGATGAGAGCGTAGGCGATCTCGGTGAGCGTGCCGTAGGCACCGTCGATGGCGATCGCCGCCTGTCCGGAGAGGACGACCATGGAGTTGCGGGCGAAGCCCAGGCCGCTGTAGACGGGGAACTCCACCCACTCATTTGGCGGCGATTCCTGGGCATTGTGGCCAGGCATGATGCCGATGGTGTGGCCGCCCTCGGTGCGGGCGCCCCGGCAGACGGCCTCCATTACGCCGCTGCCGCCGCCGCAGACGACGGTGCAGCCGCGGCGCGCCAACTCGCGCCCCACCTCTTGCGCCAAGCGCTGGACGTCGGGCGGGGCATCCTCTCCTCCAATGACGGCGATGATCATTGCAGAATTCATCATAGCCAACGGGCTCCTGCGCGGCAAGGGCGGCGCTACGGGCCGGCCGGCTGCAGCGAATAGCGGTACGACGCCGTCTGGCGCGTGCCGTCGGTGGCGGCGGCCACGACGATGACCGCCTTCTCCAGCGTCGACCCGAAGCCGGACAGCCGCACCTCGCCGGCGTTGACTTGGCCCAGCGGCATGGTCGTCACCTTGGTCGTCTGGCCGATCTCGATAACCTGCACGACGAAGCGCTGCCACAAGGGAAAGGGCACCCTCAGGCGGCGGAAGCCCTCGGCCTGCCAGGGCCCGTCGTCCTCGGCGTCGTCGAAGAAGCCCAGTTCGGGGATCTCGATGTCGTCGATGGCGAAGCCGTCCAGGTTCACGCCTTCGTCGGTGATGTACTCGAAGCGCAGGAGTATCTTCTCCCCGGCGAAGGGTGTGAGGTCGACCTCCTCTTCCACCCAGGACGGCCCGTCGTCGCCGCTCTTGCCGGTGAAGGCGGGGCCATAGGCCAGGCCCAAGGGGTTCTCCTCCGTCGTGTGGCGGCCGGGGAGGATGCGCCAGGTGTCGCCGCTGTCTGTCGAGGCCATGACGTAGGCGTAGTCCCAGTGCTCCTCGATGTCGTACCAGGCACGGAAGCGCAGGGTGGCCGACGCCAGGCCCGTCAGGTCGAACTCGGCTGTGAGGGTGCTGTCGATGGCGTCGCCGCGGCCCGACCACCACTGGCCGACGCCGCTGTAGGGCTCGTTGGCGATGGCGCCCACCGTCTCCGCCCCGTCGAAGGAGAAGACGGCGTCCCCTTGGGGCAGTTCCACCTCTATGTAGTCGGCGGCGAACTGGTGCACCTCGCCGTCGCTGTCCTGGTAATCGTCCAGGGTTGCGGCGGGCGAGGCATGCGCCTCCATGTTGGGCTGGCTGTAGCGACCGCTGGCAGGGTCGTCCAGGTAGTTGGCGATGACCCAATCGGCGAAGACGTCCCCGAACGTTGTGCCGAAGGGCGCCAGGTAAGCATCGATGCCGGCGATGCCGTCGGCGGGCTGCTTCAGCAGTTGGGCGGCGCCTTCCCAGCCGCCGTGGCGGTCCAGGAGGTAGCGGACGAACAGATGGGACATGCCGTAGTGGGGTATGTTGCTGCCGCCCAGGGGCTCCCAGGCGTTGAGCTGCGTATCGGGGTTGGCCAGGGCGGCGCCGGTGTGGCCCGTTCCGCCACCCACGATCTCGGCGGCCAGCTCCGACAGGCCCTCGTTGACCCACGCCTCTTCGTTGTGGTCGGCGTTCCAGTGCACCAGGTGTTGCAGCTCGTGGGCAAGGAGGCCGTTGTAGCCGGAGGAGCCGGGGTCGCTGCCCAGATACACCATCTCGCGCTCGTTGCTCGCGGGGCTCGCGGCCTGTGGATACTCGTCCCCATCGCTGAACAAGCCGCCCACGCCCGGGAGATCGGCGTGCAGAAGGGCGATGTGCGGGTCGCTGTCCACACCCGGCGACCACTCGGACCCGAAGTAGCGCGTCACCTCCGGGTATACCTCGTCCTCGAACTCACGGCCTGCCCTCGCCAGGTCGTCGTCGGAAACGTCGCGGCCGTCCTGGAAGTAGAAATAGGCGTGGGGCGTGATGAGGCGCAGCGTGGCCTCGATGTTCTCTCGGGCGGGGGTCAGTGGGTCGAGGACGTTGAACGTGTGGCGGTCGCCCTCAACCAGCGCGGGCGCCTCCGTCTGAGCGATGGGCGAGACCGGGTTCGCCACGCGGCCCAGCCGCAGGGCAAGGTCCAGGAGGTCGCGGTCGGGGACTGCGCTCTCCGGGGGCGAAACGGTAGGCGAGGGAATGGCCGCGGGTGCCGCAGTCGTGGCGGTCGGCGGCACGACTGCGGGCGTCGGCGAAGACAAGCCATCCCCGCCGCCGCAGGCGGCGGCTAGCACCAGCAAGAACATAAGGGAGGCGAGACTCGCTTTCACCTCCCTTATGTTACTGTCCAGGCCGGCACTCGGCCACTATGCTCTAGGATGGGCTTTCTCGTACACCTCCCGGACGTGCTCGGTGGTAAGGTGGGTGTAGACCTGTGTGGTGGAGATGTTGGCGTGCCCCAGCATCTCCTGGACATGACGCAGCGGCATGCCGCCCCGCAGCATGTGGGTGGCGAAGCTGTGGCGCAGGGTGTGAGGCGTCACGTCCTCGCGAAGGTTGGCGGCGCGGGCGTAGCCCTTGAGAATGAGCCAGAACCCCTGACGGGTCAGCCTCTCGCCGCGACGGTTCACGAACAGGGCCTTCTCGTTCTTGTTGCGCACCAAGAGAGGCCGCGGCCCTTCCAGGTACTCCTGGACAGCCTCGGCGGCCTGCTCGTGGATGGGAATGACGCGCTCCTTAGCCCCCTTGCCCGAGCACTTAACGTAGGCGTTCTCCGGGTCCAGGTTAAGGTTGGTCAGGTCCAGGGACACCAACTCGGTGACCCGCATCCCGGTGGCGTAGAGCAGCTCCAGCATCGCCCGGTCGCGACGCGCCTCCGGGGTGGAGCGCTTGCAGGGCTGCTCCAGCAGTTCGTCCACCTCATTGGGGGAGATGGCCTTGGGCAGCATCTTGCCCACCCGCGGCGAGGCCAGCCCCTCGGTGGGGTTGCAGGAGATCGTGCCCTCCGACTCGAGGAAGGAGAAGAAGGAACGGATGGCCGCCACCTTGCGGGCCACGGTGGTCTCGGCGTACTTGCGGCTCTTAAGATCCAGGATGAAGTCCTGGATGATCACCCGGTCGACCTTCTCCCAGCTCTTGCCGTCCTCCTTAGGTTTCTTGTCATCCTCCCTGGGCTTCTTGCCGTCCTCCTTGGGTCTCATGTAGGTGGCGAGTTGGCGGAGGTCGTTCCGGTAGGCAGCAACGGTGTTGTTAGAGGCTCCCTTCTCTGCCGAGAGGAAGCTCAGAAACTCGTCAAGCAGGTCGTTCATCGTTCACCTCCGGCCCCCCGTAACGATTCCGGGGACAGGGGGTCACCCTATTCTATGACAACATCCCCTGTCCGCGTCTAGGCGGCGCAGGGAAAATCTTCAAGGCAATTTCCGAACATCTTTTCACCAATGTAAAACGCCAAGAATTGGGGGAGGTTAACCAGTTCTTAGGGGAATTTGTGAAAATCTTTTGAAAAGTCCCTAAAACTGGGGGTAGGCGCGATCGCGAAGCGTCCCATCTAGAGCGGAGGGTAGCCGATATCGGCGGTGGCCCAGGCGCCGCTCCCTACGAGCGGCACGAAGCGGCAGGGGCCCAACCGCCGCGAGGTCAGGCCGTGGCCAGTGTTCGACACCACGAGGAGCTCCTGCACATCGCGAGCCCCTACGGGGATCACCAGGCGCCCGCCCGGGGCCAGTTGGTCCAGCAGAGAGCGCGGCACCTGGGGTGCCCCGGCGGTCACGATGATGCCGTCGAAGGGGGCGCCATCGGGCCAACCCATCGTCTCGCCGGCCGCGTGCACCCGGACGTTGTGGTAGCCCAGCTCTGACAGCAGGGCGGCGGCGCCTTCGGCCAGGGCAGCGACGCGCTCGACGGTCACCACCTCTGCGGCCAGCTCGGCCAGGATGGCCGCCTGGTAGCCGGAGCCGGTGCCTACCTCCAGCACCTTCTCCCCGCCGGTGAGGCGGAGGGCCTCGGTCATCATCGCGACGATGAGAGGCTGAGAGATGGTCTGGCCGTGGCCAATGGGTAGGGGCCGGTTGTCGTAGGCGTAGGGGCGCAGCTCTTCGGGGAGAAAGCGCTCGCGGGGGACGCTGGCCATGGCCGCCAGCACACGAGGGTCGCGGACATCGAGGCGGATTTCGGCCAAGAGCTGCTCCTTCGCCCTGTCGAGCAGGTTATGAGCGATCCTGGCCATGTCACCGCCTCCCGGAGGTTCCCAGGCCAAGTATACCACCGAGGCGGCTCGATAGCGACGCTTCCTGCTATAATCGCCGCGGGGAATGGCTGTGGCCGCTCGCTTCTGGATCGGCACGTCGGGATGGCACTACGCCCACTGGCGGGGCGTCTTCTACCCGGAAGACCTGCCCACCTCGCGCTGGCTGGCCCACTACGTCCAGCACTTCCCTACGGTGGAGATCAACAACAGCTTCTACCGCCAGCCTAAGGCCAGCACCTGGCAGCTCTGGCGGCGCTCGGCGCCCGATGGCTTCCGGTTCGCCGTCAAGGCCAACCGCTTCCTCACCCACGTCAAGCGTCTGGGGGACGTGGAGGAGTCGGTGGGCCGCTTCCTGGAGGGCGCCCGCCTGCTGGAGGACCGCCTGGGGCCGGTGCTGTACCAGCTTCCGCCCAGCTTCCATCGCACGCCGGAGAACGAGCGCCGGCTGGCCGCCTTCCTGGAGATCTTGCCGAAGGGGATGCAGCACGCCTTCGAGTTCCGCCACGCCTCCTGGTTTTGCGACGACTGCCTCGCCCTGTTGCGCCAGTACGCCGCCGGCTTCTGCGCCTTCGATATGGCGGACCTGGAGTGCCCGCTGGCGGCGACGGCGCCCTTCGCCTACCTGCGCTTCCATGGCAGCGAGGCGCTGTACGCCAGCAACTACACGGACGAGATGCTGGCCGGCTGGGCGGCCCGCCTGCGAGGGCTGGCGGCAGGCCTGACGGACGTCTATATTTATTTCAATAACGATGCTTGGGGCTACGCGGTGAGCAACGCCAGGACCCTGGCCGAGATGCTGAACGCGGAGCTGTCCGCGCGCTGAGGAGGCGGGATGTCTCGCATTGACTGGAGCGATCTGCCCATCGGGCCGCTGCTTGTGGGGATGCTGCTGGTGGTGGTGCTGGTGACCTTCATCCTGGCCTTCGCCATCGCCGGCGACGGCGGCTCGGAGGGCACGCCCACCACGCCCACGGCGACAGCGCCCGCCGCGAGCCCCACGGGGGCGGCCGCCAGCCCGACGGCCGGGGTTACGGGCACAGCACCAGCGGGAAGCCCCACGGGGGCGGCGGGAAGCCCCACGCCGATGGTGACGCCGACGGCGGCCAGCCCAACGGCGACCGCAACGCGCACGGCGACTCCCGGCGGAGGGTAGGGAGGCGCGGCGGCGGGACATGGCGATTCTGACCGTGCTGAAGGTGTTTTGTGCGGGACCCCGTGATGTTAACGAGGAACGGGTGCGCTTGCGGGAGGTCGTGGAGGAGCTCGACCGGCGCGTGGCGAGGAGTCTGAGCTTCCGTGTTGAGCCGCGCGGGTGGGAAGATACGATGCCGGGCTGCGGCCGGCCGCAGGAACTGATAAACAAGGATGTCGACGAATGCAATCTCTTCGTCCTCTCCCTGGCCATGAGATGGGGCACGCCAACAGGCGAGTACTCGTCGGGTGTGGAAGAGGAGTTCGAAAGGGCGCTTGCGCGTCGCAACGCGACGGGCGAACCGGAGATCTGGCTGTTCTTTCGCGACATCCCCGAGGATAGGCTGGTCGATCCTGGGGATCAGCTCAAGCAGGTACTGGCGTTCCGAGACCGAGTCGAGAGGCAGCGCCTGCTTCTGTATCAGGCTTACCGCGACCCCGACCACTGGACTCAGGTGTTCGGCGACTTCCTTTCCCGCTGGCTATTTGAGACTAAGGCCCGCAGCGGCCCCGGCGTCCGACTTCCCGCTCCCCCTGCGCCGCGCGAACCCCGGCCCCCCTCAGAGTACATCACCTCGATGGCCGATCTCCAGGCCGAGATTCAGCGGCTCAGGGGCGAAGTCGAGACGGTGGCCACTAAGCTGCGTGAAGCCTCCATGCAGATGGTGATTGAGGCGTGGGAGTTGGAGAGCCAAGGCCGGGTGACCGAGGCCGAAGGCGCTTTTGTCCGTGCTCTCGATATCTATGAGGTTGCGGAGGGACGCAACGATTTTGGGGTCTTCCTCGTTCGGGCCGGCCGTCTCCGCGATGCCGTGTCTCAGTTTGCGCGGGCCTGCGAGTTGGAGCGTGACCCTCTTCGCCTGTGCAACTGGGCCAACGCCCTGACTGAACTGGCGAGGGGTTTGTGGGGGGCAGGGGAACGGGAGGAGGCACGGCGGCTGTACGAGGAGGGGTTTGAACGCTACCGCGAGGCGGTAGCGGCGAAGCCCGGCTGGCGCGAAGCGCTTTTCAATTGGGGCACCGCCCTGAGTCATCTGGCTAAGGCGCTGTGGGAGGCGGGTGAGCGGGAGGAGGCGCGACAGCTCTACGAGGAGGGGTTCGGGCGCTACCGGGAGGCGGGGGGCGGGATGGAAACCTTCATCGCCTCCTTCCGCGGCGCTGGCAACAAGCTCACCCCGGATGTGGAGCGCTTCTTCCTGGGGGCGGGCGTGCCGAGGGAAGTGGTGACACAGCTACCACGGCTTGAGCGCGCGGCCAAGTTCTATTCCTGTTTCATCTCCTATGGAGAGCCGGACCTCGATTTCGCCAAGAGACTGTGGCGAGATCTCGAGGCCAAGGGAGTGTCCTGCTGGCTCTTCGCCCTCGACGCAACGCCGGGTGAGCGTCCCTGGGCGGAGATAGGGCAGGCGCGGCGGCAGGCTGACAAGATGGTGGTCATCTGCTCGGCGCGTGCTTTGATTCGGAGCGGAATCCTCAAGGAGATCGAGGAGCAGATAGACGAGGATCCGGATAAGATCGTCCCAGTCTCCAGGGACGATCTCTGGGGTCAGCTTGAGTTTCGGGTGGTGCGGGGCAGCCGGGACCTCGGGCCATTCCTCCGCGACCGGAACTACGCTGACTTCAGCGATGATTCACACTACGAAGAGTCGCTACAGCGGCTGTTGAGGGCTCTGAGGAGGAAGGCGCACTAGCGGCCCTCCCGCACCTTCTCCGCCAGGGCGCGCGAAGCCCGGCGGGCGCCCTCACTCCGCGTCGAGCGGTGCGCTTCCGCCAGGCCGTGGAACGCGCGCGACCGCGATGCGGTAGAACTCGTACCCTCGCATCTTATGGGCGCGCTCCTTCCAGTATGAGCGGCGGTACTCCGCGGCGCCGACGTCCTGCTCGAGCGACAGGCCGTGCCGCGCCAGGAACTCGGGGAGAACGGAGGGCTCGATGCCGAACGTCCACTTCTCCCCGGCGGCCGCGAGCGTGGCGAAGAGCTTCTCCGTCCCGAAGAACGATTGCGGGTTCTCGAGCACCGAGCGTTCAACGTAGGTGAACAGAAGCCGGCTCCCTGGGGCCGCTCTCGAACACCAGCGCAAGGTGGAATCGACAGCGGCTTCGGTGAGGTAGTTCGTCACGCCTTCCCAGAGGAAAACGGTGCGTGCCGACTCGCGATAGCCGGCGGCGGCCATGGCCTGCTCGAGGTCATCCTGGTTGAAGTCCGTGGGGACGAAGCGAACGTGCTCCGGGAATACGCCAAGGGCACGCGTCAAAGCGGTCCGTTTCCGTCTCAGCGTGTCCGGGTGATCGACTTCGAAAACGGTGATCTTGCGCAAGCCTGGAAGGCGGTACGCACGGGAGTCGAATCCGGCTCCGAGCACAACGAACTGCTCGATCTGCTCTTCAAGGGCGGTGCCGACGGCATCGTCGATGAAGCGAGTCCGCGCAACCCCGGAGGAGCGCGCCCCAGGCCACCGGTAGTCGATGATCCGGAGCACGAGCTCTCGCAAGCCAGGCAAGGTGGCGAGCCGAGCGACGAAGGCGAGCGAACGGCCGAGGAAGTCCCGTGCAAAGGGGTCGTCAAAGAGCCGCCTCTCGGCAGGCAGCGACGATTCCAGCGCCCGGAACAGCGCCATGTACTCCGCGGTGCGACTTGCGTGGCCTTCCTTCATAGAGCTACGTCGTGGGTTAGTACTCCAGGCGGTAGATGTAGTCCGGCACGCGCAGGCGGCCACGGGGCCGGTCGTAGGGCGGGTAGTAGGGCTTCAGGTCGAGGATGGGCGTCCCGTCGATGGCGTCGAGGCCCTCAACTTCGAGTTGGGCGGCTCGACGGGCCAGGAGGCGGACGGTGGTAACCCCCACGGGGTTAGGCCGGTCCGGTCAGCGGGTGGCCAGGATGCCGGTGACAGGCACGTCGTCGCGGCCCTGGGGCCGTCGTTGCACCCCGTGCTCGCTCACGTCCGTCATCCAGAAGACGACCAGTAGGTGGGAGAAGTCCTCGATGCCGTCCAGCAGCGGCTCCAGCCCGGACTCGAGCTCGATGGTGCAGCGGCAACGGACGAACCCGCCGGTGCGTTCCTCCTTGATCGTCGACTTGACGTGGCCGATGGGCTTGATGCGCACCTCGCCCTCCGGCGTCAGGGGATGGATCGGATGTCGGTAGGTCATGGCCTTCTCCCAGCTCTGCCTGCGGGCCAGCGGCCTACAGGTACTCTCGCACCTTTTCCGCCAGGGCCCGCGTGAAGCCCGGCGTAGCAGCGATGTCATCCGGCGACGCCTCGCGGATGCGGGCGACCGACCCGAACTTGCGCAGCAGCGCCTGCTTGCGCTTGGGCCCGATGCCCGGCACGCCGTCCAGCGCCGAGCGAATGCCGGCCTTCTGCCGGACGTTGCGGTGGTATGTGATGGCGAAGCGATGGGCCTCGTCGCGGATGCGCTGCACCAGGTAGAGGGCCTGCGACGTGCGCGGCAGCACTATCGGCTCCGACACGTCCTTCACGAACAGCTCCTCGTGCTGCTTGGCCAGCCCGGCGGCCGGGATGTGGGCCACCGCCAGGTCGCGCATCACGTCCACGGCGGCGCTGAGCTGCCCCCTGCCCCCGTCCACGATCACCAGGTCCGGCTGGGCCCAGCCGTCCTGCTCGCCGGTCGGCGCCTCGCCCTGCGCGGCGGCGGCCGCCCGCTTGAAGCGACGGCGCAGCACCTCCTGGAGCATCGCGTAGTCGTTGGCGCCGGCCACCGACTTGATGCGAAAGCGGCGGTACTGGGCCGGCGCGGGCCTCCCGTCGAGGAAGACGACCATGCTCCCCACGGCCGCCGTGCCCTGGATGTTGGAGATGTCGTAGCACTCGATCCGCTGGGGCACCGCCGGCAGGTTGAGC
>Ga0315286_10005885_pt1 | contig 11889 bp, 10 predicted proteins | sample YL17G10_0_MG_FD_205038 | JGI IMG/M metagenome (GOLD analysis project Ga0315286, IMG submission 205038) | Sediment microbial communities from Yellowstone Lake, YNP, Wyoming, USA - YL17G10_0 | ecosystem: Environmental > Aquatic > Freshwater > Lake > Sediment | place: USA: Wyoming | collected... | reverse complement strand
CGCCATGCTGCTCACCGCGGCCACCACCGGCGCCATTCCCTTCCTCATCCAGAGGACGGCCGACGACGTGTTCGTCGCCAAGAACGAGCAGATGGTCTACTGGGTCACCGCCGCCATCGTGGTGGTGACCATCGTCAAGGCGATCGCCGAATATATCGCCGACGTCACCGTCGCCTATCTCGGCCATCGCTTCATCGCCGATCTTCGCATTCAGATGTTCGCCAAGCTCGCCCGCGCCGATCTGAACTGGATTCAGACGGTGCATTCGGGGCGGCTGCTCTCGGGTTTCCTCAACGACGCCATGCTGATCCGCCAGACGGCGAGCCGCTCGCTGGTCACGCTCGGCGAGAACTATCTCAAGGTCATCATCCTGATCGGCGCCATGTTCTACATGGACGCGCGCTTCTCGGTCCTGATCCTGATCTTCATGCCGCTGGCCTGGTTCATGCTGTCGCGCCAGCGCCGCAAGATGCGGAAATCGACCACCAAGTCGCTACAGGAGACGGGCGACCTCTCGGCGCTGATCACTCAGACCTTGCGCGGCATGCGCATCGTGCGCGCCTACCGCCAGGAGGACAGGGAGGAGGCCCGCGCGGCGTCGGCCATCAACCGCGCGCTCGAATTCACCATGCGCGGCACACGCGCGCGCGCCATGTCGAGCCCCTCGATCGAGCTTCTGACCGGGTTCGGCTTCGCGCTCGCCATCTATTTCGCCGGCACCAAGGGCGTGCGCGGCGATCTGACGCTCGGCCATTTCATGGGGTTCATGACCGCGGCGCTGCTGATCTACGCGCCGCTCAAGGGCGCCGCCACCCTCCAGACGCAACTCCAGGAAGGCATCGCCGCGGCAAGCCGGGTGTTGGGCATCGTGGATCGCCAGGTTCGCCTGCTCGAGGCGCCTGACGCGAAGCCGCTCGCGCTCGATCGCGGCGAGATCGAGTTCAGGAACGTATCCTTCGCCTATGAGCCCGAGAACGCCGTGCTGAAGGGCGTGGGCCTTATCGTGCCGCCCGGCCGCACCGTGGCGCTGGTCGGGCCTTCCGGCTCGGGCAAGAGCACCCTGGTCAACCTTACGCTCCGCTTCTTCGATCCCGACCGCGGCAAGGTCCTGATCGACGGGCAGGACATCAAGGACGTCACCGTCAATAGCCTGCGCGACGCCATCGCCCTCGTCACGCAGGACCCGGTGCTGTTCGACGACACGATCCGCTCCAATATCGCCTATGGCGCGAAGCCGGTGGACGAGGGCCAGGTGATCGCAGCCGCCAAGGCCGCCGCCGCGCACGATTTCATCATGGGCCTGCCGAACGGCTACGACACGCCGGTTGGCGAAGCCGGCGGGCTCCTGTCCGGCGGCGAGCGGCAGCGCATCGCCATCGCGCGGGCCATCTACAAGGATGCGCCCATCCTCCTGCTCGACGAGCCGACCAGCTCGCTCGACTCCGAGTCCGAGGCCAAGGTGCAGGCCGCGCTCGAGGTGCTGATGCGCGGCCGCACGGTGCTGATGATCGCGCACCGCCTGTCCACCGTGAAGAAGGCCGATCTCATCTGCGTGCTCGACCAGGGCCGCATCATCGAGACCGGCCGTCACGACGAGCTGGTCGCCAAAGGCGGCCTTTACACGAGACTGCATCGCACTCAGTTCGGCATTGCCGGAGGGTATACGGCGGCTCCGCCCGGAGAACCGGGTCAAGAGGCCGTCGTCGTGGCCGGCAAATAGCAGCAGCAGAAGCTTCATGTTGAAACGGCTGCTAGCATCGAAGCCCGCCGTAGCCTTGGTCGGCGCGCTTGCCGCTGCCTATATCCGGCTCGTCTACGCGACGAGCAGCATCAAGCGCGACCCGCAAGATACCGACGCCAAGCTCTTCGCCGAGCATCCGCAAATCCTCGCCATGTGGCATGGGCAGTTCGTGCTCCTGCCGAAGCTCAAGCCGAAACGCGAGGCCGATGTGAGGGCCATGGTCTCGCGCCACGGCGATGCCGCGCTGATCGGCGCCGTGCTGGAGCGCTTCGGCATGAGCCTGATCAGGGGCGCGGGCGCGGGCAAGAGGCGGCGCAATCGCGGCGGCGCCACGGCCGTGCGCGAATCCTTGCGCGCGCTGGCCGCCGGCGCCACCGTCGCCATGACCGCCGACGTGCCGCCGGGCCCGGCGCGGCGCGCCGGAGAAGGCATCGCCACGCTCGCTGCTCTGTCGGGGCGCCCGGTCGTGCCCTTGGCCATCGCCACGAGGCGATTCATCGCCACGCCCACCTGGAGCGCGTTCACCATCAACCTCCCCTTCTCGACCTTGGCAATCGTGATCGGCGATCCGGTCAGGGTCCCGCCAAGCAACGACGCCGATGTCATCGAGACGGGTCGGCTGGCCATCGAGAGCGCTCTCGCCGAAACCACCGCGCGCGCTTATGCTCTGGCGGGAGCCAAAGATCCTTTGACCAAGCAAGAAACCGCCAAGCCTGGGCTGTCGCTCAAGATCTACCGGGTGCTCACGCGCCTGGCGGGGCCGTTCGCGCCGCTGATCCTCGACTGGCGCACGCGGCGCGGCAAGGAGGAGCCCGACCGGAGGCCCGAGCGCTACGGATTTGCCAGCGCGCCGCGGCCCCCCGGATTTCTCATCTGGTTTCATGCGGCAAGCGTCGGCGAGGCCAATGCCGTGCTGCCGGTGATCGACACCATCGCCATCGAGCGGCCCGAGATCCGCATGCTGCTCACCACCGCCACCGTCACCTCGGCGCGGCTCGCGCGCACGCGGCTGCCCAAGGGCGCGCTGCATCAATATGTGCCGCTCGACAACCAGGCCTTCATGCAGCGTTTCCTAAGCCATTGGCGGCCCGATCTCGCCGTGCTGGTGGAATCGGAGATCTGGCCCAATCTCGTGCTGGAGACCAAGGCGCTGGATATTCCGCTGCTGCTCATCAACGGCCGCATGTCGGCCTCCTCCTTCAAGCGCTGGCGGAGACGGCCGGGTATGAGCCGGCCACTGTTCGGGGCCTTCGATCTCGTGCTCGCCCAGAACGACAGCCTGGCCGAGCGCTTCGCCCAGCTCGGCGTCGCCCGCGCGCTCGACGTGGGCAACCTCAAGGCCGACGCGCCTCCGCCGCCTGCCGATCTGCCGGGACGGCGGAAGCTCGCCGCCGCGCTCTCGGGCCGCACGGTGTGGCTTGCCGCAAGCACTCATCCCGGCGAGGACGACACGGTCGCCGCCGCTCATCTCAAGATGCGGGGGGCGCGGCCGGACCTTCTCACCATCATCGTGCCCCGCCACCCCGAGCGCGGGCCGCTCATCGCCGAGCAGCTTAGGCCCGCCAATCTCACCGTGGCGCTCCGCTCGGAAGGAAGGCTGCCCGAGGCTTCGACCGACATCTATGTGGCCGACACGATCGGCGAGCTTGGCCTGTTCTACGCGCTGTCTTCTGTCGCCTTTATCGGCGGCTCGCTTGCCGACCGCGGCGGGCAGAACCCGGTCGAAGCGGTCAAGCTCGGCGCCGCCGTGCTCACCGGCCCCAATTTCCAGAACTTCCGCGATTCCTATACCGAACTCCTGCGCACCGGCGGCTGCAAGGAGGTGAGCGATGCGCGAAGTCTCGCCGAGGCGGCGCTCGGTCTGCTTGGGGACGCGGGTGCGCGGCGCGCGATGACCGAGCGCGCGTCAAGCGCCATCGCCACCATGAGCGGCGCGCTGCCGCGCACGCTCGCCGAGCTCGAGCGCTACCTCCCGCCAAGGACGACGCTGCAACATGCGTCTTGAGGCGCCGTTCTGGTGGTATCGCAAGACGGGGGCGCTCGCTTCCGCGCTTGCGCCGTTGGGCCGGCTCTATGGCCGGATCGCCGAAGCCCGCGCGGCGCGGATCGAGCCTTACCGCTCGCAACTTCCGGTGATCTGCATCGGCAATTTCACGGCCGGCGGCGGCGGCAAGACGCCGACCGCCATCGCCATCGCTTCGCTGCTCGCCGAGCTTGGCGCTAAGCCCGCTTTCCTGACCCGCGGCTATGGCGGAGCGAGCAAGGGGCCAATCCTCGTCAGGCAAGGTCAGAGCGCGGAGGAGGTGGGCGACGAGCCGCTGCTGCTTGCGGAAGCCGCGCCGACGATGGTCGCGGCCGACCGCGTGGCAGGCGCCACGGCAATAGAGGCGAGCGAGGCAAGCGTCATCGTCATGGATGACGGGTTCCAAAACCCGAGCCTGATCAAGGATTTATCTCTTATCGTAGTGGATGCCGCCGTTGGGCTCGGCAATGGGCTGATCATCCCGGCGGGACCGTTGCGCGCGCCGCTCGAAGCCCAGATCGCCCGCGCCGGCGCGCTCATCGTGATCGGCGACGGCGGGAAGGCGGCGCGGCTGATCGAAGCCTTCACGGCGCAATCGAAGCCCGTGCTGAAAGCTAGGATGGTGCCGCGCCAGGACAGGCGCTGGCTTGGCGTGCTTCCGGTGATCGGCTTCGCCGGTATCGCGCGGCCTGCCAAATTTTTCGCCACGCTTCGCAATGAAGGCGCGCGGCTGATCGATACGCGCTCCTTCCCCGATCATCACCGCTACACCGAGCGCGAGGCGCGGCGCCTGCTCAAAGCGGCGACCGAGCAAAACGCCATGCTGGTCACCACCGAGAAGGACTATGTGCGGCTTGCCGACGATCCCGAGACAGCGCTCGGCGAGCTGAAGCATCGCTGCCGCCCCTTCCCCATCGCGGTCGAGTTCGAGGATGCGGGTGCGCTGAAAGAGCTGCTTGCCGCGGTGCTTGCCAAAGCACATGCCTAGAATCCTCTCCCCCAAGGGGAGAGGGGGAGCAAGCGGCGTCGCTCGACCAGATCCTGATTACTCGGCAGCACTAGGATCGATTTCGCGGAAGCGCTTGAGCGAGGCGGCGGCGTCGATATAGGCCTCTTGCATCTCGACGCTCCAATAGCGGAGCTCCTCGAGCGGGATGGTGCGGCCGGTGACGGCGCAGCGCACGAAGTCGCCGGGCGTCAACACCTGCACCTCGCCGTCGAGATATTTGAGCTTGGCTTCGCCCTTGAAGCCGAGATTGCGTTCGAAGCGATTCATTTCATCAAGACTGAGTGGCTCGTCTCTTCCGGTTGCTCGTCACCATACAATCAAGGCGCCGCGCAACGCCAGTGTGCTGTTAAGCTTTGCGCAACGATCTTGGCGAAAGCACGTTCGCCGGTTTTCGCACGTCACGCGCTACAGCAGAGAGCCCTGCTTGTCGTCGCCGCGCCGCCTCGGCGTCTTCGCCTCGGGCTCGGCCTTGCGCTCGCTGCCGTCGGCATGCGCCGCGACATGGCCATCGGCGAACTCGATGTCGAGAGCCGCGCCAGGCTGCACCTCCGCGGCACGGCGCAGCATCGCGCCGTCGGACGAACGCACCAGAGCGAAGCCGCGGGCCAGCACACTGCGATGTCCGAGCGTGCCAAGCAACTTCGCCTGGGCGTCGAGCTTCGCCCGCGAGCGGTCGAGAAACGTCGCGATGGATCTTGCTTGCGAACGGTCCAGCCGGATCAGCCGCTCGCGGCCCGCAAGCGCGGCGCGCGCCACGACCTGCGGCCTGAGGCGGGCGGAAGCGCGCTCGAGCCAATTGCGATGCACCCGCGCATTAGCGATGAGCGCGCGCTTCAGCCTTGCGCTCGCGGTGTCGAAGCGCTGGCGCGGCAGGTCGAGAATATTGGCCTTGCGGGGAAGCCCGCGCGCCAGCCCCACGAATCTGTGCCGCTCGCTCTCGATCTTGCGCCTGAGCGAGGTTGCCACGCGCAGGCCGTGCTGCGTCACCGCGATGAGGAGATCGGCGCGCACCGGCACGGCGCGCTCGGCGGCCGCGGTCGGCGTCGGCGCACGGAAATCGGCGACATAGTCGATGATGGTCCAGTCGGTCTCGTGGCCAACCGCCGCGATCAATGGGATCGCGCTCGCCGCCGCCGCGCGCGCCACGGCCTCCTCGTTGAAGCCCCAAAGGTCTTCGAGACTGCCGCCGCCGCGCGCCACGATGATGAGGTCGGGGCGCGGGATCGCCCCTGCCGCGTCCAGGGCGTTGAAGCCGGCAATGGCGGCTGACACTTCGACCGCGCAGGTCTCGCCTTGCACCCTCACCGGCCACACCAGCACATGGCAGGGGAAGCGGTCGGCGAGCCGGTGGAGAATATCGCGGATCACCGCGCCGGTGGGCGAGGTGACGACGCCGACGATGCGCGGCAGATAAGGCAGCTTCTTCTTGCGCGCCTCGTCGAACAGGCCTTCGGCGGCGAGCATCTTCTTCCGCTGCTCGAGCAGCGCCATCAGCGCGCCGATGCCGGCGGGCTCGAGCTCGTCGATGACGATCTGATAGGTGGACTTGCCGGGATAGGTGGTGACGCGGCCGCGCACCACGACTTCGAGCCCCGCTTCCGGCTTGAATTTGAGCCGCTGGAAGGTGCCCTTCCAGATCACCGCCTCGATCGTCGCGCCCTCGTCCTTCAGCTTGAAATAACAGTGGCCGGAGCCGTGCCGGCCCTTGAAGTCGGAAATCTCGCCGCGCAGCCTGACCAGCCCATAGGCCTCCTCCACCGTACGGCGGAGCGCGAAGGCAAGCTCCGAGACGGTATATTCGACGAGATTCGTCGCGCTTGGTGCAGCTAGATCAGCCATTGGCGTCCATCAAGCTCATGCAATACAAGCTCGACATGCGCGCCACAAGACGGAGCTTGGCAGGATGAACGTGCTGCTGATCGGAGGCGGAGGCCGCGAGCACGCGCTGGCGTGGAAGCTCGCGCAAAGCCCCCTGCTCGGCCGGCTCTATTGCGTGCCGGGGAATGCCGGGATCGAGGAAATCGCGCAATGCGTGGCCCTCGATGTGGCGGACCATGCAGCGATCATCCGCTTCTGCAAGGAGAACCTCATCGGGCTCGTGGTGATCGGGCCCGAGGCGCCGCTCGTGGCAGGGCTCGCCGACGATCTCGAAGCGGCTTCCATCAAAGCGTTCGGGCCGTCGCGGCAGGCAGCCCAGCTCGAAGGCTCGAAAGGCTTCACCAAGGATCTCTGCGCCGAATACGGCATCCCGACCGCCGCCTATCGCCGCTTCGCCGACGCCTCGGCCGCCAAGGCCTATGTGGCGACGCAGAGCCTGCCGATCGTCGTCAAGGCCGACGGGCTCGCCGCAGGCAAAGGCGTGGTCATCGCGCAGACGCGCGACGAAGCGTATCAAGCGATCGATGAGTGCTTCGGAGGCGCGTTCGGCGCGGCTGAGGCAGAACTCGTCATCGAGGAATTCCTCGACGGCGAGGAGGCGAGCTTCTTCGCGCTGGTCGACGGCGAAAACGCTCTGCCGCTTGCCACCGCGCAGGACCACAAACGCGTATTCGACGGCGACAAGGGCCCCAACACTGGCGGCATGGGCGCCTATTCGCCGGCGGCGATCATGACGCCGGCTCTGTGCGCCCGCGTCATGCAGGAGATCATCGCGCCAACGGTCCGCGCCATGAACGCGCGCGGCACACCGTTCAAGGGCGTGCTCTATGCCGGGCTGATGATCAAGGACGGGGCGGCGAAGCTTATCGAGTACAACGCGCGGTTCGGCGATCCGGAGACGCAAGTGCTGATGCTGCGGCTCAAGTCTGACCTGCTTCCGGCGCTGCTTGCAGTAGCCGAAGGAAAGCTCAGCTCCATTACGCTCGACTGGCACGATGACGTGGCGCTGTGCGTGGTGATGGCGGCGAAGGGCTATCCTGGCGCGTATGCGAAAGGCTCGGAGGTCAAGGGGCTTCAGGCTGCGGCCGCCGATCCCAATGTCGAAATCTTCCATGCCGGCACCAAGCGCGAGAGCGGTCGCATCATCGCCGACGGCGGCCGCGTGCTCGGCGTCACCGCCCGAGGTAACACCATCGCCGAGGTTAGAAGCCGCGCCTATGCGGCCGTCGACAAGATCGACTGGCCGGGCGGCTTCTGCCGCCGCGACATCGGCTTCCGCGCTGTGGGCCGTCAGGCGAAGAAGTAGAATCGCCCCGGCTCGCCAAGAACAGCGTCATACCGGCGAAAGCCGGTATCCAGAAGATAAACTCCGTGCCGGTTTCTCTGCATTCTGGCTTTCGCCGGAATGACGCCTTGGGGCCGGTGGCACGGCTTCATCCCTCCCCTTGATGGGGAGGGATGGAGCCAGAGGCGGCGCAGCGATTTCCAACTCTCCCACAAGGGGCGAGCGGAGCTGACCGGCATTCCCAAGCGGCGAAAATTGCCGGAACGGCCCGGCGGCGCTTGACCCACTTTGTTTGAGCCTCTAACCGAACGCCATGATCCTCGCCGCTCCCGAAATTCCCGTGCTCCACTCCATCGCGGAGCTGGGCTCGCGCTATGCCGCCTGGCTCGTCGATATCTGGGGCGTGATGCATAACGGCCATCGCACCTTCCCGCGCGCCGTCGCCACCACACGCAACTTTCGCAAACGCGGCGGCGTCGTCGTGCTCTTGTCCAATTCGCCGCGGCCCAGCCCCTCCGTGCAAGAGCAGCTCCGTCGTATCGGGGTTCCGGACGACGCCTATGACGCGACCGTCACCTCCGGCGACCTGACCCGCCACGAGCTCGCCAAGCATGACGGCGCGACGGTCTTCCATCTCGGGCCCGAGCGCGACCTCCCCATCTTTCAGGGTCTCGCGGTGAAGCGCGGAGGACAAGAGGAGGCCGAGTTCGTGGTCTGCTCGGGCCTGTTCGACGACGATACGGAGACGCCGGACGATTATGCCGGACTGCTCGCCGCGCTTGCCGCGCGCGAGCTTCCCATGATCTGCGCCAATCCCGATCATCTGGTCGAGCGGGGCGATCGGCTCGTCTGGTGCGCCGGCGCGCTCGCGGCGCTGTACGAGAAGCAGGGCGGCCGCGTCCTCTATGCCGGCAAGCCATACGCGCCGATCTATCTGCTCGCGCTCGAGACCGTCGACCTGCTGGCGAAACGTGAGGTGCCGCGGAGCGATATCCTTGCCATCGGCGACGGCGTCAATACCGACATTGCCGGCGCGGCAGGCCTCGGCATCGGCTCCGTGTTCGTGGCGAGCGGGCTGCATGTGCCGTCGAACAGCGGCGGCGAGGCGGGTGCCGGGACGCTCGACGCGCGGCATCTCGCCGAGCTCTTCGCCGAGGCGAAGGGCCGGCCGCTTGCGGCGATGCGGGCGCTGGTCTGGTGAGGGCTAGTTGTCGCGGAACAGCGCGTCGATGCCGTCCTGGTCCTCGCTTGCGCCGGGCAGGCCCGGTCCGTCGAGGGTGAGCCGCGCTTTCTTGCGCTCCGCCGGCCGCAGAGCGGCCTTCCTGCCCTTGCCGGCCGACTGCATGTGGGTGGCGATCACCCGGTCGAGCGACTCGGTGATCTTGGTGACGCGCTGGCCGACAAGGTCGTGGAAGCCGCATGCCGTCATGATCGCGAGAATGGCCTCTTCCGCCTTCTTCGCCTCCTCTTTGTCGGCGAAGGCGAGCAGGCCCTCGGCCGAATCGAGGATGCGTCCGGCGGCGTCTTCCGCGGTCGAGCGGATGGCGGCGAGCTCGCGCAAAGTATTGACGAGCACGGTGATCTCCTCGGAGACCGAGCGGCCGCTATCGTGTTGCTTAGCTGACGCGCTCCCGCTTAGGCCGCGCCGTGCGGAAAGTTTCCCGCGCCCTGGCATGATATCCCCACCCCATTTTGCGATGTTGCTATTCGCCAAAGATGGCGTCGATCTTCGACTTGAGCGTCGCCGCGTTGAACGGCTTGACGATGTAATTGTTCACCCCGGCCTTCTTCGCCGCGATCACGTTCTCGGTCTTCGATTCGGCGGTGACCATGATGAAGGGCGTGCGCGACAGCCGGCCGTCGGCGCGCACTTCGCGCAACAGTTCGTAGCCGGTCATCGGCTCCATGTTCCAATCGGAGATGATGAGCCCATAGTCCTTCTGCCGCATCATGTTGAGGGCCGCGGTCCCGTCGCCTGCCTCATCCACAGCGGCGAAGCCGAGCTGCTTCAAAAGATTGCGGATGATCCTGATCATCGTCTTGTAATCGTCGACGATCAGAATCGGCATGCTATGATTGATAGCCGTTGTCTCCTCCGATCCTCACGGGGCCCAGTCTTCTGTTTGGCGTTGCGTGAGGCTTCCAACCAGCCTAGGCGCTTCAACCAGCATAGGCGCTTGAGGCCTGTCCTCGGGCGGAGCTTAAGGATTGGCCGTGAACGGATGGTTAAGCCCAATCGGCTCAACGGATTTTCGTCCTTCGGAAGGCGCCTCTCCACTGATATTGCAGTGCAGCAACGCCTTCGCTATTTTGCGCCAATAACCTACGGAGCAGGGAAAATCACATGACGAGCAATGGGACAGGCGGCGTTCTAAGCCACGGCTACTATTTCGAGGATCTTTCCCTCGGCATGGAGGCCAGCTACGCCAAGAAAATCACCAATGAGGACGTTCTCGCCTTCGCCGGTCTGTCCGGAGACGTCAACCCGGTGCATCTCTCCGACGATTTCGCGGCCGGGACCATCTTCAAGAAGCGCATCGCTCACGGTTTCCTCACCGGGAGCCTGTTCTCCACCGTGCTCGGCACCAAGCTGCCCGGGCCTGGCTGCATCTATCTCTCGCAGAGCATGAAATTCCGGGCCCCCGTCTATATCGGCGACGAGGTGATCGCCACGCTGAAAATCACCGGCCTCGATGCGGAGAAGGGCCGCGCGACGCTTGCTTGCGACTGCGCCGTCAACGGCAAGACCGTGCTTGAGGGCGAAGCGGTTATGATGGTCGCTCGCCGGGCCCCGCGCCAATAAAGCGAGAGCGAAGGCTTCCCGAGATGGACATAGTCCGCTTCTGGCGGGACGTGCCGGCCGAGCTCAGAGGCGCGGTGCTCGCCATCGGCAATTTCGACGGCGTCCATCGCGGCCATCAGGAGGTGCTGCGCGCGGCGATCGCTATTGCCAAGAAGGAAGGACGCCACTCAGGCGCCGTGGTGTTCGAGCCGCACCCAAGGGAGTTCTTCACGCCTGCGACGCCCTTCTTCCGGCTGACGCCGCTTCCTTTGAAGCTCGAGCTGCTCGACGCTCTCGGTCTCGATCAGACCTTTGTCATCGAGTTCGACCAGGCGCTGGCCTCGTTGAGCGCCGAGACCTTCGCCACCGAGGTCGTGGCCAAGGGGCTCGGCGCGAGCCATGTGGTGGTTGGCCATGACTTCTCCTATGGCAAGGGACGCACCGGCACGACCGGCGAGCTTACAGCGCTTGGGCGCGTGCTCGGCTTCGGCGTCGATGTGGTTGCACCGGTCGGAGCGGGCGGTGCGACATTCTCCTCGAGCCGCATCCGCGAGCATCTCCGCGAGGGAGAGACGCGGGAGGCGGCGGACCAGCTCGGTTATTGGTGGCGGGTGCGCGGGCGCGTCGGCGAGGGCGCGGGACGCGGCACAGGCCTCGGCTTCCCCACGCTCAATCTGCCGCTCGATCCAGGACAGGATGTGCGCCACGGCATCTATGCCATGCGCGTCGACCATGAGGGGCGCCGCTACGATGCTGCGGGCTATGTCGGCGCGCGCCCGACCTTCGGCGAGAACGAGCCGGTGCTCGAGGCCTATCTCCTCGATTTCGCCGGCGATCTATACGGGGCGGAGGTCGAGGTCGAGTTCATCGCCTTTCTCCGCCCCGACCAGACCTTCGCCACGCCAGAGGCGCTTGCCGAGCAGATGCGCCAGGATTGCGACGCAGCGCGCGCGGTCTTGGCAAGGATCGATGCCGACGATCCCATGCGCCGCTTTCCGCTCGCTTGCGCGCTCGCCAAGCCGGCCGCGGTCATTTGATCTCGAAGGGCAGATCCGTGCTTGAGGACTTGCCGCTATTGGCGTCGTGGATGGTCAGGCCGAGAATGTAGGAGCCCGGCGCCGCGCCCGTAACGTCGAGCTTGATGTGGCTCATATAGTCGATGGGCGGCTCG
>Ga0315286_10005884_pt1 | contig 11890 bp, 8 predicted proteins | sample YL17G10_0_MG_FD_205038 | JGI IMG/M metagenome (GOLD analysis project Ga0315286, IMG submission 205038) | Sediment microbial communities from Yellowstone Lake, YNP, Wyoming, USA - YL17G10_0 | ecosystem: Environmental > Aquatic > Freshwater > Lake > Sediment | place: USA: Wyoming | collected... | reverse complement strand
TGCTTCTCGGCGCGTATTCCGCGCTCTGCCGGCAGATGGATGCAGGGAAGGTGAAGTTCTTCCCGCGCCGGGAGATGCTGGACCTTGTCGTGGCCGACGGTCAAGCCCGCGGTGTCATTGCACGAAACATGGTGACCGGAAAACTCGAGACCTATTCCGGACACGCGGTGGTCCTGGCAACGGGCGGCTACGGCAACACCTGGTACCTCTCGACCATGGCAAAGGCGAGCAATGCCACGGCGATCTGGCGTGCGTACAAACGGGGTGCCCTCTTCGGGAACCCGTGCTTCACGCAGATCCACCCGACGTGCATCCCGCAGAGCGGCTCCTTCCAGTCGAAACTCACCCTCATGAGCGAGAGCCTCCGGAACGACGGCCGCATCTGGGTGCCGAAGAAGAAAGGGGAAAAACGGCGTCCGGAGGATATCCCGGAGAACGAACGAGACTACTACCTCGAGCGGATGTATCCCTCGTTCGGCAATCTTGTACCCCGCGACGTAGCGTCGCGACGGGCAAAAGAGATGTGCGACAACGGGTTCGGCGTCGGGCCGACCTCCATGGCCGTGTACCTCGATTTCTCCGACGCCATCAAGCGAAACGGGAAGAAGTGGATCGAGGAGAAATACGGCAATCTGTTCGACATGTATCACGAGATTACCGCGGAAGACCCATACAAGACCGCGATGCGGATCTACCCCGCCGTCCATTACACGATGGGCGGACTGTGGGTGGACTACAACCTGATGAGTACCATCCCCGGCCTCTACGTGATCGGAGAGGCGAACTTCTCCGACCACGGCGCGAACCGGCTCGGCGCCAGCGCGCTCATGCAGGGACTGGCCGACGGGTATTTCATCCTTCCCTACACAATCGGTGACTACCTCGCAACGGCCTCGTTCAAGCCGGTCAATACCGAAGAGGGTTCTTTCAAACAAGTCAGGGCCGAAGTTGATGCCCGAATCAAAAAACTCCTTTCCATCAAAGGCAAGCGGACAGCCGACGAATTCCATCGGGCGCTCGGCAAGGTGATGTGGGATCACGTGGGCATGGGACGCACCAAGGCCGGCCTGCAGAAGGCACTGACCATGATCCCCGGCATCCGCGAGGAATTCTGGAAGGATGTGAACGTCGTCGGCTCCAGCGACGACCTCAATATGGAACTCGAACGCGCGGGGCGGGTGATCGATTTTCTGGAACTGGGTGAGCTGGTTGCCAGGGATGCGCTGTACCGGAACGAATCCTGCGGCGGTCACTTCCGCGAAGAGTACCAGTCCGACGGCGAGGCGAAGCGGAACGACAAGGAGTACTGCTATGTTGCCGCCTGGGAATTCACCGGCGACGACAGCAATCCGAAGATGCACAAGGAGCCGCTCACGTTTGAGTATGTGAAACCGTCTACGCGAAGCTACAAATAAGGAGTCTCAGCACATGAATTTCACTCTTCAGATCTGGCGACAGAAGAACCAGAACTCCGAGGGACAATTTGCCACGTACGGGGTCCAGGACATCCCACCCGACGCATCGTTTCTGGAAATGCTCGACGTGCTGAACACGGATCTCGTCAAGCGGGGCGAGGAGCCGGTGGCATTCGATCACGACTGCCGCGAAGGTATCTGCGGGAGTTGCGGGCTGATGATCAACGGCCGCGCCCACGGACCCAACCGCGGGGCGGCGACGTGCGAGGTGCGCATGCGCAGCTTCCAGGACGGAGAAACAATCGCAGTGGAGCCCTGGCGCGCAAAACCGTTTCCGATCATTAAAGACCTCATGGTCGACCGGACAGCACTCGACCGGATCATGCAGGCAGGCGGGTACGTATCGGTACGGACAGGCGGCGCCCCCGACGCCAGCGCAATCCCGATTCCAAGAATGGTGGCCGAAGAAGCCATGGATGCGGCGGCATGCATCGGATGCGGCGCATGCGTCGCTACATGCAAGAATGGATCAGCCATGTTGTTCGTCGCAGCCAAGGTGTCCCAGCTTGCTCTTCTTCCGCAAGGAAAGGCGGAGCGTGAGATGCGTGTCGAACGGATGGTAGCACAGATGGATGCCGAAGGGTTCGGGGCGTGCTCCAACACGTACGCCTGCGAGGTAGAATGCCCGAAAGAAATCTCGGTGTCGCATATCGCGAGACTGAATAGAGAGTACATCAGGGCAAAAGTGCTGTAGCAGAAGGACACCGGAAGCAGCGAAGGGAGCCGGGGAAGGGAGGGGAAACAACACAGGGCAAAACGGTGGGTGCGGATTTCGTGTATCAGATACGAGACGTGTACGGCCCGGCACAGCTGTCGGGCCGTTGCTTTCTTCGGACTTTTTGGTTCACGCTGAAATTCCCATGCCGCGGAACCAAAAACTTTGGCTGTCAATCATGCCGCTGCTTTCCGGGACACGGCCCTTTCCCCAATGGGTCCAGCAGCCGTTACCGCCCGAGCGATGCCATGCATCCTCCCACTCCTCGTTATCGTCTGCTTCCTGCACCTTGCACACCACGGAAATAAATCGTACGTTTTGATATCATTGAGCTGTCCGAGTTGCTGTTGAAACGCCAAACCTGTGGATTTCTATGCGTTTACGAGCTTTCCTGATTCTCCTGGCCGTCATCCCACCGCTCTTCCTACCCTGTACCACACGTGCCCAGAATTCGAGGGAAAACGCCGATTTCAAGCTCGCCATCAATCTCTACAATGATGGTCTCTCTGATCTCGCGGCCGAACAGCTGAAGCAATTCATCAACAATTATCCCAACAGCGACCAGGGGATTGAGGCCCGGTACTATCTCGGCCTCACGCAGCTGAAGCTCAAGCAATATGAAGAGGCGAGGCTGACATTCCAGACGTTTGCCCTTACCTATCAGAACAATCCGAAAGCTCCCGACGCATGGTGGAACGTTGGGGAATCATTCGCCGCCACGCACAACTACCGTGAAGCGGCGCTGGCGTTCGAGCGTGTGAAGGTGTTTCATCCCAAGAGCAAGCTTGCCCCCGACGCACTGGTGCAGGCGGGGAAGTACTTCATGCTGGCCGGCGAAAAAGATAACGCCCGGCGCGTGCTCCGGATCGTGATGCAGGAATACGGCTCCAGTGCAGCGGCGGTGACCGCACGAACCCAGCTCGGCAAGCTCTACTTCGAAGAGGGCAATTTCCCGCTGGCGCAGAACGAGCTGAAACGGGTGGTGGAAAGCGATCCCTCACCCGACGCCCGTGCACAGGCCCTGCTCATTCTCGGCAACATTTACCAGGCAACGGGCAGGGCCGGCCTCGCACAGACACAATACCAGGAGATCATCACCAAGCACAAGACTTCTTCGGCTGTCCAGGCCGCCTACATCAATCTCGCCCGGCTCCAGATGGATGCGGGCAAACCCGCTGACGCAGTCGAAAGCTACAAGAAGGCGCTCGCCGAAAAGACGCAGTCCGACTCCGCCCTCGTCCGTCAGGCAATGGTGGGGATCGGCGATGCCCTCGCCGCGGTGAAAGACTACGGAAACGCCACCACGCAGTACGAGAAGTACATTGCAGCGTTTCCGCAGGACGAAAGCACGCCAGACCTCCTCTGGAAGATTGCCCGTGTCTCCGCACGGGGGAAGAATTTCAAGAAATCAAACGAGGCATGCGCCCGGATTCTGAAATCATCTGCCCCCGAGAGATTGAAACGACGCTCGCAGCTGCTGATGGCCGTCAACGCACAGGACCAGCACAACGCCGCGCTGGCAGTGCAGCTCTACGGGACGTTTATCGAGAATTACGGTGATGACCCGACCACCGCGGAGGTGCTCTTCCGCACCGGGCAGATCCAGGAAAAGGAGCTCCGGGACTACCGGAAAGCTTCTGTGCTGTATGAGCTCCTGGTTGCGCGCCATAGCACATCGCCACTTGTCGACGAAGCGCTCGCCGGTGCCGCACGATGTCAGGAACAGTTGAAGGAATTCGATCGCGCCGCGCAGATCTACAACGATCTGGTCTCCCGCTATCCCGCCTCCGAGCTGCGTCCCGCAGCCGAGGAGAGGATCCGGATAATTGAGACGTTTGAGTCGAAGGACAAGGATGCCGGTCTTGAAAAACTCGCGATGCTGGTGGGCGATGTGGTGGCCGATAAAGACAAGGCCGGCCTCGCGTTCCGGCTGGGAGAGATCTATTTCAAGGATCTGAAGAACTATGCCGCCGCCGCAACCCAGTTCACCAATGCGTATACCAGCGGGATCGACGTCAACCGCACAGCGGAGGCGCTCTACCTTCGGGCCAAGTCGTACGAGTACATGAGCTGGAAAGACAACAAATACCGCACGATGGCGGTGGAATCATACCAAACGTTTCTCCAGACAGCAGGGGCGTCTCAGGCCCCCGAGGTCCGCGTCTGGCGTGAGGACGCGGCAGTGTCCGTGTTCACGCTGAGCGCCACGACGCTGCTTCTTGCGCAATCGGCATATCAGGCAACGGTCGCGCTTCTTACGGATGGTGCACGGCGGGACGAGATGCTTCTGCGCATCGGCGACCTGCAGCAGAGGGCCGACAGCAACGCGGCCGCACTGGGAACGTTCTCGGAGATCGTGCGGGAGTATCCTTCATCTCCGCACCGCGAGGAGGCGCTGTATCGTTGCATCGGGTTGCTGCACGTCCTCGGTCTCCCCGATTCCGCGGCGGTGGAAAGCCAGCTCTATCTGTCTGCCTACCCGTCCGGCCGTCACACCGCGGCGGTTCTTTCCGCCGCTGCCGGGGCCGCCATGCAACGCGGCGACAATGATCGCGCCGCAACAATGGAGCAGGAGCTGAGCACGGGATTCTTCTACACGGCCGATGCAGCAAACGCACGACGCCTTCTTGCCGACGCCACCGCAGCGCGAGGAAACGCTGCCGAGGCCGTCGGCATCTACAACGAACTCGTGGAGCAACAATCGTCCAACCTGTTTATGGACGATGATGTGGATCCTTCCCTCCTTCTGGCCCTCGGCAAGGCTCAGTTCCAGGCAGGGAACAAAGAGGACGCCAAGCGCGCGCTGTTCCGTTGCCTGGCGGCCGCACAGTCCGGGAAAGTCGCTGGCGAGGCGTGTACCGCGATCGGCATGATGTACAGGAGCGAGGGATCGACGGAACTCGCCACTTCCTACTTCCGGCGCGCTGCGACGATCTCCCCCGACGCAGCGGGCGCAGATGTGGCCGCCATGCTCTTTGACAGCGGCGAGTATGACGACGCCGTCACGCAATACGGGCGCCTCGTGGAAACCGCCGCATCCGACTCGGAGAAACAGATCTATGAAGCGCGGCTCATCCTGGCGCTGCTTCGCAACGACGAGCTTCAGGAAGCGGAAAAAAGGATCGCGGCGTTCACGAAGACCTATCAGGCAAGCAGCGTCGAGCTTGCATCGATTGAGCTGGAAAAAGGGAACTACCTCTTCCGGAAGGAGAATTACCCCGCAGCACTCAAAGCCTTTCACACCGTCGCAGACAAGTACGACGATACGCCGTCCGCTCCTGTCGCCCTCTACTGGATCGGGAAAACGCAGGAGGCATCGGGAAGCCTCAAAGAGGCCGTGGATCAGCTGACACAACTCGTGCAGAACTATCCGGGCGATCCGATCCTTCCCCGGGCCTATCTCGCCCTGGGGAATCTCTGGTTCAACCTCGAGAAGTGGGACGAGGCCATCAAGAATTTCCGGAAGATCGTGGACGATCCGAATGCGGATCTGTCGCTGCTCCCCTTTGCGATGAGCAATCTGATCGAAACGTACGAAATAGCGGGACTCAATGACGCAGCGCTCGCGCTCACGCGGAAATATCTCGATCTGTTCCCGAACAACGAGGACAGTTTCGACAAGAGGATCAAGATCGGCATTCTGTACCAGCGGCTGGGATACTACGATCAGTCCGTGCTCCAACTCCAGGGATTGCTCGACGAAGCCGGGAGCGACCTGGAGGGTGAAATCCGGTACTACATCGCCGAGGGGAACTACTACAAAGGCGATTACCAGCAGGCCATTCTCGACTTCCTGAAGGTCCCGTATCTCGTTACCAAAAAGGGGAAGATCGACTGGACAGCCAATTCGCTGTATATGTCCGGCCAATCATACGAAAAGATGGGCCGCTTCGATCAGGCCCTGATCATGTACCAGCAGATCCTCGACCGTTCCGGCATCGACGAGACGTACAAAGCGGCTGCCCGGAAGGAAATCGACCGGGTCAAACTGGTGCTGAAAAAGAAGTAACATCCTGACGCTCCGGTCGGGAGCCATGCGATCATCACGCGTTTCGCGGGAGAATAGTCTATGCTCGAACAGGACATACAAGGGTTTATGGATGCGCTCACCGAGCGCACCATAGGACTGCGTGACTCCATCACATTGAAGGAAATGATCATCGCCGACATCCCGAAAGGGGTGAAGGTCTATATCCGCACGGAAGTGATCCGGTGGCTCAGGAACGACCTCGCAGGCGCACCCCGCTTTGGTCGCGTCAACCAGAACGCTCCGGGGATTTCGCAGCTCACCAATGCGTTTCTGCGCTCGCTCTGCGATGCGTACCAGTTCACCCGGACAGAGTTCATCTCGATCCTGAACGACGCCGTGCATTTCACCGACAACTTCCTCTCCCGTCCGCAGTGGACGCTTGAGAATTTCGTTTTCGAAAAGAACAAACGCATCCCGACGGAGGAACTGCTCTTCCGGTTGGAATACGCCAGCGACTACGCCTATTTCCCCCAGCTGATCGAAAAGATTGTGCGCCAGTGGAAGTGGAAGGAGGTCACGCGCGAGGATTTCCGCACGCTCGTGGCAAAGATTGACAACCAGATCGTGGGCCAGCATTCCGCACGCGAGCTTGCGATGCTGACCAAGCCGATTTACGATTTCGTGCATCTCGGTGAGGCGTCGCTCACCCATGCCATCCCCCTCAGTCCCCTGATCGTGTTCTTCGACGACAAGAAGATGACGAGTGTGAAAGAGCACATCGAAAGCGTCTGCGCCGCCAGGAAACGATCGGAGCTCACGCTGAGAGAGTTGGTCGGATTGATCGAAGATTTCTATGTCTCCCGAACCGGCGCGCAAGCTCGTTCCGGCAACCCCCTGACGGACAGGCCCAAAACCCAGGTGGACGATACGGCACAGGAGGCCCTCCCCACAGATGCAGCAAAGAGCTCAGGGAGGAGTCCCCAGGTCGGCGCACCAATGGAGGCTCCGGATGCGACCGATCGGGCCATCCAGAACGCGATGACCACCGAAGGACCGGAGGGGAATGTCGAGGTTTCGACCCCCGGGACGACACCGGGACTTCCTGACCTGCACACCCTGATCCCCGACAAGAAGCGATCGCGGATCGTGCGTCGCCTCTTCAAGCGGGATCATGACTACTTCAACTTCGTCGTCGCGGAGCTGAACAAATTCACAACGTGGAAAGAGTCCGCGGCGTTTCTCGCCGACTTCTTCCGCACCAACAAACTTGACCCGTATTCTGACGACGTCGTTCAGTTCACCGATGCCGTTCAGGCCCGGTTCACGCCGCGCGAACAATGAAATTCGTCGACCTTGCCTCCATCCACATTCATGCCGGCCACGGCGGAGTCGGGTGCGTCAGCTTCCGCCGCGAGAAGTTCGTCCCGAAAGGCGGTCCCAACGGTGGGAACGGGGGCCGGGGCGGGGATGTCATCATTCGTGCGAACAAAGACCTCGCAACACTCCTTGACTTCCAGTACCGGAGAATCTACAAGGCGCCGCGGGGCGAACACGGCCTCGGGTCACGGAAGACGGGCCGTAGCGGCATCGATGTCGTTCTCGAAGTGCCGGTGGGGACCATCGTTCGTGACACCAACGCGGGAGAGGTGGTGGGCGACCTGCTGCGACACGGCGACGAGATCGTGGCCGCGAAGGGAGGCAAGGGTGGTCGAGGGAACGCTGAGTTTGCCACCTCGACCAACCAGGCACCCCGGCAGTACGAGGTCGGTGAAGAGGGTGAAGAGCGCGAGATCGAACTCGAGTTGAAGCTTCTCGCCGACGCTGGCCTCGTGGGATTGCCGAATGCGGGAAAATCGACACTCATTTCGGTGATCTCCGCCGCGCATCCCAAGATCGCCGACTACCCTTTCACCACGCTGGTGCCCAATCTTGGCATCGTCCGCATCGATGTCGGCAAGAGTTTCGTGGTGGCTGACATCCCCGGCCTCATCGAGGGCGCGCACACAGGGAAAGGCCTCGGGGTTCAGTTCCTGCGCCACATCGAGCGATCAAAAGTCCTTGTGATTCTCCTCGACTCCACCAGCGAGGACATCAAGGCAGACTATACCACACTTCTCACTGAGCTACGGTCGTACAACAAAGACTTGCTGAAGAAGCGAACGCTTGTAGCCATCACCAAGATCGACGCAATTGACGGAGAACGGCTCACAAAGCTCAAGAAACTGTCCTTCGGAAATAGCCGGGCATTCCCCATTTCCGCGGCGACCGCCAAGGGCATACGGGAGCTCGTACGGGCAATGTGGAAAACCGTGACGGCGGCTCGGGAGGAAGAGTAGCCGATGGCACTCCGTGCTCCTTCGCGCAAACCTCTTACACCCCGACGTGTTGCCGTCGTCCTTGGAATGCTCATTGCGCTTCTGGTGCTGGTTCTGTTGGCCGGCCTCACGATTGGCAGCGTGGGGATCCCGTACACTCATGTCCTCTCCGTGATCACGGGAAGCGGCACCGCACCGCAGACTGAACGGACGATCATTCTTGACATCCGGCTCCCCCGTCTCCTGCTGGCCCTTCTCGTCGGGGCCGGCCTCTCGGTCGCGGGGGTGGTTTTCCAGGCCCTTCTGCGGAATCCGCTCGCCGAGCCTTACATCCTCGGGATATCGAGCGGCGGTACGGTCGGCGCGATTATCGCCATCGGATTTTCTCTCGGCACATTCATGGTGCCGGTCGCCTCCTTCGCCGGCTCGGCCCTTGTCATGCTTCTCGTCTACAGCCTGGCCCACCGCCGGGGGCAACTGGACACGGATACCCTTCTTCTTGCGGGCGTCATGATCGGCGCGTTCTTCAACGCGGCCGTCCTTCTCATCATCGCGGTCTTCAACCAGGAACTCCGCAATGCTTTCCTCTGGCTGATGGGGAACCTCGGCGGCGCATCGTATGACGCTATCGTTCTCGTGGCTCCGGTCGTGGTGATTGCGTCCATGGCAGCACTGTTCTACGCACGCGCGTACAATGCCATTTCCACGGGAGACGAAGCGGCCATGCAGCTGGGAGTCGACGTCAAATCCGTGAAGCGCGTTTCCTACATCCTGGCCTCGCTGGTCACTGGCGTCGTGGTTTCCGTGAGCGGCGTGGTGGGATTCGTGGGATTGATCATCCCTCATATCTGCAGGATGTTGTTCGGGCCGGATCATCGTCTTCTGCTCCCCGCATCAGCGCTTGTGGGGGGCGTGTTTCTGATCGCCACCGACACGCTGGCTCGGACACTGCTTTCCCCTGCTGAAATCCCCGTGGGTGCCATGACGGCGGCGATCGGTGCGCCATTGTTCGTGTACCTGCTTCGTAAGACGTAGTCTTGCCTTCCTTCCATGATTTGTGTACATTGTGGTACGTCGGTTCCGGCAATCCCGGCCCGGCGATCTGTCCCGCTTCAGGCGGGCAGCTGTGGTGAAGATCCAACCCTGTCGCTCTACCGGACAATGCACGCGTTCACCGTTGACACGATATCGTTCAGGTATGAACCCGGAGTCCCCATCCTCCGCGAACTGTCATGCACGGTTCGGAAAGGCGAATTCCTGAGCATCGTGGGCCCCAACGGTTCGGGCAAAACCACCCTGCTTCGTCTCCTCGATCGCATTCTCATTCCCCAGAGCGGCCGCATTATGCTCGGGGGGCAGAATATTCAGAAGCTCTCGCGCTCCGAGATCGCCCGCAAGATCGCCTTCGTTCCGCAGGACGGCGGCATCCATTTTCCGTACACAGTCTATGAAGTGGTCCTGATGGGACGGTCTCCGCACATCCGCGGGATCGCGTTTGAGAACGCCCATGACCGGGAGATCGCCGAGACGGTCATGACACAGGCCAACATCACCCATCTGGCAGATCATCCGGTCACCAACCTCTCGGGCGGCGAGCGGCAGCGCGCCATCATCGCGCGGGCTCTTGCGCAGGAACCGGAAATCCTTCTGCTCGACGAACCCAATGCGCACCTCGATATCGCCCATCAGCTCGGCATCTTCCGCATGCTGAAACGGCTGAACACGGAATCGGGACTGACGGTCGTCTCGATCTCCCACGATCTCAACCTCGCAGCGACATTCAGCGACCGCGTGGCGATGCTTCTGGGCGGTTCGCTCGTGGCCCTCGGCACCCCGCGAGAAGTGCTGACGGAGGAGAAGATCCGCGACGTATTCCACACCAACGTGGTGATCGATCGGCATCCGTCGGCCGACGTTCCCCGCATTACCCTCATCGCATGACGGATGCGTTCATGACCGCCGGAAGGGAAACTCGGACGTGAGACGAAGAATCATACGGGAGAAAGTCGTGCAGGCACTGTATGCCTACGAGATCTCCGGCGACCCGCTGGACCACGTGATCCGGTGTGTGCTGACTCCCCTCGAGAAAAACAAAGGCTCCTACGATTTCGCCAAGAACCTGGTCGCAGAGACCATCCGGCACTCCGCAGAGGTCGACAAGGTCATCCGGGCGAAGGTCACCAACTGGGACTTCAAACGGATCGCCATCCTCGACCGCCTGATTCTCCGGATGGGTATCTGCGAACTCCTCTTCTTCCGTGACATTCCGCCGAAAGTCTCGATGAACGAGGCGATCGAACTCGCGAAGCTTTTCAGCACGGAGAAAAGCGGACAGTTCATCAACGGCGTACTTGATGCCGTTCTGAACGACATCAAGAGCCTCGGCTTCGATCGCGTCGCCTCAGGCGCCATGGCCAAGGCGGGTCGCGGCCTCTACGATGGCGAACCCCCGCCGAGCAAGAGCAAAGCCGCTACGTCCTCATCGTGAAGACACTCCCGTCACTCCCCGGGGAGCTGAGCGGGTTTGCGATGAAAGAAATCCCTCCACTCTCTGCATTTACTTTCCCCCCTCCATTTCATACATTTGATACTATGAACCGTCTAGGATCATGCCTTTTCATCCTCCCTCTCTGCGTGGCTTGCTCCATTGGCCTGCCGGGCCAGGCACAAGCCGAAGCCGATGGCGGATCTGATAACTCGTCCGTCCAGTGCGCCGTGCGGTTCACGCGGACGACCTATCTTCCCGCGGACAGCGGGGAAATCGCTGTCGTCCTCAAGCCGATCAAGGGAATTCACGTCATTGTTGAACAGCCGGTATCATTCACGGTGGAGTTCGATTCCGTTCTCCGGCTGGCGGGCGATATCGGGCAGGTGCAGGAAAAAAAGACCGGATACCTGGCCGGAGGGGCCGAGCTGAAACAGAAATTTCGCCTGGCGTCATCGCTGGCTCCGGGGATCTACCGGCTCAACGCGTCCGTGATCTATTATTATTGTTCTGACAGCGAAGGCTGGTGCAAACGCCACCGGCAGCCGGTGGTCCTGAACCTCACCATCGCACAACCGGCGAAACACCAACAACGGACATCGCCCGAGCCATGAGCTCCTATTTCTTTTCCGACGTCCATCTGGGACTTGGTGAGCGGGCTGCCGAGAAAGAGAAGGAGAACCGGTTGCTGGAGTTTCTCACGGGCATCCTGCCGGATGCCACGAACCTGGTGATTCTCGGCGACCTGTTCGATTTCTGGTTCGAATACCGCACGGTCATCCCGAAGGGTTTCCACCGGACACTCACGGCGGTCCAGAGTTTCACGGACCGCGGCATCCCCGTCTATTACATGGCAGGGAATCACGATTTCTGGATGGGTGACTTCTTCTCGCACGAACTTGGCATGACGGTGTACGCCGACCCCACCGA
>Ga0315286_10005883_pt1 | contig 11890 bp, 7 predicted proteins | sample YL17G10_0_MG_FD_205038 | JGI IMG/M metagenome (GOLD analysis project Ga0315286, IMG submission 205038) | Sediment microbial communities from Yellowstone Lake, YNP, Wyoming, USA - YL17G10_0 | ecosystem: Environmental > Aquatic > Freshwater > Lake > Sediment | place: USA: Wyoming | collected... | reverse complement strand
TTCTTAACTCATTGCATCGCCGAAAGCTCGGGAAACCTACTGTAGAAGATGGGTTTGAGTACCTGCATCAGAGTATCAATGACCACTTCGCCGACAGACCCACCCCATCACTTCTGCCCGCCGGGCCGTGAACGGCTACGTCCCGTACAAGGCCCCCGACGGCCGCCGTGGGTGGGTCAACCCGCGCTACCGGCGGCAAGGTGATTCTGCCAAGAATAGCTCTATTATTGCCAAGAGTGGTTATAACCGGGAGGCCCAGGTGGTGTATAAGACACTGCACGGCCACCGGGCTGCTGCCGGGTGTCGAGCGACGCTGGCGGCCTTGGACGAGGAGTCAAACCAGTGCGAATAGACGCACATCAGCATTTCTGGGAGTACAGCCCCCGGCAGCACGTCTGGATGACCGAGGAGATGTCGGCTCTCAAGCGCGACTACCTGCCTGAGGACCTCCAGCCTCTTTTAACAGAGGCGGGGTTTTTCGGCACGATCGCGGTGCAAGCCCGGCAACTGCCCGATGAAACAGAATGGTTGCTCAAGCTCGCTGACCAGTTTGAATTCATCCGGGGCGTGGTGGGCTGGGTGGATCTGCGGTCGCCGCAGGTCGAGCGGGAATTGGCGAGGTACGCGCAGCACGCGAAGCTCAGGGGCGTGCGGCATGTGTTGCACGATGAGCCGGATGACCAGTTCATGCTCCTACCGGAATTCCAGCGAGGCATCGGACAACTGCGGAAGTTTGGCCTAACCTACGACCTGCTGGTGTTTCCACGCCATCTTCGCGTGGCGCCGGAGTTGGTAGCGCAATTCCCAAACCAAGCCTTTGTGTTGGACCACATCGCCAAGCCCGCCATCCGCGAGAGCCAGGTGTCGCCATGGAAGGAAGACGTGCGGAAGCTGGCGGAGTTTCCGAACGTGTGCTGCAAGCTCTCCGGCATGGTCACCGAGGCGAACTGGAAGCAGTGGCAGAGCGACGATTTCCGGCGCTACCTGGATATCGTCATTGAGGCCTTTGGGACGGATCGCGTGATGATCGGCTCCGATTGGCCCGTTTGCACGTTGTCGGGCGATTACCGATCGGTGATGGGCATCGTGGTCGACTATGTGCAGCAGTACTCGCCTGCGGTGCGCGAGGGCATCCTCGGCGGCAATTGTGCCCGATTCTACGGCATCAACATCTGAGACGGAGAGGACGATGGCCCAGACGATGTCAGCGGCAGTACTGCACGGGGCCGGCAACCTTGTCGTGCAGGAGTGGAGGCAGCCCGAGCTGAAGAGCGGCTTCGTGCTGGTCCGCGTGCGGCGGGCAGGTATCTGCGGTTCGGACATCCACTATTTCGCGCATGGGCGCTGCGGGGCCTTTGTACCCACGGGTCCCTTCGTGCTGGGGCACGAGGCATGCGGGGAGGTGGCAGCGGTGGGAGCCAACGTGGCCGAGCCGCGTGAGGGCGACCAAGTCGTGATCAACCCGGCGCGGGCCTGCGGAAGGTGCGACCATTGCCGTGGCGGCAGGGGCAACCTCTGTCGGCGGACCATCATGCTCGGGAGCGCCAGTACCACGCCTCCGACGGACGGTGCCTTGGCGGAGTACGTGGCAGTGAGGGCGGACCAATGCCACATCATGGCGGCGGGTATGGACGATTCCCAGGGGGCGATGATGGAGCCGCTGGCGGTGGCGCTGCACGCCGTCAAACGTGCCGGAGCCGTTGCGGGACGCGGAGTTCTCATCACCGGTGGCGGGCCCATCGGCCTATTGACCCTCGCGGTTGCCAGGGCATGCGGCGCGGTGCCGGTCGTCCTGACCGACCTGGTTGCCGACCGGCGCTCGGCGGCGCTGAATCTGGGCGCGGACGCAGTCCTTGACCCGTCCGCCCCGGACGCAAACGAGCAGGCCGGGCGCCTGGTGCGAGACGGTTTCGACGTGGTGTTCGAGGCATCGGGGGCGCCGCCGGCCCTGCGCCAGGCCATTGACCTGGCCCGACCCGGCGGCACCATCGTGCAGATTGGCACCCTGGCTGGCGGCGACGTGCCCCTACCGGCCAACCAGATCATGGCCAGGGAACTGCAGTACATCGGCTCGTTTCGGTACGGCAACGTGTTCGACGAGGCGATTCGGCTCGTGCAGGCCGGCCGCATCGACCTTCGCCCATTCGTCAGTCGCGTGTGGCCGCTCAGGGACGTAGAGAAAGCCATCCGCTTCGCGGCCGCCAGGGAGCAAACGATCAAGGTCCAGGTCGCCATCGACCAGGACAGGGAGCGAGCATGATCGGCCGCATCAAGTCTCTCGGTGATCCGAGAGTCGTAACGCTGATTCTTGTGACCGGGGTCGGAATTCTCTATTATCTCTTACGCTGAGAGGCCTTTGATGCAGTACCGCGTTCTGGGAAAAACTGGCCTGCGAGTTTCCGCTCTCAGTTTCGGCGCTTCGTCGCTGGGGGGCGTGTTTCGGCAGGTGGACGAGGCGGAAGCTATCCGAGCGGTCCACGTCGCGCTGGACCACGGCATCAACTACTTGGACGTTGCCCCGGCCTACGCGGCCACAAGGGCCGAGACGATCCTGGGCAAGGCGCTGAACGGTATCCCACGCACGCGATATTTTCTCTCCACCAAGGCTGGCAAGTACACCGATCCTCGCGCCTACGGCCAGGATACGCTGGACTACTCGCGCCAACGCATCCGCAATTCGCTCGACGACAGCATGTGCCGACTCGGGGTAGACTACATCGATATCGTGCATCTTCATGACTTCGAATACCAGGGTCGGGCACATACCGAATGGGCTCTTGCCGAAGGCATCGCGGCGCTGGAAGAGCTCAAGCGCGAGGGTCGGATTGGCAGCGTGAGCGTGGGCATCTATCCCATGGATTTGTTTCACCGGATCGCGGACACCGTCGAGGTCGACGCGATGCTGGTCCACAATCACTACTGCCTGAACGACACGCGGCTGCTTGAGCTAATGCCCAAGGCCGGGGCAAAGAACATTGGCCTGATCAATGGATCGCCATTCGCCAGCGGCCTGCTGACGGGACGGGAAGCTCCTGCATGGCACCCGGCCACCGAGGATGATCGCCGGTATTTCCGCGCAGCCGCGGAACACTGCCGCCAACAGGGGCTACCGATTGCCAAGCTGGCGATTCAGTTCTCCAGTCAGAATCCGCAGATCCCGACCACGATGTTCAGCTCGGCGGACCCCGAGTCGGTGCTAAAGAACATCCAGTGGCATTCGGAGCCGTGTGACATCTCCCTGCTGGCAGCGGTGCAGCAGATTCTCGCCCCGGTCATGAACAAGCAATGGGACTACGATGCCGCCGTGGAGCGGTTGAAGAAAGCAGCCGAGCCGGTGTAGACTGGCGCAACTGGGGTTCTGAAGTAGATGGAGTCCAACACTATGAAGCACATAACCATCGCCATCATCCTGGCCGTCCTGCTGCCGGCTCCACTGGCAGCGGCGCGCGCGGCCGAAACAAAGGGGCCACTCAAGGTGTTCATCCTCGCCGGGCAGTCGAACATGGAAGGCCAGGCTGCCGCCGATCTCGAAGGCAAGGACTACAACGAGGGCAGGGGCACGCTCAATTTCCTCATGAAGGACCCCGTCAAAGGGCCTCTCTTCAAGCACCTCAAGGATGATAAGGGCCAATGGGCGGTTCGGGATGATGTGTGGGTTCGCTATAAGCTGGAGGACGGTCCGGTCAAAGGCGGCCCGCTCACTCTCGGCTTTACGCCGTACGGTGGCCGACATCATTTCGGCCCCGAGTTGCAGTTTGGCTGGGTAGTGGGTGATTACTACGCCAATCAAGTCTTGCTCATCAAGACCGCCTGGGGTGGCAAGAGCCTCTACAAGGATTTCCGTCCGCCCAGCTCTGGCGGCCAGATAGGCCCGTATTATGCGAAGATGATCGCGGATGTTCGCGAGGCCCTGACGAACCTCAAGAATGATTTCCCCAGCTACGGCGGCGGCGGTTACGAGTTGGCCGGGTTCGTCTGGTACCACGGTTGGAATGACGGCTGCGAACCGAAGACCGCCGTGCCGGAATACGAGACGAACCTCGTGAATCTCATCCACGACGTACGCAAGGAACTGAACGCGCCCAAACTGCCGGTGGTCATCGGAGAGCTCACTGGCCCCTGGGTTCAGGCTCCGGACGAATGGGCGACGCTGCGCAAGGCGCAGGCCGCTGCTGCGGCGCGCCCGGAGTTCAAGGGCAATGTGCTGTTTGTCGAGACCCATGACTTTGTGCGGAAGCCCGAAGATTCCCCTTGTCCCGGACACGGGCACCACGAGTTCGCCAACGCCGAGACCTATTTCCTGGTCGGCAATGCCCTGGGGGAAGGGATGAAGAAGTTGCTCCAGGACAGCCGGGCTCAAGCGAAGCCTGAGTTGCCGAAGCCCACCTCTCACACCACTCGCAACATTGAGGGTTGGAAAGTGCGGGTGGATGATCGGCTGCTCGCGACGCCCGACGATGTGCTGGGCACACGCGCGCTTCGCTTTCTGGAGTACAAACTCTCTGACATCAAGGCGGTAGTGGCTGCTGGGCCCCTGGCGAAGCTGCTGGCCGTGACCATCGTGCTCGATCTGAGCCACGGCAAGTTGCGACCCATGCAGTACCACCCCAGTGCCGGTTGGCTGCGGGACAACGGCTACTCGACTGATCTGGCGAAATGCGTTCACATTCCCGAAGCCGCCGATCTGCCCACGCCGCGCAACATCGTTGAGCAGCCCTGGGTGGTGTTGCACGAGCTGGCGCATGCCTATCACGACCAGGTGCTGGGCTTCGAGGAACCTCGGATTCTCAAGGCGTACGAGGATTTCAAGCGGAGCGGCCACGGCGATCGGGCGCTGCTCTACAACGGCACGCGCGTGCGGCATTACGGGCTGACCGACCAGAAGGAGTTCTTCGCCGAGATGACGGAATCCTATTTTGGGATGGATGACTTCTTCCCCTTCAACCGCGCGGAGCTGATGACGGCGGAGCCGGAGATCTACGAGTTGATGCAGGCGATCTGGGGGCCGGTGGCCGGCGCAGCGGTCAAGTCTGCCAAGGAGGCTGGCAAAACAATGCTCAAACCTATCAACCAGAAGGAAGCGGCGACGGTGCTGTGGTACGCCAAGCCGGCAGCCAAATGGGCCGAGGCCCTGCCGGTGGGCAACGGGCGGCTGGGCGCCATGGTGTTCGGTTCCACCGACACGGAGCGCATTCAACTGAACGAGCAGACCCTCTGGACCGGTGGGCCATACGATCCGACGCTGCCGGGCGGGCCCAAAGAGTTGCCGGAGATTCGCCGTCTCGTCTTTGCGGGAAAGTTTTTCGAGGCCGAGGCCCTGTTCGCCAAGGCGGTGATGGGCAAGCCTGACCAGATGAAATACCAGCCGTTGGGCAACCTCTTTCTCGAATTCCCTGGCCACGCCAAGGCCAGCGACTACCGCCGGCGGCTGGACCTGGACACCGCCATCGCCGGGGTCTCGTATCGCGTGGGCGACGTGGCCTTTCAGCGCGATGTGTTTGCCAGCCCGGAGGACCAGGTTATCGTGATTCGCCTTACGGCTGACAAGCCGGGGGCGATTACCTTCAGCGCCAAACTCGCCGGCATTGCCAACACCAAGCCGCCAGGCGATGAGAAGTTCTCCACCGAGGTGCTCAAGGAGGGTCAACTGGTGCTGAGTGGCCAGAGTGCTTCCTCCTGCGGGATTCAAGGCCGTGTCCGCTATGTGGGGCGGATTCGCGTAATCAACGAGGGTGGGAAGCTGGCGACCACCAACGATACTGTGTCGGTCGAAGGCGCCAATTCGGTCATGTTGCTCTTTGTGGCTGCCACCAACTTCAAGCGATACGACGACATCAGCGGCGATCCCGAAAAGCTGGCCAAGGAATACATGGATTGGGTCGACAACCGAACCTATGACCGGCTGTTAACCCGCCACGTCGAAGCGCATCAGCGGCTGTTCCGGCGTGTCAGCTTAACCCTGCCTTCCACGGAGGCCTCGATTCGGCCGACCGATGAGCGCCTGCGTACGTACGATCCCGCGACCGATCCGCAGCTGATGGCTCTCATGTTTCAATACGGACGCTACCTGCTGCTGGGCAGCAGCCGCCCCGGTTGCCAGCCTGCCAATCTCCAGGGCATCTGGAACGAGGACATGAATCCCGCCTGGGAGAGCAAGTTCACCGCCAACATCAACCTGGAGATGAACTATTGGCCGGCGGAAGTGGCAAATCTGAGCGAGTGCGTCGAGCCGCTGGTGCGGATGGTGAAGGAACTGTCCGAAACCGGCGGCCGCGTCGCCAAGATCCACTATGGCGCGCGGGGCTGGGTCTTTCACCAGAACACCGACCAATGGCGAGCCGCGGCGCCGATGGATGGCCCGACCTGGGGCACATTTGCCACCGGCGGCGCCTGGCTCTGCACGCACCTGTGGGAACATTATCTGTTCACACGCGACGAAAAATACTTGCGCGACGTCTATCCCCTGCTCAAAGGCTCGGCCGAGTTCTTCCTCGACACGCTGGTGGAGCATCCGGAGAAGAAATGGCTGGTGACCTGCCCCTCGACCTCGCCGGAGAACTTTCCGGCGTGGTTCGGCAACCACACTTATCACGATGCCTACACCGGCATCAATCTGCCCGGAACCACGATCTGCGCCGGTTCCACGATCGACATGCAGATTCTCCGCGATCTGTTCACCGCCTGCGTCGAGGCCGGGAAAGTGCTGAAGATGGATGACGCCTTCTGCCGGCAGGTCGCCCGCGCCCGCGAGCGCCTGGCCCCGATGCAGGTGGGCAAGCAGGGCAACCTTCAGGAGTGGCTCGAAGATTGGGGCGACCTGGAGCCGAAGCATCGGCATATTTCGCACCTGTACGGTCTGTATCCCAGCGCACAAATCACACCCGGTGCCACGCCCGCCCTGGCCGAGGCCGCCAAGGTCTCGCTAACCCAGCGTGGCGATACCGGCACCGGGTTCGGCATGGCCTGGAACGCCGCCTGCCGGGCGCGCCTCCTGGACGGGGAACACGCCAACCTTTGCCTGGCCAACCTGGTCGCCCATCAAACCTGCCCCAATCTCTTCTCGATGTGCTTCTCGGCCCCGCAGGTGGAAGGCTCATTCGGCGCCACCGCCGCCATCGCGGAAATGCTCCTGCAATCGCACGCCGGCGAAATCGTTCTCCTGCCCGCGATTCCCAAAGCCTGGGCCACCGGCAGTGTCAAAGGCCTGCGCGCCCGCGGCGGATTCGAGGTGGACGTCGCGTGGCAGGATGGCAAGCTCATTTCCGCAACCCTGCGGAGCATCTCTGGAACCTCCGGCAAGGTCCGCTACGGGGAGAAGGTTGTCGAGCTCACGCTTCAACCGGGCAAGACTCGGCGTCTGAATCCAGATCTGCAAGGAGAATAGGCATGCGAACACCTGGTCGAAAAGCGCTCTGGACTGTTGTTCTCTTCGCGCTCGTCGCGGGTTCTTCTGCCGCACATGCTGCGTCGGCCGGTCGGCCAAAAGTGCCGGATTTCACGCAGGGTGGAAAGCCGGACGGGACTCACGACTGGACGCTGGGCGCCACCGGCGCGCGCGGCTGGATCTGCGGCTGGGAAGGGCACACCAGCGACGCCCGCCAGATTTTGATTACCGATGTCGCCAAGGGTTCACCAGCCGCTGGCATCCTCGAAAAAGGCGACGTCATCCTCGGGGTTGACCGAAAGCCGTTCGACGATGATGCCCGCATCCGTTTTGCGCGGGCGGTGACCGAGGCCGAAAAGGCCACCGGGGTGCTTCGGCTGATCCGCTGGCGGCTGGGCCGCTCGGAGAATGTCCAAATGAAACTTGCCGTGCTGGGCGCCTACAGTCCTACGGCGCCCTACGACTGCCAGAAATCGCAGCGAATCCTTGAACTGGGCTGCCAAGCCATCGCCAGGCAGGGCTGGAAGGACAATCGCGGCAACATCATCGTCTCCATTGAGCACGATCTGAACGCGCTGGCATTGCTGGCCTCCGGCCGGGAGGAACACCGCCCGCTCGTGGCCGAATACGCCCGGAAAGTCGCCGGCTACCAGCCCGACGGGCACATCTCCTGGGGCTATGCCTACGAGACGCTCTTCCTGGCGGAATACGCGCTGGCCACCCAGGACGCAGCGGTCATGCCGGGGCTGCAGCGCCTGGCAATGGACATCGCTCGCGGGCAGAGCGGCGTTGGCACCTGGGGGCACAGCTTTGCCAGGCCCACCGACCGCATCCTCGAAGGCTACGGCTGCATGAATCAGCCCGGCATCGTTCTGACGCTGGCCATGGCTGTGGCGCGCGAGGCGGGCATCAAATCACCCGAACTCGATCGCGCCATTCAGATGGGCGCCCGTTTTGTTCGCTGGTACGTGAACAAGGGAGCGATTCCGTACGGCGATCACGATCCATGGCCAGATCACGACGACAACGGCAAGTGCTCCAGCGCAGCCGTGCTCTTTGACCTGCTGGGCGACCGCGAGGCCACCGGCTTCTATTCGCGCATGGGGACCGCGGCCTATGGCGAGCGCGAGTGTGGCCACACCGGCAATTTCTTCAACGTGCTCTGGGCCCTTCCCGGCGTATCCCGCTGCGGCGCCTTGGCGACAGGCGCCTATTTCAAGGAAACCGACTGGTACTATGACCTGGCTCGCGGCTGGGATGGGCGGTTGCTCTACCAGGGCGTGCCCGGCGATTGGGGCGGCCACAGTTACGGCGGATGGGATTGCACCGGCGCGTATCTGCTGGCCTATGCCCTTCCGCTCAAGCGCACCATTGTCACCGGCCGCAAGCCGGCGTCGGTGCCCGCGCTCTCCCCCGAGCTCGTGGCCCAGACCATTGCCGCCGGACGCGACTTCACCTTCTGGACGCAGAAGACCTGTTACGACGGACGGAGCACCGAGTCGCTGCTGGCCGGCCTGAGCAGTTGGTCTCCAGCCGTACGCAAGCGGTCGGCCCAGGCGCTGAGCCAGCGCGAAGGGGATTTGGTTCCCCGGCTGCTCCGGATGCTTGGCGACACAGACGCCAACACGCGCTACGGGGCATGCGAGGCGATCGCCTTCCTTGGTCCCAAGGCGGACGCGGCAGCCAGGCAGATGCGCTCGCTGCTGACTGGCGCAGACCCGTGGCTCAGGGCGTTGGCCGCCGAGGCCCTGGTCCGGATGGGCCAGGATATGCGCACCGCGTCCGTCTCTGACTTGCTTGGCGCGACAACATCTCCAAACCCCGGCGACCCGCGCGGCCGCGTCCAGGGCTATGTGGCCGAGGCGCTGTTCACCCCCTCGCCAGGCAAGCGCGAACCCAGGGCCATCCTGTCGGCTTCCCTCGAAGGCGTCGACCGCGCCCTGCTCTATGCTGCGATCCGCTCGCTGCTGAAGAACGAGGATGGCCGCATCCGCAGCCTGGTCACTCCGGCCTACAGGCTGCTGTCCCCGCGGGATATGGCGACGCTGCTCCCGGACATCGTGGAGGCCATCCGCAAACCCGCGCCCAGTGGCGAGATGTTCGCCTACGACATCCGCATGGCCGGCCTCGACCTGCTCGCCCGCCTGCGCATCAGCGAGGGCATGCCGTTGTGCGTGGACCTGATGAACGAGCGGCGCTGGGGCCGTGAGTTCTCCCGCCCTGCCCAAGCCCTGGCCAGTTACGGCGGCGCCGCCAGGGACATGATTCCGCGTCTGCAGCAGGAGACCCGCCCCATCGCAGCCAAAGAAGGCAAGAAGCAGCTTGAGCTGCTCGAAAAGCTGATCGCCGACATCGAGGCAGACAAGTCTTCCAAGCCCGTGCGGAGCATGAAGGACTTCATCAGCGCCCCGACCGATTCCAACAGGCCACGATGAACGCAGCATCAAGCTTCCAGCCAAGCCAGCAGCGCCGTCATGCCAACCAGGCCGTTACGATATGTTTGCATTCGACCAACCCCATAATGGAGTCTGGACCATGAAAAAGAACGTTGCTGAAATATTCCTGCTTGCGGTTGCCGCGTTGGCAGTGCTGGCGCATCCGGCGCTTGCCCAACCGGTCACTCCAGGCGGCCCACCGAAACAGGCCGGCAATAGCCCGATTAAAGTCTTCATCCTCGCGGGGCAATCGAACATGCAAGGACAGGGCATTGTGACGATGAAGGACAAAGCGGGGAACGAAAAGCCGGGAACGCTGGTCTCCATGCTCAAGGATCCCGCGAAGGCTACGCTGCTCAAGCATCTCGTGGATGCCAATGGGAATTGGGCGGAGGGGCGCGATGACGTCTGGGTCTATGACATCAGCGAGCAAGGCAGCAGCCACGGGCCACTGAAGTTCGGCTATGGATGGAACGTGGGGAACAAAGATTGGTTCGGTCCGGAACTGCAATTCGGCCATTTGGTTGGCAACCACTTCGAAAACCAGGTACTCATCATCAAGACGGCTTGGGGCGGCCGGGATCTTTACAAGGATTTTCGCCCGCCGAGCTCCGGCGGCGCGGTGGGGCCGTTCTATACCCAGATGCTGGCGACGGTGAACGGGGTGCTCGGCGACCTGAAGACGCAGTTCCCCGGCTACGCGGGCGGCGGCTACGAACTTGCCGGTTTTGTCTGGTGGCACGGCTGGAATGACTTCTGCAGCCCCAAGATCGGGGTGCCGGAATATGAGCAGAATCTTGTGAACCTCATCAACGACGTGCGACGCGATTTGAAGACGCCGAAGCTGCCGGTGGTCATCGGCGAATTCACGGGACCGTGGGGCGCTGACTGCAAGGAAGCGGCGGCGCTGGCGATCCGAAAAGCGCAAAAGGACGCGGCGGCCAGACCGGAGTTTGCTGGCACAGTCAAGTTTATCGAGACCCACGACTTTGTGCGGGCGGAAAAGGATTCGCCGACGGGGGAGGGCTACCACGAGTTCAAGAATGGGGAGACTTACTTCCTCATCGGCGATGCGCTGGGCAAAGCGATGAAGGAATTGCTGCCGAAGTGAGGAACGATGGGCAGAGAATCTGAAATAGGCCAAAGTACGGAGTTGCACATGAGAAGCATGATATGCGTGGTTGCCATGGCGGTGATGATCGCCGGTGAACTCCTCGCAGCGACGCCATCGGCGCCGCCTGATCTCACGCGGAGCAACACGGTTGACCGTAAGTTGACCTATAATCTCGGCGCCACGGGGCTTCGCGGGTGGATTCATACGAAGCCCGCCGAGTACCTCGATAGCGTCCAGGGGCGTACCACAGCGGCAAGCCGCCAGATTCTGGTCACGCATGTCGGGGCTAAGTCGCCTGCGGATGGCGTGATCAAAGTGGACGACGTCATCCTCGGTGCCGGCGGCAAACTATTTACCGGCGACGCCCGCAAGAGTATAGCCGTGGCGATTCGGGAAGCGGAGAAGGAAGCCAACGGCGGCATCCTGAAGCTGAAGATCTGGCGAGCGGGCAAAACCGAAGAGGTGCAACTCAAGCTGAGAGTCCTGGGGACGTACAGCGACACGGCGCCTTACAATTGCCCCAAATCAAAGCGGATCTTCGAGGGAGCCTGCAAGGTGCTCGAAAAGGAGCCGCTCCGAGAAGATCTCTGGGGAGCGGTGAACGGGCTGGCGCTGATGGCGACCGGAAATCCCGACTACCTGCCCAAAGTGCGGGAGCTTGTCCGGAAGATGGGGCCCCAAACGCTGAAGCTGGGAAGGGGCGCGATGGGGACGTGGGAGAGTGGATACCGAAACATTTTCCTCTGCGAGTATTACCTCCTCACCGGCGACAAAGAAGCGCTGCACGCCATCAATGAATACACGGTCGCTCTTGCGAATGGGCAGGGCATGTATGGCACTTTTGGGCATGGCTTTTGCGACCTGACTCCCGATGGCAAACTTCACGGATCGATCCCTTGTATGTTGCCTTCTATGTTTCCCAAGTCCTCAAAGCATGGTTCAATGTCTGCTGCCGCG
>Ga0315286_10005882_pt1 | contig 11891 bp, 10 predicted proteins | sample YL17G10_0_MG_FD_205038 | JGI IMG/M metagenome (GOLD analysis project Ga0315286, IMG submission 205038) | Sediment microbial communities from Yellowstone Lake, YNP, Wyoming, USA - YL17G10_0 | ecosystem: Environmental > Aquatic > Freshwater > Lake > Sediment | place: USA: Wyoming | collected... | reverse complement strand
CGCGCCACTGCCCTGCGCCCTCGAAGACCAGGGTCGAGGTGACGACGTTGTCGAGGAACGTGCGGTCGTGCGAGACGAGCAGCAGCGTGCCCCGGAACTCCAGCAGCATCTCTTCGAGCAGCTCGAGCGTTTCCAGGTCGAGGTCGTTGGTCGGCTCGTCCAGGACGAGGAGGTTGCAGGGCCGCGAGAGGATCTTGGCGAGCTGAAGCCGCTTGCGCTCGCCGCCGGACAGCCGCAGGACCGGTCCCTGGATCTGCTCGGGACTGAAGAGGAAGTCGCGCAGGTAGCCGACGACATGGCGTTCGACGCCACCCACGGTGATCGTGTCGCGCCCCTCGCCGAGGGTCTCGACGACGGTCCTGGTGTCGTCGAGCGCGTCGTGCAGTTGCTCGAAGTGCGCGACCTCGAGCTTCGTGCCCGTGACCACCGAGCCCTGCTGGGGGACGATCTGCCCGAGCAGCAGTTGGATCAACGTCGTCTTGCCGCAGCCGTTGGGCCCGAGGATGCCGACGCGATCGCCGCGCAAGATCGTCCCGGTGAAGTCGCGGACGATCGCTGAATCGCCGTACGCGAAGCCGAGGTCCTTGCAGCGCAGCACGACCCGCCCGGACCGCTCCGCCTCCTGGAGTTGCGCCTTGACGCGTGCCATCTCGTCGCGGCGCGCGCCGCGCTCGACTCGCAGCGCCTCGAGCGCCCGCACCCGGCCTTCGTTCCGCGTGCGCCGCGCCTTGATCCCGCGACGGACCCAGGCCTCTTCCAGCGCCAGCTTCTTGTCGAAGAGCGCGGCCTGGTCTCCCTCGACGCGCTGCTCCTCCTCGCGCGCCTCGAGATAGGCGTCGTAGCCGGAGCGGTAGCTGCGGATCTCGCCGCGGTCCAGGTCGAGGATGCGGGTGGCGAGGCTGCGCAGGAAGCTGCGGTCGTGGGTGACGAAGACCAGCGTGCCCCGACGCTGCTGCAGGGCGTCCTCCAGCCGGCGGATGGCGTCGAGGTCGAGATGGTTGGTTGGCTCGTCCAGGATCAGCAGGTCCGGGTCGCGCACCAGGGTCGCCGCCAGCAGGACGCGCCGCTTGGAGCCGGCGGAGAGCGTGGCGATGGTGGCGTCCAGGTCCAGCGTCAGGTCGCTCGCGGCCTGGTCGATTCGCGTCTCGATCCTCCAGGCGGTGTCGCTCCCCGTCACGCCGCAGATCTCGTGCAGGTACTCGCGGACGGTGCCGGCGAGGTCGAGCGGCACTTCCTGCTGCAGGCCGGCCACGCGCAGCCCCGGCTGGCGGACCACGTCGCCGGAGTCGGGGGCGAGCGTGCCCTGGAGGATCTTCAGCAGCGTGGACTTGCCGGCGCCGTTGCGGCCCAGCAGTCCGAGCCGCTCGCCGTCGTCGATCTGCAGGTTCACGGAATCGAGGAGCGGGGGCCCGGCGAAGGCGAGGCTCACGCCGTTGAGGCTGATCAGCGCCATGGTCTCTCTCGTCTCCTCGCGCGGAAGATGCGATCCTGCACACGCCGGGCCCGGCCGGGTGTAACCTCGGCTGTCGCCCGCGCCAACCACCATAACCGAAATCGAGGCCTCGGCGCCGTGATCCACCAGTTCATCGTGCAGCTCTCCCACGTGGACCGCGGCGTCTACGAGCCGCTTGACTTGCGCGCCGCGCGGCATCCCTCGGAGAGCGGGGAGTTCCTCTGCGCCCGCGTGCTCGCCTTCTGCCTCGAGTATCGTGAAGGGCTCGCCTTCTCGCGGGGGCTCGCGGAACCGGACCGGCCGGCGCTCGAGGTGCGGGACCTGACCGGCACGCTCCAGGCCTGGATCGAGATCGGCACGCCGGACGCCGCCCGGCTGCACCGGGCCAGCAAGGAGGCGCCGCGCGTGGCGGTCTACTCGCACCGCGACACCGAACGCTACTGGGACTCGCTCGCGGGCAGGCGCATTCATCGTGCGGAGGCCCTGGAACTCTACGGGCTCGACCGCGCGCTGGTGGCCGCCCTGGTCGCGCGCCTCGAGCGGCGCATGGCGTTCGAGCTGTCGATGGCGGACGGCGTGCTCTACCTCACGCTCGGCAGGGAGTTGCTCACCGGCCCGGTGACCGCGCACCGGCTGGCGGACTAGGCCGGGGCGCCGTCCCCATCGGCTCGAGGATGGGGGAGCGCCGGCCGCCGATCCGGGCGCCTCAGTACTCGCTGTAGGACTTCTCCTCGAGCAGGTCGGAGCCCAGCGCCAGGTTCAACTCGCGCTTCAGCGCCGCGCGCCGGTCGTTGGTGCGGTAGACCGAGCGCGCCAGCTCGACGAATCCCCCGTCGAAGCGCTGCTCGGCCTCGTGGCGGCGGATGCGGTCCTCGATCTCCCACAGCGTCACGTTGACGGCCCTGAGCTCGGTGACCAGGCGCGCCACGTCACGTCCGGCCAGTGGCGAGGAGGCCCAGGTGGCGCGGAGCTGATCCAGCTCCTGGCGCACGTTCACGAGCTTCGCCGGGTCCGCGATACGCTCGGCCTTGATCTCGAGGATCGTGAGCTTGTCGAGGAACTCGCCGGGCGAGGTCTGGACGTTCAGGTGCATGGGACAGGTTCCGGGTCGGGGATCGGAAACGCGGGGCGATGACCGGGCGACAGTATAGCGCGAACGGCGCCGTGGTCACGTGTGGCCGCCGGTGCGTGGGGCCGCCCGTGCGCTGCGCCCCGGTTCCGCCGGCCCGCGCGGGCCCGGACCGGCCCTGCCGCGCTTGAACACGATGGCGGCAGGAAGGCATAGTGCCGCGGGGAAACGGAGGTCCGTCCGCCACGGCGGTGCCATGGGTCGGGCGGCGCATCCGGCCGCCGGAGATGGCGGGGCTGGAACGGGCCGACCTCGAAGGCGTCCGCGACGAGGAGAACGGAGCCGGCTGCCGCAGGCGGTCCGGCTCGAACGGGGGCATTCCATCATGATGAGAACCCTGCTCGCATGGCTGCTGATCGCGTCGGTGGTCGCGCCCCGCGTCGCCGCCTCCTGCACCAACATCCTGGTCACCCGGGGCGCATCGGCCGACGGCTCGACGCTGATCTCCTACTCCGCCGACTCCCACGAGTTCTACGGCGAACTGGACCTCATTCCACCCGGAGTGTTCGGGCCGGGGGCGACTCGCGAGATCATCGAGTGGGACACCGGCAGGTTCCTCGGGCGCATCCCGCAGGCGCCGCGGACCTGGCGGGTCGTCGGCAACCTCAACCAGAGGCAGGTGGCGATCGGCGAGACCACCTTCGGCGGCCGTGACTCGCTGAAGGGCCCGGCCGGCATCCTCGACTACGGCTCGTTGATGTTCATCGCCCTGGAGCGCGCGGGCACGGCCCGCGAGGCGATCCAGGTGATCGCCGGGCTGGTGGCCGAGCATGGCTATGCCTCGACGGGCGAGTCGATCTCGATCTCCGATCCCAACGAGGCCTGGATCCTGGAGATCATCGGCAAGGGCGCCGGCGCCAAGGGCGCGGTGTGGGTCGCGCGCCGCCTGCCCGACGGCACCATCTCCGCCCACGCCAATCAGCCGCGCATCCGGCAGTTCCCGCTCCACGACCCGGCCAACTGCCTCTACGCGCCCGACGTGATCTCCTTCGGGCGGGAGAAGGGTTGGTTCAGCGGCCGGGACGAGGACTTCTCCTTCTGCGACACGTACGCTCCCCTCACGGCCAGCAAGCTGCGCAGTTGCGAGGCCCGGGTCTGGAGCGTGTTCCGCCGCGCCGCTCCGTCCCTCGGTCTGACCGCGGATTACGTGGATGGCAGCACCCTGCAGAAGCGGCTGCCGCTGTGGATCAAGCCCGACCGCAAGCTCTCCCTCCAGGACGTCGCGGCGCTGATGCGCGATCACTTCGAGGGCACGGAGTTCGACATGACGCGGGACCTCGGCGGCGGGCCCTTCGCCAGTCCGTACCGCTGGCGGCCGATGGCCTGGGAGGTGGACAGCGTGAAGTACCTGCACGAGCGCGCGATCTCCACCCAGCAGACCGGCTTCTCGTTCATCGCCCAGTCGCGTGCCGGCCTGCCGGATCCCATCGGCGGCGTGCTGTGGTTCGGCGTCGACGACACCTACACGACGGTCTACGTCCCGTTCTACTGCGGGATCACGCGGGTGCCGAAGAGCTGGGCCGCCGGCACCGCCGACTTCGGCTCGTTCTCGCGGGAGTCGGCCTTCTGGGTCTTCAACTTCGTCGCGAACTGGGCCTACACGCGCTACTCGGACATGATCGTGGACATCCAGGACGTGCAGCGCGAGCTGGAGGGCCGCTTCCTCGCCGACCAGCCGGGGATCGACCAGGCCGCGCTCGAGCTGCACGGGCGGGCGCCGCAACTCGCCCGCGACTACCTCACCGACTACTGCGAGCGGCAGGGCGAGATGGTCACCGAGCGCTGGCGCAGGCTCGGGGACTTCCTGGTCTGGAAGTACGTGGACGGCAACGTGCGCGACAGCCAGGGCAAGGTGACGCACCCGAAGTACCCGGACTCGTGGTACCGCGCCATCGTGCGCGACGCCGGGGACCGGGTGAAGGCGCTCACCCCGGACGCGAGCCCGAAGCCGGTCCCGGCGACAGCCCGCTGAGACCGCGCCCGCCGCGGTCTACCGCTCGAGCATGGTGAGCTGCCAGAGCTCGCGGCTGCTGGTCCGCATGAAGGGCAGGATGGCGAGCTTGCCGGTCGGCCCGATGGAGCGCTCGAGGAACCGCAACTCCTTGAAGTTCGCCCGCACGCGGCCATCCGGCGGGATGCGGATGCCCGCCGCACGCGCGAGCAGGATGCCCTTCGCGCTGAGCGAGAGCTCCAGGTAGATGCGCAGCAGGCAGAACATGTCCGCCACGACCGGTCCGGGGAAGCGTGCCCGCAGCGAATCGAGGTACCGGCCCACGCGGGAGTCCGCCATCCGCTCGCTCAGGATGAGTTCGAGCAGCTCGACATCGCTGTCCAGGTTGCTCCCGAGCCACTGGGCGGTGGACTTCTCGCTGCGTTCGAACACGACCAGCAGCAGCAGCGGCATGGTCAGCAGCAGCAGCGCGGTGGTCAGGAGGGGATTCAGCACGAGGTGGTTGAAGAACGAGTGCACCCCCGCGGCCAGCAGGAGGCCCGGCAGGAACCAGTGGAGCGCCTGCGAGCCGTGGCGGTCGGACAGGTCCTTCGCGAGGACCGCGACCATCGCCGTGGCCGAGCCGTGCATGATGGCGGTTCCGAGCCCCCGCACGATCCAGAGCAGCGGATGGAAGCTGCCGAGCGTCCCGGCGTAGTAGACGTTCTCCACCAGCGCGAAGCCGGTGCCCACCGCGAAGCCCTGGATGCCGGCATCCACCATGAACCCCACGCGGTGGCCGCGGATGAGGAAGATGATGAAGCCGGCCTTGAGGACCTCCTCGAGGAGCGGTGCGGCGTAGCGCTTCAGGATCAGGGGGTCGAGCCGCAGCCCGTCGAGCGCCGCGTGGTTCGCGACCAGGGCGGCCCCGGCGGCCAGGCAGCCGGCCCCGATCGCCTGCAGCACGGAACGCCGGCTCACGAGCTTGTAGCTGTCCATGAGAATCAGCGCCCCGAGGAACAGCAGGACGGGCAGGAATCCGACGGCAAGGCTGAAGAGCGCCATCAGAGGATCTTCAACGACACCATCCACTCGTCATCGAGGAAGCGGCGCGCCTCGAAGGCCCGGGCGTATCCGAAGGACAGCGTGAGCGGCTGCTGGATCATCAGCGACAGCCGCAGGTCCACCTGGGTGCCCAGGTCGGCGAGGACCCGGCGGTCCCCCGTGCGGTCCATCTCCGTGACGAGGCCGCCGGCGAACACCGACATGCGGGCCCAGGCGGCGTAGAGCTCGAGCTTCCCGAGGCGGCGGAAGCGCAGCGGCGGCAGGTTCAGGTCGAGCGTGGTCTTGCCGAAGTTCGTGCCGCCCGCGGCATTCAGCTCGAGGCCGGGGAAGCTCTCGTACTGGCGGTAGCGCCTGGAATCCTGGTAGTCGACCCAGTTGTTGCCGAAGCCGCCGAAGAAGAAGTTGGCGAACGGTTCGTTCGGGTCGCCGGGCGAGTAGCCGGCGGCGTTCCGCAACCAAACCGACGAGTGTCCGACCGGGAGCGGCAGGCCCAGGTCGAACGTGCCCGCGAACAGGGGGAACCCGCGCCAGGCGGCGTGGCCGAACCGCTCGAAGCGGACCGTGTTCAGGAAGGCCTCGAGCCGGGCCATCTGGCCCTTCTCAACGTCCACCGAGCCCAGCGACGAGCGCGTGTTCTTGTACGAGAGCTCCGCGCTCGCCGAGACCATCTTGTCGAAGCCGGGCGAGGTCGAGACGTTCTGGTAGTCGGGCAGCCGCTCGAGGCCGGCGTAGCCGGTGACCCCGGTCTTCAGATCCAGGGTCCGGGGCGCGTCCCTCAGCAACGACCGGTCGTAGGTGAGGCCGAGGCCGTAGCCCTTGCGGCTCACCTTGGTCGGGCCGACGAGGTCGTAGAAGGAGGCTGCGTTGTAGCGGAACCGCGCGCCCACGCCGAAGTGCCGGTAGCCGACGGCGACGTGCCAGCGCTGGTCCGCAGGCAGCCATTCCCCGGGTGTGACGCTGGCGGTGAGGTCCAGGTTGTGGAAGGAGAACGGATCGGAGAAGTCCATCCGCGCGCCGATGGCGCTGTAGGACTTGTAGCCCTGCAGGACCGGGTACACGGTCGCGAGCCCGATCTTCCGCGCCGGCCGGTAGGGGCCGGCGTAGGTGGTCAGCGAGTCGATCGGGATCCGGGCCGGCGAGGGGACCATCCAGGTCTTGAGCACGGGGTACTTCTCGACCACCTGCTGCCCGAGGAAGGTGATGGCACTGACGTCCTGGATGGGCCGGTCCGCGATTAGCGAGGGCACGAAGCCCCCGCCGGTGTAGCGGAAGGCGACCAGCGAGTCGCGGCCCAGCGGCAGCGGCCGGAAGAAGCCGGTCTCGGCGTTCGTGAGGACCTCCATCGAGTCCGCGAGCAGGTCGTAGCGGAAGATGTTCGACACGCCGGTGTAGTACGAGCTGCCGTAGAGGTAGCGGCCGTCGGGCGAGAACACGAAGCCCGTGGGGATGGAGCTGCCGAAATCGTACAGGGCCCGCGAGGTGGTGTCGCCCCGGAGCAGCGCGGGCACGCTCATCAGGCGCAGGAACTGGCGTCCGCTGATCTCGGGCACGGAGGCGACGAGCTGCGTGCCGTCGGGGGAGATGTCGATGTCGTAGAGGTCGCGGCCGTAGGGGAAGGAGACCACCCGGGTGTAGTCGGTGTAGGGAGAGGGGAGGCGCACCAGGGTCGAGATGCCGTTGAAGTGCCGCACGCCCCACAGCGAGCGGTCCCGCCGGTTGAAGGCCAGGTCGCCGACGCGCGCATCCTTCATCAGCCGGCGCGTCTTCCCGGTGGCGGGGTCCAGGATGTTGAGGTCGCGCCAGTCGTTGTTGTCGGTGGTGTAGAACAGCGTCCTGCCTTCGGGGTCGTACGCCAGCGAGGTGACGAAGTACAGCGCCGGGCCCTTGACCTCGCACAGGCTGCGGATCGGGCCGCCATCGAGCGGGATGGCGGCGACGTAGGGCAGGGCCCCGGGATAGAAGACCCCCGCGTAGAGCGTCCGGCTCGCGGAATCGAGGCAGGCGTGCGAGACGGAGCCCAGCGCGCTGCGCGAGAGATCGCGATAGGAGGTCGTGGGGAAGCGGTGGAGCGAGTCGAGATTGGCCTGCTGGAAGCCCCGCTCCCAGGCGATCCACTCCCGCCAGGCGCGGCTCAGGGGCCGGGCGTAGACCTTCTGGAACTGCGAGGCGAAATAGGCCTTGCTTCCCGGCCGCCGCGAGATCCACTCGACCAGCTTCTCCGGCGAGTCCTGGTACGCCAGCCAGGTCATGAAGCGCGTGCCGTAGAGGTAGGCGTTCACCCCGACCTGGAAGTCCACCCGCACGCCCTCCGACTCGAGCCCGAGGGGGTCGTAGAAGTGGGCGTTGTCACGCACCATCGAGCGGAACACCATCTCGTCGTAGGGGCCCTGGGCGCGCCCGTACCCGCCCGCCATCCAGGTCTCGAAGAAGACGGCCGTGCCCTCGCGATGCCAGCGCGGGGCGGAACGGCGCGGCAGGGTCAGATAGTTGTAGAAGACGGTCTCCGGATCCTCCGCGCTCTCGCGCACCTTGCCGCGGAAGAGGTGGCGGAAGAACACGTCCCGGCCGGCGCCCTGATCCAGCGTGATGACGTGCGCTAGCTCGTGGTTCATCAGGAAGTTGATGCGCTCGTTCGAGGGCGCGGTCTCGTACACGAAGTTGGTGGGGGCGATCTGCACCATCATGCTGCTGCGCGGCGTGCCCCAGACGCCGGCGTTCCCGTAGTCCCCCGTGTCCTCGAGGAAGACGTTGACCCGCTCGGTCGGCGTGTAGCCGAGGATCCGGCGGTAGAACGCCAGCGAGTTCTCGAAGCAGCGGGCGGTGTAGGGCGCGGCGAAGCCGAGCGTCGGGGAGAAGTAGGTGAGGCGCAGGTCGCGGGTCTCGATCGTGCTGTACTGCGCCCGGGCCGCTCCGGGAAGAGCGAACAGGAAACACAGCAACGCCGCGCGGGGAAGCCACGCGGCGCGCATCGGGAGCGGTCGGTCGTTCATGGGTCTCGGTCGTCCAACGTATGGCGAGGAGATCCCACGGGGCCCCGTGGGACCTCCTCGCTCCCTTTGACTGGATCCCGCGCAGTGACGATCCGGCCGCGCGAGGGTCGGGTGGCTACTCGCGCGGAAGCAGCGTCTTGCTCAGGTCCAGGTTGCTCCCCATGATCATCTGGAAGCCCTCATCCTTCAGCGCGCTGATGAAGACCTTGGAGTCTCCCAGATTCTGGAAGGCGCCCTCGAGGATGATGATCCTCCGGCCGACCCCGTCCCCCAGGGCCGCCGCGAGTGCGTCGTTGTTGATTGTGGGCTTGTTGAGTGCGTCCACCAGCGCCTGGCTGTTGTCGCCCTTGATCCACTTGCCGAACCCCTCGTCGCTCAGCACCGTCAGCAGATTGGGGTGCCGGTTCAGGAAGTCGCCCAGGTTGTTCGCGAGCTTGCCACCGTCCCTAGTGTTCCGCACGGCCTCGATCGCCTCGGGCACGCCCTTGGCGGCACCCTGCCGGAACTGCTTGCTCTCAATCGCCTGCGCGAACGACCCGTCACCCAGCAGCGCCAGGCCTCCCTTGCTCAGGAGCGCCTCGACCTGGGGCGGGGTGAGCTTGGTGAAGTAGGAGTCTTCCAGCGCCGCGACGGCCTTCTCGGGGATCCTGAATCCCCCCCCGAGCGCGTCCGCCGCCTGGTTCAGACGATCCCCGATCCCCGCCCTGCCCGCGCTGCCACGGGCCACCATCTCCTCCACGAACGTCTTAAACTCCGGGTTCGTGGCGAGCTGATGGAACGTGTCGCTCTGCAGGAACGCCTGGACCTTCTCGTCCTTGAGCGTCACGTCCTGGTCCGAGATCTGCTGGGCCGTGTAGCGGTTGGCGGCCCCGATCGCGCCCTCCGTGCCGCTCTTCGGAGGCCAGTTGTTGCGCAGGGCCAGGAAGCCGACGACGGCGGCGATGACGACCACTCCCACGATCATGGTGATCCGGTTGCTCTTCATCTTGACCTCCTCGGGGGTTTGTCCTGGCGTACCCGTTCGCCAGGGACTAGCTTCAATGGCGGCGCTGCATCCGAAAGGTTGGCGGGAATCTCGGGGCCTGTCTCGATACGATTACCTCCCCGGGCCGACGGCGGCCGTGTGTAGGACTGCCTCTGTGCTTCCTCCCTCACGGCGGAATCTCACGAGGATGGGGGCGTCCCCCGCGCTCGAGGGCGACAGCAGGACCGTCCCGCGACCGTCCTCCATCACCCTCAATCGCACGCTGCCAGCCTCCAGCTCCGCCCGGTGCCTGCCCGGCCGCTCCCACCGCAGCCCGACCGGCTGCAGCGCGGCGATGTCGAACTCCATCGTCAGTTCAGCTCCCGGCGCCCGGGCGAGATCGAACCCGACGCGCACGCCGTCCGCGGCCCGCCGTGTCTCGAGCGCGACGCGCGCCGTCCCCAGGCTCAGTTCCCGGTGGTCGACGAGCGCGCCCCGCCCGGGGCCCGGCAGCATCGCGCCGCTGACCGGAAGGTCCGTCCGCGGGCGGGGAGCGAGGTTCCCGGTGGCCAGCGCGATCAACAGGCCTCCGGCCACTGCACCGGCGAGGAAGGGGTAGCCCCACGCGAGGACGGGATGTCTCCGGGCCACGCCGCCCGGGTTCTCCAGCCAGCCCTTGCGTGCCGGGCTCGGACGCCCGGCCGCCGCGATCGCCGCCATCACGCCCTCCTTGAAGTCCGGCGGGACTTCCTCCATCGGAACCCGATCCAGCGCGCGGGCCAGCGCCTCCAACTCCTGCCGCCGCGCCCGGACCTCCGCGCTCCGTGCCAGGCGGTCCCGCAACCGCTTCGACCCCTCCGGAGTCGCCACCCCCTCGAGTTCGTCCTGCAGCAGCCGTTCGTCCTGGCCGTCGATCATGTGGGTCTGATCCCGCGCTGCCGCAGAATCCCTCCGAGGAGCTGCCGTCCCGTGTAGAGCCGCGACTTCACGGTCTTCTCGGGCAGGTTGACCAGGCCGGCCATCTCGCGATGGGACAGGTGAAGGACATGCCTCAGGATGATCAGTTGCCGATGCTCCGCAGCGAGCTTCATCAGACCTTCCTGCACGATGGCGCCGATCTCGTTCGCCTCGGTCCGTTCCTCCGGGGACCGCTCCGGGGAAGCCATCCTCTCGTCGAGGGGGTCCAGCCGGCGCCTCTGCCGGAGCTGGTTGAGCGCCTCGTTGAGCAGGATGCGGTAGATCCAGCTGAAGAACTTGCTCCGTCGGTCGTACGTGTGCAGCTTCTGCCAGGCCTTGAGGAACGCCGTCTGAGTCACGTCCCGGGCGTCTTCGCGGTCGTTGAGCATGCGCTGGGCGATGTTGAACAGCACCCGCTGATGGGCGCTGACCAGTTCGCCGAACGCCCGCTGGTCACCTGCCAGGGACCGGAGTACCAGCGTTTCCTCGTCCTCTGCAGTCATAAGGACACAACCCTTGGGGAAAGGTTGGAGGAAAAAGGTGCTACGAGTCCGGGCGCGGCGGGCTGGCCTGGTCGATCTCGATCACGCGGTCCAGCCCGACGTAGCGGAAGACGTTGCGGATGTGCGGCGAGACGTTCACCAGCCGGAGCCCGAGGCCCCGGGCATGGAGCCGTTTGTAGGTCTCCACGATGACCCCCAGACCGGCGCTCGAGATGTAGTCGAGCTCGCTGCAGTCGGCGGTCAGAGAGTGGTCGACCTTGAGCAGCGCACCCATGGCCCCCTCCGCCTCGGAGGCGTCGAGGCGGCCGATCAGCCTGAGGACTCCGTCGGGGCCCGGCCGGATCTTGAACATCAGAGCTCCGGAGCCGGGGTGACGGTGACGGTGACGGTGCTGCTCCGGTCCCGATAGTCGTAGCGGAGGTCCCGGGCGATCCGCCGGACCAGGTGAAGACCGAGGCCGCCGGTCGGACGCTCATCCAGCGGCCGGCCGACGTCCGCCTGGGGCGCCCGGGTCGGGTCGAAGGGTTCCACGTCGAAGTCACGGAGCACGACGACGACGTCCGGGCCGAGCCGTTTGAGCTCGAGCTCGATCTCGGGAGCGCCGTGGGGAGCGTACTTCACCATGTTGGTGAACAACTCCTCGATGACCAGGTCCAGTTCGAAGGCCGCCGGGGCCGGGAGCCCGCTGGACTCCAGGAACTCCGCCACGAACCTGAAAATGCCTTCGAGCGAACGGAATGTGCGACCAAACCGACGTTGGGACATTCGGGCCGCATCTTGACACATCGGGGCGGCGGGAGTCAGCAGGAACCTTTGCCCCCGGGGCGGCTTCCCGGCGGGGGTCCCGGCTACCCCCCGTACTTCACCTTCCCCGGCGGCGGCTCCTCGCCGCGGACCTTG
>Ga0315286_10005880_pt1 | contig 11892 bp, 5 predicted proteins | sample YL17G10_0_MG_FD_205038 | JGI IMG/M metagenome (GOLD analysis project Ga0315286, IMG submission 205038) | Sediment microbial communities from Yellowstone Lake, YNP, Wyoming, USA - YL17G10_0 | ecosystem: Environmental > Aquatic > Freshwater > Lake > Sediment | place: USA: Wyoming | collected... | reverse complement strand
CACGCAAGGCGTCTTCACGGTGGTCACCGGCGTATCGGGCTCGGGCAAGTCCACCCTGCTCGAGGAGGTGCGGCGCCTCCTGGGCGGCGGTGCGGGCCGCGAGGGCGCGGCAGGCGCGGCAGGCGCGGCAGGCGCGTCAGCCGTCGCCGGACCCGCGATCAGCAAGGTCATCGAAATCGACCAGTCGCCGATCGGGCGGACGCCGCGATCCAACCCGGCGACCTACACGGGCGCCTTCGATCACATCCGCGATCTGTTCGCCGCGCACCCGGAGGCGGGCGCGCGCGGCTTCGGCAAGGGCCGTTTCACGTTCAACGTGAAGGGCGGGCGGTGCGACGGGTGCGAGGGTGCGGGCATTCAGCAGGTCGGCATGCACTTCCTCGGGTCGGTCGCCGTCCGCTGCGACATATGCGACGGCCGGCGCTTCAACGACGACACCCTGGAGATCCGCCTCGACGGCGCGAACATCCATGACGTGCTGGCGATGCCGCTGTCCGACGCCGCGCGGTTCTTCGCCGCCTGCCCGCCGCTCGCCCGCATCCTCGACATGCTCGTCACGCTCGGCCTCGGCTATCTCCCGCTCGGCCACCCGGCGACGATGCTGTCGGGCGGCGAGGCGCAACGGGTGAAGCTCGCGACCGAACTGGCGCGTGCGGCCGGCGCCCGCACACTCTATCTCCTCGACGAGCCCACCACCGGTCTGCATACCGCGGACGTCGCGCTGCTGCTGACCGCGATCGACGGCCTGGTGGCGAAGGGCCACACGGTCATCGCCATCGAACATCATCTCGATGTCATCCGCGCGGCCGATCGCGTCGTCGATCTCGGGCCCGGCAGCGGCGCGGACGGCGGGCGCGTGATGTTCAGCGGCACGCCGGAGGGGATGGAGGCGGCGCCCGACTCGTTGACCGGCGCGGCGCTTCGCGAAGCGAGCCCGGCCGCGCGCGCTCCGGTCGCCGGCCCGCGCGGCGTGTCGCGCGCGGACGCCTCCCGCGCCCGCGCGGCGGCCGAGCCGATCCGGTTCACCGGCGTCGCCACGCACAACCTGCGCGGGATCGACATCGAGATTTTGCGCGACCGCCTCACCGTCATCACCGGCGTGTCGGGCAGCGGCAAGTCGTCGCTGGCCTTCGACACGATCTTCGCCGAAGGGCAGCAGCGATTCGCCGACAGCTTTTCGACCTGGGCGCGGCGCTTCGTGCAGCGCACTGACGCGGCCGAATTCGCCGCTGTCTCGGGCCTGACACCAGCCATTGCCGTGCGGCAGCAGTCGCCCTCCCGAAATCCGCGGTCGACCGTCGGCACGCTGACCGAGATCCACGACGACTATCGCCTGCTGTTCTCGCGGTTCGGGGATCGCTTCTGCCCGCGATGCGCCACGATGCTCACGCAGGGTCAGTGTTCCGGTTGCGGCTTCCGCGGCGTGCCCACGCTCACGGCGTCGATGTTCTCCCCGAATGCGGAGGCCGGAGCGTGCCCGTCCTGCCGCGGTCTCGGGCATCTGCTGGCGTGCGATCCGGATCGCCTGATCACCGACCCGTCGAAGCCGCTGGCCGGCGGCGCGATGGACGGCCACAAGACCGGCCGCTTCTATGGCGATCCGCGCGGCCAGCACATGGCCACGCTCGCGGCGGCAGCCGCGCGCGCCAGCGCTGATGTGTCGCCCGGCTGGGCCGACCTTGACGAGCGGACAAGACAACTCGCGCTCTACGGCGATGGCGGCGGGAAGCTCGAGGTCGAATGGCAATACCAACGCGGGGCCCGGGAAGGCTCGCATCGCTTCACGTCGGTGTGGCCTGGCCTGCTCGATCTCGTCCGCCAGGAGTACGAACGCAAGCACGCGGACGCTCGGGGCGAGGCGATGGCGTTCCTCATGCACGAGGTCGCCTGCCAGGGCTGCGGCGGCGGGCGCCTCAAACTGGAGTTCCTCGCCGTGCGCCTCGGCGGCGTGGACATCCACGAACTGCTCGGCCGTTCGATCGGCGACAGCCTCGCTTTCTTCGCGACCCTGGACGATGGATCCCGTCCGCTCGACGATCGTGCGCGCCGCGTGTCGGCGGACCTGCGCCTCGATATCGTGCGCCGCCTCACGAGCCTCGCCGACGCGGGGCTTGCGTACCTCTCGCTCGATCGGCCGGCTTCCACGCTGTCGGGCGGCGAGGCGCAGCGGGTCCGCCTGGCGGCTCAACTGCGCTCGGGTCTCACGGGCATCACCTATGTGCTCGACGAGCCCACGATCGGACTCCATCCTCGCGACACGCAGCGCCTCCTGAGCCTCCTGCGCGGACTTCGAGATGAAGGCAACACTGTCGTCGTCGTCGAGCACGATCTCGACGTCATGGCTGCCGCCGATCACATCATCGAGATCGGGCCTGGCGCGGGACGTGACGGCGGCATGGTAGTGGCCATCGGCACGCCGGCCCACGTGATGGCTGAGCCTGCCTCGAAGACCGGTCGATATCTGCGCGCGGCTGGCAATGATGCGAGCATACGGGCGCCGCGCTCGCTCAGCCCGGGCATCACGCTTCGCGGCGTCACGGTGCACAACCTGCGCGATCTCGACGTCGAGATTCCTTCCGGCGGGCTCATCGTCATCACAGGCGTATCCGGCAGCGGCAAGTCCTCGCTCGTGTTCGACGTGCTCGCGCCGTCTGTGAGCCGCGTCATTGAGCGCTCCGGCGGGACGGCTGCCGCTCCCGTGCACTGCCGCGACTGTGTCGTCGATGCCGGCATCCGGCGCGTCATCGACGTCCAGTCGGCCGGCACCGTCTCATCGCCGTGGAGCACGGTCGCCACCGACACCGGCGTCTTCGATGGCATCCGCGAACGCTTTGCCGCTACCGCCGAGGCGGCGGCTCGTGGACTGAAGAAGGCCGACTTCGTTACGACCGCGCCAGGCGGCCGTTGTGACGCGTGTGAGGGGCTCGGCGAGATCCGGATCAGCATGGACTTCCTGCCGGATGTCCGGGTCACCTGCGAGGATTGCGGCGGGACCCGGTACGGCGTGGCCGCGCTGGCGTGCCGCGTCGACGGACGCCACATCGCCGATGTGCTGGAGATGACGGTCGACGAGGCGCGGGCGTTCGTCGGTGGCTCGCCGGGTCTGAAGGCCCTGTCAAAGGCCGACATGCGTCTCGCCGCGCTTCAGCAGGTCGGCCTCGGGTACGTGCGCCTCGGTCAGCCGGTGCGCACGCTGTCGGGCGGCGAGCGTCAGCGCCTCGCGCTCGCGTCGGCGCTTGGCGGCGGCCGCAGCGAGCCCGCGCTGTATTTGTTCGACGAGCCGACGCGAGGGTTGCATCCCGAAGATGTTGAGCGGCTGCGCGCCGTTTTCGACGGGCTCATCGCCGCCGGGCACACGCTGGTCGTGGTCGAGCACAACCTCGAGGTGATCCGTCACGCCGACTGGGTGATCGATCTCGGTCCGGAAGGCGGCGCCGCAGGCGGGCGCCTCATGGCCGCCGGGCCGCCCGCCGTCATTGAAGCGTGCGAGGCCTCGCATACGGGCCGCGCACTGCGGGTTGCCCGGGCAGCAGTCTCGACCCTAACTGACAGGATCGGAAGATCGCGGAGCGAACTCGGAGAAGAGGGGACTCTCGAGAGCGGGTGACTCAGTGCTCCACTCGAGTCTCTGAGTCTTGCTGCGGAGGTTTGCGGCGCCGTACACGAACCGAAGGTCGTACTGCCGGTAGAGCGTCTGAAAGAAATCGACGAATGACAGGTTCGACGACGGGAATGGCAACTCAGATTCGATGTCTCCAAGCGTCTGGGAATACGGACTCGCCAGCAGGAGGCCGATAGCCTCGTAGCGACTCACGTCATCTCGCAGATCCCGCCGATCTGTCAACCTGGCCATTGCCTGTTCATAGTTCCGGATGAAGTCACTCACCGACCCATCGGCGGCAACTGCGAGATCCTTGTGCAGGACGCATCCGGTGGCGTCCCCGGGGAAGTCGCTGCTCGGAGGCAGCGGCCCGGGCCTGTTCGCACGGAACAGGTGCAAGAACCCATACACGAGCGCCGGGTAGGAGACGTGTATGTTCGTGCAGTCTCCCACCGCCTCCTCGAGTCGGTTCGTCAGGTTCCTGAACGCGTTCAGCGTGCCTTTCATCGAAACGGCCAGGCAGGGTCCGAGGGCCGGGATGTTCACAACGACATCGATGTCCTTCGTCTTCAATCCTCCGAAGACCGTGGCTTCGCCGCCTCCAGCCGACTCGGGTTCATAGTGCAGAATGCGAGTACGCCCTCGAGGCGCCACAACGAACGGCGGTCGCGGTGTGATCCAATCGGGATGGAAGCCGCCCTCCAGGACCAGTCGACAGGCCACGTACCAGTGCATGGGCAGGATGTGCCGCTGGCCTTGCGTTCCATCTGACGCCTGCACAAACGCCGTCAACGCCTCTTTGAGGCTCACCCATCGACACACTTCGGCCGCCTGCCTGCTAACCACAGTGCCTCCACGATCGCAGAGTCGACAATCCTCGGCGCACGAGTTCATCATCGGACGGAGTCCAGCCAGAGGGATGTCCAACCACGATTCTGGAGGCTTCGCGCGGTTCGATTTTCAACATGCCGCCGCCAAGGGGATGCCCTTCGAATTCACAACTCAACTCCCGCAAAGGTGAATTCCACAGCCTCACGAGATCAGAGACCCCTATGCCGTTCTTCAGCCGCACCGTGTGCACCGAATTCGTTCCAACGCACTTCGCTGGATTGGCAACAAGCGACGGTCCGCTTCCGCTCATATAGGTAAGAAACGCATCTGGGACATGCACGTCTGGCACAGCGTACCAGGGGTCTCTGTTGCGACACTTGTATGTCTGCCGAGCGTCCAGGCCGGCCTCGGAGTCCAAGTACCTCCTTACGGCGCTCGGGAGCGCGGAGGACGGCTCTAACTTCAACAGGAGTACCGGCTGATCCTCCTCGATCCATTCCTGCACCTTGGATTCCGTCACCGGCACCCCTCCGAGGGCCCTGCCGTTTCGAACCGCTGCGCGAAGAAACTGGCTTGGAATCCGGAGAGTGCGGGCGGCGGACGGGCGCAAGTGAAAGAACTCATTGGCCCCGGTGACGTACCCGATCCCGACGCGTGCGAGATCTCCCAGTCTGCGTGCCTTCTGATCTTGTGCGACGGATTGGTAGCGGTCCCGCACGTCGGCGCTGACGAGAAACGGCCGGAGACGCCCATTCCAGGATCGCCACTCCTCCGCGGAGACCATCGTTCCGCGACGAGGCGGCCGTTCTCGGAACGAAAAGCGTTCAAGGAGTGAGAGGTGAATGCTGTTGCACTGACCGCCGTAGCCTTCGGTGTAGAGCAGCCAGACATCCTCAGAAAGATCGGGGAAGATCTTCTCCTTGACCGCGACAATGTCGATGCTGCTGAATGAACGGAGAAGGAACTCAACCAGTGGTTTGGCGTAGGAGGCGTGTCCAATTTCCGCGGGCACGACGAAAGCCATGCGGCCGCCGGGTTTCAATAGTGAGGCTGCCGCAACAAGAAACGGCGCCCAGGACGACGTCAATGCGGAAATGCTCACACCTCGTGCTGCGCAGTACTTCAGCGCCCGCTCGCGGGTGTCGCCACAAAATGTCTGATAACGGATAAAAGGGGGATTTCCGGCGGCACACTCGAATCGCTGACGCGTTTCCGAGGCCCACCGGAAGAAATCATCAGCGTGAATTGTCGCGTGGGGCGCCCGTGCCTGCGCTTCCGCTGCCGAAGGGCGGTCGCTCTCAACTCCGGTGCTATTCGGATGCAGTCGCAGAAACCGCCCGTCGCCACACGAAGGGTCGAGCATGCGGTCGCTATTCTGGTGAACCGCCCAACGAACAAGCGAGGCCGCCGCGTCTTCCGGCGTGTAGAACGCTCCGCGTCGTTTCCTGGCTGCAGCAGACATGGTCTTCTGCGTACAGCATAGCAAGACAGACGCCATTGCGGGGAACACCAGGATTCCGGCCGCTTCTGGCCGGTCCACGGCGCACGGTGGCCTCCCAGTTGTCAACGTCCGGAGCGCCTGGACAACTGGAGTTGCCAGTCGCGGACATACTCTACTTCTCGCGGCGCTTGTAGCTGATCGCCACGCCGCCGGATGTGACGGTGGTCTCCATAAACGGCAGGCTGGTGAGGTACTGGTAGAAGTCGCCGGTCATGTTCCCGCCCCGGGAGCGCCCGCCCCGCGACGCATACACGTTGTGCGCGGTCAGGCAGCCGCCGACGACGAGCTTCGGGATGACGGCCTTCACGTACGCCGTATACCAGTCCTTGTCGGCGTCGATGAACACGAAATCGAACGGGCCCGGGAGCGCCGGCACCAGTTCGTGCGCATCCGCCAGCCGCGCGTCGACGAACGCCGCGAGACCCGCGCCCTGGAAGTTGAGAACGGCCTGATCGTGGCGGCCCTTGTCGATTTCGATCGTAATCAGCTTCCCGCCGGTCTTCGCCAGCCCCCACGCGGTCCATACGCCCGATCGCCCGGTCGAGGTGCCGATCTCCAGGGCCCTGGTGTAGCGCCCCTTGACGACGAGGTCGTGCAGCAGTTGGCCGTCGGACTCCGGCACGTTGAGGTCGTGCCAGTCGGCGCGGTGATCGTCGAGGAACTTCGTCACGCGGGCGTCGAGGTCCTTGGAGGTCTGTGAAGCCTGGGGGGCCTGGGGGGCCTGAGAGACCTGGGCCACGACCGCCGGCAGCAGCAGCACGCCGCAGGCGACGAACCAGACAAGCAGTCGACGCATATCGTCCTCCGTGGTCCGGTGGAAGCGGCCGGCCGATGCACGCGCGGACACGTAGTCATCCATAGCTACGACGGCCACAAACCGGTGTTTAGGGCCCGTTAGAAAACAACGGTAGCAAGTCTTGTTTTCTTACGGGCCCTTATGGCGGGCCCACAGCCACACCCTGCTACCATAGTCCATCAACAGCGCCTTACCACGCATTTCATGCGTCGCGGGCGCGCGGGCCTGTGGTAGCCTCTCCCCGACTCCGACAGGACACCCTGCCGAGCGATTGTTCTTGGATCATCCAGCACACAGGAGGACGCACGTGCGGACCACTGGATCACGTATCGGTGCCGCGCTGGCTTGCGCACTGGTCATCGCCGCCCTCGCCGGGTGGTCTGTCCCCATGCAAGCCGCCGCGGGCGATGCGAAATATCACACGTACCTGGAGCTGACCACCGCGCTGAAAGCGGCGGCGGCAGCCCATCCCGATCTGGCGAAGATCGTGTCGATCGGCAAGACGCGCGAAGGGCGCGATCTCTGGGCCCTCGAGATCGCCAGCGGCGCCGGCGCGCCGCCGGACACCCGCCCCGCCCTGCTCATCGCGGCGAACTTCGAAGGCGATCACCTGATCGGCAGCGAGCTCGCCCTGGCCACGGCTGAGTACCTGCTGGCGAACTATCCGGGCGACGCGGCCGTCAAGCAGCGCCTCGACACGTCCACCATCTACATCGTCCCGCGCATGAACCCGGACGGCGCCGAGCAGATGTTCGCGCCGGTGAAGGCGCTGCGCCGCACGAACGCCACGCCGTTCGACGCCGACAACGACGCGCGGACAGACGAGGACGGCCCCGACGACCTGAACAAGGACGGCGTCATCACGCTGATGCGCGTCAAGGATCCGAAGGGGCCGTACATGGTGAACCCGGATGATCCGCGGCTCATGAAGCGCGCCGATCCCGCGAAGGGCGAGACCGGCGGCTGGGCGCTCTACACCGAAGGGCTCGACAACGACGCCGACGGCTTCATCAACGAAGACGGCCCGGGCGGCGCGGACATCAACCGCAACTTCATGCACGCCTATCCGTACTTCGCGACCGACGCCGGGCGCTACATGGTGAGCGAGGCCGAGACGCGCGCGCTGCTCGAATACGTGATCAAGCACCGTAACATCGCGGCGATTCTCACGTTCGGTGAGAGCGACAACCTGATCACGATCGGCCGCACGCCGAATGGCCCGATCAATCTGATCGAATTCGCGGAGCGCAGCGTCACCGACGCGCGCCGGGTCGGCATGTTCGCCGACATGGGCGGCTTCGGCGGTCGCGGCGGCCGCGGCGGCGGCGCGGTGGTGATCGACGAAGCGACGATTCTGGCCATGATGGGGCGAGGCGGGGCGCCGGGGCAGCCGGCCGCGCAGCCCGCCGGTCGCGCAGGCGGCGGCCGCAGCATGCTGGCCGCGACGACGGTGAACCCGGCGGACAGCGAATACCTGAACACCATCGCCGCGAAGTACCGCGAACTGACCGGACTTCGGGCCACCGGATACACGCGGACCCCGGCTGGCGCCTTCTACGACTACGGCTACTACCAGTCTGGCGTGCCGTCGTTCTCGACGCCTGGCTGGGGCCTGCCCGGCGGGGGCGGGGGCCGGGCGGCGGGTCCTGGCGGAGGCGCCCCGGCGATCGCAGGCGCACCCGCAGGCATGCCTGCAGGGATGCCGGCTGGCATGCCCGCGATGGGCGGCGCGGCGGGCGCGGCGGCGTTCGGCCAGCGCGGCGCGGGCGGTGGGCGCGGCGGCGGTGGCGGTGCGGGGGGCGACGATGCCGAGGGCATCGACCTGAGGCTGCTCCAGTGGATGGACGCCGAGAAGGTGGACGGCTTCGTGACGTGGACGGCGTTCAAGCATCCGACGCTCGGCGATGTCGAAATCGGCGGCTTCAAACCGTACACGACCGTGAACCCGCCCGTGGCGAAGATTGCCGACCTCGGCGTCAGCCACGCGAAGTTCGCACTGTACCTCTCGTCGCTGTTCTCGCGCGTCAGGATCGCAAAGGCCGAGGCAACGGCGCTGGGCGGTGGCCTCTATCGCGTCACGGCAGACGTCGAGAACACCGGCTATCTGCCGACGTCGCTCATGCAGGGCGTCATCGCGCGCTCCGTGAAGCCGATCATGGTGCAGCTCGGGGTGCCGCCGGATTCGATCGTCACCGGCGCCGAAAAGACGATGTCGATCTCGGCGCTAGCCGGATCCGGCACGCGGCAGTCGTTCGAGTGGATTGTGAAGGCGAAACCCGGTAGTGCCGTGACGCTCACGGTCAAGTCGCAGAAGAGCGGCAGCGATACCGCAACGGTGACTCTCAAGTGACACCAGGCAGTCAACCAGGGAGAACGATGATGAACCGGCAGATCAGACTCATCACGGTCGCCGCCCTGCTGACAGGGCTGGCGGTCTTCGGCTCGGCGAGCCCGTTTGCGCAGGGCACGCCGGCCACCGCGGCAGCAAAACCCGCCGCGCAAGCTCAGGCCGCTCCATCGGCGGCCGACTGGACGAAGAACCCGACCTCGGAACGCGCGTTCAAAGTGAAGCTCGACTTCGACCGCTGGCACGACGTGGCGGAACTGCAGGCGGACCTGCGCACGCTCGAGAAGGCGTACCCGAAGTTCCTGAAGTACATCTCGCTCGGGAAGAGCTACGGCGGGCGCGACATCGCCGCGATGATCGTCAACAACCCGGACACGGGGGCGGACACGACCAAGCCGGCGATGTACATCGAGGCCAACATCCACGGCAACGAGATCCAGGGCGGCGAGATCTGTATCTACACGATTTGGTACCTGATGGAGAACTACGGCAAACTCGATCGGATCACCAAGCTGGTCAACGAGCGCGCCTTCTACATCGTGCCGACGGTGAACCCGGACGGGCGCGACTACTTCATGCACGGCCCCGGCGGCAACGCGCGCTCCGGGCACCTGCCGGTCGACGACGACAACGACTATCAGTTCGACGAGGACGGCCCCGAGGATCTGAACGGAAACGGCATCATCGAGCAGATCCGCAAGTACGTGCCCGGGCAGGGCACGCACCGCAAGAGCGTCACCAATCCGCGCGTGCTCGAGCCGGTCGCGCCGGGCGAGTTCGGCGACTACATCCTGCTCGGCCAGGAGGGCATCGATCACGACGGCGACGGCCGCGTTGGCGAAGACGGGGCCGGCAGCTACGACCCGAACCGTAACTTCCCCTCCGACTGGCAGCCCAACTACGTGCAGGGCGGCGCGATGGAGTATCCGTTCCAGCTGCCCGAAGCGAAGGCGGTGAACGAGTTCCTGCTGGCGCATCCGAACGTGGCGGGCCTGCAGACGTACCACAACAGCGGCGGGATGATCCTCCGCAGCCCCGGCGCCGAGCAGACCGGCGAGTACCCGGCGTCGGACGTGCGGGCCTACGACGAGATCGGCAGGAACGGCGAGCGCATCCTGCCCTTCTACAAGTACCTCGTGATCTGGAGCGGGCTGTACACGGTGCACGGTGGCGTCACCGACTGGACCAACGACACGCTCGGCATCCTCTCGTATTCGAACGAGCTGTGGAACGGCGGCCAGTACTTCACGAGCCCGGATCTGAAGGAGCAGCAGAAGGACGCGGCGAGCCCCATCGCGCCGCAGGTCGCCAACTACTTCTTCAACGACTTCCTCGAGTTCGGCGACCAGCTCACCGAGTGGAAGGAGTTCGATCACCCGCAGTTCGGCAAGGTCGAAATCGGCGGGTCGTTCAAGAAGACGTTCGGCCGCGTGCCGCCGCGCTTCATGAACGAGGAACTCTGCCACCGCAACATGGCCTTCACGCTCTACCAGGCCGACGAGATGCCGCAGGTGACGATGGGCGAGGCGAAGGTGGAGAAGATCGCCGAGGGCATCTTCAAGGTGTGGGTGGACGTGACCAACAACAAGGTGGCGCCGACCATCCTCGCGAAGGCCGCCCAGAACAATGTCGTGCCGCCGGACCTCGTCACGGTGGACGGCAAGGGGATCGAGATTCTGTCGGCCAGCTGGGTCGCGAACAAGTGGCGGCCCGGCGTGACGCAGATGATCGATCAGAAGAACCTCTCGCGCATCATGGTGCGCAGTGGGCTCGGGAACCACTCCACCCGTACGCTGCAGTACCTGGTGAAGGGGACCGGTCCGATCACGGTGAAGTACGCCAGCGTGAAGGGCGGCAACGCCCAGAAGACGATTACGCTGCAGTAGCGTCTGATGGGGTCAGACTCGATCGCCGGACAACCGACGCAATCGGGTCTGACCCCACCGGGGGAGATCAGTCATGAACCGTGCTCCGGTCGTCTTTGTGTCTGCGCTGCTGGTCATTGTGAGCGCCGGTCCGAGCCCCGTGGCCCGGGCCGGCGCCGATCCGCAGGCGGGCAGCCGCGGCAGCCAGGCCGCGGTCAGCGCGTCACTCCCCTATTCGGTCGGGCGCGCCCTGCCGGACAAGGTGCCCGGCTGGGCGAGAAGCCCGAAGATCACGATGTACAGGGCGGCAAGTCTCTGGGAGTACATCGACGGCGCCGCGGAACAGTACCTGGCGTACGAGTTCCAGGATCTCGCCACGACGGCATACACCCGGACGGCGGGAGGGACGGCCACGGTTGAGATCTACCGGATGGCCGATCCCGTCCACGCCTACGGCATCTACGCCCAGGAACTGAGTCCGACCGCGACCCGCGTCGCGGTAGGCGTCGAGGGCCGCGCGGGGAAGAACAGCCTGAAGTTCTGGTCGAGCGAGTTCTACGTCAAAGTGCTGGCGCCGTCGGGGAGCGCCGCGACACAGGCGGACCTCCTTGCGCTGGCGACGGCGGTGGCCGCTGGCCTCGACGCGCCGGGCAAACCGCCGGCCCAGCTGTTGTGGTTTCCGCGGTCGAGCCTGGCGGGTCTGCTCGCAGACTCGATCAAGTTCGTCCCCGCGGACGCTCTGGGCCAGAGCATGTTCGCCAACGCCTTCGAAGCGAAATACGCCGGGACTCCCGAGCCATCGACACTCGTGATCGTGCCGTTCGCGAACCTGGACGCGGCGCGCGGTGCCCTGGCGAAGTACGAGTCGTTCCTCAGCCGGCCGGGAAAGACCCCGAAGAAGCTCGCGACGCCTGGTGATGGTGGGTTCGCGGCGCAGGAGGGCTACTACGG
>Ga0315286_10005878_pt1 | contig 11894 bp, 7 predicted proteins | sample YL17G10_0_MG_FD_205038 | JGI IMG/M metagenome (GOLD analysis project Ga0315286, IMG submission 205038) | Sediment microbial communities from Yellowstone Lake, YNP, Wyoming, USA - YL17G10_0 | ecosystem: Environmental > Aquatic > Freshwater > Lake > Sediment | place: USA: Wyoming | collected... | reverse complement strand
TTCTCGAAGGGGTCCTTCTCAGGGACTTGTCCAACTTTCGCATCGGGGGGCCTGCGGACCACTTTTTCGAAGCCGGGACGGCCGTGGACCTACGGGGGGCGATCCGGGCGGCCCGGGAGAGCGGCCTTCCCCATTATGTGATGGGCGGCGGGTTCAACATCCTGTTCGATGACGCCGGATTCAGGGGCCTTCTGATCAAAATCGCCCTTCGGGGGATGGAGTTTCTTGGGCCGGAGCCGGGGACGGTGGCGGGGACGCGTACGGGGGCAGGGGCGGGAACCGGCCGGATCCGGGTTGCGGCCGGCGAGCCGATCCACGATCTCCTGGAATTCAGCGCGGCCCTCGGCTACGAGGGTATCGAATTCCTGGCGGGCATCCCGGGCACTGTCGGCGGGGCTGTCTTCGGGAATGCCGGCGCATTCGGCTGGGCCATCGGCGATTTCCTGGAAGAGGCGCTTCTTTCAGGGCCCGACGGAGAAGAATTCCGGGTAGGCAGAGGCTTTTTCAAATTCAGCTACCGCCATTCGATGCTCAAGATCAAGCACGATCTTCTCCTTGAAGCGATTTTCACGTTGAAACTCGGAAGCGGGGATATGGTCCGGACGAAGATCTCCGAGTATCTAGCCCTCCGTGCGGAAAAGCACCCGCCTCAGGAGACGGCCTACGCGGGCAGCTACTTCAAGAACCCCATCCGGGCTGACGGGACCAAGACGGCCGCCGGTCTTCTCTTGGAGCAGGCGGGGGCGCGGGGGATGCGGATCGGCGGCGCGGCCGTCGCGGCCTGCCACTGCAATTTCCTGGTCAACGAGAACAACGCTACCGCCTGGGATGTTCTTACCCTGGCCGCGGAACTCAAAGCCCGCGTCCGGGCGAAGTTCGGGATCGACCTTGAGGAAGAAGTGATCTTCGTTCCGGCGTCCGGGCCCTGTTAGTCTTGGCTGAAGGCCATGCCAGAGGATGGCGGTTGGGGCGGCACCTATAGGCGGCGCCCCGCACTAATCCGCGCGCTTTATTTCTTCTCTCCGAAGAGCTCGGACCAGAGCTTGACCTCGAGCTTCGTCGGCCCCGGCTCTTTCTTGTCGAGCTCCCGCATGTTCCGGTGCTCTCGCAGAACGCCGTTGAGCTCCCCGGCGAACTCCCGGGCGGCGAGTGATTTGGCGCCGTGCTGGCGGGCGAAGGCCCGTACGCTCCGATCGGTGCTGACGACGAACAGGCGGCGGGTGTCGCGCCGAGAGGCGATGAACTCCTCGAGGATCGTATCCGCGGAACCGCCGGCGGGCGGGTTCAGGATCGCGAACCGGGGGGCGTCCCCGATCATGGCCTCGATGTCCGCCGACGGCGGACCGTCGAAGACGAGGATGACGCGGGCGCGGGTGAACCGCTGGAAGGCGATCAGCCGCCGGATGAGCTTGAGCCGGTTTTCAGGGCTTCGGTGCGCCCCGGGGAACAGGTGACCGAGCAGGTTGTTGCCGTCGATCAGGTAGGCCATTTTCTCAGTTTGGGGTCAGGTCTTAACATTTAACAAATTTGACCCGGCCTGACCCTTTGGCGTCAGATCTCACCAAAAACGTTAGATATTAGGATCTGACCTCCAAATTCATGTCACATAACCGGCGGAGTTTCTTTTAATATAGCGATTATGCCGGGGGGCTAAGGTAAAATCAGCTTAACACGATATTACTCATCCGTAAAGTCGGATGCGGAAGGGGTCAGGTCTTAACTTTTAACATTTTTAGCGAGACCTGGCACCAAAGGGTCAGGCCGGGTCAAATTTGTTAAATGTTAAGACCTGACCCCCATGAGTTTCTCGGCCTCAAGCAGAATCTTGTGAGTTGCCGGATCGGCGGATCTGCGGCGTTCCATTCGACGCACGATCTGTGCGACCGCAGCATAATCAAGCCTCCATGGCCCACCGATTTCGGTCAGCGTCAGAGCGCAATATTTCTTTTCCAAATAAATCAAGAGGTTACGCTCGCCGAGGAAATAATCTCCGACCACTTCTCTCGGGGCAATTTGTTCTTCTGTATTAATCGTCTTTTCCATCATCCGAGCGGCATCAGGATTCTCCTCTCCCTCTTGTTGCAATGCGTCCTTCCCTCCCCCGCGGGCACTTTTTCCTAAAACCGTGAAAAGCGCTCGTGATACCGTCTCAATCGTCTTCGGCAGGGCGTCGGTTCTTAGCGCGGTCGCGTGCTCTCTCCGATTTCCGGTGAAATTATGTTCGGCCTTAACTCGACGGACGAATTCCTCATCCCCGAGAGCGATCCCGCGAGTGATGAATCCCTCAAGGTTAGTCACCTTCATCAGACCGAGAACGTATTTTTCGTAAAGAGGAAGAGCATTTTCGATATCCGTATGAAGGAGATGGAGAATCGTCTCCCGGTCCAGTTCGGGAAGACGCGGTTTACGGAAATCGAAATAATCGTTATAGCTGCTCCAGCGATATTCCTCGGGAAGAGCGCAGATCTTGGCCCGGACAGGATTGAGGTGAATGTAGGCAGATAGAAAGAGGGCATACGCGACGTCATCGACAATGATCGAACCGAACCGGCCTTGAAAAACGTGCCCTGTAATTTTATGCTTGACCTTAAGCCAGTTTGAAAAGCTCGAGTTGAGATAATGGATGCCAGCGGAGAGATTAGCCTGGCGTATTTTCAAGTAGAGATGGTAGTGATTGGGCATCAGGCAGAAGGCATAACAAGCGAAGCCGTATTTGATTAGGGTCTCTCCTAATTTGGAGAGAAAAACGAAGCGGTCCTTATCCGAAAAGAAGATAGGCTCTTTACGATTCCCGCGGCAATAGACGTGGACCGACAGTCCTGGTACACAAAACCTCAACGGCCTGGCCATAGCGTTTTACCTTCCGTTCTATATGGACGCTCGGCATGACGATTTTTCTCTTCACGGAAGGGGTCAGGTCTTAACTTTTAACGTTTTTGGCGAGACCTGGCACCAGAGGGTCAGGCTGGGTCAAATTTGTTAAATGTTAAGACCTGACCCCTCGCTTTCATAGCCGATGGCTTTATATCCCGCCAGCCGACGCTTGAACATTTTTGCCAACATTGGACAAGAGAGATCGGCATAATCATAAATTTGGACTTCTCGTTTATCGGCATGGAGACGATGCAATCGACCCGCGTATTGGGCTAAGGTCCCCCGCCACGAAATCGGCATAGTGAGAAAGAGAGTATCCAGCCTTGCGTCGTCGAAGCCTTCTCCCAGATAGCGACCCGTAGCCATAATGAGCCTTTCCTCAGTATCAGGCACTTGAAAAAGGCTCCTCATTGACTCCCGCCGTTCCCGAATTCCCATCCCACCATGCAATACGATAACGTTCCTGATAAAGCCGCGAAACCGGGCGGCCAATAGCTCGAGATGCTCGCGTCTTTCGGTTAAAACAAGCGGCGAGCGCTTTTCTTTGGCCACGCAGGCCATGACGTCCTCAAAAATCTGATCATTGCGCGTCGCATCCATTGTGATTCCATCATAAAGGGAATGAATATCCATATTCTTATCCGTTGGCAGCAAGAAAGAGGTGAATTCGGTCGTCCGTATGACGACTCGATGACGGAAAGGATGGTCTTGCACCCCCTGCTTTGCCGTCCAACGAAAACGGATAGGCCCACATTGCATAAAGATGATGACTTGATGTCCGTCGCGCCGAGCGGTCGTCGCCGACAAACCTAAGACATATTTCGCGGGACATCTCCTCGCCACTCGTTCAAAGCTTTCGGCAGGCAGGTGATGGCATTCGTCGACGATCAACTGGCCGTAGCCGGAAATCAGATCGTCCGCTTCGCCGCGCCGGTTCAAGCTTTGGATCAGCGCGACGTCGATGGCCCCGGTCAACTTTTTCTTTCCACCCCCCAAGGCTCCTACCGCCGCTTCGGGAAGGCCGAGGAACTCGGCCAACCGGGTTCTCCATTGGTCGAGGAGCTGCTTTCGATGGACAAGGACGAGCGTGTTGACTTTCCGCTCGGCGATGACCATGGCCGCCACGACGGTTTTTCCGAATGCGGTCGCCGCCGCTAAAACTCCGGTTTCATGCGGCATGAGAGCTTCGACCGCTCTATGCTGCTCCGGGCGGAGAATTCCGGCGAATTTCACATCCAAAGGAGTGCCCGGGAAGCGCTGGTCATCGAGGCAAATCCGGATTCCGGCCTCGCTCAATAGAGCCGTTGCTTCCTCCAGAATCCCTCGGGGAAGCGCCAGATGCTGAGGATGATCCTCTGCGCAAGATACGATACGCGGCTTTCCGAACGTCGAAAGACGAAGGGCCTGGGCTTTATAAAATTCCGGATTTTGGAATGCCGCCAGGCGAACGAGCCGGCTTCTTAGGAGAGGAGGCAACTCCTTTTTCGGTATGTAGAGTTGATCCTTCCAGATGATTTTGATTTCGGCCGGAACGGGCCCCCAATCCATTTCTTTTTCTTGCCGCCACCGCCTCGAAGGCGGTCGCTTCCACGGCTCGTCGCCATCCTCATCCGTGACCGGAAGGCGGACGCCCATGATCTTTCCCCTGCGGGCCGCGTTCTCAACGAGTTGCTCGACTTCGGCTAATGAAAGCCGGCGAATTTTGCGCAGGTGATCCCATTGATTAACGATGGGATCCATATTCTCGTCGAGAAACAACGTATTTCCGAGCTGAACCGCCCGGCACTGTAAAGGAAGCGCTATCAGGTTTCCGAACCCTCCGCGTGGCGAATTATCCTGATTGGGAAAGAGCCGATCATAAGAATCGAACCCGATTTCAGGGCGCGCTTCATGCGTTTCGGTCAAGAGCGACGAACCGAGGCGACGAGCCAGCACGGCGGGCACGGATTCAGAGAAAAAAATCCAAGCATGGGCGCCGTTGCCCGACCGAGAGCGCTCGACGGCTAAGGGAATATCGAGCCGGCGGCCTATCTCGCGGAACGCATTAATATCGGACGCCCAATCCTTTTTATCGAAATCTGCGGCGAGGAAACGGCACGTTTCATCTTTATGGAGGGGATAGATGCCGACCACGAAATCCCGCTTGGTCCTTGGCGATAGACCGGCGCCGCGAGCATCGTTCTCGTCGGGCTTGGAATGTGAATCGCTTGAACCGACAATGCCGAAAATATGGCGTTCGATCACTTCGCGTTGAAGCGGGAGGAGCTCGCGCGCGGGGCATTCGCCGCATTTGATCTGCGGCTTCCGGCAAATGTCGCGAACCCATTCGTGCCGACACGCGGGCGAATAGCCGGATTTTCCGGTTTGGGTGCTCTCCCATCGAACGGCGTAGACGTCGGTCCGCCCGGCAAAGAGAGAAAGGAACATCGCGATCTGCAAGGACCGGGCTTTTGGAAGCTCGTTCACGGGGAGTATCGGAATGCGATCGATATTGTTCAGGTTGGACGAGATAGCCGAATGCGGCAAGGAAATACGGCCGTCGAGGAGGGATGGACCGGCTTCCTCGATCCGCGATCGATCTCGAGTCGCGGACGACGAAGACTGCTTCAAGTCCTCGCGTTCTTTAAGTCGACGTATTTTCTCTTGAAGCTCTTTCCGTTGGTATTCAAGAGTCGAGAGCTCAGACTCGAGCTCTGCCAAACGCCGCTTGATTTCTTCGTCTCTCATTTTCTGAAAGGGGTCAGGTCTTAACTTTTAACGTTTTTGGCAAGACCTGGCACCAAAGGGTCAGGCCGGGTCAAATTTGTTAAAAGTTAAGACCTGACCCCTTTTTGGAAAGCTCGGGCCAGCGCGGAGGACAGATCGTTCAAAGCGGCCTCGTCGGGGACGGACAAACCGGGGTCCAGCGCGCGCATGAATTCAAACATGGCACCCATCAGGCGGCCGGCCGCTTGAACCGGCGCGTTCGGGAGGACCGGCGAGCCATTGAGAAGCGGCGAGCCATGATCGATCCGCCATCCGGCCTTTTCACCATCGGCTGCGGTCCTTTCCGACCTCCCAGTCGAAGAGGCTTCGCCTTCCGGCCCCGTCCCTCCCCGCGTCGCACCGCCCCGATCTTCGCTTCCCAATCTCTCGGCTTCTCCCCGGTCGCCCTTTTCCACGTCCCGCTGCTCACCCCCTGCCGCCCCATCTCCCGTCCCGCGGCCGCACACGGCTGCGGATTTCCAGTCGAGCAAAGTGCGAACCCGGGTTTTCAAGGCCTCGATGCCGCCTCCCAAGCGGACGACATCGACTCCCGATTCCGGATCGAGCGCGGCCGCGGCCAGATCCCGCTTAATCTGGAGAGTGGCCAGCATGCTCTCTTCGATCATACCTTCCGTAACAAGTAGATAGGCCTGGACGGGTTTCTTCTGGCCCATTCGATGAACGCGCGAAATCCTCTGTTCCAGCACGGCTGGATTCCAGGGGAGGTCGATATTGACCACGGTATCGGCTGCCTGAAGATTCAACCCGACCGAGCCTGCGTTCGTCGACAGAAAAATCCGTCTCCTCGGGTCCTGAACGAATCCGCCGATCAGCGCCTGGCGTTTCTTCTGCGGGACGGAGCCGTCGAGCCGGACGAAATCGGCCTTGAGCCGGCGCAGAATCGGCTCAACAAGATCCAGCATCGACGTCCATTCCGAGAACATGACGATCTTGCGGCCGTTCGCGGAGAGGAGCGCGTCCAGCAGATCGCCTATCTCGTCCAGCTTGGAGGACCGCGCGGGCGGGATCTTTTCGACCAGGAAGGCGCTGTCGGCGGCGAGCCGGCAGAGGAGCAGACAGCGCTGGATGCGCAACAGATCATCCTCGGTCAGGAATTTCTTGGCCAGAATGCGGCCGATCGTTTGGCGCTGTTCGGTCTCGATGGCCAGCTGGGTCTTGGACGGCGGGACGCGGCGGATCTCGGTCGTACGGGGCGGGAGCTCTATTCGCACGCCGGCCCGGGTGCGGCGCAAGAGGATAGGGCGGAGACGAACCCGGAGCTCTTCAAGATTCTTATAGCCGCGGATCTTGCCGTCGGCGTCTTCGTCGCGGTGTCGGTCGACGAATCTAAACATCGGCCCGAGGTGGCGGCCATCGACGAACTGGACGACGGAATAAAGCTCCTCCAGTCTATTCTCAAGCGGTGTGCCGGACAGGACGAGGGCGAACGGCGAACGGAGCGCCTTGACGGTGCGGCTGGTACGGGCTTTCCAGTTCTTGATCCGCTGGCCTTCGTCGAGAATGATGAGGTCCCAGGCCGTCCTTTCAATGTGACGCATGTCGTGGAGAATCTGCTCATAGTTGCAGACGGTGAAGAAAGCCCCGTCAGCGTATTGGGCGACGCGCTCGGCGATCGAGCCCCACACGAGCCGGCAGGAGCGTCCGGACGCGGCCGCGATCTCCGCCTGCCAGTGGGATTTGAGGGAGGCGGGACAGACGACGAGGACGCGTGAGATCCCGGCCCAGCGGGCCAGGAGTTCGGCCATCCCGATGCCCTGGATCGTTTTGCCCAATCCCATGTCGTCGGCCAAGACGGCCCGGCCGACTCCGACCGAGAACGCGATGCCGTCGAGTTGGTAGGGGAGGAGTTCGCGCTTGAGTAGGCCGCGCCGCAAAGGATGGCCGGCCGGATCGTGGCGGATCTCGGCCACAAGGCCTTTGATGCCGCGGCGATAGAGGACGCTGCGGAGATGCTCGGCTGCATCCGGATGGATTCGCGGAATGCGGGCAGGATCTCTTAAATCAGGATTGGCAAGGGCGGAGTCGACGGCGCGCGAGGCGCGTGACGGACGGGAAGAGTGGAGGGTCGGGACGAACGGGGCAGTCCTGGCGGGTGAAAGCGACACCCCAAGGGAAGCCGGAGTCGACTGGTGAGAGAGAAGGGCCGCAAGCTGGGCGGCGGGAAGAGATGCCGCTCGTTGGGATGCAGCGATTCCCAAGGTCGGCGCGGAGCTGGGAGAGGGCGCCGATAGAACGATTCCTGCGATTGAGGTCAGTGCGCACAGGAGACTCGGGACTTCCGCGTCGGGGATGGGGACGGAAAGAAATGGCCGGAGCCCACGAAGTGCGGCCGAAGAGAGTCCGGGCGGAACGAGGAGCCGGAGTTCCAATTCTCTTCCGTAGCGGAGAGAGACAACGATGCGGTCGGGGACATAAGCGACGGCGCGAACGGAGGGCGGGAAACGGCGCCGGACTCGAGCCAAAGCAAAGAGAATGTGTTTGCAGGTGCCGAGAGTATTAATCCTGAAGTCGGGGCATGAGCAATAGGATTCACCGGGCTCCCAGCCCCGGAGCGCGACGCGGTAATCGCGGATGGCGTCGGCGGGCGGCTGCGTTTTCGTTGCGCGGCCGGACCGGTGTTCGTGCTTTTTCCTGGAGGACGCAAGAGGCGAGCGGGAGGAAACCACGTAATCCGTCCAAAGGACGCTCGGATCGAGCGACCGGAGAAACATACGCTCGATACGCGCGCGTTCAACCCTGTCGGCCAGCGCTTTGCGAAGGAGAACGGCATCAATATTGTCCATAGGCGGGACTCTATGAAAACGCCATGCAGATGTCAATCCGACTTTTCGGGACTTTCCGGGAATTATCGGGTCGGGGGTCAGGTCTTAACTTTTGACATTTTTAGCGAGACCTGGCACCAAAGGGTCAGGCCGAGTCAAATTTGTTAAATGTTAAGACCTGACCCCTCTAAGTCCGGCGGCGGACATCTTTGATGGCTTTCTCAACGTCGGAGGTACGGACGCCTTTAGCGGCTAGTATTTTCTCGATCCGCTCCCATGAGGAATCGATGTGAGTGCTGCGGAGATTACGGGGCGCGATCTTGGCTCGCCGGCTCGCAAGGCTTACGGGGGTACCAGGAAAATCCCTGTGCCGGCGGGCTAGCCGCAGAGCCTCAGCGCCGAGCAACTGATAGATCTTCCGGGCGGCGGGGTGCTTTTCGAGGGCTCGGAGATGCCGCCGGATCGTTTCCACGTCCCCCCGGGAAATGGGCCCGGTGAGGGCCTCCGCCCTTTCAGACTGTTTTACGCCCTTTAAAGTTCCTTCAGCCAGGGGCCGAAGCATCTCCACCCCGTCGCGATCCTTAATCCCGGCTTCGCGCCGCCGGTTGCCCAGGCATCCTCATCCCGGCGGCCAGGTCATGCGCCGGCCGCCGAGGAGGTGGAAATGGACGTGGAACACGTCCTGGCCCGCATCGATGCCCGTATTCAGGACGATCCGGTAGCCGGTCCGGTCGATGCCCTTGGATTCGGCGATGCGGGCCGCTTTGGAGAAAATATGGGCGATGAGGTCCGCCTTTTTGGCCGGAACGTCGGGAAGCGCCGCGTAATGCTCTTTGGGAATGATAAGGGTGTGCGTCGGGGCCTGAGGCCGGATGTCGTCGAAGGCCAGGATCTTCTCGTCCTCGTACACGATTTTAGCCGGGATCTTTTTGGCGACGATTTTACAGAAGATGCAGTCGTCCATCCGTCCCCCCCTCTCCAAATTCACACCCGGATCCGCTCGATCTTGGCCCCGAGCGCCTGGAGCTTCTCCTCGATCTTTTCGTAGCCGCGGTCGATATGCTCCACGTCGTTCACCATCGTCTCGCCGCTCGCGATGAGCCCGGCCAGGATCAACGAGGCCGAGGCGCGCAGGTCCGTGGCGATGACCTCGGCGCCGCTGAGCGGGGTCTTTCCCCGGACGACCGCCTTGTCGCCCAGCACCTCGATGGCCGCGCCCAACCGCAGCAGCTCGTTGACGTGCTGGAAGCGGCGGTCGAAGATTGTCTCGGTGATAATCGACGTGCCTGCCGCCTGCGTCATAAGGACCATGAACTGGGCCTGCATGTCGGTTGGGAAGCCGGGATACGGGGAGGTCGTGACGTCCTGAGGCTTGATCTCGTCGCTGCCTAAGACGTGGAGGGCTTTGCCCTCGATTTCGATCGACGCCCCCGAATAGCGCAGTTTTTCGATGGTGGTCATGATGTGGCCGGGCTCGGTGCCGGTGAGAAGGATGTCGCCCCGGGTGAGCGCCCCGGCGACCAGAAACGTGCCCGCCTCGATCCGGTCGGGGATGATCTCGTGGTCGGCCCCGCCCAGCTGGTTAACGCCCAGGATGCGGATCGTCTCCTCGCCGATGCCCTCGATCCGGGCGCCCATTTTAACCAGGAGCTCGCAGAGGTTCGAGATCTCGGGTTCCTGGGCGCAGTTGCGGAGGATGGTCTCGCCCTGGGCGAGCGAGGCGGCCATGACCAGATGCTCCGTGCCGCCGACGGTCTTTTTTTCGAAGCGGATATCCGCGCCCTGGAGCCGGTCGGCCTCGGCCCGGATATAGCCGTGCTCGAGAGTGATGTTGGCCCCGAGCTTCTGCAGGCCGGCGATGTGGAGATCGACGGGCCGCAGTCCGATCGCGCAGCCGCCGGGCTGGGCGACGACGGCTTTCCCGAACCGGGCGAGCAACGGACCGAGGACGAGAAACGAGGCCCGCATGACCCGGACGAGCTCGTAGGAGGCCTCCTCGGACAGGATCTGGGGGACTTCGAGAGTCAGGACGGTGCCGTCGAGGTGATACTCCAGGCCCAGGGCCTTCATGAGGCGGAGCATGGAGAATACGTCCTTCACCAGAGGGATGTTCCGGAGGATGACTTTTTCTCCGGTGAGGAGCGATGCCGCAAGCGCGGGCAGCACCGCGTTCTTCGACCCGCCGATGCGGACTTCGCCTTTCAGCTGAAGGTCGTGGCGGCCGAGGATCCGTATTTTTTCCACGGAACGATTTTAGACTATCGCCCGGAGAATTTCAATGCAGGAAGCCAAGGCGAGGAGCGCAACGACGGAAAGGGGGGACACAGAACCCCGCTGTTCTATTGCCGACGGCAGGCTAGCGTTCTGTGTCCCCTCTTTCCGCCGCCATGCGATTGCTTCGCCGCTCCGCTTTTGCGGGGCGCCGCGCAAGGACACGTTTCAAACCCGCTTCAGCGCCTGCTCCAGGTCCGCGATCACGTCCGCCGGGTCTTCGGCCCCGACGCACAGCCGGATGAGCTGCGGCGGGACATCGGCCAGGCGCCGCGCTTCCTCGCCCTGCTGCTGGTGCGTCGAAATGGCCGGGATCGTGGCCACGCTTTTGATGCGGCCCAAATCGGTCGCCCGAAAAATCATCTTAAATCCGTCGAATACCTTGCGCGCGTTCTCCGGCGGGCCGTCCACCCGGAAGCTCATGAGGTGGCCGTAGCGGTTGACCTCTTGGCCCGTCCCGTCGTTCGAATCGACCAGGGCCATATATTTCTTGGCCAGGGGATGCAGCGGGTCTTTGGGGCAGCCGAGGTAATCCACCTGGTAGACCTTCGGGTGGCCTTCCAAATATTCCGCGACCGTCATGCAGTTTTGGCTGACGAGGTCCATGCGCGACCGCAAGGTCCGGACATCATTGAGGGCGAACATGGCGTTGACCGGCGACGCGGCGGGGCCGTTGTCGCGGTAGGGGAGGAGCTTGACGTACTCGGCGAAGCTTTCCTTGAAGAGCGGATGGTCGTTTTTGACCTTGGTCACGATGGGCTTGCGGCTGATGAGGCCGCCGCCGATGGCCAGGCCGCCGGCCGTGATCGATTTCGTCAACGAGTGAACGACGATGTCCGCGCCCCAGGCGATGGGCCGCATCAGAGCGGGCGTGGCGCAGGTCGCGTCGATGATGAACGGGATCTCCCAGGCGTGGGCGAGATCGATCAACCCCTTCAAATCGGCGAAGGACTGCTGGGGATTGCTCGGCGCCTCCATATAAATGAAGCGCGTGTCCTCGTCGATCTGGGCCTTCCACTCGTCCAGGTTCTGGGGATGGACGACCCATCGCACTTCGATCCCCCGTTCTTGCCCTTTGCGGAGATTGAAGTGCTGATATGTGCCCCCATAGAGCCGAACCGACGTGACGAAGTTGATCCGCTCCGGGCCGTCCTTCTGTTTGACCAGGAACGGGTCCACGGCCTGGGCGATGGCCGACATGCCGGAGGCCGTCACCAGACA
>Ga0315286_10005876_pt1 | contig 11896 bp, 6 predicted proteins | sample YL17G10_0_MG_FD_205038 | JGI IMG/M metagenome (GOLD analysis project Ga0315286, IMG submission 205038) | Sediment microbial communities from Yellowstone Lake, YNP, Wyoming, USA - YL17G10_0 | ecosystem: Environmental > Aquatic > Freshwater > Lake > Sediment | place: USA: Wyoming | collected... | reverse complement strand
GATTCACGTTCCTGGCTTAATCGAACACCGGCATATCCGGGGCCCATATTCGCTACGCCATCTGTGGTTGTCTCCTCATTGAAAAGTTCATCGCGATAACCTGCCTTTGCCAGGTTTATGTCATTGAGGTCATTGATATAAAGAGCCCATATCCCGCGACACGCATATAAGTTCAACTCCCAAGAAGTATTCGCTGAATTGTACCAGTCTGCTACAAGCTGGAACTCAGTTTCTATATTGCTTCTCTGCCCTGACGTAAGACCGTTGTATATAATATCCAGCGCAAGCACCGAACTAAAATACGATATACCCGGCAAGACAGTGTAGTTGAAGGAACCCGCGTTTAAACCCGGTCTTAGGTATCCGGGCCAGGCGGTCATAGCCGTATCATAAAACTTGTTGAGATATGTGGTACGGTTGGCGGTGTTGGTGTCAAGGATATATGCGAGAGCGCAGGCGCTGGCGATATCGTCCATTTGATGCGTCTGAGTTACATAATCGGTACTTGTACTAAAAACGAGAGTCTTACAATCGCTGCAGGCCAGAGATTTCATGGTGTTCCAGGGCGAGGCCGCAGCGCGTGATTGCAGTTGGGTGTAGTTAGCTTCTGTGACAATTAAGAACGGATGAGCGGCTTGAAGAATGGCAGGAGTTGATACCAAGACAAGTAACATTACTATTGCTAACCGGTTGCTATTTTTCATACACCCACCGGCTTGTGCAGTTGACATACTACCTTCCTTACTTTTGTGCTCCAAGACCCTTTTACCTGTCCTCAAAAGTATCCCAGCGAAAGACACCAAATAAAACAACCGTACCCAAACTGGGATTTCCCATATAACCCTGTATATTCTTGCTCAGCTACACCGCTGAGCCTCATTTCCAATAGTATATCAAACCTATCTTAAAAAGTCAAGATTTTTAACTTTATATGGCATAGAAACTCTATCATGAGAAAATGATGAGAAAGTCTCCATTCATAAGAATATAAACTGGGATTTCCCATATTGAACGCTTGGCTACACAACCAAGCCTTCTGATTTCGTAATAATATCAAAATCTTCTTTCAGCTGCAGTCACTGAAATTTTAATGGCTTTGTGGCTGTAAAAAGTGAGGATAATCCGTACAACCATGCTACAACCTAAGGATTAAATAACGTGTAAAATCGCAAGAATCGTGAATCTATAAAGCTTGTAATATCAAGAAGTTAAGAAATTTTTAAAAAACGCAAACATTTTATATATCTGATGGCGAGTTAGACCAAGTGGTTATTATCTGCTCGATGTCAGCTTTCAATTGTTTTGACCCGTATTCACATCGACATCTACCGCTAACGGTGCAGGTACGTTATCACCGGCACGTAGTCTTTGCTGCCGCTCCAGTTGATTGATTGCTTTGTATAACTGTCTCTCAATTGACCCTTCGTACCGCAAAAGTCTGTCTAATTCGTCTTTGTCAGGGATACTACCCAACTTCTTTATGACCTGAAGCTTGAGCTTATTTTTCACCTTCCGTTTCTCAAAAGAGGCAATCTGCTCTCTATGACGTTTTGCCCCGTCATCACAAAGCTCTATAAGAGCCTGCCATATCTGGTCATCGCTCCATTCTGCATTATGATTTAAGAACTCCCTAATTTCTTTGGGTGTCCATTCCCGCTCATTGTCATCATCTGATGGGAACAGGTCGCTAACCTTCTCAAAAAGCCAATCCCAGTTTCCTTCCCAGTCGTAAATGTCTTCCAGCGGTTTACCGTCTTTGTGCATTGCGGTTAGCTCTTTTTTATCCTTTTCCCATATTTCGAGGCATTCCTGTTCTTGTTTTATATCCTGGTCTATCTCCTCATCGGTCTTATTGTATTTGTTACCTTGATAATCTGCGTTGTCGTAATAGTCATCTGTAGCATTATCAAGTTCATCACGGATTAGACCTGCTTCGTATCTATAAGCCCTGCGCAATCTCCAATAGGCTACTGCTATTTTTTCGACCAGGATTTCCTCTAAAGTGCCTTCTGGCTTGAACTGCCCTGTTAAGTCTGACAGAAGAGCATTAAACTCCGCTGGGTCTTCTGCACCATCACCAACGGTAATAACCACCTCTTTAGCCAATAGCCCGTGTTTCAGAGCGTTGTATTTGACTATTTCTTTGCCTTCTGGGGTCTTTACCCCACCTTTAAGAGCGTTTTGTCTATTAGCCTCTAACTGTTTTTCTGATACTGTCATTTTTGAACTCCTTACATAATGAAAATAAATTTCTTGGCCAGTTATGCTTCACACAACCATCGGTCACTTGGGGGGTAGTGGTATAGTGAACGCAAAAACTGTTCTGTTTCTTTCATAATCAATTATCCATAAACGTTATCTATTTTAATTTCCACAATTCGGGAAAAAATCTTGCTTTGGCCGAAGACGGTCTTTAAGTCGTAGTTCATAGAGATTTAATCCCCCCCTGTCCGATGTATCCCTGCCCTGAGTTCGTCGATTCTGCGACGTTTTCCCCTTCACCAAAGGTGTCCTGTAAGATTTTAATTAGTTTTATCATTTTATTTTTCCGGTCTTATATTCGTATTGACTAATGCTTTGATTGCCAGCTTGATATGTTCCGGCAGTTCCGGCCAAACGGATGCAATCTCGGCAAGGTCTAACGGTAGTTTTGAAGTGTCAATTTGAGCCTGTTTTTGGCTTTCAGGTGTCAACTGGGGTGTCAATTGCTCTTTTGTGTTTTCGTAAGTGCTTTGATTATCAGCAGGTTGTGATTTTGGAGAAACGGTTTGCAAAACCGTTATCCGTGGGTTCGAATCCCACCGCCGCCTTTTATACGTATATCATTTAAGCCAGTGCTCTATAAATATCCAAAGGTCCTTACCGTCCACCACGCCATCCGGGTAGAAATCACATTCTGTGCAGGTAGATTCATCAGAGCCGTACATAAGCGATTGAATTTCTGATTGTGAAAGCGCAACGTTGTATATTCGCAAATCATCAATTAAACCATCGAAAGGTTTGCTGCCTGCACCTATCGGCTGATTCCCGATAGTAACCTTAACAGTGTTGTTGGCATCGAGGGTGCCATTCTTTGCCTTGCTTCCGACCAGCACGCCGTCTTTATACAGCCTCATTATGCTGCCGTCCCATGTGGCCGCGATATGTGTCCAGACTTCGGGTATCAGGTATCCTGAGGAGGGGATAAGTGTTTCTGTTACTCCATCACTCTTGAGGTAAAAACACGGCTTGATACTGCCGCTGAAAACGGCGCCTAACGTCCAGTAGTAACTGTTTACGGTTTCTCCTGCGGCCTTGGATATAATTCGGCCGTCCATAACATCGAAATTCGTCCGCCCAGACCCATGCCGCGATAGTAATATGACCGTCGCCGCCCGTGACGTCAAACGTGCCTGCGGAAACCCTGTCGTCGACACCGTCGAGCTCGACTGCGTTATTAATTAGACCGCCGGCAAATTGTGCGCCGTTCTCCAGCGTTCCGTTATGATTGTTGCCTGATGAATCGTGAGCGACCGTGCCCTGACTTTCATCGAATTGCCAGTGGGCTATATTAGTTGGGTCATAAAGGCTCTTTTGCCAGTTTTGACTGTTCTGATTTGGAGAACCCAATGCACACCATAGGTGGTGAAAGAGCCAAAGAACTAACAGCCGCTTCTATAAGTCTGATGGGCAGATTTGAAACAGAGTTACTCACACAGCCCCAAAACAAAATCTGCTTGAACCGGTCGGTAAAAGTCGTATAATAATATCGCTATGGCAAGATTCCCAACAAAAGAGGCGGAAATTGCTGCATTAGCTGAACGGCTATATCGGGGACTGCTGGACAACAACCCGACTTTCCCGCAACCGCCGGTTCACCCAATGCTCTTAAGAATGAGAAAGCTGACTTACCAGTCCCGACACGATACTTTTCTGGCAGCCCGCGCTGCCGCCGAGCAATCAATCACCGACAAAGATACAGCGCTTGAAGAACTCATCGATGCCCTAAAAAGCGACATCCGGTACGCCGAAAACAAGGTCGATTACAATGATGACAAGTTAAAACTAATCGGCTGGTCGGGTAAGGAGACCCCGACCGCTCTTGCCCCGCCCGGTGAGACGAGACAACTTGAAGCGCCGAAGCAGGGTGAGGGCTGGGTGTTCTTAGATTGGAAAGCCCCCGCTGATGGCGGAAGGGTTAGCGCGTACAAAGTGCAGCGCCGAAGCGGTGGAAACTGGCAGGATGTCGCAACGGCTATCGAGACAGAATCAACTTTGGTCGGCCAGCCCAAAGGAATTGAACTCGAATATCGCGTTATAGCAATAAATAAATCCGGCGAAGGTTCGCCGAGTAATACGGTGATGGTTGTGCTGTAATACGAGAGGGTTTTATGCGGATCAATATAAACAATGTTAGCTGGAAGAAAGAAAGGAGAGGCTAAGATGAAGAGTAAGAATGTCGCGTATCTCTTGTGGTTCTTCCTTGGGTACTGGGGAATCCACCGGTTCTACTGCCGGAAATGGATCTCAGGATTCATTTGGCTATTTACATTTGGACTCTTTGGAGTCGGATGGCTCATCGACGCCGTCCTGACCTCGAAGATGGTTGATGAGGCCAACGGCCTTGCTCCGGCGCAAGTGTCTGCCAATCTGCGAAAGGAATTCCGTAGTCTTGGTATCACCACAGCGGTGATCATCGGCCTTATCGCCATTGTCGGCATCGGGTCGTGGATTTCCGAGAAGCTGGACAAGCGAACCCCTGAGCAAAAGGAACGAGACACACAAGAAGAAGTTCTGCGGGAATACAGGGAGATCGAAAGGAGTTTCCCTTCAATGAAACTAGACGGGAACGTGGTCTCCGCTAATCTCCAATGGTCTGCCGACGAGATGATATTGATTGTTCCGAAGACCTATGGATTTATGGCAACCCGCTTTGCCCAGCAGTCGGCTAGTTTATCCAAGGATGCGTTTCGCAGAAATGCTCGAGAATACGAAGGCCATTATTTCGTCAACGTTCCTGTGGAGGAATGGAACGGCCCTTCTAAATACATGTCCTCTTACTGTATTGCCGTACCCAAATCGATGGTGCCAGACTCCTTTCAGCAAATAGTAAGTCAACAACGCAGTCCCATGCCCACGGGCAGAGAAATCCACGAGGCTGCCCTAGAGGGTGACTTGAAAAGGATGAACGAACTACTCAAAGACAGACCTGATTTACTTGAAAGCAAAGACTTTGAAGACAACCTCACACCCTTGCACTGCGCGGTGGCAAATGGCCACAAGGAAGTGGTTCAGTTGCTTCTGACACACAAGGCCAATGTCAACGTGAAAGCGAAGGGCGGCGTAACGCCCCTGCACTTGGCGGCGATTCTGGAGGACAAGGATGTGGCGGAGATGCTTTTGGCCAACAAGGCCGATGTCAATGCCCAAGATGACAACGGCCTGACGCCCTTGCACGCGGCAGCGACTGGCGGGCGCAAGGCCGTGGCGGAGGTGCTCTTGGCCAACAAGGCCAACGTCAATGCAAAGGCTATCAACGGACGAACACCGCTACACGCGGCGGCGATTAAGGGCGACGCGGCCATGGCGGCGTTGCTTATAGCCAACAAGGCAGACGTCAATGCCAAGGCCAATGACGGCATAACTCCATTGCACTTCGCAGCGCCGCTGGGCCACAAGGGAGTAGTTGAAGTGCTCTTGGCCAATCAGGCCGATGTCAATGCCAAGGACCAAGAAGGGCGGACGCCCTTGCGGTTGACCATCCAGAATGGGCGCACAGAGATTGTGCAAATGCTTGAAAAAGCCGGAGCGAAGGAATAACGTTAAGGAAAGGGAAAATCTTATGAAACGAATCCTGTTTTCGATAGTGTGTATTTATTTGATACCTGCGGCTTTTGCCAAGACGGATGTATCGGACAAGGATTCTCAATTGCTCCAAGCTGCACAAAATGGCAACCTCCCGGCTGTCCAAACTGCTCTGGCCAATGGTGCCGATATCAATACCAGAGACGCCGCCGATGGCTTAACGATCCTGATATGGGCAGCACGGAATGGCCATACGGAAATCGTCAAGCTCCTTCTGGAAAAGGGTGCGGATATCAATGCCAGAGATGTCTCCTGGGGCTCAACGGCCCTGATGTGGGCAGCGTCTAATGGGCATCCGGAAATCGCCAAGCTCCTTTTAGAAAAAGGAGCTAATATCAACGACAAAGACACCGACAGGGGCTCAACGGCTCTTATGTGGGCATCGCAGAATGGCCATACGGAAGTCGTCAAACTGCTTTTAGAAAAAGGAGCCAATATCAACGCCAAAGACACCGACTGGGGCTCAACGGCTCTTATGTGGGCGGCAAGTGGTGGGCATTATGAAATCATTAAGGTCCTTTTAGAAAAAGGAGCCAATATCAACGCCAAAGACACCAAATATGGCACAACGGCCCTGATGTGGGCAGCCGATATGGGCCATGTTGAAGTCGTCAAGTGCCTTCTGGAAAATGGCGCTGATATTAATGCGAAGCAAACCAACGATGGCAAAACAGCCTTGATGTGGGCGGTATATAGAGGTCATACGGAAATCATCAATCTCCTACTGAAAAAGGCCGCTGATGTCAATGCAAAGCAAATCAAAGATGGCAACCAATCGGCTGAGCAAAACTTACAATCCAGTAGTGTAGACGTCAATGCCGAGGGAAACGAATACATTACACTCCTAATGAAGATGGCATACTATGGCCAGACGAAAATAGTCAAATCATTGCTCGAAGAGGGTCAAAATGTCAATACAAAGACCAATAATGGCGTAACTGCCCTGTGGATGGCATCGCAGCAAGGCCACATGGAAGTTGTCAAACTTCTTTTGAAAAAGGGTGCTAATGTAAATGCGAAGAGAACTGACTACGGTGCAACTGCTCTGTGGATAGCGTCGCAAAAAGGCTATACAAATATCGTCAAACTACTTTTGAAAAATGGGGCCGATGTAAATGCCAAGGTGACAATCGATAATGTCGAATGGACAGCCCTGAAGACAGCGAAAAGTATAAAACACGCAGATATTGTTCAACTTCTTGAAAAAGCCGGAGCAAAGGAATAGCGTGGAAAAGCCGAAAAGCGTGTTTTCACAGGTAAATCTGGTAGCACCTTACATGGGAAAAAGGAATGTAACTTTTTATTGAAAGGAATTTTAAAATGGCAAGATTTCTCATTATTACTTGCTCTATCCTTTGGCTGGCTGCCTCACTCTATGCTCAGGGCGATGCAAACACGCCAACATCTCAACAGATACATGAGGAACTTAAAGCCATTCGTGCCCTGTTGGAACAGCAAGAAAATAAGGTCAATCGTCTTTGGCGAATCGCACAGCCATATTTGGCAGAGTTGGAAGCAAAAGCTGATGAAGAGGAAAAACATCAGAAAGAAGATGTGGCCTTGAAGATGCAGGAAGTATTGCGACGTAAAGACGTTCTGTTTACAAGCAAACTGATGTTTGTTCCGCGTAGCCACACGGTAATGCTCGCCTACAGTGACAATACTATAAGATTCTTTGATGTCAACACAGCGGAGGATATTAATAAATCTGTGCGTTTGGATTCCAGTGCTGAATGTCTGGCGGTTACAGCCGATGGTGCGACGTTGTTTGCAGGCACGAAAAAGGGATTTGTTTATGCATGGAAGAATGGCAGTGATAAGTGCATTAAAATAGATGACTCAAATGGCTGGTCAGTCGATAGTTTAGCTGTTTCACCTGATGGCACTCGGCTGGCATGGGCGGCTAGTGGTAGACGAGGCACTAATGACCAATGGGAAGAACCAAACGAGTCCTGTTGCGTAATAAATTTAAGAAATAATAAGAAAATCTTCGGTTTCTCTGCGGGAAGAGTAGATTTCCAAGGGGTATCATTCTCACCGGATAGTCGTGTTTTAGCACTCGTGAAAAACGGCGGTGTCGATCTGATAGACGCAAACACTGGAAAAGCAATTCATTCGCTTGCGTGTAGCTACGGGCCTTTATCGGTTGTATGTGGTCCTACGGAAAATCTGGTTGCCATAGGGTACACATCAGACCACATCGGGTTATGGAACGCTGCAACAGGTATGATGACAAAGTTTTTAGCGGCACACGATAACTGGGTGGTGTCGCTATGTGTCAGTCCGGATGGTACACGGTTAGTCTCGTCTGCAGGCGACTCGACTGCAAGTGTCTGGGACATAAAATCTGGTACGGAGATAGGTAGGATTCGATTTGGTGATGGTGACCCATATGTCAGAAGTGTCTCGATATCCAGCGATGGGCAGTTTCTTGCCATTGGCCGAGACAAGGAGTGGGTTATCTGCCGTATGCCGTAGATGCCTATAAAAATACTATAAGAATCAAATCGGATTTAGCCGATGCACATTATAACCTCGGATTGGCCTATTTAAATCTTGGTTATAAAGACTCGGCTAAAAGAATATGAAATATTAAAGACTCTTGACAAGAATATGGCGAATGAACTTTTAAAAAACATTAACAAAGATAAAATGAAGAAGTAAAAAAGAATTTGTATTGCTTTGCTACTCGAAATCTATGACACCATTTTGTCTCCATCGAAGCCATATCTGATGAAATATGATAATATCAAACCTTGAATTTTTACCGAAAAACAAAGATTTTTTAAAATTTTTACACAAAAATAGGATATATAAAATGTTTGCGTTTTCTAATAATTTTATAAGTCTTTTATATTACAAATCTTATAGATTCACAATTTTTGCGGTTTTATAAGCTGTTTGAACTTTTGGTTGTAGAGTGGTTGTATGTGCTAAAATGATTTCAAGCCTTTAGAGCTGTTTTGATAACCGTTTAATAGCAGGGGTAGCACATGGAGAACTGAAGAAGAGGTGGCCAATTTTCTACAAACTTAACTTCGGATGAATTTTTATATACTGCGGGGGCAAAAAGTGGAGTTAATGAGATTCAATTCGCTGTAAAGCCGAAATTTTTTAACTCCTTATAAATCTTAAAACCGGCGTATTCGAGAAAATCTAAAATCCGCCTCCGCCGCTTTTGGTACCCTCGGTTATAATTTCATAAAACACATCATAAACCATCTTTGTGCCGTTATCATTATATTCCGTCAGTACGCAGGAACGCCTGTAATGTTTGTTACCTTGGTCATCTGTATATAGCTCATAGAGCTCTTCATAGTCGGAGTCTGCTGTTCCTTCTCCTTGATATTGTCCACCAAGTTTTTCCTTAAATCCTTCTTTGCCTATAAGGCCGCTTTTGTCGTTAGTTGCATTATCATTTTTCAGAGTTTCCCCTGTTTTTTCCCCTGTTTTAATATTCTTAAAATCACGGTGTACCATAAAATTATCGCAGGGGTCGCTGCAGGGGTCACCGCATGTATGGCTCATGCCAGGCATGCCTATATCCGCCGCTTTGGGCGCCTCAGGCCTGCGTATCCCTATTGTTGGCATCTTGGGGGCGCTTCCTATTTCCGGATTATCGTTGTCTCCGGGCCAAGGCAAGTCTAATGGCGGCCAGCCGCTGATGACAATATTGTCGCCAAACGTGATAATATTGCCAAATGTATTACCGCCGCGAAGTGTATAGCCGCTACCGATGTTATTATAGTTTTCGAGGGCCGTGAAGTCGAAGTAATGGAACTGAGGCATCGGGAATTCGGTTGTCTGTCCCGTCGAGTCAACCTGCGAGCCGGGGTTATTGCCGACATAGCTGAATCCATTGCCGAGGTTGCCTGCATCATACCAGATACCAACTTTATCGGGATTTATAAATCTGCCCAAATCGGGGTTCTGATAGCGGGTTCGATAGTTATACAGGCCGGTATCAACATCATATTCTCTTCCAGTGAACAGATACGGATTGTCAATGGCTGATTGGACGGTTTTATTGCCGTTGGCATCAGAGAAGACAGGCTTGCCAAAGGCATCGTAGCTGTAACGCTCAACGACATTGCCATCTTCATCAGTAACGGCATCAATACTGCCCAGGACATTGCTGTGGAAGAAGTATTGCTTGTCGGCAGAGTTGTCCATCGTCAGGATTTCATCGATTCCTCTGCCGTAAGCGTAGCTGCGTTCAGGAACTCCGTTCTGGTATTCAGCGATTACGCGCCAGCCATCATAGACATAATTAGTGGTGTTGCTGTCAACGGTTTTGGCGATTCGCCTGTCGAAGGCATCATATTTGTACTGGCCGAGAATGCGGCCATCGCTCTTGCGTTTTACCTGTGTGAGCTGGTTTTTGGAGCGCAGGGCTGATGAGCCTGATGAACCAGCGCCAGAATCCCGACCGGCTGTTTTATTAAGTGAGCCGTGGTCATAATCCCAGTAGTATTCCATAATGCTATCGTCAATCAGGTTGCCGTTTTTATCGTAACTAAGGTTGTATGGCTCCTTCGCGTTTTGCAGCCAATGGTCGGCAAAAACGACATAATCGGCAAAATTCACACTGGAACTGTGGTCGATGTCGGCTCCATCGCACCAGGTCGGCCCGGCGCAGGTTTCGAGCCAGTTTGAAGCTATTACAGCTAAATCATTAAAGTCCACACTGTTACTGTCATCAATGTCGCCCAATAAAGCATTGACATCTGCCATAAAAGTATCATATCCATTCATCTGATTTACCGAGTTTTCATAGGTACCGTTTTCATTGCCGTCGATTGTGTCCTGAATAGAGAACTCGTTCCAGTTGTTTGTGCCGTCGATTGTCCAGGTTCGCCGGCGAGTCGGGGCCGGGATAACTCCATTCGGCTCCATAGGACCTCTCTTGAATTCGGTAAGCCTGGAAGCCGCATCATAATCATAGCTAACAGATTGTGTTACCGGCTTGTCATCATCATACACCAATACCTGCTGAAGATTTTTGGCGCTGAGCTGATTGCCTAAGGCGTCGTAATCGTAATCGAAACCTGCGAAGACTGTCGTTCCATCAGTTGCTTTGTGAGCTAATTCGGTAATGCGGTTATCTTCATCCCAGTCAAGGTCGGCCCTTGTGCCATTCGCAAAGTGCTTTGACAGGACCCTGTTGGAAGGGTTCTGATATGTGTACCAGACGGTCTTGACATCATCCTGCCACACCTCGCTCAGGCGGTCGCTATCGTCGTAAACTTCTTTTACCTGGCTGCCGTCGGGATAAGTTATGGTGCAAGTGGCATTAGGTTCAATTGTATAGGCATAACTTACAGTATAACTATAAGTTTGCGGCAAGTCGGTTTGGGTGCTGCTGGTTAAACGTCCAGCGCTGTCGTAAGTTGTTTCAACACGGCTGCATCTGTTTGTGGCTGAAAGTATATGCCCGGCACGGTCATAGGTAACCGTGTCTTCATTACCGTCAGCGTAGGCTGCCTTTATCCGCCGGTTCAAATCGTCATACTCATAGGTCGTGGTGTTGCCCATCTGGTCGTTTACTTCTGTCAATCTGCCGGCACCGTTGTAGGTGAACCGCTTTTCAGTGCCGTCAGCGTATTGTGTTCGTGCCAGGCGATTAACGCTGTCATATTCATAAGTACAAGTATTGTTGTTATCATCAGCAGCCTGTATTTTGTTGCTCAAGCCATCGTATTGTCTTGTAATGGCTATATCAAGGCCATTCGGGTCTCTTGTTATGGATGTCAGACGGTTAAGAGGGTCGTATTCGTAGTCGGCAACGAGGCCCTCGTTACCAATAATCCTCGTTACCTTACTGTTTTTATCATATTCGTATCTGGTATATTTGTCGGTAGGCGTTTCAACGAGCGGGTCGTAACTTTCTGTTCGGCGGTCGGCATCATCATAGGTGTATCGCGAAGTGTTGCCCAAACCATCAGTATTTGTGAGAATGTTGCCGTTTTCATCATAGCTATAGTTGGCAACCGGACCGATAGAATCATTTATATCGATCAATCGGTCAGCATTGTCATAACTGTAAGTAATT